>Ga0213839_1000995_pt1 | contig 21348 bp, 13 predicted proteins | sample SWPATP21_FD_160075 | JGI IMG/M metagenome (GOLD analysis project Ga0213839, IMG submission 160075) | Coastal seawater microbial communities from Marineland, Florida, United States - SWPA TP2 #1 | ecosystem: Environmental > Aquatic > Marine > Coastal | place: USA: Florida | collected 2016-08-14
GCAGCCACTCGGGCTGCTTGCGGCGGATCGACGGCACGAACACGGTGTCGTCGAGGTCCTCGAGGGTCCGCGCGCCGGCGCCTGAGAGGATCGGGTGGTTCCCGATCTCCAGGAAGTGCCGGTAGCCGAGCTCTGCCAGGGTCTCCATCCCCTTGGCGAACATCACGCCGTGGCGCATGTGGTCGGCCCAGTACTTCGTCGTGAGCAGCTCCTCGCCGGCGACGTGCCCCTTCACGTTCTCGATGAGGGGAATCCGGGGAAGACGCAGCTCCTTGCTGGCGATCACCCGCTCCAGCTCCGGCAGCACCGGCTCCATCAGCGGGCTGTGGGCGGCGTGGGAGATGCGCAGGCGACGGATCTCGATGCCGTCCGCCTCGATGCGGTCGGCGATGGCGTTCACCGGCTCGTTGCGGCCGGAGATCACCGCCTCGGCGGGTCCGTTGACCGCGGCGATGTCGACGTCGGCCTCGTGGCCCTCGAGGTAGCCGCGCACGACCTCCTCGGAGGCCATCACGGCCACCATGTTGCCGATGCGGGGCTGCTCCGACATCAGCCGGGCCCGGGTCGCCATCAGCTCCAGGCCGGTGGCCAGATCGTAGACCCCGGCGAGGCAGGCCGCGATGTACTGGCCCGTGCTGTGGCCGATGACGGCGTCGGGCTCGACCCCCCAGCTCTTCCACAGCTGGGCCATGGCCCACTCGATGGCGAACATCGCGGGCTGGGTGTAGGCCAGGTCATTCAGCAGCGACGCCGCTTGCTCCTCGCTTGTAGGGGTGCCGGAGGGGGCGGGCCCCCTCGTGGCCAGGTCTGGGTAGATGACGTGGAGGAGCGGCTGCTCGAGGTGTGGCTCCAGCAGGCGGGCACACTCGTCCAGGGCGTCCCGGAAGACGGGGCTGGCGTCGTAGAGCTCCCGGGCCATGCCGACGCACTGGGGACCGGCCCCGGTGCACAGGAAGACGAGGCGCGGCGGGTCCCCTGCCCTGCCGTGGACCGGCGCGTTGCCCGCGGCGGCCTGCTTCAGCCCTGCGACGGCGCTGTCGAGGTTCTCGGCGACCAGCGCCAGGCGGTGGGCCAGGTGGGTGCGGTGGGAGAGCGTGTACGCGACGTCGGCGAGACGCTGGTCTTCCAGGGCCTCGGCGAGCACACCGGCCTGGGCCTTCGCGGCGGCCTCGGTGCGACCCGACACGACCAGCAGGTGGGCCGGACGGGCCGTGGCGTCGTCGACGAGCTCCCGCTCCGGCGCCTCCTCGAGGAGGATGTGGGCGTTGGTGCCGCTGATGCCGAAGCTGGACACGCCGGCGATGCGGGGACCGTCGCTGGCCCAGTCCACCCGCTCCGTCGGGATGCGGACGGCCGGATAGCGACCCAGGGGGAGATCGGGGTTCGGCGCCTGGAACAAGGCCAGGGGCGGGATCTGCCGGTGCTTGAGGCTGACGAGGGCCTTCAGCACGCCCGCGATGCCGGCGCCGGCCTCCAGGTGGCCGAGGTTCGCCTTCACCGAGCCCACGTAGAGCGGCAGGGACTCGCTCCGCTCCGAGGCGAGCACGGCCCCGAGGGCGCCGACCTCGATGGGGTCGCCGAGCTTGGTGCCGGTGCCGTGGCACTCCAGCAGCCCGACCTGGTGGGGCTCGACCCCGGCGTCGGCCAGGGCGGCCTGGATGACCTGCTGCTGGGCCGTGCCGTTGGGGACGGTGAGGCCGGAGCTGGGCCCGTCGTGGTTGACCGCCGCGCCGCGGATGACGGCGTGGATGCGGTCGCCGTCCCGCTCGGCGTCGGAGAGGCGCTTGAGGGCGAGCATGCCGCAGCCCTCGGAGCGGACGTAGCCGTTGGCCCGGCTGTCGAAGGTCTTGCAGTGGCCGTCGGGGGCGAGGGCCTGGAGCATCGACATCCACAGGGTCGTCTCCGGACCGACGATGGCGTTGACGCCGCCGGCCAGGGCCAGATCACAGGCGCCGGAGCGCAGCCCCTCGACCGCCATCTGCAGGCTGACCAGGGAGCTGGAGCAGGCCGTGTTGACCGCCATCGCCGGGCCCCGCAGGCCCATCACGTAGGAGATGCGGCCCGCGGCGAAGCTCGTCTCGTTCCCGGTGCCGCTGTAGGCGTCGACGACGTCGCCGGGGTCGGTGGGGTCGAAGCGGTGCCAGTACTCGGACTGGCCGATGCCGACGTACACGCCGACCGGGGTCTCCCGCAGGCCATGGACCGAGGTGCCGGCGTCGTCGAGCGCGTGCCAGGAGCACTCGAGGAGCATCCGCTGCTGGGGGTCGAGGCTCTGGGCCTCCCGAGGGGAGATGCCGAAGAAGACGGGGTCGAACTGGTCGATGCCGTCGACGAAGCCGCCGTGACGGCAGTAGGTGCGACCCGGCGTGCCCGGCTCGGGGTCGAAGTAGCGGTCGACGTCGAAGCGGTCGCGGGGGACCTCGGTGATGCCGTCGCCGCCGTCCTTCACCAGCTCCCAGAGGGTGTCGAGGTCGACGACGCCGCCGGGGAGGCGACAGGCCGCCCCGACGATGGCGACGGCCTCGCCCTCGTGGCGCACGGCCACCGCTGTGGTGGCCTCCGCCGCGCCCAGGGCCAGCTCGTCCATGAGGTGCTCGACGAGGCGGTTCACGTCGGGGTGGTCGAAGGCGATGGTCGCCGACAGCTCGGCGCCGGTGCTCCGCTGCAGGCGGTTCCGCAGGTCGACGGCCATCAGCGAGTCGAGACCGGCGTCGAAGAAGCCCTCGGACAGGCCGATGCGACGGCCCGCGGTGAAGCCGAGCACCGCGCCGACGACCTGCTGGACGTGGTCCGCCAGCATGGAGCGACGGGCGCCCTCGGGGGCGTTGCGGAGCTGCTCGACCAGGGCGGGACCAGCCTCGGCGGCGGCCTCCACCTCTCGGACGGCCGGCAGCAGCTCGTCGTACAGCGGGGTCTTGGTGGGACGGCTGTCGGCGTAGGCGAGCCAGTCGAAGTCGGCGGCGAGCACGACGGGCGCCTTGCCGTCGAGGGTGCGGCCCAGCAGGGCCAGGGCCTCGTCGGGGTCGAGGGTGCGGATGCCCTCCCGGGCCCAGATGGCCTCGACGTCGGCGCCGACAGCATCGACCATCGCGGAGTCGGCCCAGGGGCCGTAGGCGAGGCTCACGCAGTGCTGACCGGACTCCCGACGGATGCGGGCCAGGGCGTCCAGGGCGGCGTTGGCGGCGGCGTAGTTGGCCTGCCCCGGGACGCCGAGGGTGCCGCTGGCGCTGCTGAACAGCACGAGACGGGCGTCGGGGAGGGCCTGGTGCAGGTTCCAGGCGCCGTGGGCCTTGGCCTGCATGACGGCGCGGACGGAGTCCTCGGTCTGCTCGGCCAGGGGCGCGTCGCGGTTGATGCCGGCGCAGTGGACGGCGCCGGTGACGGACACGCCGTCGAGGAGGGCCTTCACGGCATCGGCGTCGGCGACGTCGACCTTGCCCTCGGTCACGGTCACGCCGCGGCCCTGCAGCTCGGCGACCAGCGCCTTGGCCTCGTCCGACGACGCGCCGGAGCGCCCCGTCAGCAGCAGGCTGGTCACACCCTGGTCGGCGAGCCAGCGGGCGACGCGGCGGCCCAGGGAGCCGAAGCCACCGGTGACCAGCCAGGTTCCCTGCCAGGCGTCGCTGCCGGGGGCCGGCGTGGTTCCGAGCGCCTTCCGGGAGCGGACCAGGCGCGCCGCCCGGTGACGGCCGTCGACGACGGCGCGGTGGGGCTCGCCGTCGGAGAGCAGCGCCTCCAGCACGACGTCGGCGCTGTTCTCCCCGTGGAGCTCGACGATGCCGGCGAGCTGCCCGGGACGCTCCAGGCCGACGACCTGGGCGAGGGCCACGGCGGCAGCGGCGTCCATGCGGCGACGGGGGTCGGTCTGGGCCGGGACCAGCACGCGGAGGGTCTCGTCGCCCTCCAGGTCCTGGGCCGCGCGGAGCACGTCGCAGGGACCGGTGGCGACGACCAGCACGTCGTCGGCGCCCTCGTCGACGGTGACGCCGAGTTGGCCGAGGGCCTGACCCCACCGGGTCCCCTCCTCCACCACCTTCCACGACCCGGCGGCACCGGGCTGGGCCGGAGCCGGACGCCAGCTGCGCTCCAGGGCGAGGTCGGCGTAGGGGTCGCCGCCGACGCTGGTGGGCACGGGCTCGAGCCAGTAGCGCTCCCCCTGCCAGGGGTAGAGGGGCAGCGGCACCCGACGCCCCTCGGTGCGGACGTCGGCCCGGGCGGCTCCGCGGGCCCACAGTCCGGCGAAGGCACGGACGATCTGCGCGGCGTCGTCGGCGTCGGGGTGGAGGCTGGGGAGCCAGGTGGCCTCGGTGCTTCCGTAGCAGCGGGCCCCCATGCCGGAGAGGATGGGGCGCGGGCCGATCTCCACGAACAGGTCGAGGCCCTCCTCCTTCAAGGTGGCCATGCCGTCGGCGAAGCGGACCGCGTGGCGGACGTGGCGTCGCCAGTAGGACGGCTCCGTCAGCTCCTTGGTGACGGCCTTTCCGTCGAGGTTGCTGATGACCTCGATCTCGGGGACCGACAGCTCGATGGAGGCCGCCACCGCCTCGAAGGCGTCGAGCATCGGCTCCATCAGGGGGCTGTGGAAGGCGTGGCTCACCTTGAGCCGGCGGCACTTCACGTCGATGTTCTCGAAGTGGGACTGGAGGGCGTCGATGCCCTCGGTGCGGCCGCTGACCACGGTCTCCGTGGGGTTGTTGATGCCGGAGATGTCGACGCCGTCGTGCTTGGCGACCTCGGGGGCGACGTCGGCCTCGGGGGCGAAGATGGCCAGCATCGCGCCGTCGCGGGGGAGCTCCGCCATCAGGCGGCCCCGGGCGCAGACCAGCTCCATGCCGTCTTCGAGGGAGAACACGCCGGCGGCCCAGGCGGCGGCGTACTCGCCGATGGAGTGGCCGACGAGGGCGTCGGGCTCGACCCCCCAGCTGCGCCACAGGGTGACCAGGGCCGTCTGCAGGGCGTAGAGGGCGGGCTGGGTGTAGCGGGTGTCGTGGATGCGCTCGTCGCCCTCGTGGGCCCACAGCACCGTCTTCAGCGGCTCGGGGAGGTGGGGCTCGGCGGCGGCGAAGGCCTTGTCGAGGGCGTCGGCGAACACCGGCTCGGCGCCGTAGAGCTCGCGGCCCATGCCGAGGTGCTGGCTGCCCTGGCCGGTGAAAAGGAAGCCGACGGCCGGGGCCCGGGAGCCGCGGGCCTGTCCCACGACGACGTCGGGGTGTTCCTCGCCTCGGGCGTAGGCCCGCAGGGCGTCGGCGGCGTACTCGGCCTTCGAGGCGACCACCGCGAGGCGCTCGGGGAGCGCGGCCCGTCCGGTGGCGGTGCTGTGGACCACGTCGGAGAAGACGGCGGCGCGGGGGACCGCACCGGCGAGGGTGTCGTCGAGGGTGGTCTCCTCGTCGACCGAGAGGCTGTCGAGGTGGTCGGCGTAGCGGCGGGCCAGCTCGGTGAGGGCTCCCTCGCCCCGAGCCGACAGCGGCAGCAGCTCGACGTGCTGGCCCAGGCGGGGCTTGACCTCGGCCGGTGCGGGGGCCGGTCCCAGGACGAGGTGGGCGTTGGTGCCCGACAGGCCGAAGCTCGACACGCCGCCGACCCGCTGGCCGGACCAGGGCGTCTTCGTGGTCGGGATCTGCAGGGGGCTGCCGTCGAGACGGATGCGGGGGTTGACCTCCTGCAGGTGCAGGTGGGGCGGGATGACGCCGTCGTGGATGGCCAGGGCCAGCTTCACCAGGCCGGTGACGCCCGCAGCGGTCTCGGTGTGGCCCACGTTGGTCTTGGCGGACCCGAGGTGGAGGGGCGCGTCGCCCTCCCGTCCCGCGAACACGGCGCGGAGGGCGTCGACCTCGATGGGGTCCCCCAGCGGCGTGCCCGTGCCGTGGGCCTCGATGTAGCCGATGGCCTCGGGACCGACGCCGGCGTCCTCGAGGGCCGCCCGGATGACCGCCTGCTGAGCGCGGCCCGAGGGCGCGGTGAGCCCGTTGGACTTGCCGTCCTGGTTGACGGCCGTCCCCTGGATGACCGCCAGGATGGTGTCGCCGGCCTCGACGGCGTCGGCCAGGCGCTTGAGGACGACGATGCCTGCGCCCTCGCCGCGGACGTAGCCGTCGGCCCGGGCGTCGAAGGTCTTGCAGCGACCGTCCGCCGCCATGGCGTCGAGCTGGCTGAAGTAGACCGTGGGCTCGGGGGTGAGGATGAGGTTGGCGCCGCCGGCCAGGGCCAGATCGGTCTCCTTGCGACGGAGGGACTGGACGGCGAGGTGGATGCTGACCAACGACGACGAGCAGGCGGTGTCGACGGTGAGCGCCGGGCCCTCGAGGCCGAGGGCGTAGGAGAGCCGGCCCGCGGCCACGGAGAGGAAGGCGCCGGTGCCGGAGTAGGCGGTCATCCGGGTGGCGTCGGGGCCGAGGAAGTGGCGACGGCCGTAGTCGGACAGGCCGAGGCCCACGTACACGCCGGTCTTGCTGCGTCCGAGGCTGTCGGGCGCGATGCCGGCGGACTCCAGGGCCTCCCAGGCGGTCATGAGCAGCAACCGCTGGGCGGGGTCCATCTCCAGGGCTTCCCGAGGGCTGATCCCGAAGAAGCCTGCGTCGAAGGAGGCGACGTCGTCGAGGAAGCCGGCCTCCCGGGTGATCATCTTCCCGGGGGCGCCCTCGGGGTCGTACCACTCGTCGACGTCCCAGCGGTCGGCCGGCACCTCGGAGACGGCGTCGACCCCCTCCCAGAGCAGCTTCCGGTAGCTGGCGAGGTCCGTGACCCCACCGGGAAGACGCAGGCCGACGCCGACAATGGCGACGGGACCGTGTTGGATGTCGCGGATGCGCTCCTTGAGGGTGCGGACCGCGAGGAGGGCCTTCTGGGACGGCGAGAGATCCGAGGTGCTCAAGCTGGGACTCCTGGGTCCGCCACCCCTATCCGGCTACCCGCCGCTCGCACGCTCCCTACCGGCGGACCACGACCTCGCGCGGACGCGCCGCCTCCAGCAGCGCACCAACGACCTCGGGCTCGGTGTCTCCGCAGAGGACGGCGCCGCCCCGGGCCTGGGCCAGCTGGGCGGCCGCGGGGGCCAGGACGGTCGACCACGGCGACGCGCTGCCGGCCTCGAGGGCATCGGCAGGGAGCCACAGGATGCGCTGCTCTGCGAGGCCGAGGAGGAAGGGCACCGCCTCGAGGGCCGACACCTGGCGGACGCCGACGTCGCCGGCCCTCTTCAGCACCTGGTGCCGGGAGCCTGCGACGCGCACGAGCACGCCCTGGACGCCGCCCTCACGCTCGATGCGCTCCTGGAGGCGGACCTGGTCGTCCTCGTTGCGGGGGTCGGCCCGCACGATGGTGCAGCGCACGCCTTCCTTGCCGAGGCCGAGTATGGCCATGGTGACGTCCGCCGTGGGGGCGCTGTCGGCGACGAGCAGCACCTTCTCCACGCCCATGCGCGCGAGGCCACGGACGATCTCGAGGCTGCCCTCGTCGGGAGGGCCCACCACGGCCCACGTGCCACCGTAGGACGGTGCGTCGGCGGCCGACTCTTCGTCGGTGAGCGCGCGCAGCATGCGGACCCGTCGCTGGGCCCCCTCGAAGGAGACCTCGGTAGGAGACCCGCGCTCGAGGAGGTGCTCGAGGAGGGCCTCGGCGTCTTCTGCCTCGTCGAGATCGATGCAGCCGCCCCACTGGCGGGGGGCCTCCACGGCCATGCGGCGTCCGACCCCCCAGAGCAGGGCGAGAGCCGGGTCGGGCTCGGAGGAGAAGAGGCCGCGGGTGACGAGGTAGATGGGCGCCGGCACCTGGTGCATATGGAAGGTCTCGACGAGCCGCACCAGGGCCAACCAGGCCTTCTGGTGCCGGCGATGGTCGAGGGACCACAGGTGCACGATCTTCACTGGGCCTTCGAGGGTACCCAACCGCTCGAGGAGCTCGTCCCAGGCCTCCGGAGCGTGGGGTTCCGGGATGAAGATGGTGCCGTCGTTGCGAGGAATGGGCAGGGACTCGAGGACCCGCCAGCCGTCGTGGCCCGCCCCTCCCAGGAGGGAGAGGAGGTAGTCGCCCAGGCCTTCCTCGTCGACCATGACCACCCAGGTGGTGCGCTCGGTGTCGCGGGCGCTGGGCGCGTCGATCGGCTCCCAGGCCTCCTTGGCCAGCCCGCCGACCTGCACGTCCGGCAGCTCGGGCAGCGGCGCCTTGGGCCCCTCGTCCTCCTCGCCGAAGAACGTGGAGATGTCCGGGTCGTCCATCGGACGCTGGGCCGTCTCGTCGTGCTTGGTGATGTCTTCCATCAGCGAGGGCGGCGCGATGCTGGGCGACCCGTCGTCGTAGTCGTCGAGGGCTCCGTCGGCCGCGGCCTGGACAGCGTCCTCCATCAGGGACTGGATCTCCTCCTCGTCGTCGGGCACCAGCGTGGGGGGGCGCAGCAGCGGGGACTCGGGCTCCTCCTCCGAAGAGGAGTCCAGGGGACGACGATCCCAGCGGGTCACCGGCAGCGGCACGCCCTGACCCCTGCCCGCGAGGTCGGGAGGGAGGTCGATGCCACGGCTCCACAGCACCGCCAGCACTTCGTCGAGGGCGTCGCGGTCGTTCTGCTCTGGTCCCAGGAGTGCCGACACGAACCGAACGGGCAGGTGCCCCAGGGTTCGACGGCCTGCGCCCACCATCACCGGGCGCGGCGCGAGCTCCACGAAGGTGCGGGAGCCGTCGAAGTAGGCGGTCTCACAGGCCACCGCGAAGCGGATGGTGGACCGCAGCGTCGCCACCCAGTGGTCGGCGTCGACGATGCCCTCCACGAGCTCGCCGCTGCTGGACGACACCCAGTGGAGCTCGGGGCGACGGCATGGAATGGTCTCTGCGACGGCGCGGTACTCGTCGAGGAGGCCGTCGACCAGGGGGGTGTGCCCTGGATGGCCGGCTACCCGCTCCACCCGCACCTTCTGCTCCTCGGCGCGGGCGAGGAGCTCCTTCACGGCGTCGACCCGGCCGCCCACCACGGCCTTGTGGGGCACCGGGACCGCCACGACGTCGAGGCCGTCGATGCCGTCGATGAGCTCCCGGGCCTGGGACTCCGAGCCCGTCACCACGACCCGCGCTCCCTCGTCGGCGACGCTCCGCAGCAGCTTGCCGCGGGCCACCGCCAGCTTCAGGCCGCCTTCGAGGGGAATGGCCCCAGCGACGACGGCCGCGACCAGCTCCCCCACACCGCAGCCGAGCACGTGCTGCGGCTCGACGCCGCGGGTCTGGAGGAGCTTCGACAGCGACCAGGCCAGGACGAAGGTGAGGGGGGAGGCCACCAGCGGGTCGGCGAGGGGGTGCTCCCGGCCGGGCTGGGGGAACATCAGCGACAGCAGCGGCCGAGGCATCTGGTGCCGCAGGAGCCGGTCGCAGGCCATGATGGCCTCCCGGAACGCCGGCTCGTGGTCGTAGAGCGAGCCCCCCATGTTGGCGTACTGGGCCCCGGCAGGAGGGAAGACGAAGGCGGTACCCTTGCCCGTCACCTTGTCGTACGCGACCGCGTCCCGGTCGCCCGCAAGCCAGGCGCCCAGGCGGTCGGTCACGGCGTCGAGGTCCCGGGTGGGGACGGCGATTCGTCGGTCGAGGGGGGCGCGGCGGGAGGCATCCACCGCCAGCGAGCGGAGATCGGTCGGGGTCTGCAGTCGCTGCACGACCTTGCCGACCAGGTCCCGCAGGTCCGAGCGGGAGCTGGAGGAGAGCCGGAGGAGGCTGGGCGGGTTGCCATCGGCAGCCGGCGCGTGCTCCTGGACGAGGTGGACGACCACGGCGCCCCCCTCCCCTTCCGACACCAGCTCGATGGGCTCCTTGCCCAGCAGCGCCTGGACGATGGTGCGCGCATCGTCGACGGCCACACGCTCGGGAGCGATGGCGCCAGACGCGTCGGTGGCCCGGGCGGACGCGACCTCGAGGGTGGTGGCGCGGGCGCACGCGAGGACCCGGGCGAGGCGGGAGCCGACGTCGGACAGGTGACCGGCACCGACACACAGCACCGCGAGGCCGTCCTCCAGGGGAAGGGCGACCAGGGACAGGTCGGTGGTGACGCCGGAGGAGCCGGCGGCGCGCTCGAAGGCGGAGAGGATGCCCCAGGGGGTGGACGGGTAGACGTCGACGGGCCCATCGAGGCCCAGCCAGGTGTGGATGGGCGTGGGGTCGATGTCGACGGCCATCGACAGGCCGATGGAGCGGCGCCCCAGCTCGTCGAGGGGAACACTGGCCGCCTCGAGGGCCTCCCACACCAGCTCGACGAGGTGCAGCTGCTCCGGCTCGTACCCACGCACCTCTTCGGGGGAGCACCCGAAGCGGGCCCGATCGAAGGCCTGGGTGAGGTCGGGCTGCAGCTCGAGGCGCTCGGCCATCGAGAGGATCGTGACCGAGGGCACGGTCCGCTTCGGGCCTCGTGGGGGGTGGTCGAGCAGCTCGCGGAGCGCCTTCACGTGGTCCTCCTTCCCAGGTAGGCCGGCACCCTATTCCATGGATTCTCGCGTCGCACCGGCATCCGGGCTCGGGGCGGGTACACCCTGGCTTCCCGCGTTACCGGCGCTGGCCATGCTCCACGTCGACGACCTCTCCCGCCGCTATGGAAAGCGCTGGGCCCTGGTGCACATCAGCACCCAGGTCGAGGCGGGCCGTGGCTGCATGCTGATCGGCCCCAACGGCTCCGGAAAGTCGACGCTGATCAAGTGCCTGGCGACGGCGCTGCGCCCCCACAAGGGTCGGGTTCTCCTCGGCGAACAGGACCTCTGGCCCAACCGGCGGGCCCTACGGGCGAGCATCGCGTACTTCGGCCACCAGGCCCACGTCTACGACGACCTCTCGGGCGCCGAGAACCTCCGGGTCTGGGCCAGCCTGGGAGGCTACACCCCCGACATCCCCGGGCTGCTGACCCGGGTCGGCCTCGATCCGGAGCGCGACGACCCGGTGCGCACGTTCTCGGCCGGCATGCGGCGTCGCATCGCGCTGGCCCGCATGCTCCTGAAGAAGCCTCGACTGGTCCTGCTCGACGAGCCCTTCACCGCCCTCGACCCCCCCGGTCGCGAGCTGATGCTGTCGGTGATCACCGAGCTCAAGGAGTCCGGCGCCGCCGTCCTGATGGCCACGCACCTTCCGCCGGTCGCCGCGCGGGTCTGCGAACAGGCCCTGGCCCTGGAGAGCGGCAGGGTGCAGTACGACGGTCCCAGCAACGAGCTCCCCAGCGAGCTGGCGGTGGTGGAATGACCCCGGGCATCCTCCACCAGACCTGGCTCGTCCTCCGCAAGGAGATGCTCACCGAGTGGCGGGACCGCTCCCGGGTGAGCGGCGTGTTCTTCTTCGCGCTGGCCATCCTGATCATGGTGGCCTTCAGCACGCCCCAGTCCAGCACCTTGCCGAAGATCGCCAGCGGCGCCCTGTGGCTGGGCCTGATGTTGTCGTCGACCCGGTCGCTGGACCAGTCCTACGCCGTCGAGCACGAGCACGGCGCCATGGAGGGGCTGCTCCTGTGGCCGGTGGAGCCCATCTCCATCTACTACGGGAAGGCCCTGGCCAACACCATCATCCTGGTCGCCGTGGCCCTGCTGATGCTGCCGCTGATGCTGGCGATGTACCAGGTCGACGTGAAGGGCGACCCGGTGCTCCTCCTCGCGGTGATCGGCTTCGGCTGCGCGGCCCTGGCGGCCCCCGGCACGCTGTACGGGCTGATCACCAGCCAGGCGCGCGGCTCGTCGGTGCTGCTGCCCCTGCTCCTCTTCCCCCTCGTGGTGCCGGCCATCATGGCGGCGTCGAACGCCACGTCGAAGATCCTGATGGGGGACCCGATGGAGCAGGCTCCCGCCTGGTTTGGGGTGCTGGTGGCCTTCGACGTCGTGCACTGGTCCCTGATGGGCCAGGTCTACGGGAAGATCCTGGAGGACTGATCAGGCGACGGCGGCGGCGTGCTCGAAGCCCAGCACCGCCGCAGCCAGGGGCACGATGACGGCGCGACGGCCTTCGTCGAGCAGGCCTGGTCCGACGTGTGCTGCGAGGCCTCGGCCGCCTCCAGGGCCGCCAGGGTCTCGCCGATGCAGGCCTCCAGCACCCGACGGCGCCCGATGGCCGCCACGTCCATCCCGTCGGACAGCGCGTCGCCCACGTCGAGGGGACCGGGGCCGACAGGGCCCGCACCGAAGGCCGCCGCCACGTACTTGTCCCCATCGAACCGGCAGTCCGAACCCACGTCGGGGTCGGCGCAGTCCTCGTGGAGCCGGTACTCGTCGTCCGCCGTCTGGCACGCCTGCTCGTGAAAGGTGCGAGGTCAGCTGGCGATGAGATCGACGGCCATGGCCATCTCGAAGGGGTCCAGCAGGTCGGACGCCACCTCGGCGAGCACGGCGTGGCGACCCTCCTGGCGTACCTCGTAGCGGAGCAGGGGCGGCAGGATGCCGTAGTCGACGAGGCCGATGCCTCCGACGACGGGCTCGGACTCCACGGCGTCGAGGGCCCGCTCGAGGGCCAGGGACACCTCTCGACGGAGAGCGCCTCCACCACGGGCCAGGAGCCAGCGGAGGCATCGCCACCCCAGCTCCCCGTGGCGTCGACCGTCGTCCGCGAGGACGCCCAATGCCTCCCGGAGACCGGGGTCCGCGGTGCGAGAGGCCGCCGCTGCCATCTCCAGGGCCGCGAGGGACTCCGGCACGCACACGTCGGCGACGAGACGCCGGGCCACGGTGACGAGGTCGACCCCGTCGGCGAAGACATCCCTCACATCGAGGGTTCCTGGACCGACCGGTCCGGCTCCGAAGGCCGCTGCCAGGCCGAAGCAGAGCTTGGCATGCTCGACCTGCTCCATGGCCGCCCGCTGCACCGCCAGCACGAGGGTGGGGGGCGCTCCGACGCTCACCAGCTCGAGGGCCAGACGGGTCGTGCGGGCGAGGGCCGCGTGCTCCACCTGCCCCTTCCGCACCCACCAAGCCGCGGCCGCCGGCTCGGGGGGCAGCGTGTCCGGGATCGACAGCCAGTCCGCGCGGGGCCGGGTGGAGGCGACGTGGTCGCGCCCGAGGCCGGACGGGGCTGTCGAGACGGACAAGGGAGGTGCGGACATGATTCTCTCCTGGGGCTGCATGACGACCATGCCCACTCCCTTCCCCGACCGCCACGCAGACGAGTACGAAACGTGTGCCACTCCGGACCAGTTGCGTGCACGAACGCTAGACGCATCGCCATATTATTCGGGATGAATCAAATCTATACAGACCCCGAGAGATGCCAGGGAGCACCTCGTTCCACCTCTCGAGGGCGCGATGGTGTGGCACCCGCGCACCATCCTGCGACATCCCTGTCGCACCGGCTGCCCCACCCCATGGCCGATCCCCTGACGCCCTCCGATCTCGCCGGGGGGCTTGCTGGTACAGACGTTGCACTCCATGACGCAGGCAACGTCGGTGCCGGGTTACGACGCGGCGCTTGGAGGTGTGCGATCGACGGGAAGACCATCACGGCCATCGCGGGACTGTTGGGTCTCGCCTACCTGGTGGCGATGGCCGTGCCAGCCATTCGGCGCGCACTGCCCTTCAAGTGGGAACACCCGCTGGGAGCCTACGGTCTGTTGCTGCTGATCAGCGGCAACTACCTGGGCCTGTTCTACGCACCGGGCGAGCTGTTCATGGGCGACGTGGGCCGCATCCTCCACGTGCACGTGCCTGCCGCCTGGATCGCCATGCTGTCGTTCATGCTCGCCGGCATCTTCGGCTTCGGCTCGCTGTGGACGAGCCGCCGCGGCTGGGACTCCGCCATGGAAGCGGCCAGCGAGGTCGGCGTCATGGAGGCCACGCTCCTCTGCATCCTGGGCGCCATCTGGGGCCGGGCGACCTGGGGCGTGTGGTGGACGTGGGACCCCCGGCTGACCACCACGGCGGTGATGCTGATCTCCTTCGTGGGCGTCCTGCTGCTCCGCGCCGTGGTGACCGACCCCGACCGACGAGCCTCCTGGTCCGGCGCCGCCAGCGTCCTCGCCACGGTCAACGTGCCGATCACCTACATGAGCGTCAAGTGGGCCGGCCTTCACCAGGCCCCCAGCGAGACCATGAACAACAGCGCCATCGACGACGCCCTGCGCTGGGTCATGTACTACAACACCTGGGCCTTCCTGTTCCTCATGGTGTGGTTCATGGCTCGCCGCTGGCGCATCGCAGAGCTGCGGGCCGAGGCCGAAGTGCCCGACGCCCTTCCGGAGATCGGAGCATGAACGTCGTCTTTGCACAGCAAACGGGTATGATCCAGGGAGGGGAGGGCTACGTGGTCGCCGCCTACGTCCTGACCTGGCTGTTCTTCGTTGGATACGCTGCCAGTCTCGTGACCCGCAGCAGGGAGGAAGCATGACCGAGGCCATGAAGAAGCGACTCCTCGCCATTGGCGCCGTCCTGACCGCGGCCACGGCCCTCGGCTGGGTGAGCATGGCGGACCTGGGGGAGAACCTCGTCTACTACTGGACTCCAAGCCAGCTGATGGAGAACAAGGCGAAGGCCACGGATGAAGCCATCGTGCGCCTCGGCGGCATGGTGGTCGACGGCACCTTCGACTGGAAGCCGGAGGAGCAGCTGGCCACCTTCGACATCACCGATGGGGAGAACACGGTCCACGTGCGCTCCGTCGGCACGCCCCCCCAGATGTTCCGCGAGGGCATCGGTGTGGTCGTGGAGGGCTCGCTCAACGGTAGCGAGGTCTTCGAGACCGAGAAGATCATGGTCAAGCACAGCAACGAGTACGAAGCTCCCGACGGCGAAGTCCGGGTCGAGGAGATGTACAAGGAAATGCTCGAGCAGGCCGAGCCGGGCTGACGGCCCAGCATCCGGAGGCACCTTGAAGGGAACCCTACGTATCCACCCGCTGCTCACGCGGACGGGCCTGTTGTTCGCTGCCACCTGGCTCCTCGGCGGACAGGCGGCCCACGCTCGTGGCACAGGCCGCGGCCTCGGGCGCCTCATGTCGGCCCTCCTCGATGGCGATCCGTCGTCGATCGACGTGCAGGGGGTCCTCGCCGCGCTGGTCTTCGTGGTCGGATGCGTCCTGGTGACCGTCGCCGTGGCCAACCGCCACAGCGCCTTCGAGCGCCTGGGTTTCGTCGTGGCTGCGTTCGGACGCGAAGGCGCCCGCGCGGTGGTGGGCCTGCTGGGGACCTACATGGCCGTGGGCGCGTCCACGTACCCCCTGTGGGGCACCATCGGCGGCCCCACTGGTCGCCACGGCGAGCCGCTCGCCATGTTCGGCGGCCCCATGATGAGCATCCCCAACATCGGGGGCGCCATGGAGCTGGCCGCGCTGCTCTTCGCCGCGGTGGGCTTCTCCACCGGCGTCTACGCCGGCACGACCCGCAGCCCCAAGGCGTGGCAGTGGACCCGCATCAGCGCCTACGGCTTCGCGGGCACCATGATCGCGGCCAACCTGCTGATGGTCTACGCGCTTGTCACCCACGACTTCAGCGTCCGCTACGTGGCGGAGGTGGGAAGCCGCTCCACGCCCACCTACTTCACGATCGTGAGCCTGTGGGCATCCCTCAACGGCTCCATCCTGTTCTGGGGAGCCATCCTCGGGCTGTACACCGCCGGGATGGTCTACAGCCTGGGCGACAAGCACCGCGAATACGCCCCCTGGGCCCTCGCCGTCCAGATGGCCACCGCCATCTTCTTCGCGTTCATGGTGGCGTCGATCGCCAACCCCTTCTCCCCGGTGATCCCCGCGCCCCTCGACGGCCCGGGGCCGAACCCGCTGCTGCAGAACCACTGGCTGATGGCGGTCCATCCGCCGATGCTCTACCTCGGCTACGTCGGCATGAGCGTGCCCTTCAGTCTCATCTGCGCCGCCCTGCTGACCGGTCGCCTCGAGGCCGGCTGGGTGGCCCCCATGCGGTTCTGGATGCTCGTGCCGTGGACCTTCCTCTCCGTCGGCATCGTGCTCGGCGGGTGGTGGTCCTACGCCGTGCTCGGCTGGGGGGGAGCCTGGGCGTGGGACCCCGTCGAGAACGCCTCCTTCCACCCGTGGCTCACCGGTACCGCCTTCCTGCACTCCGCGATGGTGCTCCAGCGACGAGGTCGGCTCCGAGACTGGACGCTCCTGCTGGGGATGTCGACCTTCCTGCTGACCCTCATCGGCACCTTCATGACGCGCTCCGGGGTGTTCAACAGCGTCCACAGCTTCACGCAGTCGGACATCGGGCCGATCTTCCTGTGGTTCATCGCCGCCACCCTGACGCTCTCCCTGGTGCTCCTCACCTTCCGGGCCCACAAGCTCGACGAGGCGGCCGCGGAGACCGACAAGCGCCTCGGGGCAGGCCGGAAGGCCGCGTCGATGAACATCCTCTCCCGCGAGGGGGCCATCCTCGCCCAGAACGCCCTGTTCGCAGCGTTCACGTTCACCGTGCTCTTCGGCACGATCTACCCGCTCTTCGTCGAGTACTGGCAGGAGCGGCGCATCTCCGTGGGCGAGCCCTACTTCGACAAGTGGGCGCTTCCCCTCGGCGTCGCCCTCGTCTTCATGATGGGCGTCGGCCCGCTCCTCCCGTGGGGCCGCCTCCCCGGCGACAAGGCAGCCAAGCGCATCGTCGCCCCGGTCGTCAGCGGTCTCGTGTTCGCTGGCATCACCGCCGCGGCGGGCTTCACCGGGCCCCAGACGCTGCTGGCGCTGTTCGTGTCCGGCTTCGCCTTCTGGGCGAACTTCAACGAGATCCTCGAGCCCACCGTCCAGCGGATTCGGGTCCACGGCTTCCAGATGGAGCCGCAGTACATGGGCGTCGGCGCGGGCATCCTGGTGGTCGGAGCGCTGGTGACCTACGCCGGTCAGACCTTCATGGCCGACAGCGCCGACTCCAAGATCTTCCTGGGCCTCCTGTTCACCGTCCTCGGCGCCGGCATCTGCGTCGTGGCCATCCAGCAGTTCATCCGCGGCATCGTTCCCCTGTGGAAGGTCGTGCTTCGCGGCCGCCGCCGCTTCGGGGGCCACATCGCCCACTACGGCGTGCTGATGGCGGTCATCTCCCTGGCGCTCACCAAGGGCTACCGGGTGGAGTCGGACTTCCCGATGACCAAGGGAGAGAGCATCGAGTTCCAGGGCTACGACATCCGCTACGACGGCGCCGAGATGGTCAAGGAAGAGCACCGGCAGGCGCTGGTCACCAGCTTCGCCCTGAGTCGCAGCGGCGACGAGATCGGCGTATACCAGCCCCGCATGAACTTCTACGCCACCCAGCGGGAGCCCATCTACACGCCGGACAACCACTCCCGGCCCTGGGGCGACCTGTACTTCTCCATCATCAGCGTCCCCGGCGACGGAGCCTCCGCCGTGCTCCGGCTCATCTGGCAGCCCTTCCAGGTGTGGCTGTGGCTCTCGGCCCCGATGATCCTCCTGGGGTCCCTCATCGCCGCCTGGCCCGAGCGTCGCAAGACCCGCACGGCCCGCGAGGAGGCCGCCCCCGCCGCCCAGGCCGGAGCCGCCAAGTGAAGGTCCGCTGGCCGCTCCTCATCGTTGGTGCCCTGCTCATCGGCGGGCTGGTGATCGTGCTGGGCAACGGCTTCGGCAAGGACGTGAAGTACACGTCCGACAACCTCACCGGCCGCAAGTACCGCCCGTTCACCACGGTGGACTTCCAGGGCAACGAGGTCTCCCTCGACGCCGTGCTGGCCTCGGGCAAGCCCATCGTGCTGAACTTCTGGAGCACCTGGTGTGGCCCGTGCAAGCAGGAGCATCCCTGGCTCCAGCAATACGCCCAGGCCTACCCGGACGTCGCCTTCTACGGCGTGCTCTACCAGGACGACGTCCCCAAGGCGCGACGCTTCCTCGCCAAGGAGGGGTCGACCTACCCCACGCTGGTCGACGAGACCGGCGCCATCGCCATCACCTACGGGGTGGGTGGTGTGCCCGAGACCTTCTTCATCGACCGGTCCGGCACCATCATCCACAAGGAGAACGGCCCGCTGTTCCCCCCCACCCTCGAGCCGCTGATGAACCAGCTGATGAGTAGCAAGAAGTGACTGCGCTGCTGCTGGCGCTGGGCCTCGCCTTCGGGGGGCCCCAGCAAGACTTCCAGCCCGTGTCCGCCGACGTCGTCGAGCGCGCGGAGATCCCAGGTGTGCCGCCGGGGCCGCCCCCGCCTGCCGACAAGATCGACGAGATCGCCCACCCCATCGCCGACAAGCTCCGCTGCCCGGTGTGCCAGGGGCTCTCGGTCGCGGACTCCAACGCCCCCACGGCCGTGGCCATGTACAACCACGTCAAGGCGCTGGTCGCCAAGGGCTACAGCGAAGAAGACATCCGCGACTTCTTCATGGACACCTACGGAGAGTGGATCGTTCTGGATCCCGAGCCCGAGGGCATCCACATGTTGATCTGGCTGGGGCCCGGCCTGGCCGCCGGCCTCGGCCTCGCCTGGGCCCTGTCCACCGTCATGGTGTGGCGTCGGGACCCCGACGACGACATCCCCGCGCCCGCGGGCTCTCACGCGGCCTCCGACGCCCTCGACCCCTTCGAGCAACAACTCCTGGCCCAGCTCGACGCCGAGACCGGCGGCGACGGAAGGAGGTCCTGATGGATCCCGTCCTCGGACCCGCCTTCTTCGTCCTCGGCGCCGGCCTTTTGGTGGGCGTCTTCGCCGCCCTGTCGAGCCGTGGCACCGACGCCACCATCGCCGTCGAGGCCGAGCGCAACGACCTGCAGTCCACCTACGACGAGGTCATGACCGCCCTCAAGCAGCTGGAGCTCGACGAGGACAAGCTCGACCCGGCCGACTACGCCGCCGAGCGCAAAGCACTCCTCGCCCGAGGCTCTGCCGCCCTGCGAGCGCTGCAGGGCGCCGAGGGACCGCGCACCCCCACCGCCTCCCGCTTCACCCTCACCGACCTCCCGGATCTGCCCATGCCGCCCGGTGCCGACGACACCCTCGATGCCCTCCGCGACCTGCTCGACGAGCACGGCTCCAAGAGCTTCCGCGCCGCCATCGTGGCCCTCGCCAAGGAGCGCCCCAAGGCGGTCGTGCCGGCGCTGGTCGACGGGGCCGTCGACGAGGCGGAGGCCGCTACGGTGCCCCCCGCTCCCACCGACGTGCCGAGGCCCCAGCCGCTGGCGCCACCTCCCGAGCCGGGCGCGCTGGCCCCCCAGTACCAGGGAGCGCTGGCCGTGGTGGCCATCCTCGCCCTCCTCGGGGCCCTCTGGTACGTCATGCAGGGCGACGTGGTCGACCGCCGCGAGGGCGCCGGCATGACCGGCAACCAGGACCTCGGCACCGCCGCCCCCGGCCCCGCTCCAGGCCCGGGTGCCCCCGGTGGTGTGCCTCCGATGCTCCAGAAGGAGATCAACGACTACGAGAAGGCCCTCGAGGCAGACGCCACCGACATCGTCGCCCTCAACGGGCTCACCGAGATCTACCTGGGCATCGGCGATGCGGGCAAGGCGATGGACTACAACAACAAGGCCATCGCCGCGGCGCCCGACGACCCCACCGCCCGCACCTTCAAGGCCGTGCTCCGGGCCATGGTCGGCATGTTCGCTCCGGCCATCGCCGACCTCGAGGCCATCGTGGCCGAGAACCCCGACCACGCCCAGGCGTGGACCTACCTCGGCCTGATCGCCTACGACAAGGGCGACAAGAACCGCGGCGTGGAGGCCCTCCGCAAGGCCGTCGAGCTCCAGCCCGACAACTTCGGCCTGAAGCAGGCGCTCCAGCGGGCCGAGGCCGGCCAGCCCCTCTCCGGTGGCGGTCCGCCTCCGCCTCCTCCTGCCGACGGCGGCAACAGCGGCGGCGAGCCCATCGTGTCGGGCACCATCGCCCTGCCCGACGGCACCCAGCTCAAGGGCACCGAGGTCGTCTTCGTGAGCCTTCGCTCCCCCGAGGGTGGTCCGCCCCTGGCCGCCAAGCGGCTGCGGGCCAGCGATCTGCCCGGCGCGTTCACGGTCACCACCGGCGACCGCATCAGCATGGGCGGGGCCCCCGGCCCCCTGCCCGCCACGGTCAACGTGGTGGTCCGGGTCGACGTCGACAACGACGGCAACGCCTTCACCAAGACGCCCATGGACCCCACCGCCACCCTCGAGGGCGTGGCCCCCGGCTCCTCCGGGCTGTCCGTCCAGCTCGCGCTGCCCTAGACCGACATGCATCGCACCTGGATCGTCGTCGACCTCGAGGCCACCTGCTGGACCACCGAGGAAGATCCGGCGCTGGCCTCCATGCAGCGAACCGAGTCCGAGATCATCGAGATCGGCGCGGTGCGCATCGATCCCGTCAGTCGGCGCACGGTCAGCGAGTTCCAGACCTTCGTGCGCCCCATCCGGCACCCGGATCTGTCCGAGTTCTGCCGAGAGCTCACCCACATTCGGCAGTCCGACGTCGACGAGGCGCCCCCGTTCGCCATCGCCTACGACCGCTTCCTCCAGTGGATGGACGGCGCGGACGGGGCGCTGCTGGCCTCCTGGGGCCGCTACGACCACAACCAGCTCTGCCGCCAGGCTCGGTCCGTCGACCTGCCCAACCCCCCGTGGACGCCCCTCAACATCAAGGCGGCGTTCAGTGACTGGTACCGGGCCCACACCGGCCGACGGGCCCGTCACGGCCTGGGTCGAGCCATCCGTGAGCTCGACTGGGACTTCGAGGGGACCGCCCATCGTGGCATCGACGACGCCCGCAATGCCGCCCGCATCCTCGTCCACATCCGCGACCCCCAGAACGCCAGCGAGCGCGCTCGAGGGCTGCTGAGCTGGCTGGCCCAGCGGGACGGTCCCGGCAACCTGGCCGACGCCCGTCAGGAGTGGAGCGACGCCAAGGCGTGGTGGCACGCGGCCCGCAAGGAGCTGCTCACCCTCGGCATCGTCGAGGAGCTCCCCGACGGCCGCGGCCTCCAGCCGGTGTCAGAGCAAAAGGGCTAGCGGACCGTCCAGCGGACCGGCTCCACCAGCGCCTCCTGCCCCTCGGCCCCCACCTTCAGCGGCACGGTCGCGAAGCGTCCGGCGAAGGCCGGGGTGACCCGCAGCGGCACCTTCAGCACCTCACCGGCCCCCAGGGGCCGCGTCGTGAGGATGACCCGGTCCTGGCGCACCTCGTGGCTCCGCACCGTGTCCAGCTGGCCCAGGGCCACCGTGTCGACCGACGCACCCGCCGGCAGGCCCTGCTCCAGCGTGACCGCGGTTCCCTTGGGCGCCGACACCGACAGCGTCACCGTTCCCTCCTGACCGACCCGCGGCGTCCCCAGGTCCACCTCGACGTCGATGCCCGCCAGGCCCTGCTGGTTGCCCCACGGAACCCAGCTGCGCCGGGTCGCCACGAAGGTCAGCCCCGGGACCTCGGGAGACGCCGTCAACGTCAGGGTCTTCGCCCCCTTCGCCGACGCCGTGAGCGCCGCCGGGATGCCGGGCTGCGAGGGGTCCAGGGTC
>Ga0213839_1000999_pt1 | contig 21271 bp, 17 predicted proteins | sample SWPATP21_FD_160075 | JGI IMG/M metagenome (GOLD analysis project Ga0213839, IMG submission 160075) | Coastal seawater microbial communities from Marineland, Florida, United States - SWPA TP2 #1 | ecosystem: Environmental > Aquatic > Marine > Coastal | place: USA: Florida | collected 2016-08-14
CATCCCCGCTCTCGTCCCCGCGTGGGCCCCGCCTCCTCACCCGAGGGGCGGGGCCCACGTGATCTCGGGTTAGGCGCCCGGGTGCTCATCGACCTGCCCGTTCTCGCCCGGGGCCCCACCTGGGCCGTGGTCCACAAGCCCTCCGGCCTCCCGGTGCACCGCAGCGCCCTCGTCCGCAGCGGTCCCACCCTCGTCGGGGTGGCTGGACGCGTCCTCGGCACCCGGGTCGACCCGGTGCATCGCCTGGATCAGCCCACCAGCGGCCCGGTGCTCTTCTCCCTCGACCGGCGCGTCACGCCGGCCCTGCAGGCAGCCCTGACCGCGGGCACCAAGCGCTACCTGGCCCTGGTGCGCGGCGCCATTCCCACCCGCGACCCCTACGTGGAGAGCCGCCCCCTCGCCGTCGACGGCGTCGACAAGGAGGCCGAGACCCGCCTGCAGCCCCTCGCCTCCAGCAAGGACCCGCGCTGCAGCCTGGTCCTCGCCGAACCACACACCGGGCGCTTCCACCAGATCCGACGCCACCTGCGGGGACTGTCCCATCCCGTCCTCGGCGACTCCACCCACGGCGACACCCGGGTCAACCGCACGTGGAGGGAGCTCGGCCTGCACCGACTCGCGCTGCACTGCTTCCAGCTCACCTTCGCGTTCGACGGCGAGACGATCGACGTCGAAGCCCCCATTCCCAGCGACCTGGCGGTCTGGACGCAGCTTCCTCTCTGGCCCGAGGCGGTGGCCAACCTGCCGGTGCTGGGGCACCTTGCACCCAGCGAGGCGCCATGAGCGACGAGTCCCCCACCCTCGACGACCGCATCCAGGCCATCGCGGCGTACCAGGCGCCGTGGTGGGTGTGGAACACCTTCCTCGTGGTGCTGGCGGTCACGGCTCTCGCCGCCGCCCTGATCCTGCAGCCCCAGGACGGGCAATGGGTCTACTTCATGGGCGAGCAGGTAGGCGAGGAGTGCGCTGCCATCACGGTCACCGGCTACCCCTGCCCTCAGTGTGGCATGACCCGCAGCTTCGTCTACGGAGCAAGGCTGAGGCTCGTCGAGGCCTTCCTCTTCAACCCGGCGGGTCTTGCGCTGTTCCTGTGGATCCAGGTGGGCGGCGTGCTGGGCACCTACCGCTTGATCCGACGGGACGGTCGGGCCGCGGAGCTCCCGTGGCAGCTAGTCGCAGGCTGGACGCTCGTGTGGTTCATCGGCCTGTGGGCCCTGCCGTGGATCGGTCGCCTGTTCGGGATCAATCCTCTGCCGTGACGCCGTCGTCCGCCGCCCCCCACGGGAGGTGCCGCACCGGCTCGCGGAGCACGAGGTCGCGGCGGGGGTATGGGATCTCGATCCCCTCGACCTCGAAGCGCTTGTAGATCGCCGTGAGCACCCGGTCGGTGGCCCGACCTCGCAGCCCCGGCTCCTCCACCCAGCCGAGCACCTCGTGGTCGAGGCTGCTGTCGCCGAAGGCGCGGAGGCGCACCCGTGGACGGGGCTCGCTGAGGATGAGGGGCTCCGCCTCCACCGTGTCCATCAGGACCTCCCTCACCTTGTCGAGGTCGCTGCCGTAGGCGACCCCAACCTGGATCCGCAGGCGAAACGCTGCATGGGGACCACCCGACTGGTTGACGATGCGGGAGTTGGCCATCACCGCGTTGGGCACGATGATCTCCACGTCGTCTCGGGTCCGGAGACGGGTCGTGCGGATGCCGATCTCGATCACGGCCCCCCGGTCGCCGTTCTCCAGCACCAGGTAGTCCCCCAGCTTGTACGGGGCGTCGGCCAGGATGAACACGCCGGCGATCAGGTTCGACAGCGTGTCCTTGGCGGCGAAGCCCACGGCCACCCCGATGACGCCCGCGCTGGCCAGCCAGCCGGTGAGGTCCACGTCCCAGGCGAGGAACAGGAAGTAGATGGACCCGCCCCACACCACCGTCTTCGCGGCGATGTCGAACACGGGCAGCGTGCGGTCCGTGACCACCGAGCCGAAGTTGTCCCGGTGGGCGACGAGCCAGTCGAGGAGGGCATGGGACGTGCCGACCACAGCGACCGTCCACAGCAGCACGGTCACGGTCGACAAGGAGCCCTTGAGGAGGAAGGGGTAGGGCTCCACGAGCTCGTGCACGCCGATGCCGTACCAGGTGCCCACCGCCACGCAGGACCACGACAGCGGCAGTCGCAGCCGCGCCGTGAGGATGTCGTCGAGCTCCGACCGGGTGCGCCGCGTCACCGCGAACACCAGGACCGGGAACATCAGGAAGACGACGATGCCCACCACCACGCCGGCGACGGCGTAGAGGAGTCCGAGATCGAGCTGGACGAAGGTCATGGAGTCCCCAGGCGAACCGTTGCTTCTACCCGGATGACCCCGCCTGGACCACGGTGGTGTAGCGTCGGCCTATGTGGTTCTCGACCCTGAGCGGCCTCTACCCTCGCCTCCACGCCCAGGACCCGGTGCCGGCCCGGCTGAACACCCTCGCCCTCCTCGCGTGGTTCAGCTGGCTGGCGTCGTGGGGCTGGATGCTCGTCGACCTGATGGACGGCGTGCCCATCGTCGCCATCTTCGGCGGACAGGAGCTGGCCATCGACTACGACCACGTGAACGCGCAGCTCCCCCGCTGGGCGATCCAGCTGGGGGTGCACCTGGTGGTCTGCCTCGCCGTACACGTCGCTCAGGTCGTGCACGCCATGAATCTCCCCTTCCACAAGCTCCCCGTCGTCCTCCCCTGGGTGCGGGCCGACGAGCGCCCCCCCACGAAGCCCGAGCTCCTCGCGCGACTCCTCGACCACGAGGCGGCCCACGGCGGGTTCCAGCTGGCCACCGTCCGGGCCTTCGCCCACCACGCGGACCTGTCGGAGTGGGCGACCCGCCGCAAGGTGCTGCAGACCTGGGTGCGGCTCCAGCTGACCGACCTCGACGGACGCATCCGCGCCGGGGAGCGGCTCATCCTCGCCCCCGAGGGAGAGCAGCAGGCGAAGGACCGCTCCATGGAGCTCCAGGTGGTCCACGATGCCCTTCGCTACCGGCCGCCGCCCACGGTGTAGCGCTCGAGATCCGCACCCACGACGACCGGCCCGTCGTAGCCCGACGCCACCTCGGCCTCCAGCCGCTCCTCGGAGGCCCCGAAGAACAGCAGGTGGGTCAGGAGCAGCTTCTTCGCCCCGGCCCGGGTGGCCAGCGGACCGAGCTCCACCCCCGACGTGTGGAAGCTCGAGTGGTAGGCCTGGAAGCTGGCGGAGGGAACCTGGTCGAAGCCCCACTTGCTGTACACCTCGTGAACCAGCAGGTCGCAGCCTCCGCAGGCATCCATCAGCGCCTCGCTCGGGCCGGTGTCGCCGCTGATCACCACCCGTCGGTCCCCGACGTCCACCACGAAGCCGAGGGCGACCTCCCAGGTCCCGTGGGGCACCTGGAGCGCTCGCACCGAGACGCCGTCGGAGGCGTAGGCCTCGCCGCCGTCGAGCTCCACCACCTCGACCTGGATGCCCGAGGCGGGGAGGTCCTCCCCCTTTCCCTGCCGGATGGCGATGTCCGGCTTCCAGCCCTCGAGGACGCTGTCGACCATCGCCCGGGTGCCGGGAGGACCCACCACACGGAGCGACTCCGTGCGGCCCAGCACCCAGCCCCCGAGCAGCAGATCAGGAAGCCCCGTCGTGTGGTCGGAGTGCAGGTGGGTGAGGAAGACGTGGCGGAGGTTCTCGGGGACGAGGCCCGGCAGTCGGTGCGTCTCGGCCGCGGCCTGAGCCTGACGGAGCACGCCGGGGCCGGCGTCGAAGAGGAGCGCTCGGCCGTCCACCAGCACGGCCGTGGCGGGTCCGGAGCGTCGGGCGTCGGGGACGGGCGTGCCGGTGCCGAGCAACACGACGTCGATCGCGGGAGCCGAGGTAGCGGCCACGGGGGCGGCCGGGACGGGCGCGGCCGCAGCCTCCACCGGGGACTCCGGCGCCTCAGGCACGTCGCCGTCGAGCGGGGCGCGCCAGCCGCACCCCAGCAGGAACAGGATCACTTGCAGGGGGTGTCCGACGCCAGCACGAAGCCCGTCTGCCAGGCCCCCTTCGGAAGCTCCGGCACGTCGACCACCGGGCCCATCTGCAGCTCGATGCGAGCGCCCTCGGTCTTGCCCTCGATCACCGTGGGCCCCATGTCTCCCGGTGCGGCGATCTCGAAGCCCTGCTTGGTGAAGTAGGTGCGGAGCTTGTCGAGCTGCCCGCGGGCGTCGTCGAGAGGGTTGTCGCTCTTGATGGCGCCGTCGAGCTTGTGGCCGCTGCCGGGCACGATGAGGGTCACGAACTTCACGCCGAAGACCGCCTCGTTGCAGCGCTCGATGGCCATGTTCCCCTGCACGCCGTCCAGCGTGATCATTTGCGCCTGGCAGCGGTAGGCGTTGCCGCCGATGGGGGCGCACATCCGCTCGCGGGCCTTGGGGACCGGCTGACCGATGACGACGTCCTCCACGGTGGGGGGGCCGGCGAGGGCGGTAGAGAGCAGCGTGAGGGTGAGCATCGCGGGACCTCCGGGCGCGCAGTGTAGCAGGCTGGCGCCCGCCAGGACCCGTCACCGTTCGTCCTGCTTCCGCGCGCGACACCGTCCGACGTTAGACCGACGCCGATGCTGCTTCCCCTGCTGCTGTCCTGCACCTGGTTGCTGGCCCCGGATCCCCTCGATCTCGAGCCGCCGAGCGGTCCACCGACCCGCCCGGAGGCCCGCGATGCGGAGGTCGGCTTCTCCTTTGCGCGGGCCGTCGACGCAGGTAGCTACGAGCTCCCCTCCTCCAACCGACCGGACGCGGCTGCGGCCCCCGAGCAGATCCCCGTCATGGGTCCCTTCGAGAAGGCCAGGTCCCTCAAGGGGCAGACCGTCTACAAGGCGCCGCTGCCGGTCCGCTCCAACCTGATGACCACCGCCACCTACGGCACCCACTTCGTCGGCACCTACGCCCCCCCCGGCTTCGAGGTGCTCCGGGGCGACGAGCCCCTCGAGTTCAAGCGCTTCGCCCGGTCCCGCGATGGCACGTGGACCTGGGGCTTCGACGAGGAGCACCTGTACATCGGCCTGCCCAGCGGTGGGGCCGCTCCCGCCCCCGGCCAGTTCACCGTGCGCTTCCCGAAGGCCACCGCCGCCGAGGATGCCCTCAACCACGGCACGTCGGGCCGGAGCACCGCGGACTTCACCGCGCGCACCTTCACCATCGGCGACCGCTCCCACTCGGGGCTCTTCCTGCCGGCACCGGCCACCGCCTCGTGGACGGTGACCGTTCCGCCCCACGGCAAGCTCGGCCTGCGGGGCACCGTGGTCCCACCGGCCGTCGCCACCGAGGCAGGAAGCGACGGCGCCGTCGTGGTCGTCGAGCTCGTCGCCGACGGGTCCACCACCGAGATCGGCCGAGCCGACCTGGCCACCGGCGCCTGGACGCCCCTGCGCGCCGATCTGACGCCCTGGGCTGGTCGCGACGTCGAGATCCGGTTCCGCACCGAGCCCGGCGCATCGGGCGACGCCACCCTCGACTACGTGCTCCTCGAGGCGCCCGCCATCTACGTGGCCACCGAGAGCCCCCGCCGCTTCGTGCTGGTCTTCGTCGACACCCTCCGTCCCGACCACCTCGGCATGTACGGCTACGAGCGTCCCACCTCCCCCAACCTCGACCGGTGGTCCGAGCACGCCGTGCGCTTCACCGAGGCCCGGAGCGTGGCCCCGTGGACCCTGCCGAGCGCCCGCACCATGCTCACCGGTCGGCAGCCCGAGGCCTTCTACGAGGGCCCCACCCTGGCCGACCAGCTCTCCAGGGCGGGCTGGCGGACCGACGCGTTCGTCACCAACGCCTTCCTCTCCCAGCCCTTCGACCTGCACCGGGGCTGGGACCAGTTCGACTACATCCACCTCGACGACGCCACCCATGTCGTCGAGCAGGCGGTCGACGCCATCGAGGCCTGGCCGGACCGCGACACCTTCGTGATGGTCCACCTGATGGAGCCCCACCTCCCCTACCGGGAGGGCCGCTACCACGGCAGCCTGTTCGCCGGCAGCAAGCCCGACGGGATCGACTTCCTCTCCCGCAAGCACCTCTCCGACGTCACCCAGGACCGCGAGGACTTCGGGGACATCCGGCAGCACGTCGTCGACCGCTACGACCAGAACATCCGGGCCGTCGACGACGCCCTCACCCCTCTCCTCGAGACCGTCGGCCCCGACGCCACCGTGATGCTGGTGAGCGACCATGGAGAGGAGTTCTGGGACCACGGCGGCTTCGAGCACGGCCACAGCTTCTACGACGAGCTGCTCCGGGTCCCCTTCCTGGTCCGATCCCCGCACCTGCCCCCCGGCACCATCGACGCCCCCGTCAGCCTCCTCGACGTCACCCCCACGCTCCTGGAGCTCGCCGGTCTGCACCACGACGTGGACGGACCGGGGATCTCCCTCGTCGGCGCCGCCTGGGACGACGCGGATGCCGCCAACGGTCTCACGGCGCGGCCTCAGGGCTTCGGCCGTCCGCTCTACGGCGAGGAGGGCTGGGGGGTGCTCACCGGGGGCAGCAAGTTCTGGGAGCGGGGCGGTGCCACCGTTCTCCACACCCTCGAGGCCGACCCGCTGGAGGCGCTGAACATGGCGTCGCCCGGCGCCGACGTCACGCCGTACCTCGATGCCCTCTCCCAGGCCCTCGACCGGGAGGTCCGCCCCACCTGGAACATCGAGCTGAAGCTCCCCGACGTGCCCGAGGGGACCCACCGCACCCTCACCGTGCGCCACACCTCCACCGAGGAGGCCGACGAGCCCTGGTTCGTCGATGCCCGCAAGCACTACGACCCCCGCGGGCGACTCGACCACGCTGCCGTCGAGACCGAGGAAGGCGTCGTCAAGCTGGAGCTACCGGCGGGCAAGGCCGACCCCCACGATCTCGTGGTGTACCCCCGTGCGGGCCTTCCGGTCGCGGGCACGGAGCTTCGCCTGTGGGTCGCCACCCCTGGCATGGCCCCCAAGGACCTCCGCTTCACCTGTGACGACCGGCGCAACGAACGCATCGCCTGCGTCGCCGGCGACGCCGAGCACCGCTTCGTGTTCACCGAGCGCTGGTCCCCCGTGCCGTCCGGGGTCGAGGTCAGTGGCTTCCACCCGGCGGTGGCCGAACAGCTGGCCGAGCTCGGGTACCTCGACGAGTAGCGGGCGTTTCCCGTTTCGATGCACCCCGCGTGCATCTGCCGTGCATCCGTTGCGCAACCCGAGCCGCTGGCCGACGGCTTTCCGCTCCAATAGCCGCAGGGCGACCGTTCGAGGACCTTCCTCAGCACCTGGAGACGCCCTATGTTCGCCCTCGCCGCCGCCTTGCTCTCAGCGCCTGCCTACGCCGAAGACAGCACCTTCGTCGGCACCGAAGCTCCCGTCGTGGAGGAGAAGAAGGAGCCGGAGACGAAGCTCTCCGCAGAGTTCGGCTCCAGCTTCGCGACCGGCAACGCCATCTTCTACACCGTCGCCGGCTCGCTCGCGGCCTCCCACGAGTGGGACCGCAACAAGGTCGGCGTCATCGGGGGCGTCAACCTGGGCGCCGCCAAGGCCGACGCAGACGGCGACGGCCTCCTCTCCCAGGCCGAGCGCGACGCCGACTACAGCCAGAACGTGAAGCGCTACTTCGGCGAGGCGCGCTACGACCGCTTCCTCTCCGACAAGGACAGCCTCTACGCCCTGGCCGGCGCCTTCCACGACCCCTTCGCTGGCTACGACCTGCGCTCCCACGAGCAGATCGGCTACAGCCGCCGCCTCATCAAGAACGACGACAGCGAGCTCGTGGCCGAGCTGGGCTTCGACTACGCCCAGGAGAACTACACCGACGAGGCCGTCGCCGGCGGCAGCGTCGCGTACCAGGACATCTTCGCCACCCGCGTCCTTCTGGGGGGAAGCCACAAGTTCAACGACAGCGTGAGCGTCTCCGACACCTTCGAGTACTACCAGAACGTCGTCGACTTCAACGACGTCCGGATCCTGAACACGGCGGCCCTGACCTCCACCATCTCCGGGAAGCTCTCTCTGAAGCTCTCCCACAGCCTCATCTTCGACAACGTGCCGGTCGCGGGCTTCGTGAAGCTCGACCAGACCACCATGGCCACCCTCGTCGCCACCATCCTCTAAAGGAGCCATCATGACCCCCGAACAGATCCAGATGTGGACCGATAAGGGCATCGAGTGGGCCCTCATGGGGGGCCAGGCCCTCCTCGTCCTGATCATCGGTTGGCTCGTCGCCAACACCTTCTACAGCCGCACCATCGCCATGGTCCAGAGCCGCGGTCTCGACCTGGCCCTCGGCCGCTTCCTGGCCCAGATGGCCCGCTGGACCATCCTCGGCGCCACCGTCATCGCGGCCCTCGGCATCGTCGGGGTCGAGGTCATGGGCCTGATGGCCGTCTTCGCCTCCGCCGGTGTGGCCGTCGGCCTCGCTCTGCAGGGCAACCTGTCGAACTTCGCGTCGGGCGTGATGATCCTCATCTTCCGTCCCTTCGACGTGGGCGACGTCATCACCGCCGCCGGCAAGACCGGTGGGGTGCAGGAGATCGGCCTGTTCGCCACCGTGATGCACACGCCGAACAACGAGAAGATCATCGTCCCGAACTCCTCGATCACCGGTGGCGTCATCGAGAACCTCACCACCCTCGGCACCCGCCGTGCGCTGATTGGGGTCGGTGTGGCCTACGGCGCCGACGTCGTGCAGGTCATGGACGTCCTCAAGCAGGCGGCCGGCGGCTGTGCGCTGGTCCTTCCGGAGCCCGGCCCCGCCGTGGCGTTCGTCGGCCTCGGCGCCAGCAGCCTCGACTTCAACGTGATCGTCTGGGCCAAGAGCTCGGACTGGGTGGCGGTGCAGGGTCAGGTGCGCCACGCCATCTACGACGCCCTCAACGACGCCGACATCGAGATCCCGTTCAACCAGATCGTCGTTCACAACGCATAGAGCGCCTCGCTCCATCGAAGAGGTCGGGCCCCGCGGGGGTCTGGCCTCTTCTTCCTCAGAAGATACGCCCCCGGGAGCTCAGCCCACGGAGTTCCCTTGGCATCCCACACTTGGCGCTTCGTTCGCGCCGGCGGCTTCGACCAGGTCGCCCTCGACACCGCCGACGACCTACGCAACCTCCGCGACCTCGACCAGAAGCTCTGGGTGGCCCTGGCCTGCCCCGTGAAGGGCAACGAGCTCGACGACACCACCCTCGCCCTCGTCGACCGCGACAGCGACGGCCGCATCCGCGCCCCGGACCTCCTCGCCGCCATCGCATGGATCGACGCCCGGCTGGTCGACCTCTCCACCATCCTGGAGGGCCGCGACGGCCTCGCCCTCGACGCCATCTCCGACGAGGGCATCCGCTCGAGCGCCGCCCACATCCTGGCGAGCCGGGGCGTGACAGACCGCCAGCTCATCACCGTGGCCGACACCTCCGACGCCCGCGACGTCCTCGCCAAGCAGCCGTTCAACGGCGACGGCATCGTTCCCCCTTCCTCGGCCGACGACGACGACGTGCGGGCCGCCATGGAAGACGCGCTGAGGTGCGTGGGCGGCGAGATCGACCGAAACGGCGAGCAGGGCCTCTCCGGAGCGAAGGTGGAGGCCTTCTGGAAGGCACTGACCGACTACGAAGCCTGGTGGCGTCGCGCCGAGGAGGACGACGACACCGTGGTGCCCCTCGGCAAGGACACCGCGCCGGCCGTCGAGGCCTTCGTGGCGGTCAAGGCGAAGATCGACGACTACTTCACCCGCTGCGACCTGGCGGCCTTCGACCCCCGCGCGCAGGCTCACCTCGTGGGCGCCGAGACCCGCTTCGCCGACCTGGCCCAGCGGACCCTCGCCCCCCGCGACGACGAGATCCGACGCTTCCCCCTGGCCCACATCGCCCCCAGCGACGACCTTCCCCTGAAGGAGGGCATCAACCCCGCCTGGCGCAAGGCGATGGCCACCTTCGTCGAGAGGGCCGTCGTGCCTCTCGTCGGTGAGCGCGAGGCCCTCGATCGGGCCGCGTGGGCGGAGCTCAAGAGCCGGTTCGCCGCCTACGAGGCCTGGCTGGCCGACAAGCCCGGAGACACCGTGGAGGCCCTCGGCATCGAGCGGATCCGTGTCCTCCTCTCGGGGGAGCACCGGCAGGCGATCGAGGCGCTCCTCGTCCGCGACCTCGCCCGCAAGCCCGAGGCCGACGCGCTGGCCGACGTGGACCGAGCGGCCCGCTACCACCGGGACCTGTTCACCCTCGCCCACAACTTCGTGAGCTTCCGCGCCTTCTATCGACCCGACATGAAGGCGATGTTCCAGGCCGGCACGCTGTTCCTCGACGGCCGCAGCTGCGACCTGGTCCTGCGGGTCGACGACGTCGCCAAGCACGCCGCCACCGCCGGCAACAGCTTCGCCTACCTGGCCTACTGCACCTGCACCCGTCGGGGAGCCAAGCCGGCCAGCGGCACGGCGCCCACCGAGACCCAGCACATCGTGGCCGCGTTCACCGACGGCGACGCAGACTTCCTGGCGGTGGGCCGAAACGGCGTCCTGTACGACCGCGACGGCGTCGACTGGGACGCCACCATCGTCAAGGTGGTGGAGCAGCCCATCAGTGTGCGTCAGGCCTTCTGGGCTCCCTACAAGCGCCTCGCCAAGTTCCTGGGCGACCAGGCCGAGGCCTTCGCCGCCGCCCGGGACAAGGCCGCCACCGACGACCTCACCACCCAGGCGAAGGCCACCACCACCGAAGCCAAGGCCGCCAGCTCCGGCGACGCAAGCCAGCAGAGCAGCGTCGCCGCCAACGCCTTCGACATCGGCAAGTTCGCCGGCATCTTCGCCGCCGTGGGTCTGGCCTTCGGCTTCATCGTGTCCGCCGCGACGATGCTGGTCACCGGCTTCCTCTCCCTGCGGCTGTGGCAGATGCCCCTCGCCGTCGCCGGCGTGCTGCTGCTGATCAGCGGTCCGAGCATGCTCCTGGCCGCCTTCAAGCTGTCGCGCCGGAACCTCGCCCCACTCCTCGACGCCAACGGCTGGGCCATCAACACCCGGGCACGGATCAACATCCCGTTCGGCACGAGCCTCACCGCGGTGGCCTCCCTGCCACCCGGCTCGTCCCGGGACCTCAGCGACCCCTACGCCGACCGGCGACGGCCCTGGTGGCTGCTGGGTCTGGTCGTGGGCCTGGTGTGCGTACTGGCCTTCGCCTGGGACCTGCTGCCGGACATCGCCGAGACCGCGAAGGCCCTCTCCGAGGTACCTGTGCCCGCCCCCACGGAGCCGTAGCTCAGCTCGCCACCAGCCGCCTCCGCCGGGCCATCAGCCAGCCCGCGGTGGCGGGGTCGTCGATCACGATGCACACCCGCCGCCCCGCTCCGGCCGCCCGGCACAGGCGCAGCACGTCGTCGGCATCGGGCACGTCGGGCATGTAGGCGCCTCTCGGGCCTCGACGGGTGCCCACCCGCAGGTAGGCGCCGTCGATGGTGAACAGCATGCCGGCGCGCACATCGTCGCTCCAGCTCCAGGTGTCGTGGGGGGGCACGGGCACCAGCTCGCGCCCGGGGGGCAGTGTCATGTCGACCTCCTGACCCCGTTGTACCTCCCGTACCCGCCAGAACCTGTCCGTGTGTTCAGTGTGCCTCAGAATCCGCCGCTCGCCGGGCCATAGCCCAGGCTCAGGCCCACCCACGGGGATCCTCCCTGCCCCGTCAGCCGCACGTCGTAGCCACCGTGGAGGCCGACCATCCAGCCCAGCACGCTCTCCTGTCGACGCCACAGAAGCACGGACGCCTCGGGGGAGACCGCGCCCAGGGCCACCTCCCCGTCCCGCAGCCCCACGTTGAGGATCGACGCCCCTCCACAGGCCGACATCCCCCAGCCCGTGTCCCGCGCGATCTCGTAGTGGCAGATCAACGGTGCCATAGACGCGTCGAAGCCGTCCGGACCACGACGGGACCGGGTCTGCAGGCCGAGCCCGTTGCGGAAGCCGTCGGCATCCGGGGCCATCCCCGCCGAGCTCACCACCATCACCTCGGGCTTCTCGACGTCCCGGGTGTCGACCGCAGCCCCCAGGCCCACCTGCGCGTGGCCCACGCACCCCACCGACAGCAGCACGACCCCGAGCGCTCCACGCATACGACCTCCTCCCCATCGCTGTCACCCAGGGAGCAGATGCCCAGGCGAGCGGGAGATGAAGCCTCTGTGAACGGCTCAGCGGGCCAGACGACCGAAGGCCACGCTCGCGAGTCCTCCCAACAGCGCGAAGCCCGCGAGCACGAGGAACAGGTGGCGGTGTCCGGGCGTCCCCGGCGATCCGTCGAGGAGCACGCCCATCAGCGGCCCCATGAACACGTCCGGGGTGTAGCCGAGCACGCTGACCATCCCCACGGCGGCCCCGGTCTGGGCCAGGGGGATGCCCGCCTCCTGAGTCAGCGCGAAGTACACGCCCCGCAGCGCGTAGACCATCGCCGCCGTGCCGACGACCCCGGCGAGGACCAGCGGCACGACGGGCCCCACCGTTCCCAAGGCGACCGCGAGGTCCGCCGCGAGCAGCACCGCGAAGGCGCCGGCCACCGTCCGCCAGCCCCCGAGTCGGTCCGCGAGCAGCCCCGCCCCCACGGCCGAGACCGGTCGCAGCCAGAACGACAGGGTGCCCAGCCCCGCCGCCTGCACCTCGTCCCAGCCGAGCACCTCCACCGCCAGCAGCGAGGTGTCGTCGGTGCCCTTGTAGCCGACGTACGCACAGACCACGACGAGCGCCTGCAGCCACACCGCGGGTCGCGCCAGCACCGAGCGGACGTCCTCCCACGGTGGCCGCGGCGGGCTGGGCTCGGCGTCGTCCGGCACGAAGGCGACCACCAGACCGGCCGCCACCACGGTCAGCGCGATGCCCGCACCGATCACCGCCTGCAGCGCGAGGCGCTGGTCCGCCGGCGTCGGCTCCTCCCCGAGGGCCACCGCGAACACCCCCAGCGCCAGGGTCGACAACAGCGCCGCCAGCATTCCCCGTCCGCCATCGAGCAGGCCGTAGGCGCGCCCCTGCTGGTTGTCGCCGCCCCAGCCCCGGGTCGCCCGCAGCAGCCCTGCCCAGAACAGCAGGATGGTGGTGACGCCCCAGGCGCCGTACAGCGCCCACAGCGTCGTCGGCCCGGGGATCGAGGCGAACACGAGCCCACCCGCGGCCGTGCACAAGAGTGCCACCGCCATCATCCAGCGGACGGGGAAGCGGTCGGCCAGCGGTCCGCCCAGGCCGTAGGAGGCCATCGCCACCAGCCCGTAGGCGCTGAAGGCCGCGCCGAGCTGGGTGTTGTCGATGGCCAGGGCCTCGAGGAGCGTCGGCCGGAACACCCGGGGGATGACGAAGGGGAGCACGAACACGGCCTCCCCGGCCATCACCAACGCCCCGAGGGCAAGGGCCCGCCTCACGGAAGGCGGCGCACGTGCTCCGCGATGGGCGTGCGCCGGGGAACGTTGGCCTCGGCCAGGGCCTTGCCGACGAGGATGCAGCCCACGACGCGCTCAGCGGCCGGGTCGACCCCGAGCAGCCCGTAGGTGTCGGGGGCCGTGGTGAAGCCGCCGGTGGACCACTTGGAGCCGTAGCCCTGGTCGTGGAGCGACAGCATCAGGTTCTGGATGGCGCACGCGGTCGCCGCGTAGTCCTCCTCCCGGCGGTGGGCGTCGTCGTCGAGGACCTGGGTCACGAGGACCAACGCGCCCGCAGAGCCGAGGCGGCTACGAACCCGGGCCTCCACCTTCTCCGGGTCACCGCCCTTCTTGGCGATGTTCATGCGGATGGCCGTCTCCAGGAGCGCGGTCCGCCCTTCCGGCCCGAGCACGGTGAAGCGCCAGGGCCAGGTGAGCTTGTGGCAAGGCGCCAGGTGGGCCGCGGCGAAGGCCTTGTCGAGCACCTCGTCGGGGACGGGCTGGCCGTCGTAGCGCTGGATGGTGCGGCGGGTGGCGAGGGCGTGGTGCAGGTCCATGTTGTCTCCAGGCCCGTGGCCGTAACGAGCGCCACCTGGCGGGGTCTACACGTGGATGCTGTTGGAGACACGAGATGGCAACAGGTACGGGTAGGACAGGTAGCGGCCGGCGTCGCGGGCCCGGGTGTCCTCCTCGATCCGGGCCAGCCGAGCCTGGAACGCCTGCAGCGGCTCCTGGATCTTCGGGTCCTTCAGGTGCTCGTACTGCCCCAGGGTGTTGATGCGGACGGTCAGGGGGTAGAAGGCCTCGATCACCTCGTAGGCGATGGCGTAGGGGGGAAGCTGCATCCGCCAGGCCTCGTCGTCGTCGTTCCCCGTTGGCCCGGGACCGAAGGAGGCCTGGGGCTGGAGCGCGGCGTAGCCGGTGTCGTAGAGGCTGTAGTTGATGGCGGCGTGGTAGACCGTGCCTCGGAAGACGAGACGGGTCAGCAGGGCCGACAGCTTGTCGACGGTCTGGACCTCACCGATGCCCGCCAGGCCGCCCTGATCGTGGTCCTGCAGCTCGGTCACGAAGGCGAGGAGCTCCTCGTCGCCGAGCACGTCGTCGTCGCTCTCGTAGTAGGCGCCGACGTAGGCGTGGATCCAGGTCTCCAGGGCGTCCCAGATGGGGAGCTGGTCGTCGCGGTACGGGAAGAGCGGCAGGACCTCGGGGTCGAGGACACCGCGCCGGGCCATGTCGTCCCGGGGGGCGCTCTCCATGATGCGGACAGCCCGGACCTCCGAGGCCGTGAGCGCCAGGGAGGCCTCGCGGGGCATCGCCATCATCCGGTCGATGGCCCCGTCGACGGGTGTCAGTGCGGACCGGGTGATGTCGTTGACGATCAGGGTGTTCTCGGTGTGGGCGTCGAGGAGGGGCCGCAGCGGGTGACGGTCGGCGAGACAGCGCTTGGTGGCGAGGACCACCGCCTCCATCACCAGGTGGCACAGCCCGAAGTGGCCGATGAGGCCGGAGACCTGGCTGTCGGTGGCCAGGTGGGCGAGCTTGGCCATGCGCCACGTGACGCCCTGGCCAGGCTGGGCGAAGAGCGCATCCTCCTCGGCTCCGGTGCGAATGCCGACCACCACGAAGTCGTCGCCGGTCCAGGCGTAGAGGGCCAGGGTGGCGTCGATGTACTTCTGCAGCCCATCGACCGTGCCCCCCGTGGCGTCGGCGAAGCGGGAGAAGTCGACGGCGAAGAGCCGACCCGCAGCCAGGGTCGCAGCCAGGTCTCCGCCGGGCACGGCCCGGGCGAAGCGGTCCTGGGTGAGGCAGCTGGGGACCTCGTCGAGCCGGGTGAGCAGGGTCGGATTGCAGCCTGCGATGGCGAGCCAGGCGAAGAGCGCGTCGTCGTCCCAGCGGTCGAGGACCGGTGGCTTGGGGAGGGTCACGTAGGCGCGGGCGAGGTCCTCCTCGGAGGCCACGGGGTGGCCATCGTCGTGCTCTCCCGCGGCGTCGGAGAGCTCGCTGGGCTCGCGGCGGAAGCGCTCGGGGGTGAGCTTGGTCGCCAGGTCCCGGAGCTTCTCGGTGGCGCTCTCCACGGCCTCCTCGGGCTGGATGGCCGCCGCCTTGTTCACGGCGACGGCCAGGTTCGCCTCTGTCAGCTCCGCCCAGTAGCGGGCGCCGCCCTTGTCCCGCAGCGGGACCTCCTCGGCGAAGAGGCAGTCGGAGACCGAGCGGTCGTAGCGGTAGGTCTCGCGGGCCTTCTCGCGCTCCTTGCGACGGGCGAGGAGGAGGGGGTCGTCCTGGGGGAGCAGGGGGTTCATGGTCGGCTCCTCAGATGCTGATGGACTGCAGGATGTTGCTGGGCTTCAGGTACGGGTAGGACAGCCAGCGGCTGGCGTCTCGTGCCTCGATCTTCGCCTCGACGTCCTTCAGGGCGGACTGGAATCGCGCGACGAGGGGCACGACCCGCGGATCGGTGAAGGCGTCGGGCCGGTAGTTCCCGAGCTTGGTGTCGTGCACGTTGGAGAGCAGGTAGACCATGCTGGCCCCCTTCAGCATGATGATCGCGGGGGGCAGCATGTCGAAGAACGCGTGCTCCGAGGTCTCGTCCCCCTTCTCCGGCGGCTTGGCGAACAGCGCCCCGGCCATGTTCGGCGAGTAGGACATGTTGTCGAACTGCGGGAAGTTGACCGCCGAGTGCTGGGCCGACGCGATGAACACCAGGGTGGCCATCAGGCGGGTCACGCCGGCCACGGTGGTGGCGTCGGGGACCCCCTGCAGACGGCCTCCGGACTCGGCCCCCAGGGCACGGGCGAAGGCCTGGAGCTCGACGTCGCCGAGCACCTCGGCATCTGCCGTGTAGTACAGGGCGACGTACTCGGCGACCCAGCTCTCGATGGCGTCCCACACCTCCACGATGTCGTCCCGGTACGGGTGCACGGGGAGGATGTCCCGGTCGTCGAGGCCTCGGTCCGCCAGCTCGATGCGGGGCGGCACGCGGTCCAGCCGGAGGGTGCTGACCTGGCTGTGGACGAAGTCGCCGAAGGCAGCGATCTTCGCGGCGAACACGGTGTCGACGGTGCCGCCGCGGGCGATGAGGGAGGTCTTCGCCGAGTGGTCGATGGCCAGCGTCGTCTCGGTGTGGGGCTCGAGGAGGACGGCGAGGGGGTGGTTGGGGGCCAGCTCCCGCTTCATGGCGATGGTGGTCGCCTCCATGACCATGTGGGTACGACCCAGGTGGGAGCTACCTTCGTGGTGGTTGGCGTCGGCGACCTGGAGGCACTGGCAGGCCATGCGCCACGCCCAGCCCTCGGCGGGGGTGACGACCGGGAAGCGGCGGGGGTCACTGCCCACCTGGACCGCCACGGAGCGGAGCTGACCGTTGACGGCGGCGAAGAGCGCGATGGGGCCCGCGAGGTACTTCTGCTCCCCCTCGACCGTGCCGCAGGGGACGCCCTCGAGCATCCGGTAGTCGGTGACGAAGGCGCGCCCCTGGGCGAGGAGCGTCTCCAGGTCGACGCCAGCGATGGGGAGCACGTGGGCGTCGGTGACCGCGAAGCCCTCGGGGATCTCCGTCACCCGGGTGAGCACCATCGGGTTCACGCCTGCGATGCGCTGCCAGGCGATGGCGTCGGCGTGGGTGGCGTCGGCGGTGACGCGGTCCACGATGCCCGGCTTGTCCCACGCGCAGTAGATCTCGGCGTAGTCCTGCCAGGTCTCCGGCTTGAAGGCGTCGGCGGCGTGCTGTGCCGCGCTGTCGTAGGAGCGGAACATGTCCCGCTTCAGGTTCGAGCCGTCGAAGTCGCTCAGGGTGTGGGTCAGGGACTTCAGGGCGGCAAGGGGTCCGCGTCGGATCTGCTTGAGGGCCAGCTCGGCGTAGTTGGCCCCGATGGTCACGTAGGTCGGGACGGCCTTCGCCGAGTAGGACACCGAGTACTCGTCGCGCTCGGGAAGCCAGGAGGAGGTGGCCACACCCTTGGGCCAGTCGTGCACGAAGCGGTAGTCGTCGCGGCGGGCCTCGAGGGCGTCGGCGCGGCTGGCGGGATCGAGCTCGTCGCTGGGGAGACAGGGCACATCGGACATCGGCAACCTCCGGTCGGGCACGCTGCCACAGGGGTCGAACCGAGGCAATCCGACCCGCAACGGCCCGTTGCACAGCAGGGCCCGGCTGGTCGCGGTCGATCCCCCTGAGCGGGCGTTAGGCCCCGGAATGACCACCGCGGCCGCCGAGCCCAGCCACCTCCTGCACCCCAGCGTGCGTCGGGTCACCCTGTCGGTGCTCACGCTGGTGGGGCTGTCGGCCTTCGAGGGGCTCGCCGTCGCCGCCGCCCTTCCCCAGGTGGCGGCCTCCCTGGGGGACGTGGCGCTGCTCCCCTGGGTGATCACCGCCTACCTGCTGATGAGCGGCGTGAGCACCGTGGCGGCCGGGGCCCTGGCCGATCGAGTCGGGCTGCGGACCGTGTTCCGGGGGGCCGTGCTGCTCTTCGTGGCCGGCGGGGTGCTGGCGGGGTTCGCCCCGGACATGAAGCTGCTCGTCGTCGCTCGCGTCCTCCAGGGAACCGGAGCAGGGGCCGTCAACGCCGTCGGGCTCACCGCCGTGGGGGCTGTGTTTCCCCAGCGGCTGGTGGCCCGTGCCTTCGCCGCCAACAGCATCGTGTGGGGGGTGATGAGCGTGGCGGGTCCGGGGCTGGCTGCGGTCTTGCTCTCCGTGGCGTCGTGGCGCTGGATCTTCTGGATGAACCTTCCCCTCGGAGGGGCGGCGCTCCTGCTCGGCTGGAACGCCATGCCGGGCCCCTCGGGCGAGCCGGCCCGCCCGCTGCGCTGGTCCGACCTGATCCTGTTGACGGTCATCACCGGGGCGATGCTGGTGGGGGTCGACGCCCTGGACGTGAAGACCGTGCCGGCCCTGCTCGTCGCCGCCGTCTGTGGCGCCTACCTGCTGCGCCGGAGCCGCGGCCGCGACGACGTGCTCCTCGCTCCCCGGCACGTCCTGGCGCGCCCCCTGGGGCCGCTGGCGGGGGCGATGGGGCTGCTGCTGATCGGCTCCATCGGCACCCAGTCCTTCCTGCCGCTGTACGTGAGCGGGGCCCGCGGCGGCGGCACCGAGCTCGTGGCGGGCTCCGTGCTCTTCTTCGTGCTGGGGTGGACGTCGGGGGCGAACACGGCCTCTCGTCTGGCCCCGAAGGTCGGTCCTGCGACGGTCCTCCGCGGGGGCACGGCCATCGTCCCCCTCGCCCTCGCTGCCGTGGCCGCCTGCGCCTGGCTCGATGCCCCGCTCGGCGCCATGTTCCTCGGCCTGTTCGCGGCCGGCCTCGGCATGGGGCTCGGCACCAACACCGCCCTGTCGGAGGTTCGGGACCTCGCTCCGGACGGCGAGCTCGGCCGCGCCACGGCCGCCCACCAGTTCGTGCGCAACCTCGGCTTCTTGCTGGGCAACGCCCTGTTCGGCGCGCTGTTGTTGCTCGTGGTGGGGGCGCTGACCGGCGACGTGGAGAGCGTGCGGAACGTGCTCGGCGAGGGGTCCAGCCTCGATCCCGACCCTGCCATCGCATCGGCCATCGCTACCGGCTTCGCCACGGCGGCGACGGTGTCCGCGGCGGTGGCGGCGCTCGCCATCCTCCTCGTGCCCTTCGCGCGCCCCCCGGAGTAGGCAGGCCGGCGGATTACACGGCGTCTCCCGCCCCATGGAGCGCCGTGACCCTCGACGACCGCATCAACGCCGCCATCGCCCCCATCTCGGAGCGCTTCGCGGCGCTCGTCTTCGCCGAGGTCCCCGTCATGGGGGTCGGCGTCCCCATCGTCGTCGCCTGGCTCGTCGCCGGCGCCGTGTTCTGCACCCTCTACTTCAGCTTCGTGCAGGTCCGGGGCATCCCCACCGCGGTGCGGGCCCTCCGCGGCGACTACGACGAGCCCGACGCCCCGGGGCAGATCACCCACTTCCAGGCGCTGGCGACCGCCATCAGCGGCACCGTCGGCATCGGCAACATCGGCGGCGTCGCGGTCGCGGTGAGCGTGGGCGGGGCGGGTGCGACGCTGTGGATGATCCTGGCTGGCCTGCTGGGGATGGCCACCAAGTTCGCCGAGTGCACCCTCGGCGTGCGCTACCGGCGGGTCAACCCCGACGGCACGGTGTCGGGCGGCCCGATGTTCTACCTGCGCCAGGGCATGGCGGAGCGGGGGTGGCCCCGTCTGGGCGACAGCCTGGGCGGCTTCTACGCCGTCGGCATCATGGTGGGCTGTCTCGGCATCGGCAACATGTTCCAGGCGAACCAGGCCTACGAGCAGCTCCGGGCGGCCACCGGCGGCGCAGCGAGTCCCCTGGAGGGCATGGGCTGGCTCGTGGGGCTGGTGCTGGCGGCCACCGTGGGGGCGGTGATCCTGGGGGGTATCCGCTCCATCGCAGCGGTCACCGGTCGGCTCGTGCCGTTCATGGCGGGGCTCTACTTCGTCAGCGCCGTGGCCGTCATCGTGATCAACATCGGGGCCTTGCCGCAGGCCATCGCCAACATCTTCGTGCAGGCCTTTGCGCCGGAGGCTGTGGCGGGCGGGGCCATCGGGGCCATGGTCGTCGGGATGAAGCGGGCCGTGTTCTCCAACGAGGCGGGCATCGGAAGTGCCTCCATCGCCCACTCGGCGGCCAAGACCAACCTGCCGGCCACCGAGGGGCTCGTGGCGTTGTTCGAGCCCTTCATCGACACCGTGGTGATCTGCACGCTGACTGCGCTGGTGCTGGGTGTGGCGGGGGTGACCTGGCCGGACTTCATGAGCAGCGGGCTGTCGGGGGTGGCGCTGACGTCGGACGCCTTCGGGCGCACCGTGTGGTGGTTCCCCTACCCTCTGGCGGTGGCGGCGGTGCTGTTCGCCGTGTCCACGATGCTGTCCTGGTCGTACTACGGGCTGAAGGGCTGGGTGTACCTGTTCGGGGAGAACAAGGGGCTGCAGGCGCTGTACAAGGTCATCTTCTGCCTGTTCGTGGCGCTGGGGGCGACGGTGGAGCTGGATGCGGTGCTGGACTTCAGCGACGCGATGACCTTCGTGTTGTGCGTGCCGAACATGCTGGGGTTGGTGTTGCTGGCGCCGGTGGTGCGGTTGGAGCTGGGGCGGTTGATGGCGAAGGAGGCCCAGGGCGCGCCAGCCTGAGAGGGGTCGCCTGCGCGCCAGCCTGAGAGGGGTCAGAGCGGAAGGGGTAGCGCCATCGGGCCGACGACGTCGATGAGCACGGCGTCCTGAGGGGTCAGAGCGGAAGGGGTGGGCTCGGCGGGCGGGGCTCCTGGGCCTCACCCGGGGCCTCACCCGGTGTCAGGCAAAGGGGCTGGCTGGGCGTGGGGAGCGAGCCGCCGCGCCGGTCGGCGGTCCTCCCGGTGTCAGAGCAAAAGGGCTCGGCTCAGGCGTTCCTGCCACCACGTCCGTCGGCAGAGGGCATCCCCGCATTCTGCGACAGGTCTGCAGGGCATCTCCCTTCGTTGCGACACATCACGCTTGCCTGCGCCGGCCGCCAACCAGCGAAACTCCCTTTTCGGCAGGCTCCAGTCGGACATCGCCCGGATCTGTCGCAACGAGGCCAGATGCCTCCCCGGACTGTCGCAAAACGACGAGATGCCTCCAAGCGACAGCGCATCGACCGGGCTCGCAGCCGTTTGGCTCTGACACCGTGGGACCCCTCCGCAGCCCCTTAGCTCTGACACCGTGGGGCCCCGTCGGGCCAGCGCTGCCGGGCTACCCCTTCCGCTCTGACCCCCGCGCAGGTGCTGTTCGCCTACGTCCGGACCTACCCCTTCCGCTCTGACCCCTCGCCGCCTTGTATGAACTGAGCGTCGAGGGACAGCCCGTCTCAACCTGTGGGTCAGACAGGGACGGTCCATGAGATCGATCCCGTTGATTGCCTGAAGGTGGGATGGGGCTGTCCCTCGACGCTCCCTGCTG
>Ga0213839_1001004_pt1 | contig 21197 bp, 20 predicted proteins | sample SWPATP21_FD_160075 | JGI IMG/M metagenome (GOLD analysis project Ga0213839, IMG submission 160075) | Coastal seawater microbial communities from Marineland, Florida, United States - SWPA TP2 #1 | ecosystem: Environmental > Aquatic > Marine > Coastal | place: USA: Florida | collected 2016-08-14
CCTCTTGCTTCGCAACTCGGACAGGACGTTCGCGCGGGCATGCCTTCCGGGGACACCAAACCTCCCCGAACGTCCGGTCCTCTTGCTTCGCAATTTGGACCGGACGTTCGGGAAGGCTTGGCGTAGGGGGGAGCCACGGCCACCGTGGTCGTTTTGGTGGCGTTCGGGATTCGAGGTGAGCGACTGAGGGTACGGTTCGGGTGGGATGGCGCTGGAGGCGTCGGATCGGTGATGGCAAATTTCTGAGGGAATCTTCTTGCCCCCTCAACGGGGACCGACTACGCTTGGAGTCATGAAGACCCTCTTGGCCAACGCCTATTTCTTTTCCAGTCTGGAGCTTTCGAGCTCCCTGGCACTGGAGGGGTACGCGTAGGTCCTGCTGACCGCAGTTTCGAAAGCGCGACGAAGCCCCTCCCGGCCCATGGCCCGGAGGGGCTTCGTCGTTCCTTGCTCCTTGACATCGTTGGTTCGTTCGTTTTCGGTCGATGCGCTTCGGCGTCGTCGGCCTCTGTCCAGATGGTGGAATTGGAAGACACACCGGTCTCAGAAGCCGGGGCCTTCGGGCGTTGAGGGTTCGACCCCCTCTCTGGACACTCTTGGGAGGGGCGCGCTCTGGGAAGCCAGCAGGCCTGTTTGGGGCCCGTCTCCAAGCCAAACGCTGCATTCGACCGCGCTGCACGCCCGATGGCTGCGTTGTCGGGTTCTCGGGATAGCTCGCTATCCCCTCGACCCTCCGCCTTGCCCTCGAGCGTGCATCACGGTCTCGGTGCAACGCGTTTGTCTTGGTCCGGGCCCCAAGCCAGCGTCGCACGACTTGGTGGGTTCGATTCCCACCTCTCCCATCTCGGAAGGTGAAGCAGCATCAGAGCTGCCCCCGGCTGCTAACCGGGTGGCTCGACAGGGTGCGGGGCAGTTCCGCCGCCTTCCTCTCCTACTCTCAGGTGCCGTAGCTGAGGGGTTTAGCGCCAGGCTGAAGACCTGGAGACGGTGGGTCGACTCCACCCGGCACCGCTCTCACCTCGACCGAGTGGTGGAACTGGAAGACACGCCAGCCCGAGGAGCTGGAGCCCTTCGGGCATTGCGGGTTCGACTCCCGCCTCGGTCACTCAATTTGCGGATGTGGCGCAATTGGTAGACGCGCTGGCCTCAAAAACCAGTACTCATGTTGTGGGTTCGACTCCCACCATCCGCACTCTGCTCCGCCCGCCGGAGCACCCTGGAAGGGAACGCCGCTGTGGAGCGGTCACCGCTTGGAAGGCGGATGGGGGCCTCGGTCCTGCGGTTCGACTCCGCTCTCTTCCTCTGTTCTCGGAGGGTGCCGGCCCGTGGGGGCCAACCGGTCTCGAACACCGGGGTGCGCCTGGCGTAGGGGTTCGACTCCTCCACCCTCCTCTTCCTCGAACCAACGACGTCGATCCCAGGCATCATGTCCTGCCAGGAGACCGCCATGACCACACTCCCCGAACGGCTCACCGAGGGCGACGTCGCCCTGACCCGGGTCGACCCCGCCGATGCCGACGCCCTCCTCGAGGCCGTCCGCGCCTCGATCGTGGAGCTCCATCGCTGGCAGCCGTGGGCCGCGGAGGACTACGGCCGCGACGAGGCCGTCGAGCACGCGTGCCGCAGCTGGCTCGGCTGGCGGGAGGGCACGCAGTTCGGCTTCCTGGTGCGCCGTGCAGACGACCCCCGCGTGCTCGGAACCGTCGGCCTCAACGGCATCCGCCACGGCCAGGCCAACCTCGGCTACTGGATCCGCACCGACGCCACGGGCCAGGGGCTCGGCACCACCGCGGCCCGCCTGTGCGCCCGCTTCGCCTTCGAGCACGTGGGCCTGCGTAGGGTCCACCTGCACCACCACGTCGACAACCACGGCTCGCGCCGGGTCGCCGAGAAGACGGGCTTCGTGCGGGAGGGGCTGCATCGCCAGGTGGCCATGCTCCACGACACACCCATCGACGCCGTGTTCTACAGCCTGCTGGGCCCCGACGAGATCACCTGACCACGCGGACGAGGCGCCGCCGGTCGGCGTTCCAGCGCCAGGTGAACACCCGGTTCTTCGAGGTGGAGCCCCCCTCGGGAACGGTGACGTACACGTCGCTGTCCGGGTGGAGCTGCTGGTAGACGGCGAGATGGGTCCGCATCGCGTCGTCGAGCCCTGGCGTGCACTCGTCGGGCTGCTCCATCAGCTGCTGGATCAGGTCGAGGGCCATGGTGGTGTGGGCCTGGTTCCGGACGAAGTAGATCATTCCTCGTAGATCGCTGACCTCGATGCGCTCCGACATGCCTGGCCCGTCGACGGCCTTCAGGGACACGTCGGCTCGGCCCGGCGGGACCTCTACGATGCCGTCGCGGTTCGTGATCAGCACCTCCAGGCCGTCGATGGTCAGTGTGTACTGCTTGGCGAAGGCGACCGAGTCGAAGACGCGGTCCTCGAGGGCGAAGGAGAGCAACACCGGCTCGAGGCCCGCGATGTGCTCGTGCAGCTCGGCGACGGAGGTCTTCAGCTCCCCGTCGAGGCGGTCGAGGAGCGCGGGCTCCGCCTGAGCCAGCGCCGCCGCGTAGAACCAGAAGGCGTTGGCGTCGCGGTCCCCCGACGCGATGCGCCACGGCCTGTCCGACAGACCGCCCAGCTCGACCGCCCGTCCCAGCTCGGCGTAGAGCCGAAACAGCGGGGCTCGGAGCTCGGGACGGTCGACGAAGAAGATCGCCTGGGAGAGCTTGGCGAGGTCGATGGCCCGGGACGCCCATGCGGCCTGGGAGAGCGCCTCGTCGGGGATGGCGGCGTTCTCCGTGACCGCCTGGAGGGCCATGGCGACGGTCGTGTCGGGCACGTGGCCCCGAGGGGAGAAGTCGCGAACGCCCTCGGCCCGTCCCGACTGGTACAGGTCGACGTCGGGAACGAGCGTGACGTCCGGGTGGTCCAGGGCATCGCGGATCCGTCGCTCCAGGCGCGGGGTGTCGAAGCGGGTGTCGGTGCCCTTCCACTGGAGGGCCACGACCCGGGCCTCCCGGTCGGACGTGTACGGCGTCCCGCAGTCGATCCCGTCGGCCGTCAGGAGCTCGTCGGGGACCTCCTGGCGTCCTCGGTCGGCGTCGGGGACCGGAGGCGGGGCGGCCCAGCGGAGGGGCTCGCTGGCCGCCTCCTGCAGCACATCGGGCAGGTCGCCGAACAGGTCGACGTCCAGGAAGCGGACCGTGGCAGCGAGCGCTCCGTCGGCGACGCCCTCCTCCTGGTAGCGGTGGACCGCGGCGAGGGAACGCGGCCTCGGCGCCCTCCTCGTCGGAGCAGCCCTCCGCGGCGCAGGTGGCGAGCTGCTCGGCGGCTTCGTCAGCGGCCAGGTCGAGCTCGTACGGGGTGATCGCCAGCGCGGTGCACAGCGACAGCCACATGGGTCCTCCAGTCGGGTGCTCTGTCTTTGCCCGGACCCGAGGAAACCGCGGTGCGACATCCTATCGTCGTCGTTCGGCGTAGGTGGCGAGGGCGCCCTCCAGCATGGGACGCACCCCGCGGGTCTGCTGCTGGGCGTAGGAGAAGGCTCCCTCACGACCCAGCTGCGCCACGCTCCCGGCCGCCGTGTCCTCCTGTCGATTCAGCAGGCTCAGGTCGTGGGGGTCCAGCACCAACACCCTCAGGAAGAAGCCCTTGGAGCCGAGGTCCACGATGCGCCCGTCCTCGTCGATGCGGGCCCCCAGGAGGATGTCCTGCCGCTCGGGCAGCTCCGGGATGGGGTCCTGACGGACGTTGATCCACACCGGCACCATGTGTCGGTCGATCCAGGCCACGGTCTCTTCGTCGTTCAGCGCCCCGTCCCGGAGCGCATGGGCGCCGATTCAACAGAAGCCCTCGCGGTCGCCCGCCGCCAGCACCAGGAGCACCGGCCGGTCCAGGGCGCGGCCCGTCGCCGAGGCCTCGTCCAGGGGCTCCACCCAGGTGAGGGTCTCGATCCGCTGGGCGGAGAAGGGGTTGGGGGCCAGGTGGGTCACACAGCCCGACGCCCACAGACAGATCCAGAGCATCCACGTTCGCAAGAAGCCTCCCGGTCGGATGAGACCCGCGAGGAGGCGTGGGCGGAAACGCACGACCTTCGTGGGCGAGCGCTCCGCCCTGGCTGACGTCCGCTGACCCAGGCCCGACGCGCCCCCGACGGTCCGGGGGGGAGGGGAGGCGTACAGGAGACACACAGGAGGTCCCCATGCGTCTTCGCTTCGCCCTGCTCCCCTTCCTGATGGCCTGCGTCTCCGACGAGGCCGTCGACCCCTCCGACGCCTCCGTCTCCGAGGCCGAGGTGTCCGGCTCGGTCCTCGAGGCGGCCTGCGCCACCACCGACAACCCCCTGCGCTTCGACTGCACCCTCGCCACCGAGTCCGACGCCGCCGTGACGTGGACGGTCTTCGAGGGGAGCGACATCGTGCGCAGCTTCGAGACCCAGGGCAGCGACCACGCCCAGACCCTGTGGGGCCTCCCCGAGGACACCGAGCTGTCCTGGGAAGCCCGGTACGACGGCGGCTCCGCCAGCGGCACGCTGACCACGGGCACCGCCGACGTCGGCGCCTTCTCCATCTCCACCTTCGGCGTCGGCCTGGCGACCGACGCGGTGATGGTGCCCCTGCAGTGCGACGACGCCACGGGCCTGGTGGCCTTCGACGGAGCCGGACGGGTGGTCTGGTACGAGGTCCTCGGCGGGGGCTCGGTCGGCGGGAAGGGGGGCCTGCAGGGCTTCGACACCACCCCCGACGGCTTCGTGGCGGGCGTCGACGGCACCGAGGTGGTCGAGGTCGCCCCCGATGGCACCATCCTCCGCACCATCGACGGCCTCTCCGACCCGCTCCACCACGACGTCGCCGCCGACGAGGAGGGCCGCCTCTACCTCCTGGAGGCCTTCGAGTCCGACGGCTTCGTGGTCGACGGCATCCTCGTGTTCGACGGCACCGAGCAGGTCGGGCAGTTCGCGCTGAGCGACGTCGTCACCATGGCCGGCGGGGCAGGGGACGACCGCTACTGGCAGGACACCTTCCCCGGGGCCGTCGACTGGGGCCACGCCAACTCCGTCGAGCTGGTCGGCGACGGCACGGCCTTGATCTCCCTGAAGGCCCAGAACGCCGTGCTGAGCGTGGTCCTCGACCCCGATGCCGCCGATTTCGGCGAGGTGGTCTGGACCCTGACCGGAGGGGACAGCCAGCTGACCAGCGACCTCTCCTGGAGCGACGGCGGCGGCTTCTCCGACCAGCACCACGCCAGCGTCGACGACGACGGGAACGTGCTGCTGTTCGACAACGGCGTCTCCTCCTCCCGCGGGCTGGTCCTCGACGTGGGCGGGGACAGCGTGTCCGAGGTGGCCAGCGTCGACGTCGGTGAGCACTGCCCCACTCAGGGTTCCACCTACCGCCTCGACGACGGCGGGCTGCTGGTGACCTGTGCGAGCTCCGGGGCCGTCCTCGCCTTCGACGCGGCGGGGACCGAGGTGTGGTCGGCCTCCGTCGGCTGCGGGACCCAGGCGCCGCTGGCCCGGGCGATGCCGCTGGCCTGGTAGCGCACGTCGTTTGGGAGAGACGTCACATATGGACACAACGACAGCGCCCGCTCGCCCGCTATGGGGTGGTCACACCGTGGAGATGGCATGGGCACACCCAACGAGACCGCGAGCGACAGCCTGGCAGACGCCGACCCCCTGGCGGCCGTCCCGCCCCTCATCGTACGGATCGGTGGCGGACTGCTCGGAACGGCGGGCTTCTTCGTCGGTGCGTCCGGCCTGCAGGCCTTCCTCTTCTTCCACCTGACGACGACCCAGTCCCTGGTCGCCGGTGCGCTGGTGGTGCTCGGCGCAGCGGCCATCGGCGTGGCCCCGCTGACGATGGCCGGTCGCTCGTGGGCGGCCATCGCCGGCAGCGCCGTCGCCGCGGTCGCGGCCCTGGTGGCCTTCGGGTGGCTGGCGTACGCCCTCATCGCCACGATGTTCTCGCCGATCCTGGTGCTCGGCACCCTGTTCATGGGCCTCGCGGCGGCGGTGCAGCCGTTCACGATCTCCCCGAGCCTTCGGGTGACCAAGGCCCGCCGCGCGCTGTACGCCTGACCGCCGTCCCTCGGCTGCGTACTGGTGGGTGGGGTTGGCGTCCGGTAGACTCCCCTGATGCGCCCCTCCCACTGCCTGACCCTCGCCCTGATGTGGGCCTGCACGCCCGAGCACCCGGGAGGCCGCCGGGTTGGCGGTGGATCCGAAGGACCGACGGGCGACACCAGCGCCGACGAGGGCGCCGCGCCCCCCGAGCTGGTGGTGACCCAGCCCGCCGGTGTCCGAGACCTGACCGCCGCGACCAGCGGGGAGACCTCGGTACGCTGGACCCGCCGCCACGACGGGTACGAGGTGGAGGGCTCGGTGGTCGGCGCCTACGACGTGCACCCGGGGGACGTCTGGAACGTGGTGGCCACCGGCCCCAGCGGGGTCACCGAGGTGGAGCACACCGTGGCGCCCCCTCCCGGAGGCAACGTGCTCCTCGTGGTCGTCGACGACATCGGCATCGACCACATCGGCGCCTACGGGGTCGGCGTCGACCCACCCGAGACCCCTCGCATGGACGCCCTGGCCGCCGAGGGGGTCCGCTTCCGCCAGGCCTACGCGAGCCCCAACTGCTCCCCCACCCGTGGGGAGCTGATGAGCGGCCGCCACGCCCGTCGCACCGGTCTCGGCTGGATCGTCGACACCGGACACCGCGCGGGCGAGCTTCCGATCGATGCCGTCACCCTGCCAGAGGCCCTGCAGTCTGCCCGGAGCGAGCCGTGGTCCAACGGGGCCCTCGGCAAGTGGCACATGGCGGGCCCCGAGGCGAAGGACCACCTCTCCCACCCGAACCGCAGCGGCTTCGAGACCTTCGCGGGAACCTGGGGAAACCCGATCTACCGGGAGGGCTACGGCTACGTTCGCTGGCAGAAGCTCATCAACGGCGTGGAGTTCGAGACCGAGGGCTACCTCACCAGCGACGTGGTCGACGACGCGCTGCTGAAGATCGAGCGCCTCCCCGAGCCCTGGCTCCTCTACGTGGCCTTCCACGCGGCCCACACGCCCCTGGAAGCACCCCCTCCGGAGCTCGTCTACACGCCGCTCACCGACGAGCCCGACGAGAACGAGCTGTTCGACGCCACGGTCGAGGCCCTCGACATCGAGCTGGGCCGCCTCCTCGACGGCATCCCCGCCGGGGTGCGCGCCGACACCACCATCATCCTCGTCGGCGACAACGGCACCCCGGGACACGCCGTCGACCCGCCCCTCGACCCCGACCGGGCCAAGAGCACCACCTTCGAGCAGGGGGTGCGGGTGCCCCTGATCGTGGCGGGGCCGCACGTCGTTCCCGGCGCGGTCCAGGAGAGCCTCGTCCACGTCGTCGACGTGTACACCCTGGTCGCCGAGATCGCTGGCGTGCCGCTGACGGGTCCCGACACCGCGCTCTCCCTCGCGGAGGACGGCACGGTCCTCGACGGGCAGGCGATGCTGCCGTTGCTGACCCACCCCGACCGAGTCGGTCGCACCTGGGCCTACAGCGAGGGCTTCGCCGGGAACGGCCCGCCCCCCTACAGCACCGACATGCGCGCCATGCACGAGGGGCGCTGGTCCCTCGTCCGCCACAAGGGCAGCGAGTACCTCTTCGACCTCGGCGAGGAACCGACCCTCACCGAGGGGGACGACCTGCTCTCAGCCGGCGAGCTGACCGCCGAGCAGACCAACGCATGGGTGCGGCTCACGGAGCTCCTCGACGAGCGGGAGGCGGAGCTGGTCTACGAGGGGCGCTGAGGAGCCGTGGTAGCCTGCGGCATGCCCTTCCCGCTGACGGTCGGGGGCCGCACCGTGGCCTCCCCCCCGGAGCTCGCAGCCCTCGCCCAGACCGATGCCGACGGTCCGGGCGGCACCGTGGTGCCCGGGAAGCGGCCCTGCGAGTGGATTCCCGAGCTCGTCGCCTCGGGCGCCCTCGAGCTGGGCCTGGCCCGGGGCCTGGGGGCGGCGCTGCTGCAGAACGCCAACCCCACCACGGTGGCCGAAGGGGCGCGGATCGCCCAGGCGCTGACGCCCTCTCCGCTGGACCAGCTGGTGCTGATGGCCCTCGACGTGCACGACGCCGTGTTGCTCCTCCAGAACGACCCGGCCCGACCGGAGTTCAGCGTCGAGGACTCCCTGCTGCGCAGCGCCGTCGAGGTGGCTCCCCTCGACGACGACGCCACCCGGGCCAAGCTCCTGATGCGCCTGCGCCATGCGGGTCTGCCCGAGCTCGAGCTCCAGGTGCTCCTCGATCACGGCAGCCTCGTCGAGGTGGCCCACTGGATGCCAGCCCTCCTCGAAGAAGGGGTTGGCGAGGAGGGGCTCGGGCGGCTGCGCACCCGTGCCTCGAGCGACGACGGGGTCGCCGCCTGGCTGCAGGCGAACGTTCCGGACCTGGGGTGACGCTTCGGTCCGGCCTCGGTGTCTCTCCGGGCGGAGGTGAGCACCATGGCTCTTTTTCGCACCCTGCCCGTGCTGCTGCTCGCAGCGGCCTGTACCCCCTCGTCCCCTCTGAAGGGCCCCGGTCTGAACGACGACGGTTCCCTTCGGATCGACGCCGACGGTCCCTTCCTGGTGGTCGTCACCCACACGAAGATCGCCAAGGGGGAGCGCAAGGCCTTCAACGAGCACGTGGAGGCCGTGGACGAGCAGCTCGACGCCCAGTCCGGCTTCGTGGCGCGCTCGCTGCGGGCCGAGATGTTCGGCCGCGAGCGCTGGACGATGACCGTGTGGACGGACGAGCTGTCGATGCTGGACTTCGTGACGAGCGGCGCCCACGTGCAGGCCATGCAGGACACGGCCACCGTGCTGGACGGCCTCCACACCGCGTCGTTCGAGGTGTCCAAGGCCGACATGCCTCCCACCTGGGACCAGGCGCTGGCAGAGCTCGACGTGGTGGAGCCCGACCCCGCGTTCTGATCAACGGGCCCGAGGCTGGAGCCCGAGCAGCTGCTCCTCCGCCCAGGCGGTGATGTCCTCGATGGAGTCGTCGGCCAGGCCTGCGGCGGCGTCGGTGAGCTCGCCGAAGCGGACGCTCACGGTGTTGCCGAAGCGGGGGAAGCGGGTGCCGATCGGCAGGATGTCTTCCATCCCGCGATGGTGGAAGGGAAGCAGCAGGGGGCGGGTGGCGCGCACGAGGAAGGCGAGGCCCGGCTTGAAGGGGCGGTGGAGCTCCCGGGGCGTGCGGGAGCGGGTGCCCTCCGGGAACATGTGCACCCAGTCGCCGTCGCCGAGGCGCTCCTCGAGGAAGTGGAAGCCCGGCTGATCGAGGCCGGCTCCCCGGACGATGGGCACACCCTTCCCGAGGGAGAAGAACCAGGCCTTCACCGGCGTGTCGAAGAAGTTCAGGGCATCGGTGGCGATCCAGCGCAGCTCCCGCCACCGGGACCCGCTCATGGTGGCCATCAGCCAGGGGTCGTCGAAGAGGCTCACGTGGTTGCTGAAGGTGAGCAGAGGGCGCCCCAGGGCCCTTGCCTCGGTGAGGCGCTCGGCCCCGTGGAACTCCACGGTGTTGAGCACCTGCATCAGGCCCTTGCACAGCGCCACGACGCCGGGCGCGAGCAGGCGGCGGTCGAGGGTGGGGCGCGGGTGGAAGCGGGCGACCGCCTCACGAGCCCGCTCCGTCCACGCTTCGCTGCGATCGGTGGGCTCGGGGGTGAGGGTGACGGAGGTCCGGTGATCCATGGGTCTTCTATGGCCACCGACGTGGGGAGGCCAAGCCCCCTGCCCGTCGCATGGGAACGTGGGGGATGCCGTCCTCGTCGTAGCCGGGACCGCACACGTCGAAGCCCAGGCGCCCGTACCACGGGGCGAGGTGGGCCTGAGCCGACAGCCAGGACGGGTGGTCGCCCCAGGTGGACGCGGCCCGGCGCAGCCCCTCCTCCATCAGCGCGGTGCCGAGGCCGGCGCGACGGGGGCCGGTCACCACCCGACCGATCACCGTCTCGGCCCGCTGGCTCGCCGGAGGGAAGGCCCGCAGGTAGGCGACGAGCTCGCCGTCGGCCCGGCCGAGGAGGTGCCACGCCTCGGGGTCCAGGCCGTCGACGTCCGCATAGGCGCAGTCCTGCTCCACCACGAACACCCGGGCCCGCAGGGCGAGGGCGTCGTGCAGGTCGATGAGGTCGAGGTCGCCGAACGGGGCCCATCGGTAGGTGACGTCCACCGTGGGAGCGTACACCGGGCGCCTGGCTCAGCGCGCGGACGGCGCGTTAGACGGCCTCGACCTCCGGAGGGAGCCACCGCGATGGGCACACACCCGACCGTCATCCAGGCCATGACGCCGTTCCCTGTCTCGGTGAAGGCCAGCGACAGCTGCTTCGTGGCGCGGGCGATGATGGCGGGGCACGAGATCCATCACCTCCCCGTCCTCGACGACGATGACCACGTGATCGGGGTGGTGACCCTGGCGGATCTGGACCTGGCCAAGGTGCTCCTCGACGACGAGGAGGTCGAGGTTCGAAAGGTGTGCGTGCGGCCGCCGGTTCGCGTCGACATCGACGACCCGCTGCGTCGTGCCGTACGGAGGATCAGCAAGGCCGGCGCCGACTCCGCCGTGGTGGAGCGCAACGGCAAGCTGGCGGGTATCCTCACCCTGTCGGACATCGGCGATGTGCTACTGGGGCTCCTCCCCGGACCCTTCTTCGACCGGGGGGGCCCGGTCGCCTGAGGCTTCACAGGGAAGCTCGGCGGTCCGAAGGGGCATGAGGTGGTCCCCGCTGGTTCGACCATGGAGGCGCGGGGGTTGTCCACGCCGTCACCCTTCGAGAACGGCGCGGCGGCAGGTCACGGAGATCAGGAGGCAGGGATGGAAACGGCACGACGGAGGATGGAGCGGTCGGTCGTCGGCTGCGCCGGAGACGGTGTCGCCCTGTTCGGCACCAAAGGCATCGCCCTCCGCGTGGTGGTGTCGGGTCCGTCGTCCGGTCTCCCGCCCCAAGACCCGGGATGGCACGCTGCCGCACGGCGGCACCTGGAGCGGGCGATCCGCGCCGACGTGCCGCTGAGGATGACCCAGGGCCTTCTCCGGGGGATCCTGAACCGCGCCGTCGACGGCATCCTCGACGACCTGGAGGCGATCCACGCCGAGGAAGCGGGCGTGGCGATGTTCGTGACCATCCGCAACGGCCGCGTCCACGCGGCGGGGATCGGGGACGGCAGCGTGATCCTCCTCCGCGACCAGGTGCTGGTGCCCCTCCTGGGGAGCGACGGCTCCGACCCGGCCGTCGGGGGGCCCCACGTCCACTGCAGCGAGGCGCCGGTTCGACTGATGCCCGGCGACCGCATCGTGCTGTGCAGCCTGTCCCTGGAGGACCTGGAGGCCTCCGGTGTGCCGCTCCACGACGTTCGCCCGGGGGCCGCGGCGGTCCAGGCGCAGACCATGCACGACCTCCTCCAGCTGACCCGTGGGACCCGCGACGTCGCCCTCGCTCTGGTGGACTGGGACCCGCCGTCCACCGGGGTCGAGGCGGAGTCTGACCTGCTGGACGCCGACCTGGCGGACGACTTCGCGGACCTCCTGGCGTCGGTCGGTGGTGCCGAGCTGGCCGAGCCTCACAGCCGGGAGGTGGGGCGCGTGGTGGCCGACGTGAGCCGCGTCTACGACGAAGACAATGGCGACATCCTCCGCGCCATGGTGGCGGCCCGCGAGGACGAGGTCCCAGGCGACGACGCGGGGGACACCCTGGTCCCCGAAGACAACCTCGTGCTGGTCTCCGACGACCAGGGGCCGGCGGGGCAGCGTGCCCCCGATCCGCTGGACGCTCCGGAGCGGCATCCCTGGGACGGCATGTCCGTGGGCGCCTAGATCACGGGCGGGACCCGGCTCAGAGCGCGTCGACCTGGGTCCACTTCCCGTCTTCGAAGGCCCAGATCTCTTCCTCGCCGTCGTCCTCCGGACCCTCGACGAAGCAGTGCATGCCGTCCTCGACCCCCTCGATGGGCAGATCGTCGACGCTCTTCACGGGGGACAACCAGCGGATCTTGGTGATCAGCTGGGTCTTGATGGAGTCCTGGTCGAGGTTGCTCACGGGATGCCTCCGAGTGTGGGGAGACTACCCGACGAGCGCCGGAGTGACTCCTTCAATGTCACTACCTGGCAGCCCCCGAGACGGGCTCCTCATTCCGGAAGGTCGACCGGGATGGCGCGGGCCAGGTGTCCGGACCCTGCCGAGCGCTGCAGGCAGAGCACCTCGGCCTCCCAGGCGGGCTCCGAGCCGTCGGGGGTGAACTCGTGGACCAGGCCGCTGGTGCTGCACATCCCCAGGACGTTCCCCCCCGGTTGCTCGTAGAGAGAGCCCTGGATGGCGCAGCGGAAGGGGAAGGGCCACGACGTGCCCTCGGCCACGGTGCGGTTCCCCTCGTCGATGTCGAGGACCATGGCGCGGGAGGTCTCCTGGCTCGTGTTGTCGAAGACGCCGAGGGAGCCGTCGGCCATGCGGGACACATGGTGCTGGTCCCGGAAGATGCCGGCGTCGGTCCAGGTGAAGTCGGACGGGAGGGATGAGCGCCCGCCATCGAGGAACCACTCGACGGTGCCGAAGTCCGGCCGCCCGGGGTTCGCCACGACGCGGAGGATGGTGTTGAGGTGCTTGAGGGAGAGGAGCACGTGGTCGGGCCCGTCGAGCTCGATGCTGTTGGCGTGGGACCAGTCGACGGCGAACGGGAACTCCATCATCCAGAAGGCTCCCACGCCGGTGTCACCGACCTCGACGTGGTCGGCGAGGTCCCACTCGCCCACGAGGTTGCCGTCGACGTCGAAGACGTAGAAGCCGTCGACGACCGTGATGCCGTGCTGGTCGGCGTTGAGCACGTAGCGGTAGTCCTCGCCGAGGGCCACGTCGTGGTGCAGGGGGCGCTCGGTGCCGAGCACGCGGGTCTCGTCGCGGCCCGTCACGTCGGTCTCCAGCAGGTCACGCCCCCCGAGGGCCAGCAGGAGTCGGTCGTCGACCCAGTCGATGCCGACCGGCCCCGCGAGGACGCCGCTCCCCGTGGTCGGCTCCTGGCGGTACCAGATGATGTCGCCGTCGGTGTCGACCACGGCGGCCCCCGCCTGGCCGTCGCAGGTGTAGGGGATGGCGAAGGCCTCGACCTCCAGCGGCGTGCCCTCCACGGTCACTTGAAGGCTCGCGACCCCCGTGGGGAGCGTGCCGGTGGGGAAGGCGCCGGTGCCGACGTCGCCGTCGTGCTCCACGGTCCAGTAGAGCTGCAGGTTGGGGGCGAGGCCCCACAGCACGACCTCCTCGCCCGTCGGTGCGGTGGCGGTGCGGACCCGGTCCCCCTGGGTGACCGTCCAGGTGGCGGTGCCGGTGCGGGCCTCGTCGCTGATGGCGCACACGACCCGGAGGGCGTTGGTGGGGTCGACGCTGCAGCTCGCCCAGTCGGGCCCGACGGTGGTGGTGAAGTCGCCGGTGTCGGCCGTGGGCCGGGCATCGGTGTCGACATCGGTGTCCGCGTCGGTGTCGGTGTCGGTGTCGGTATCTGCGTCGATGTCGCCGCCACCGGGGGTGACGCTCGGGGTGTGGGGGGTGGTGGAGCACGCCATGCCGACCCACCACAGGACGCTGCTCGTGCGCAGAAGCTTCACCCTTCCTCCGTTCCGGCTCACCCTATCCCGACCGGGGTTGGACCCGCTGCTCTGCGGTGGGCTCACACATCCTCGACCTTCCCGTGACGGTTCCTGGACGAGGGCCTGACCCGCTGTTGACCCGACGTCAGACCGCTCCCGATACCGTTCTGCATCCCAGCCCAGGGGGAGCTCGATGAGCCTGTTGACCGTCACCCTTGCCTTCGCCATTGCGCCCGACGCAGCGCCCCTTGCCACGGACGTGGGCATCGAGCCTCATCGCCTCCAGCACGTGCATCGGGCCGAGCAGATCCGGCAGCGGGACGCCGCGGCGGTCTGGGAGGACTTCGCGTCGGTTCACGGCGAGGGCTGGCAGGTCCAGATGGACGAGGCGAACCACACGCTGCGCACCCTGTGGGGTCCGGGCGTGCCGCTCTCGTCGACCCGCCCGGCGGGCATCGCCCTGGAGGTCGCAGCCTTCGTGAAGCTGTGGGCCCCCGTCTTCGGCCTCGGCGATGGTCAGCTGGTCCCCAGCAACCTCTCCACCGCACGTGGCATCACCTACGTCGACTTCGACCTCTACATGGCTGGCCTGCCGGTGTACCGCGGCGGCATCCGCGCCCGGGTGAAGCACGGGCGGCTCGTGCTCCTCCACGCCCAGCTCCCGGGCCACACGCCGATCTCCGGTGCGGAGAAGCTGTCGAGCGACGAGGCCATCCAGGCGGCCATCGCTCTGGGGCCGGCTCCGGGGGCCGCCCACGAGCGGACGGAGGCCCGGCCGATGCTCCTCGAGCGCTCGGTGGTGCGCGCCGATGGGGCCGTCGGCCAGCTGGTGATGCGCCGTACGTGGGAGGTGCGCAGCGCGACGGAGTCCCCCAAGGGCCACTGGGTCACCCACGTCGACGCCGAGACCGGGGAGATCCTCAACGTCTACAACGAGATCCCCTTCGCTACGGGCACCGTGCACGCCGAGCACCACACCCGCACCCTGGACGACCCCCGGGTGCAGAGCCCGGTCCCCAACCTGCTCGTCAGCGGGCCCACGGACTCGGACACCACCGATGCCAACGGCGTCTTCGAGGTCGACGGCGGGCCCTTCGAGGCGGACCTCGGCGGCGTGTTCTTCGACGTGCGCAACAGCGGAGGCGGCGAGGCCTTCGTCAGCTCCAGCGCCAGCGACCTGGTGTTCGACGGCTCCAACAGCACCCTGGCGGAGTCCAGCGCGGCGGTCTTTCTGGCTCAGACCCGCCAGTGGGGTCTCGACGTGGCCCCCGAGGTGTCGCTGATGAACGAGACGGTGCGGGCCAACGTGAACATCAACGACTCCTGCAACGCCTACTTCGACCCCTACGAGCTCTCGGTCAACTTCTTCACGGCGGGGAGTGGCTGCAACAACACCGGGGAGATCGCCGACGTCGTCTACCACGAGTGGGGCCACGGCTTTCACCTGTACAGCCTGCAGTCCGGCTTCTGGGACGGCTCCATGGGGGAGGGCATCGCCGACGTCGTGTCGATGCTCCAGACCGAGGACGACGAGATCGGGCCCACGTTCAACAAGAACGGCGCGGGCATCCGCAACCTCAGCCCCGACATGGTCTACCCCGACGACTACGTCAACAACTACCAGTGGGTCCACTTCAACGGCCTGATCTACGGCGGGGCCATGTGGGACCTGTTCAACCTCCTCCAGGACGCCTACGGCGAGGAGCAGGGCAAGCAGATCACCACCGACATCTTCGTCACCATGATCAAGTCCGGGCCCGATGTAGCGTCGAGCTACCAGGAGGCGCTGCTCGCCGACGACGACGACGGCGACCTCATCAACGGCACCCCCCACCAGTGCCAGATCGTCGATGCCTTCGGGCGGCACGGCCTCGGCCCGGGGGAGCTCGACGGTGGCGGGGCCATCGTGCCGATCCACCTGCCCCTGGTCGACGTGGCGGCGAACCAGCCGGTGCAGCTGCAGATCGGTGCCTCTTCCCTCGGCTGCGACGCCGAGCTGGAGGGGGGCGAGGTCTTCTACCGGACCGACGGGGGCGACTGGATCTCCGCGGGCGGCGTGGTCGCGGGCGAGGAGCTGGAGGCGTCCCTTCCGGCCTTCGAGCTGGGCACCTTCGTGGAGTACTACGCCGAGCTGACGACCGTGTCTGGCAACGGCATGGCCCCGATGAAGGGGGAGATCGCTCCCTACAGCTTCTTCGCGGGCAACGTGCTTCCCCTGCGCTGCGACGACTTCGAGAACGACGACGGCGGCTTCACCCACGAGCTGGTGTCCGGGGAGAACGAGGAGGGGGCCGACGACTGGCAGTGGGGGCGTCCCAACGGCAACTACGGCGACCCCAGCTCGGGCTTCAGCGGCAACAACGTCTGGGGCAACGACCTCGGCTACGACAACTACAACGGCGCCTACCAGGACAACAAGCACAACCGCCTGATCGCCCCCGTGATGGAGACCGAGCACTACACCGGTGTGTTCCTCCACTACAACCGCTGGTTGAACGTCGAGGATGGCGCCTTCGACCTGGCGACCATCCGTGCCAACGGCGACGAGGTCTGGAACAACTGGGAGGGTGGCGGTGAGGAGCACACCGAGGACGGCCAGTGGATCGGCCACGCGGTGGACCTCGGCGGGCGCGGTGACCGTGGCGAGCTCGAGCTGACCTGGGACCTGCAGTCGGACGGGGGCCTGTTCTTCGGCGGCTGGAACATCGACGACGTCTGCATCATGGCCCCGGCCACGGCCGACAACCGCCTCGGCATCACCGACTTCGAGGCGGACCTTAGGAGCAGCGGCGAGGTCGAGCTGAGCTGGACCAACCCCCAGTGGGGTCCCCTCGAGCGGGTCGTGGTGGTGCGGAACACCCTGCAGCTCCCGGTGAGCTGGGAAGACGGCGTCGTGGTGTGGGAGGACACGTCCCCCGAGCTCGGCGAGCCCATCGAGGCCGTCGACCCGAACGAGACCTACGTCGCTGGCTACTACGCGGTGTTCAGCACCGACGGTGAGGAGTGGCTGAGCTGGACCGTCGACGGCTGGAACGCCGATCAGACCGAGTCCGATGACCGGCTCGACGAGCTGCGTCAGGAGTACCTGGAGGAGGAGGGCGGCGGAGGTGGCAAGATCCTCGGCGGCTGTGGCTGCGCGAGCGGAGCGCCCACCGGTGCCCTGGGGCTCCCGGTGCTTCTGGGCCTCCTGGGCCTGCGCCGCCGCTGACCGAGGGGTCAGAGCGGAAGGGGTAGACCCGGGAGCCCAGCAGAGTCTCCATGTGGCTGGAACGAAGGGCGCCCCGTGGAGAGGAGGGATGGGGTCGATGGGTGTCGCGGGTGCGCCGATCGCCCATGCCTCCGACCACCTCATGTTGCACATTCGCTGGCCGTTTCCCCAACGAACGTTTAGGTAGGTTCGACGTTGGGGGACTCGTGGAACGCTTGCGCACATGGGGCATGCCGTTGGGCGTCGTGGCGGTGCTCGCCATCTCCTGGGCGTCGGGCCTCACCGAGGGCGTCACCCCCGAGTCGATCGGCCTGTGGCTGGAGGCCGCTGGCCCCTGGGGCGTGCTCGGCTTCGTCGCCCTGTTCGTCGTCGCCAACCTCGTGGGCGTTCCCGGGGTGGTGTTCGTGCTCGCGGCGCTCTTCGCCTACGGACCTGTCGTCGGCGGAGGGGTCGCCATGCTGGGCGGCGTGACCTCCGCGGTGGTCAACGTCACCGTGCTCCGCTGGATCGGCGGCGGTCCGGTCGAGGGCGGTCCCGCCTGGATCACCCGCGTGATGGGCTGGGCCGAGACCCGCCCGGTCCACGCCACGGCGCTGCTACGGGCGCTGACGGTCGTGGCCCCTCCGGCCAACGTGGCCCTGGCCCTGTCGCCGGTGCGCTGCCGCGATCATGCCCTGGGCTCGGCCCTCGGGCTCACCGTACCGGTCACGATCTACGCCGTCGGCTACGGCTGCCTGGCCGCCGCCCTGTAGCAAGTACCTCCCGGCGCCAGCGTCGGTTCGAGCCATCCGCTTCCCGTCATCCCGTTGTCCTGGGGGTTCTTGGGGACCGGTGCCGACACGACGGGGCCGTCACGTGAGACTCGAACCTGTGCTGCCGGTATACTCGGCGGCCACCAAGGAGTGTCTTCCATGTCGACCCGCGCCCCCAGCTTCTCCACGCTCGCCCTCATCGTCGTCACCGCCGTCACCACCGTCGCGGCGACCCGACTCATCCCGGAGGCCAGGGCCGAAGGGTCGGCGACCTGCCAGATCATGGACTGGAAGGCCCTCAAGCCCCAGAAGAGCATGGCGGAGTTCCAGGCGCTGGTGGGGCTGCATGGTGAAGCGAGCAACACGTACGTGCTGCCCCTCACTTCCGGCGGGGCCACCACAGGCTTCATGATCTGCAGCCACAACTAGATGCCCCCGACGCAGATTTCCATCCGTCCTCGTGGCTTCTGGCGGCCCGTCCCAAGCGACCCTCGAGACGTTCGCAGATCCCGATATTCCTCTCGTTTCGGGCCGTTGGGCCGAACCACCAGCGGCCACGATCACCGGCTCGCTATCGACGCCGGTGGCAGCTAGCATCCGCGAGCATGGAGGAGGGCTCGTGTTTCTGTCGCTCATGCTCGCGGCTCAGCCGCCCGCCTACGCGCTCGACCTGTCGTCGTGCGTCACTGACGACCTGTCCTTGCCAGCGGACATCGAGGTCGTGAAGGAGGCGGTGCTCAGCGTCGAGGTACCGGGTGGGGGGTCGGGCACGGCCGTGTTCGTCACGCCCTCCGGCACGGCCCTGACCGCCGCCCACGTCGTTGGACGGGCCACCAAGGTCGAGGTCCGCACCTCCAAGGGACTCGTCCTGGGTGCGTCGGTCGTGCGCGTCATGGAGGACGTAGACCTAGCGCTCCTCGAGGTCGAAGGCCGTGGACATTCCTGTCTTCGTCCTGTCGACACGCGCTTGCCTGCTGGCGCGGACGTCTTCGCCGTGGGCTCGCCGGCGGGGCCGGCGCTGGCGTCCTCGGTGAGCAAGGGCATCGTGAGCGGCTACCCGGAGCTCGACGGTCGATCCTTCCTCCAGACGGACTCCAGCCTCAATCCGGGGAACAGCGGCGGCCCCATCGTCGACGCGCACGGTCGGCTGGCGGCCATCGCGAGCTGGAAGGTCGCCGGCACCGACTACGAGGGGCTGGGCTTCGGCGTCCCGTTCGACGTGGTGGAGGATGTGCTCGCTTCCCAGCCGGAGGGGAGCGAGCGAGCGGGTGTGGAGGTTCAGTTCGAGAGCCCACGAAAGGGAGTCACCGTCGGAATCCTGCACCTGGCGAGTCGCTCCACGACCACTGCCTACGGCGACGTGTCCCTCGTCCGACGGCAGATCGAGGACCTCTGCGTCATGCCCTGTGTGCAGACACTGGAGCCCGGTACCTACACCTGGGTGGCCCACGGCCCCAGCGTGGAGGCCGTGGAGTACCCTGCACGAGTCGGCACGGAGGGCGACCACACCTTCGTGGCCAAGCCGCGACCCAGCGCCGTTGGGGCCTTCGGCCGGGGCTCGGCGATCGTCGGGCTGGTGACCGCCTCGCTCGGCGCGACCCTTTGGCTGACCACCGATCCCTTCGACTCGTCCGACGGCCTACAGTACTCACCGGCCATCACGGCGGCTGGCGGTGCGCTCGCGCTGGGGGGCGGAGGGATCCTGCTGGCGACCAAGGGGCGGTGGAAGGAGCCGTAGGCGTAAGGGGAACCTCCCGGGGCCGTTGGGGTCCCACACGGCGACGGGGAGAAGCACGTGTTGTGGATCGGCATCGCTCTGGCGGGGATCTGCAGTCCGTCGAGCTCGGAGGCGTCGCTGGGGGCGCCGCCCGACCGCTGGCCGGCGTACCCGGGGCGCTGCCTCGACGTGGGCCCGCCGACCGAGACGCTGGTGGAGCGGGCACGACGCTGCGTGCGGGAGGAGCCCGAGGACGCCGCACCCCTGCGCATCCTGCGGTGGATGGGGGACGAGCGGGACATCCCGGTGTTTCGCGCCTTCGCCCGCGGGAGGTACGCCCCCATCGCGGTGGAAGGGCTCCAGCGGTTGGGGGGCGAGGGCACGGTGGTGCTCCTCGAGCTCGCCCAGCGCGCCCCGAGCGAGGCCGTCGTCCGGGCGCTGGCCGCGGAGCCCCGCTTCGAGGAGGATGAGCTGTACGTCGCGGCCGCCGAGCAGGGCCTCCCCGCCGGGGCAGAGGCTCTGGGCACGCTGGGCACCGACACGGCCTGGGCCGCCCTCGACGCGCTGCCCGAGTCGTCGGCCTACCTCCTGGGGCGCGCCCACCTGTCGGACTGGTCCGACCGAGGCCTGGACCGAGCGCGGATGTGGTTGAACGAGCCGGGGAACCTGGGCCGATGGAGCGGCGACATCCCGCGGGACCATCCCCTCCGTCGGGAGCTCCTCCTCGACGCCGTCTGGGATCCCGACGCGCTCCGCGGCGCCCTCGGCTGCCTCCGACGCGACGACGACGTGGGCTATGTCCCCGTCGCGGTGGGGCTGCAGAGCGACGACGACGAGGTGCGCATGAAGGCCGCCGAGCTGGTGGCCCGTCATCCCGACCTGTACCCCTTCGAGGACGAGGTGACGTCGCCGGGGGACCCCATCCGGGCCGTCGGCTACCACGGCGCCCTGGCCCGCATGGGTCACGAACCCAGCCGAGCGTGGCTGTGGGAGCAGCTGGCCGGGTCGGGGGCCCAGTGGCCCGCCGTCTACGAGCTCCTGCGGCTCGAGGAGATGCCCGTGCGCGTCGAGCTCTCGGCGTGGGCGGCGGAGGAGGGGACGAAGAAGGTGCGTCTCCTCGCCGAGTCCACCCTCCAGATCGCGGGCGGAGAGGTCGAGCTGCCGGAGATGCGTGCCCCTCGTCTGTCCCGTCGACGGGTGCCGACGGCCGACGCGGAGGCGCTACGGGCCGAGGCGCGGGCGGTGCTGGACCAGGGCCCCGACGACCGGCGCGTCTGGGCCCTCGACGTGCTTCCGTGGGTGGGTGGCGACGAGGATGTGCCCCGGATCGTGGCGGCGACTCGCTGGCCCGTGGACCGGAAGACCCCGCTGTCGGACCTCGGGAGCCCTGCGGCGCTCGAGGCCCTCGCAGACATCGGGGCGGGTCCGGGAACCTGGGCGTGGACGCGGACCCCCGAGGGCTGGTCGCGACTGCTCGACGGGGCCCGCCATGCGACCGACTTCGCGGGGGTCCTACGGCCAGCGTCCGCGCAGGCGGCTCGGCTCGTCGCCGAGGCCTCCTACGAGGCGAAGATGGCGGAGCGTCGCCGGCGCGCCCGACGCCGCAGCCAGCCGGTGGACCTCGCGACCCGCTCCGCCGCCGACTGCCGCGCCCGCCTGGTCCGCGGCGACTGGCTCGAGCGCGCGTCAGCCAGGACCTACGCCCGGCCTGCCGAGCCGATCCGCGTGCCTCCTGCGCCACGCACCGACCCCCTTCCCCTCGTCACCCAGGGCATCCGCTGGGTCCACGTCACCGACACGGGCGTCGTGTGGGTGGCCAGCACCGAGGGGCTGTTCCGCCTCGAGGGGACGGAGCTGCAGCACGTCGTGACGTGGCGCCCGAGGGCGTTCGCAGGGGGCGGCGGGGTCCACATGGTGGGAGCGACGAGGG
>Ga0213839_1001007_pt1 | contig 21178 bp, 15 predicted proteins | sample SWPATP21_FD_160075 | JGI IMG/M metagenome (GOLD analysis project Ga0213839, IMG submission 160075) | Coastal seawater microbial communities from Marineland, Florida, United States - SWPA TP2 #1 | ecosystem: Environmental > Aquatic > Marine > Coastal | place: USA: Florida | collected 2016-08-14
CGCGAATACGCCGGCGACCACAGCAGCTACGGCTAGTGAACCTGTGATCTGAGGAGCCGGATGCGGGAATTCCGCACGTCCGGATCTGATGGGGGGCCGCCGGGGTGACCCGGCGGTCTACCCGACAAGCCCGAAGCCTGATGCCCGAAGCCCCCCGAGCCGGCTCAGCGCAACGCGTGCAACTGAGGAGGCACATCCGGACCTCCGCACTACCCTTCGACGCTCTCTGCCTCGCTGGGGGGCTCGATGATCTCCGTGGGCTCCGCGCTCAGGTTGGGGCGGATGTTGGTGCGGTCCTCCCGGTACGCGGAGACCAGCAGGCCCGGCGGCTCGACCCCGTCGAGGACCTCCATCCCGAGGTCAGCGGCTCGGAAGAGTTGCTCCACCTCGGCTTCGGAACGGCGCAGGGTCGGCCAGCCCAACAGGCGGTCCAGGAGGGCACGGTCCCTCGAGGGGCCGAGCATGGCGAGCACGATGCGGGCCTCGGGGGCCAGCAGGCGTCGGCACTCCCGGAGCAGCGACACGGCGATGCGGGCCGGCATGTACTCGAGGAGGCCGTGGATGACGATGGCGTCCTGGGCCACCAGCGTGTGGCGCGACCTGCCGATGGCGAAGTCCACCAGGTTCTCCTGCACCGTCTCCAAGGCCAGCCCCTTGTGGCGACGCACCAGGCCCGCGTCGAGGAACGACAGGGCGTCCTTGCTGGAGTCGACGACGGTGATGATGGTGGGGTGGGTGGAGAGGTGCTCCGCCAGCCTCGCGACGGTGCTCCCGGTGCCGGCGTTGATCACCAACACCCGACGGTTGCGGTGGATGGGGACCGTGGCGCGGACCTCGTCGACGAGCTTGACCCGCCAGGAGCGCATGGCCCGGAAGGTGGCCCGATCGAGGAGCCAGCGGTCGATGTTCTCCCCCAGAGGGCCATCGCCACCCTCGCGGTCCACGAGGATGTGGGCGAGGATCTCCGCGGAGCCGGAGGCGCCATGGGGACGCGCCAGGCAGCGCCCCGCCAGCACCGAGCGGGAGATCCACGGGTGCAGCTCCCGCCCCAGCTCCTCGGCGACGTACTCCCGGGCGCGTCCGGCGGGCACCGTGACGAAGAGCTCGTGGATGTCGGACTCGAGGCGCTCCAGCAGGCCGACCAGCTGACCCACGGCGATGGGGTCGTCGGCGTCGCGCTTCAGGGCAGCGTCGAGGCCGGGAAGCTCGTCCTTCAGTGGGTCGGCGATGGCGGCGACCTGGCTGCGGAGCGCGTCCTGTCCCTGGAGCTGCTCCTCCCTCGTGAACGCACCCGCGGCGGCCCCCTCCGAGAGGTGGCGGATCCGGGCGGCGGCCTGGCGGCTCACGTTCTGGAAGAAGGCGCTCGCCAGGTCGGGGTGGCGGTCGAGGAGGGAGCGCAGATCGTCGCGGGCCCAGCGGTGGATGGTGCAGGGCTCGGCGGCACGGACGTCGGCCGAGCGGGGCGCGGAGTCCAGGAAGGCCATCTCGCCGACCAGGGATCCGGTGGGCACGGAAGCGAGGACGACCTCGGGGTTGGAGCGACGGTCGACCACCTCGAGGGTGCCCCGTTGCACCAGGTACACGTCGCCGCCGGGGTCGCCCTTGCGCATCAGGTAGCCGCCCTTCGCCAGCTCGAAGGGCTGGGCGGCGGCCTCGAAGAGGGTGCGGTGGGCAGGGCTCAGGGCGTCGAGGAACATGGGGCCCAAGACTACCGCCGAACGGCTGTGCGCGCTCGCTTGCGGGGCGGTTGGCGCCCTCGGGGGAGGTGATTACCGTTGCCGCCAACACGCGCATTCCGCGGAGGACCCATGGCCACTCTGGACGCCCTCACCGCTCTCGTCGAGCGCCTGGGCGCAGCGTCGGACGACGACATCGACGGCATCAAGGCGGAGCTGCAAGCAGCCGCGGAGGCCTTCGACGACCGCACCCGGGCCATCGATCACCTCGAGCACGCCAAGAAGGAGCTCAACTCCCTCGAGCTTCGCTGGGAGGTCGACGAGGTGATCGAGGCGATCACCCCTCCGCCGGTGGCGGAAGAGCCGGAGGCGGAGGAGGAAGAGGAGGTCGCCGACGACGACCCCAACAAGCCTCTCTCTGCTGCCGACCTCGATCTGGTGTACGACGACCCCAGGGGCCTGCTGCTCTACAAGCACAAGCGGGCCGACCGCTGGTTCCTCACCCAGGTGAACCCCTACAACGGCCAGCCCCAGACCGCCGAGCTCCATCCCCAGGAGGTGGAGCAGCTCAAGCAGAAGCTCGCGGGCAGCCCCTACTGGGTGCTGGGCTCTGGAGGTGCGGCGTAGGCCCGCTCCTCGCCGGGGTCTGGCTGGCGCTCCTCGGGCCCGGCTGCAGCAAGCCGGTCACGTGCGCCTCCGATGATCAGGTCCTCGCCGAGGGCCTCACCTGCGAGGACGTGCGCCACGTCGAGGGCTGGATGGAGCTCCTGGCTGGCCGGGGGCTTCAGCACAACGGCTCGGCGCGACTCCCCGGAGCCATGCTGGAGGCCCACGAGAAGGACGCGGCGGACCTCCGCAGCCTGATCGACGAGGTGAAGGCGGCCGGGAAGAAGCTCGAGCCGGTGCAAGGCCCCCCTGGCGCGCGGCTTCGGGCCCAGGCGGTGTGGGCCTCTCATCGGGAGAAGGGGCCGATCCAACCGAGCGACGGAGATTTGTGGAACATCCAGCGGGACGCGATGTCGGTCTGGGTGTGGAACGACGACGACCAGCTCGCACTCGCGGAGTCCGACATCGAGGGGTGGCTCACCTACGCCTCCTTGTGCCGCGAAGTGCAGGGTGGTGGCGTGCTCAAGGTCTCAGTGGCGGACCGGGTGTCGGCCTACCGGGTGTTGGTGGATCGCTTCGATGGGGCCACCCGGGAGGAGCGCCTGGCGCTCGCCTCGATCGGCCCGTTCTGGCAGCAGATCCGGGACCGCTGGCAGGCATCCTCCTACGAGCGTCAGCAGGCCTGGATCGGAAAGGCTCCCCTTCCGCCGCCCATGACGGCCACGTCACTGGGATATCTTCAGGCTATCGTCGACGGTCCCGTCGTCACCCATGCCGACACCTTGCACGAGGTGCTGGGCCCCTTCTCCCTCAACCGAGGCCCCCGGGTGTTCGAGGAGTAGGAGAGCCCACAGCCGTGTCGGCTGCTTCGGAGGACCCCCATGTCTGAAGCCAACCCCTGGGACAGCCCCCTCGAGGAGGAGCGCCAGGCCAGGGCCGCGACGGGTCGCTGGGGTGCCGTGATCGGGTCGTGGGCCTCGGCTGGCGCGGCGGCGGGCACGGCCTTCGGTGGGGTCCTGCAGCTGACCCAGGGGGTCGCCGGTGTGGCCGCCCAGTGGGGCATCGGCGGACTGGTGGCGGCCGGGATGGCCGGCGCCGGCGCCCTGGCCATGGAGCGGCGCTCGGCGTCGGCGCGGCCCCAGGTCCTCGACAGCCGTGGCCGCTTGCATCGTCCGCTCCACGGAGGCCTGTTCATCATGCCGGTAGCGGTGGCCATCCCGTCGCTCCTCGGACTGATGGTGGTGGGCTCGGTCGGCATCGGTGGGCCCGGGCCGGCGGTGGCCTTCGGGGTCACGGCGGCGGCCGTCGCGTGGGCCGGCCTGCGGGTGTGGAGCACCCATCGGTACGCACGGGCCATCGAGGCCCTGGAGCTGGGCGACCAGGAAGACGCCAAGCTGGAGCTGGTGGAGCTGGCGCGGCTGTGGTGGGTGAGCCGGTCGGTGCGCACGGCCTCCCGGCTGAACCTCGGCATGATGGCGCTCCACGAGGGCCAGGGCGACGAAGCCCTCGACTGGTACGGCGGCCTCCGCGGCGGGTCGGCCGGAGCCTGGGCCCACGCAGGGCGAGCCCTGGCCCTGTTCATGCTCGGCGAGACGCAGCGGGGCGGCGACGAGCTGACGGAGGCGGTCGGCACCCCGGGGGCCCGTCAGCTCCAGGAGCAGCTCGACGCCCTGCGGGTCCTGTACGTGTGGCGCACGGAGGGGCCCGCGGCCGCTCGAAAGGTCGGCCAGCAGCTGGCTGGGCCCACGGCGACGCCGCTGCACCGGGCGCTCCTGGTGGCGCTGGGGGACTCCCACTGGGAGGAGGACCGGGAGGTCGAGGCCTTGGTGCACTCGGGCCTGGGGATGGCGCTGCCGGAGCTGGCCGCCGTCCGCTGATCACTTGGCGGGGGGCACCAGCTTGCCCTTCACCACCTCGTGCTCCGTCCGCACGTCCCGCTCGATGTGCTCGGTGCCGTCGTCGTCCCACTCGCCCTCGTACTGGCGTCGGATGACGACGCCGGGCTTTCCCCCTTCGTCCTTCGGGAAGAGGAGCACGTCGCGGCCGAACACCGGGGCGTCAGACCCGCTGTGGGTGGTGGCCAGCCAGTGGATCCCTCCGTCGGCCACGGACCAGTGCATGCTGGCCGCGAAGCCTGCGCAGTAGCGCTGAGCCACCCCGACGGTGATCGTGCGAGGCGCGTCGGGAAGGCCGGTCTCCCGCTGCTCGATGAAGAAGGACTCGGCGGCCTCGGCCGGTGCGATGGGGAGCTCCAGATCCCAGCGGCCGGGGGTGAGGAGCGAGCCGTCGACCCGTCCGGCCACCTCCACGGAGACCCGGTATCCGTCCTCCTTCTTCACGACGCCGCGCACGCCGGCCACGAATCCGTCGCCGTCGCCGAGGTCGACCACCTCGCTGGTGACGAGGCCGGACCACAGCCAGCCCTCGTGGTCGTCGGCCCGGATGCGTACCCACGGGGCGGTGCGACCCCACAGGGTGAGGTCCTGCCCGGTCTCGAGCACCTCGATGGGGGTGCCCAGGGGGAGGGTGGTGACCACGGTTGCGTCGGTGGCCGCACCGGCGCGGAGGTTGGCTCCATCGGTGAAGACGACCTGCTCCCCGGCGAAGGGGACGGCCAGGGCCACTGTGAGCCAGATCATCGTTCGCCTCCTGGCCACATCTTCGCAGCCAGACGACCTACGGGCCAGTCGTCGGCGTTAGCCAGGGGGACCTCCCTCCCCCGAGGCCCCATGGCCACCCTCCGCCCCCGCAAGACCGCCTCCCGCCCCCGCCGTCGCTCCCGTTCCACCCCCGACGCGGGGCCCGCCCACGTCCTCGAGGTGCCGTTCAGCGCTCGGTCCGTGGCCAGCAGCCACGGTGCCCGCTGGGACGCCGACCACGGTGTCTTCGTGTTCCGTGGGGCCGAGCTTCCCGCCGCCCTGCGTCCGTTCCGGGCCAAGCCCTACTCGTGGGAGCAGGCGGTCCAGCATCGCCTCGACGGCTCGCCGACGACGACGCCGTCCACGCCCACCGCGCCCCTTACGCCACGGCCCCACCAGGCCCTCGCCATCGAGCGCATCGGCGCCAGCGTGAAGGCCAGGCGGGCGGGCTTCCTCCTCGCCGACGACGTGGGCCTCGGCAAGACGCTGTCCACCTGGGAGGCCGTCCGCGCCATGCCCGGGGTCCAGACGGTCCTCATCGTGTGCCCGCTGTCGGTGGTGCCCCACTGGCGTCGCACCATCGAGGCCCAGGGCGACGGCGGGATGCGCATCGTCGTCCTCAACTACGAGCGCCTGGGCAAGCTCTTCGAGATCGACCCCGCGAAGCGGAAGAAGGTGCGGTCCAAGAAGGGCCTGGCCCGCGCGGCCACGGCGCCCTCCTTCGACGTGGTGATCTGGGACGAGTCCCACAAGTGCAAGAACCCCACCGCGGCCCGCACCAAGTTCGCCATCAAGCTCAACGCCAAGGCGGGCTTCGTGCTGTGGCTGTCGGCCACCGCGGGGCAGAACCCTCTGGAGTTGTCGTACCTCGCACCGCTCCTCGCCGAGACCACCGGCAGCAAGGCGAAGGACCTCAAGGAGTTCGAGGCGTGGTGTTCGGCCTTGGGCCTCGGCGTGTCCCGTGGGGCCTTCGGGCGCTGGGACTGGCGGGGCGACCCCAAGGACTGCGAGCGGGTGCGGGAGCTGCTCTTCGAGGGGGACCTGCCCGCGGGCCTGCGTCGTCGCCCCGAAGACATCGCGGGCTGGCCGGAGATCAACCGCATCCTCACCCCGCTGGAGCTCGACGCCGAGGCCAGCGAGCTGTACGCCCAGGCCTGGTCGGACTTCCGTGCCGAGCTCGAGCTGGAGCCCTCGGGCCGCGACCCCAAGAACGCCCTGGCCGCCGCCCTCCGGCTGCGCCAGAAGAGCTCGCTGATCCGGGTCGACAGCACCGTCGACCTGGTCCTCGAGCTCCTCGACAACGGGCACCACGTGGCGGTGTCGGTGGCCTTCGTCGAGACGCTGGAGGCCTTGCGGGACGAGCTGGCCCGCCACAAGGTGGCGTCGGCGGCGGTCTACGGGGGGCTGGGCGCCGAGGCCCGGGAGGCCGAGCGGCTCCGCTTCCAGAAGGGCGAGGTGCCCGTGGTGCTGTTCACCGTCGAGGAGGGCATCTCCCTGCACCAGGGGGAGCACGACGAGGTGCCCCGCTCCGAGGTCATCCACGACCTGCGCTGGTCGGCCATCCAGATGGCGCAGATCGAGGGCCGCTGCCACCGGGACGGTCGCTATGCGCCGGTCTACTGGGCCTACGCCGACGACACCATCGAGGCCCGCATCGCCGGCATCGTGTGCGGCCGCATCGAGTCGATGAAGACGATGGTGGGGGACGACGTGGAGACGGTCCGAGCGATCGCCCAGCTCCTCGCCCAGTAGGGGATGGCCGTGGGCGGACGCCCCCGGTAAGCAGGTCGTCGTGGAGGCTGCATGGAGCCGGGAGAGCACGTCGATCGGGTCTTCGAGGAGCTGGAGCTCGTCGACACCACGCTCCGGGGGGCGAGCTTCGAGAGCTGCACCTTCCGCCGCTGTCGGATCGAGTCCGCCCGCGTCGTGGACTGCCGGTTCACCGACTGCACCTTCGACCACTGCGACCTCGTGAGCGTCCGCTTCCCCGACTGCTCCCTGGTCGACGTGACCTTCCGCGGCGGCCGGGCCATGGGGGTCGACCTCTCCGGCGTCCGCGACCTGGTGCTGTCGATGTCCTTCGCGGAGGTGGCGATGGACTACTCGAACTTCACCGGGCTCCCCCTGAAGGGCACGGTGTTCTCCGACTGCCGGCTCCGGGAGGCGACCTTCTCCCAGTGCGACCTGTCGAAGGCCAGCTTCACCGGCTGCGACCTGTCGGGGGCGGTGATCCGCCACGCGAAGCTCGTGCAGACCGACTTCGAGGGCGCCACGGGCGTGGTGGTCGACGCCCAGACCTGCACGATGAAGTTCACCCGGGTCGACGCCGACGCCGCCCTGTTCCTGCTGAAGGACCTCGGGGTGCTCTGCTCGGAGCTCGGGGTGCGGTAGTCACGGCGTCATCACGGCGACCCGCATGTCAGCCACGACTCCACCCCCACGGCCTCCAGGAAGCGCCGGTCGTGGCTCGCCACCACCAGCCCACCGGTCCAGGTGCGGAGGGCCTCCCGGAGGGCGTGCACGCCGACCAGGTCGAGGCCGCCGGTGGGCTCGTCGAGCACCAGGAGCTCGAGGCCCGGCCGGTCGAACAGCGCGATGAGCGCCGCGCGGGTGCGCTCCCCCGGCGACAGCTCGGCGAGGGGCCGACCTGCCAGGCCGAGGGGGAAGCGGTGGGCGACGACCACCTCCGCGGCGTGCTCGGGGTTCCCCAGCAGCTCGAGGAGGCTCTCGTCTCGCTGCCAGTCGACGGCCTGCTGGCGGATCACCCCCATGCGGGCGGGGTCGAGGTGCGCAGAGCCGACCTCGGGGCGACGGTGGCCGGTGAGGGTGTCGAGGAGGGTGGACTTCCCCGAGCCGTTGGGCCCGACGACGCCGAGGCGCTGGCGGTCGAGGGCCAGGTCGGCCTGCCCCGGGAGGCCGCGGGCCGTGACGATGGGGCCGGTCGACGGGGGCGGCGCCGGGACGACCAGGTCCAGGGCCAGGCGACGACTCAGGGCTCGGCGGGCTGCGAGGGCCCAGGCCCGCTCGGTGTCGCGGCGGGCCTGCTGACGGGCGTTCACCTTGGCCTGGCTCACCTGCGCCGCGCTCTTCCGTAGGTTGAGGCGGCATCTGGACTGGCAGCGATCCAGCTCGTGGATCCGGCCGACGTTTCGCTTGCGGTCGCGCCGTCGCTGGATGCGGTGGTGTCGTTGCTCGCTGCGCTGGAGTGCCTCGAGACGCCGCACGTAGGCGTCCTGCTTGGCGTCGGCCTCGTCGAGGAGCGCCTGCTGCACGTCCTCCCAGCGGCCCTGCTTCACCTGGCAGCCTGCGTCGTCCATCACGAAGAAGGCGTCGAAGGCGTCGAGGAGCGCAGGGTCGTGGGTGACCGCCACCAGGCCTCCCCTCCAGCCGCGGATGCGGTGGACGAGGTCGTGGGTGCGGTCGGCATCCAGGTCCTCGCTGGGCTCGTCGAGAAGCAGCAGCTCGGAGCCGCTGGTGAACGCCTCCTGCAGGGCCTGCCAGCGGAGCTGCCCGGGGCTGGCGTCGCCGTCGAGGTGCTGGGGAACGTAGGCGAGCGGAGCGTGGCGCACCCTGGGGTGGTCACCGGCGAGGGTCCGCAGCAGGGTGGACTTGCCGACCCCGTTCCGGCCGATCAACGCGACCCGGTCGCGGTCGAGGGCCATGTGGAGGTCCTGGACCAGGGGCCGACCCTCGGGGGTGTGCAGGGAGAGTCCGCGGACGTGGAGCAACATCACGCCACCCCCTGGAGCTTGGCGACCATGGCCGCCGCCCCGCGGACCTTCACCCGCAGGCTGCTGTCCCCGGCGTGGGCCTCGAGCACCACGCAGTTCCGGTACACGGCACGGTGGCGCTCGGGCTGGTCGTAGGGAAGGTCGAGCCAGGTCTCCACGGTGTCGGGGCGGGCGAGGTCGATCAGCCGCTCCCGGAGCATCGCCACCGAGTCGGGATCCAGCGCGCTGACGTGCACGTGGTCGCGGTCGATGTCCGGGAGGAGCTCGGCGTCGTCGCACTTGTTGAACACCAGCAGCCGCGGGATGTCACCGCCGCCGACCTGGTCGAGGACCTCCTCGGTGGTGCGCAGGTGCAGTGGCCACTCCGGGTCGGAGGCATCGAGGACCAGGGCGAGGAGCGAGGCATCCAAGGCGTCGACCAGGGTGCTGGCGAAGCTGGGGAGCAGCCGCTCGGGCAGGTCGCGGATGAAGCCCACGGTGTCGCCCACCAGCACGTCGCCGCCGTGGCGGGTGAGGGCCCGGGTCGTGGTGTCCAGGGTCTCGAAGGGACGGGCGCGGGCGGAGAGCTCACTGCCGGTGAGGGCGTTCATCAGCGACGTCTTGCCAGCGTTGGTGTACCCGACCAGGGCGATGCGGGGCACGCCCTCGCTCCGCTGCCGTCTCAGGGTGGCGGAGCGGTCGAGGCGCTCGGCCTGGCGGCGAAGCTGGACGAGTCGACCATCGAGCTGACGGGCCAGCAGCTCCGAGGCCGTCTCGCCGGCCCCCTTCCCGTTCATCACGCCTCCGGCCTGCTGGTCCATGTCGAGACCGAGGCCGCGGATGCGGGGGCGCAGGAACTCCAGCTGGGCGATCTCCACCTGGATGCGCGAGCGCTTGGAGCGGGCATTGCGGAGGAAGACCCCGAGGATGATCACCTCCCGGTCGGCGACGTGCAGGCCGGTGGCGTCTTCGAGGTTGCGGGTCTGGGAGGGGGAGAGCTGGGCGTCGACCACCAGCATGGTGGCGCCGACCTCCCGAGCGGACGCGGCGAGGCGCTCGCACTGGCCTGCGCCGAACCAGGTCTTGGGATGGGGGCGGTCGAGGCGCAGGATGGCGGTCCCCACGACCCGGGAGCCGTGGGCCTCGGTGAGGCCGGTGATCTCCGCGAGCTGGGGCGCACGGTCGAGGGAGGGACCGGCAGAGACGACGAAGCAGGCTGCCTCGCCGTCGCTCGGGGTCCAGCGGGTGGTGATGGCCTCGAGACGGCCGTCGTCGGGGAGCTGCACATCGGGGTGCAGCTCGACCGGAGTCGATGTGAATTGCATGGGTTCTACCGCGTGAAGCAGGGGACCGCGCGAGGCGCGGGATCAGGGCCTTTCGTGGGGGCCCGGGATCAGCTGAAGCGGTAGTTCCACATGGTCGGTTCTCTCCGTTGTCCCAGAGCGTAGCGCCTCCGTGGAGGGCGCGCCAGTCTCCGTGATCGCTCCGCTGGCGGGCGTGCATGGAGGCGCCGAGGGTCTGGCGGGTCTGGCGGTGCTGCCGTCGGTGTCGCGTTCTCGCTGAAGTCGGTGGCCGAGTGGTCCGAGGGGAGGGGGTCCCTCGAACAGGAGTCCACATGCACGTTCTTCAAGGGTGTTCCCACGCCACCGATGGTGCCGTCGCGGTGAGCGAGGCGACCGAGGGGTGGGACCAGGCCCCCGACATCGTCTTCGCGTTCTGTAGCGCCGCGCAGGATGCCCAAGCGGTCGCCGCCGCTCTGGCGGAGGCCTTTCCCGGCACCCCCATCGCTGGCTGCACGACCTCCGGGGAACACCTCTCGGGGGCGCACCATCGGAGCAGCCTCGTGGTCGCCGGACTCGTCGACAGCGGGGTCGCCTGGGGGTGCGAGCTCGTGAAGGGGCTTGCCCAGGTGGATGGAGCGGGCGCCGAGGCCGCGGCGGGTCGCCTGTTCGAGGCCGTGGACTTCGATGCAGAGGCGTCCGACCCCGACGAGCTGTTCGCGCTGCTGTTCATCGATGGCCTCTCCATGCAGGAGGAGCGAATCACCGCCCTGCTGGACTCGGCGCTCCAGGGGGTGCCGATGGCTGGAGGGTCTGCCGGAGACGACCTTGCCTTCGAGCGGACCGAGGTGCTTCACGCGTCGGGCGCTCACAGCGACGCGATGGTGCTGGTGGTCGGTCGGCCCGAGCGCACCAAGGTTCGGATCCTCAAGCACCAGCACTTCACGCCCACGGCGCGACACCTGGTGATCACCAAGGCCGACCCGGCTCGCCGAAAGGTCGTGGAGATCGACGGCTACCCGGCGGTGTCGGCCTACGCTGCGGCCCTTGGACTGCGCCCGGACGAGGTGACGGGCGACGTCACGTTCCTCCACCCCGTCACCTTCCGCTACCAGGGCGAGCTGTACGTGCGGAGCATCCAGGCCGTCCAGGAGGACGGAAGCCTGGACTTCTACTGCGCCATCGAGGAGGGCATGGTCCTCGAGATCGGCGGACACGAGGCCATGGCGCCCGCGCTGACCTCGGATCTCTCCACGCTCCGGGACGAGCTGGGCAAGCTGGACTTCGTGCTCGGCTTCAACTGCATCCTTCGCGCCCTGGAGAGCGAGGGGGCAGGAGAGCACGGCGCCATCGGTGACGCCTTCGCGTCCGTGTGCACCGCCATGGTCGGCTTCGACACCTATGGAGAGCAGCTCCACGGGCTCCACATCAACCAGACGCTCGTAGCGGTCGGCTTCGCCGACGCCGCCTGAGGAGGTCCCCATTTCCCTGATCGATCCCCAGACCGCCTCCCTTGCGCAGCGGGCCGAAGCGGCCGAGAAGACCGTCGCCGTGCTCAAGCGAAAGGTCGTGGAGCTGTACGACGGCTCCGACGGAAGCGCCGTCCGCGAGCAGATCGCCCGGATGCGCCAGCGTCAGGAGGAGGCGCGACGCAAGCGCCAGCTGATGGAGGTCCGGGCCGCGGAGCTCGTCAAGCACAACGCCCACCTCGAGGCCGAGGTCGCCGACCGGACCCGCGCGCTGCGGAACATCCTGGACAACGTCACCTTCGGCTTCCTGGTGGTGGGCCGGGATCTGGCCGTCCAGGAGGGCTTCACGCGCTCGTGTGCAGAGCTCCTCGGTCGTCCTGTGGCTGCGGGTCAGCCCTTTGCGGAGCTGCTGGGTCTCGACGAGGGCCGGACCATGGAGCTCGAGCTGGGCTTCGATCTGGTGTTCGAAGACCTCATGCCGGAGGAGGTCACGCTCGGGCAGCTCCCCCAGCGCATGGAGGCGGGGGCACTCACGCTGCAGATCGAGGGTCGGGCCTTGAGGGGCGACGACGGTGAGGTCACGTCGATCCTGTTCACCATCAGCGACATCACGCCCCTGCTCGCGGCCCGGGACGAGGCCCGTCGGAACGCGCGGCTGGTCCACCTGCTTCGCCAGCGCCCCGCCTTCGAGTCCTTCGTGCGTGACACCCGAGAGCTCCTCCAGACCTGCACCGCTCGCATCGAGGACCAGGAGGTCGTGCGCCGGCTGGTGCACACGGTGAAGGGCAACGCGGCGAGCTTCCAGCTGGACGAGGTCGCCCACGCCTGCCATCAGGAGGAGAGCGCTCCGTCGATCGACGCGGCCGCCATCGAGCGCCTGCACGACGCGATGCGCACGGTGCTCGCCACCTTCGAGGATGTCGTGCCCGTGACCTACGACGGCGACGTGAAGCCGGAGGTGAGGGTGGACCCGCGGGCCCTCGAGCGGCTCCAGGCCCTGCTGAGCTGTCCCGACAACCTGGACCAGGCCCAGGAGGCGGCCCGCCAGCTCACCCTCCGCCCGGCGACCGACCTGCTGGGGCCGATCGAGAGCTTCACCGCTCTGCTCGGGGAGCGGCTCGGCAAGCAGGTGAGCCTCGAGGCGGAGGGGCTGGGCACCCCGGTCGACCCGTTCGTGATGCAGCCTGTGCTGCGAACCGTCAGCCACCTGATCCGGAACGCCGTCGACCACGGCATCGAGCCGGAGGAGGCCCGTCAGGCCAAGGACCCCGTGGGCCACGTGGCCCTACGGGTAGAGGAGGACGACGCCGGCTACTGTGTGGTCATCGCCGATGACGGCGCAGGCATCGACACAGAAGCGGTGGTCGCCCGAGCGGTCGAGCGGGGCTGGGTGACGTCGGAGGAGGTCGCAGGTATGGGCGAGGAGGAGCGGTGTGGGCTGATCTTCCGTGACGGCCTGTCCCTCGCCGCCCAGACGACCGACATCAGCGGCCGCGGCGTCGGGATGTCGGCGGTCCGACAGGCGGTGGAGGACGCCCACGGCACCATCCAGATCGAGACCATGGTGGGACGAGGAACGACGTTCACCCTTCGGATTCCGCGCGCGGCCTGACGGGGCGGGCCTGCCGCCGGGGCGACGAGCCAGTAGGATGCCGCGATGCACCCCGCCTGGTCCCTCCTACCACCCGCCGTCGCTCTGGCCGTCGCCTTCGGCACGCGACGGGTGTTGTTGGCCCTGGGCGCCGGGGCGCTGACGGGCTTCGCACTCCTCGGCGTCGCGCAGCGGGGTCTCGTCGGGCTCGCGTCGGCCCCCGTCGCCTTCGTGGGGGAGGGCCTGCTCGGTCAGGCCTCGGCGGCCGGGAACGCCCAGGTGCTGGTCCTGGTGGCGCTGATCGCCGGCTTCGTCCACCGCTACGAGGTGAGCGGGGCCGCCGCGGGCCTGGTGCAGGGGCTGTCCCGGGTGGTGACCACCGAGCGTCGGGCGGAGGGGGCGGCCTTCCTCGGGGGGCTGACGCTGTTCTTCTCGGACACGGGCAACGTCCTCCTCCTCGGCCCGCTGTTCCGGCCCGTGTTCGACCGTCTCGGGGTGGCTCGAGAGCGGCTGGCCTGGGTGGTCGACAGCACCGCCGCCCCCGTGAGCGTGCTGGTGCCGTTCATCACCTGGGGGGTCTACATCACCGGACTCCTCGACGGGGCCTTCGGCGAGGGCGAGGGGCTGGCGCTGTTCGCCGCGGCCTGGCCCCACCAGCTCTACCCCTGGCTCTGCCTCTTCTTCGTCCTGGGGATGGCCTCGGTGGGACGACCGTTCGGACCGATGGCGTCGGCGTCGACCCTGGGACAGGCGACGGAGGAGGCTGGCGTCGGCTCGTTCGTGGCCGGGGTGGTCCCGCTCGCGGTGCTGCTGGTGGTCCTCGGAGCCGTCGGGACGGCCCTGTGGCTGGACGACGGCGTGCTGAGGGGGCCCGACGTCCGCCTGGCCCTGGGCTGTGGCTACCTGGCGGCCATCTTGGCGCTGTGGGCCCTGGCCCCCGACGAGGGGTTCGGGCGGGACGTCCTGTCGGGCATGGGCGGGTCGGCTCGGCTCCTGGTGCTGCTGGTCCTCGCCTGGTCCCTCGGCGGGGTGTGCAAGACGCTGGGCACCGGTGCTGCGCTCGCTTCCCTGGTGGGGCCCTGGCTGCCGGCCGCCGCGGTGCCGGTGTCGGTGTTCCTGGTGGGGGGCCTGGTGAGCTTCGCGACGGGGACGTCGTGGGGGACCTTCGCCATCCTGCTGCCCCTGACCGCACCCCTCGCCGAGGCCACGGGCATCGCGCCGGAGCTGCTGGTGGGCGCGGTGTTGTCGGGGGGCATCTTCGGGGACCACAGCTCGCCGATCAGCGACACGACGCTGCTGGCGTCGGCGGCCTGCGGCGTGGACCACGGAGAGCACGTGCGGACGCAGCTTCCCTATGCCGTGGTGGTGGGGAGCTGCGCGGGGCTGGGCTTCGTGGCGAGCGGGCTGTGGGGGGCCGGCCTGGCCGTGGGGGGCGCGGGGGTGGTGGCGGTGGTGCTGGGGTCCCGGGCGATGCGGTGGAGCCGAGGGGCTGGTTCCGGGAGGGGCTGAGATTACCGGGGGCTGAGCCCAGCGGTGTCAGAGCCAAAGGGCCCTTTTGCTCTGACACCGCTGGAGGGCCTCCGAGCCAGTGCGGCTCGTCGGCCCGGTACGGCCACACGATCGGCGACTCGATGGGGAGGAACCGCTCGTGGTCGTCGCTGACCCCTGGCTACTCGCCCGACGGCTCCGCCTCGACCAAGACGGCATCGAGGTCGAAGTCCGTCAGCGCCTTCAGGGAGCTCTCCCGCACGGCCGCCACCCAGGGCGCTCCTTCCACCTGGAATGCCCGCTGACCGGTCTCTCCCTCGCGGGGGGCACCCACCCGGTAGCTTCCCACCTCGGTGCTTCCGTCGGCATCGACGGTCCAGCGCACGGTGAAGGCGCCGAGGCGATGGTCGCGGGTGGGCGCGCCGGCCATGGGCTCGACCATACGCACCCGGAGGAGCTTGCGGAGCACGGCCTCGAGCGCGGCGTCGTCCACCACCCGTTCGTCGACGGGAGCCGCGAGGGACCAGGTGTCTTCGGTCTTCGTGAAGCGAGCGAGGGTGCGGCCGTCCTCGAGCAACTCGACGGTGGCGAGGGACGCCAGGTCGACGTCGACCACCTGGAGCTCGAAGAGGCGGCTGGCGCTGTCGGGGATGCTGGTCGCCCGCAGCCCTCGCACCCGGTAGACCTCGTCCTCTCCGGCGCGGCGCACGTGGGCGGCGGTGCCCTGGGCCGCACCGTAGAGGAGCGTAGCCCCCCCGTCGTCGGGACCGACGTGGACGCGACGCTCGTGGCGGTCCTCGGCGACAGAGAGGCTCTCGTGCTGCACCGACCGGGTCACCACCGGGTAGCGGACCTCGGCGTCCGAGAGGTGGTCGAGCAGCTCGTCGAGGGCGCCGTCCTTCACGGGGACGTCGTAGTGGCTCGTGGCGACCCAGCCGTCCTTTCGGCGCACCAGCTCGAAGACCTCTGGGGGATCTCGGTCGAGGGTGGCTCGGCCGGACAGCACGAGTCGGTCCACGTCGCCGGGCTCGGTCACGTCGGCGAGGAGGGAGACGGGCTCCTTGGGGCCGTCGGCGGGCCACCAGGTGGCAGCCACGAGGCCGACCTGGAGCAGGGCGAGAAGCGCGAGGCCTCGGGTCCAGGGGTTGGCGAGCATCAGGACACCTCCGCGAGGGGCAGTTCGATGGAGCGACGACGCAGCCGGGCGACGCCGAGGACGACCAGGGCCAATGTGCCGGTGACGCCGGCCGTGCCCAGCTCGATCGCGCGGGCTTCGGATCGCTCGAGCGGCACGAGGACCCGGGCGAAGGCACCGCCACTTCGGATGCCGAGCAGTGCAGTGTCCTCGACGGCCCAGTCGATGGCGTTCTGGACGAGCTGGAGGTTCCCACGGTGGACCTCGGATCCCGTCTGGCTCGCCAGGTTCAGCATGATGTCGCTGGCGATCTCCGTGGAGCCGACCACAAGCAGCCGACCCTCGGCGACGGCCTCGGTGAGAGGCGGCGCCATGCCCTCGGGGGGCTCGGTGCCCTCGGCGAGGGCGCTGGGGAAGCGACCGGTCAGCGCAAGCGCCAGGGGCTGACGGGTCGGTGCACCGCTCGGCCAGCGGAAGCCCGAGGGGTCCATGCTGGTGGGATCGGGCTGGACCTTGCCCGTCGTGTCGACGGCGCCCTCGGCCCAGACGAGCTCGGTGGCCTCGAGCTCCTCGGTGAGTCCATCACAGGCGGACACCGGGGAGGCCCAGGGGACGGACATCGCGGCGATGCCGGCGGTGGCCGGGTGCCCCTGGGCCATGGCGTCGGGGCGCACGTCGGGGAAGAAGGGGTAGGGCATCATCTCGACGCGACGCAGCCGGACCCCGCCCATGGTCTGCTCGACGGGGACCGGGAAGGCGGCGTTGCGGGTGGCCATCACCAGCCCGTCGCCCACGCAGGCGCCCCAGCCCTGGAGCAGCTCCTTCAGGTCGTCGGGGGCCTCGGTGGTGGCCAGGCTGCGGGCCGCGTCGAGGTCCCGGTCGGCGGCGAGGGCGACGACGGCCCCGCCCTGCATCAGGTACTGGTCGAGCGCGTAGCGCTGAGCGTCGTCCAGCTCGCCGGGCTTGGCGACCATCACCACGTCGGCAGTGTCGGGAACGCGGCCGTCGGTCAGATCGGTGGCGACGACGTCGAAGCGCTCCTCCAGGACCCGACGGAGCCCCTGGTAGTCAGCCCGTGGCGTCGGGTAGCCGGGAGGCATTCCCTGAGGGGCCTGTGGGGTCTCGGTGACCAGGGCCACGGTCTTGCGCTGGCCCGGCACGACCCGCATCAGCGCGGCGTCCATGCTCTGGCGGACCTCGCCGGGGGTGGCATCCGCCCGAGGGTAGAGGACCTCCACGCCGTCGCCCGCCTGGAGGACCAGGTGCAGGTAGAAGCGCTGGGTGCCGAGGAGGTCGGCGGCGAGTGCCTGCACGCCCAGGTCCTCGAAGAGCCGGGCCTGGAGCTCGTCGTCGCCGCTGGGGTCCACGATGTCGAAGGCGAGACGTCCGCCGCTGCGCTCCGCGAGCTCGTCGCCCACCTCCCGGAAGGCCTCGGCCGTGCCGTCGAAGCCGTCGGGCAGGGCGTTCTCGGTGACGTAGGCGGTGAGTGTGCTCCCCTCGGGAAGCGAGGCGAGGAGCACGTCGGCGGACTGGGTCTCCTGGCCGACCTTCCGCAGGGCGCGGGCCAGGTCGTACTCGGGGTTGCGGAGGATGACGTCGGGGCCGGTGCCGTCGAAGCGGACGTCGATGAGGTCCTCGAAGGAGAGCACCTCGTGGGCGCTGCCGGACTCGAGGAGCACGTGGAACCAGGCGTTCACCACGGCCTGGCTGTGGCGGTCGGCGACGGCGAAGGGAACGGGACGCAGGCCGAACTGCTCGACGAGCTCCACCTCGAGCGCCTCGTCGTCGCTGGGGTCCAGCACCTCGACGAACACCTTGCCCTCGCCGGCGACCTCCAGCTCGTGGAGGAGGTCGGTGAGGGTGGGGATGAGGGGGAGCAGGGCCTCGTGGGTGCGCTGGGAGAGCAGCGCCCGGACCCGTACGGGCTCCTGGAGGTCGGCGACGACCTGCTCGGTGACCGGAGACAGCGTGAAGTCCTGGTTCTCGGTCAGGTCGAAGCGGGCGGCGGTCACCGGGGAGAGCCAGGCGACCAGCAGCGCGGCGTTGGCGGCCACGAGGCCGCCGAGGGCCATCAGGCTGCGGCTGCGGCGGCGACCCCTGGCCCCGTCGCGGTCGAGGCGCTGCCGCTCGAGGACGATGCCGTTGAAGGCCAGGAAGGCCACGGTGAGGGCGGCGTAGTAAGCGACGTCCCGCAGGTCGAGGACCCCCCGCTCGATGCTGTCGAAGCGGGCGCCGGTGCCGAGGGCCTCGAGGACCTGGGCGATGCTGGCGGGCCACAGGGCGACGACGGCGTCGGACCCGACCAGCCAGGCGAGGGTGCCGGCGAGGAGGGTGACGAGCAGCGCCACGACCTGGTTGTCGGTCTGGGCGCTCACCCACAGGCCGAGGGCGAGGTAGGCGGAGCCGAGGCCGAGGGCCGCGACGTAGCCGCCGATCACCGGTCCCCAGTCCAGCGGGCCCAGCAGGCTGACGGACAGCGGAAGCGGGGTGGTGAGGGCGAGGGCGATGGCCACCAGGGCCAGGCCCGCCAGGTACTTGCCCAGGACCAGGGAGGCGGTGGGGACGGGCAGGGTGAGGAGCACCTCGAGGGTGCCGCCCCGCCGCTCCTCGGCCCAGGCGCGCATGGTGACGGCTGCCACGAGGAAGACGAGCAGCAGCGGCAGGCCGTCGAACATCGGGCGGACGTCGGCGAGGCCGCGGGCGAGGAAGCGCTGCCAGCCGAAGACGTAGAACAGGTTGGCCCCCAGGAAGCTCAGCAGGAAGAGCAGGGCCGTGGGGGAGCGGAACAGGCCACGCAGCTCGGCGCGGGCGACGGTGAGGGTGGCGCGCATCATGCCGACACCCCCTTCAGCTCCTTCAGGGCGGCCTCCAGGCTGCGGGCGCGGGGGGCGAGCCCGTGGACGTCGGCGCCGGCCCGCTGCAGGGCGTCGAGGATGGCCTTGCCGGCGGGGGGCCCGTCGCAGGACACCACCCAGCGTCGGACGCCGGGGGCGTGATCGTCGGGGTCGACCTCCTCCACCTTCGCGACGCCGTCGACCCCGGAGAGGACCGTGTCGGCGTCGGCGTCGGACCACAGGACCAGCTGGTCGCTGCGGAGAAGGTCGTGGAGGGAGGCGTCGGCCACCAGCCGGCCGCCGGCCATCACCAGGACCCGGTCGCAGACGGCCTCGACCTCCTGGAGGATGTGGGTGGAGAGGATGACGGTGGCGTCGCGGGCCAGCTCCCGTACCAGGTCGCGGATGGCGAGGATCTGCTCCGGGTCGAGGCCGTTGGTGGGCTCGTCGAGGACGAGCACCTGGGGGCTGTGGACGATGGCCTGGGCCAGTCCCACCCGCTGGCGGAAGCCCTTGGAGAGGGTGTCGATGCGCTGGTGGAGGCGGTCCTGGAGGCCCGTGCGCACGACGGCGCGGGCCACCGCCCTGGGAAGCTGGTCGCGGTCGACGCCCCGGAGCTCCGCCATGGTGACGAGGTAGTCCTGGACGGTCATCTCGCCGTAGGCGGGGGCTGCCTCGGGGAGGTAGCCCAGCCGGTGTTGTGCCTGGGTGCGCTCTCGGACGACGTCGTGGCCGGCGACCGACAACGTGCCTTCGCTCGGCTCGAGGTAGCCCGTGAGCATCTTCATGAGGGTGGTCTTTCCGGCGCCGTTGTGCCCGAGAAGCCCGACGATCTCACCACGTCCGATGCTGACATCGACGTGGTCGACCGCCAGAAGCTCCCCGTACGCACGGGTCGCCCCATGGATGTCGATCATGAGGAAGTCCTTTTGGAGATGTGCGGCCTGCTCAGATGGTGCTGGGCAGGACGTCGGAATCGGTAGGCACGGCGATCTCGGGCGTCAAGACCGACGCCGGGTCGCCGTCGCGTGCGGCAACCAGGAGCGCGGTCGCTGGAGTCGGGGGGGAGCGGGTGCAAGGCGGCCATTCGGGTCCCCCACCAGCGGTATGCGGGGAGGCGCGGTTGCGTTTCCACGGCGGGGGCGCTCGGTCGAACGGGTGCTCCCATGGGACGTAGGTACGCTGGTCCTTTGGTTGGGGTGGTGTTCCGCTGGTACCCTCCGTCCATGTGGTTCCTCGCCGTCGCCCTCGGAGCGCCCCCCACGGTGCCGTCGTGCCGCGAGGTGCGGGAGGCCGTGCGGCTCGGGGACGTGCGCGTCGAGGACGAGGACCTGTACGTGCGGAGCCTGGGGCTTCGGTGCCGGGCGGCGGCGGCGGCGCTGGGATCGATCGGGACCGACTCGGCACGGGCGGTACTCGCGGAGCGGGAGCCCTGGATTCGCAGCTACGGGATGCTGCACGACGTGTCCGACGAGGGGCTGGATGCGGTCCTCGCCATGTGGGATGCGCACGAGCTGTGGGGCGGACTTCCTGACGGTCATCCTCTGGCGGCCCCCCTGGAGGTCCCCCCGGTGGACGGCCGGGGGCTGGTCTGCCGCCTGGACATCGACCCGGTGCGGCTGGACGTCACCGCGGTGGAGGCGCACATCCAGCGGGCGATCCAGGGCGATCCGGCCAGCGAAGCCTGGCTGTGGGAGGTGATGGCCGAGCCGTGGCCACTGGCTGCGGTGGCTCAGGTGCTGGGGTCGTTGTCGGAGGGGGACGAGCGGGCCTCGCTCCTGGACTGGGCGGCGGCGATTCGTGAGGACCGGGATGGGCTGTGTGCCGATGCATGGGGCCGTGGGACGGAGTGCTTCGTGGACCTGTGGGCCGAGGGGCTGCCGGTGCAGGGCTCGCCGATGGGGACCTGGTGGGTGGCCGGGAGCGACGTGGTCCGTCGGGACAGCGGGGAGGTCGTGGTGCGGCTGCCGGTGGAGCCGAGGAGCCTGCACTGGTCGCCGTCCGAGCGGCTGCTGGTGGGGACCGATCTCGGGAGCGGAGCGCTGTGGTTCGTGTGGCCAGAGGAGGGCCGCTTCCGGGAGGTGCGTCCGCTGATGGCGTCGACGTCGGTGGGGAGGGTGGACGAGGAGACGGTGCGGACCCGCGATGCGGTCTACGACGCGCGGACGGGGGAGCCGATCTCTGCGGGCGGGTTCGGGTTCCGCTCCTTGGGCCCCTGGCGCGGGGGAAGCTGCTCGGCGACGCGTGGGGGCTTCGTGCGCTGCGTGTCCGATCGGGGCCGAGAGGTGCTGCTCGAGGGAAGGCTCCAGCCGTACAGCGACAACCCCTTCGATCTGCGCCCGAAGCCCATCCTCGGGGGGGCGGTGTCGCCGGATGGACGGCGGGTGGCGGTGGTGTACCCCGACGTCTCGGTGGATCTGTTCGACCTGGCACAGGAGGGCCAGCAAGTGGAGAAGGACTGGCCACCCGTGCTGGGGCCGCTGCGGGCGGGCGACGGGGCGCCGCGGACGCAGGTGGCGCTGGGGGACGCGCGTGGGGCGAGGGCGGCCGATGGTGCTGGCCTGGTGCGGACCTTCGAGGAGGCGGCGTTCTCGAACGACGGGCGGGCCTTCGTGTTCATCGAGGACGCTCTGGGACACGACGACGGTGGGCTGCAGTCGGTGCGGCGCTGGCAGGGGGCGCGGGTCCGCGTGTGGAGTGCCGAGGATGGCGTGATGTGGCTGGATGCACGGGTGGCCGCGGGGGTGGGG
>Ga0213839_1001008_pt1 | contig 21150 bp, 8 predicted proteins | sample SWPATP21_FD_160075 | JGI IMG/M metagenome (GOLD analysis project Ga0213839, IMG submission 160075) | Coastal seawater microbial communities from Marineland, Florida, United States - SWPA TP2 #1 | ecosystem: Environmental > Aquatic > Marine > Coastal | place: USA: Florida | collected 2016-08-14
GGGTGCCCATCGACTGGGACGGCTTCCACGCCCAGGCACCGGGCCAGCGCATCGGCCTCCCCGGCACCGTCTTCGAGAAGAAGCGGCACTGGGTGGAGCGTCAGGACAAGGGGAGCAGCCGGGTCGTCGGCCGGGAGTGGACCTACGGCGAGCGCTGGGAGGCGACGCGCCTCAACGTCGACGCCTTCGGCGCCCGTGCCATGGGCAAGCTGGTGGTGCTGGCCGACGCCGGGGGCCTCGGGGCCCAGCTGGTCAAGCGGCAGCAGCGGCCGGTCGCGGTCATCGCCAAGGCCGACGTCGACCCCGCCGACACCGAGGCCCTGGCCCAGCGCATTGCCGCCGAGGATCCGGCGGTCATCGTCTGCCTGTGGGGTCTGGACGCCCCCGAGCTCCACGCCGACAGCGACCCCGTCGATGCGTCGGCGCTGGGCGTGCAGGGCGCCCTCGCTGCGCTTCGTGCCGCCAGCGACGCGTCGGTCCTGGTGGTGACCCGCGGCGCCGTGTCCGTGCGTGGGGAGGCCCCCGCGCTGGGTCAGAGCACGCTCCACGGCCTGCTCAACGTGGCCGCGATGGAGCTGACCGACACGCCGGTGGTGCGGGTCGACCTCGACCCGGGCCGTCCCGACGACGCCCTGATGCAGCTCGAGCTCGTGCTGAACGCCGGTCTCACCGAGGAGCAGCTCGCCTTCCGAGAGGGCCAGCCCCTCGCCCGACGGCTGGTTCGGGTCGACGCCGACCCCGGCAAGGCCCCTGCCATCCGCGAGGACGCCACGTACCTGGTCACCGGAGGCCTCGGCGCCCTCGGACTCCGCACCGCCCAGTGGCTCAGGGAGCACGGCGCCGGCGGCATCGTCCTCACCGGTCGCTCCGCACCGTCGGAGGCCGCCCAGGAGGTGGTCGACCGGGTCGGTGCCGTGGTCATTCGCTCCGACGTCGGCGACGCCGGCAGCCTGCAGGCCCTCCTCGACGAGGTGGACGGCTCCGACCTGCCGCCCCTCGCCGGGGTCTTCCACGCCGCCGGCGTGCTCGACGACGGCGCCCTCCGCAACCTCGACTGGCCCCGCTTCGCGGGCATCCTGGGGCCGAAGGTCCGCGGCACCTGGAACCTCCACAGCCGCTGCGACGACCTCGAGCTCTTCGTGCTGTTCAGCAGCGCCGCGGGCTTCGTCGGCAGCGCGGGTCAGGCCAACTACGCCGCCGGCAACACCTTCATGGACGCCGTGGCCCAGGCCCGTCGTGCCGAGGGCAAGGCGGCGGTGAGCATGGCCTGGGGACCGTGGGCCGAGCACGGTCTCGCCACGGAGGCCAAGCGCCAGTGGACCGCCGGGGGCGTCACCCCGCTGCCCCCCGCCCAGGGCATGGCGGTGATGGGCCAGCTCCTCGGCAGCCCCGAGCCCGTCGTGGCCGTCGCCGACCTCGAGTGGGAAGCCTGGCCCCAGAGCCTGCCCCGCGTCCCGTCGCTGGTGAAGGACCTCGTCATCCGCCGCCAGGCGACCTCCGACGTGCCGCCCCTGGTGGCCCGCGTGAAGGCGGCCCCCGAGGCCCGTCGGGGCGACGTCCTCGCCGATGGCATCGCCGCCGTCGTGGCAGGTGTGCTCGGCCTCGACGCCGGCGAGGTCGACCACGGCCTCGGCTTCTTCGACATGGGTCTCGACTCGCTGATGGCCGTCGAGGTCGCCAACCGCATCAAGACGGCGTCGGGCCTGAAGCTGCCCGCGACCCTGGCCTTCGACCACCCCACGGTGAACGAGGTCCGGGACCACCTCCTCGGCCTGCTGGACCTCGGCGCTCCCGCTGCCGCGCCGGCGCCGGTGGTGGCGGTGGCCCAGCCCATCGAGCTCGACGAGCCCATCGCCGTCATCGGCGTCAGCTGCCGCATGCCCGGGGGCGCCAACGACCCCGAGGCCTTCTGGGAGCTGCTCCGCTCCGGCAAGGACCCGATGGTCCGCGTGCCTCCGGAGCGCTGGGACCTGTCGGCCTTCTACGACCCGACGCCCGGCACGCCCCACAAGATGTACGTCAAGGATGCCGGCTGGATCGACTGGGACGAGGTCCAGGGCTTCGACCCCGAGTTCTTCGGCATCTCCCCGCGGGAAGCCGCCGCGATGGACCCCCAGCAGCGCATGCTCCTCGAGGTCAGCTACGAGGCCCTCGAGCGGGCCGGCATCGCCACCGAGGACCTCAAGGAGTCCCAGACGGGCGTGTTCGTGGGGGCCGGCTCGTCCGGCTACCTGCAGCGCTTCCAGGAGAGCGGCGGCGAGCTGTACCGCGACATGTACGCGGGCACCGGCAACCTCGAGGCCTTCGTCTCCGGGCGGGTCGCCTACGTGCTCGGCCTCCACGGTCCGAACCTGGCGCTGAACACCGCCTGCTCGTCGTCGCTGGTGGCGACCCACCTGGCGGCCCAGGCCCTGCGGACCGGCGACTGCGACGTGGCCCTGGCGGGGGGCGTGCACCTGATGCTGTCCCCGGAGAACTTCGTCTACGTCAGCCAGCTCAAGGCCCTCGCCACCGACGGCCGCTGCAAGACCTTCGACGCCCGGGCCAACGGCTACGGCCGCGCCGAGGGCTGCGGCATGCTCGTGCTGAAGCGGCTCTCCGACGCCCAGCGGGACGGCGACCCCGTCCTGGCCGTCATCCGCGGCACCGCCGTCAACCACGACGGGCCCAGCTCCGGCCTCACCGTTCCCCACGGCCCCGCCCAGGTGCAGGTGCTGTCCAAGGCCCTGGGCCGCTCCGGCATCGACCCGCTGGACGTCTCCTACATCGAGTGCCACGGCACCGGGACCGTCCTCGGCGACCCCATCGAGGTCCACGCCATCGAGGACGTCTACTGCCAGGGCCGCACCGAGGAGCGGCCGCTCTACCTCGGGGCCGCCAAGGCCAACGTCGGCCACATGGAGGTCGCGGCGGGGGCGGCGTCGATGGTCAAGATGACCCTGGCGCTCCACCACAAGGAGCTGCCGCCCCAGGCCAACTACGAGACCCCGAACCCCGACCTGGAGATCGGCGGCCGCCTGCAGGTGCTCACCGAGCCCATCGCCTGGTCGAACGCCAAGCGGGTGGCCGGCATCAGTGCCTTCGGCCTTGCGGGCACCAACGTGCACGTGGTGATGGAGGAGGCGCCGGCCCAGCCCGCGCCTGCGTCCTTCGACGGTCCGGACCGTCCGGCCCACGTGCTGATGCTCTCGGCCCGGGCCAAGTCTGCCCTGGCCGAGCTGGCGCTCCGCTACGAGGACCGCCTCGACGACGCCGACCTGGCCGACGTCGCCTTCAGTGCCCACACCACCCGCAACCGCTTCGAGCACCGGGTCGCGGTGGTCGGACCCGACGCCGCGACGGTGCAGAAGCGCCTCGCCGACTTCGCCGAGCACGGGGAAGGGGCCGGGGTCGTCAGCGGCGTGGCCCGTGGGCGCGCCCCCGGTGTCGTCTTCCTGTTCAGCGGACAGGGAAGCCAGTACCCGGGCATGGGCAAGGAGCTCTACGACGCCCACCCGACCTTCCGGGGCGTCGTCGACCGCTGCGCTGCCGTGCTGGAGCCGCTCCTCGAGCTGCCCCTCCTCGACGTCATGTTCGGGGGCGTGGAGGGAGCGGACGGCAAGCCCGCCATCCACGACACCACCTACACCCAGCCCTGCCTGTTCGTGCTCGAGGTCGCCCTCGCCGAGCTGTGGAAGAGCTGGGGCGTCGAGCCGGTCGCGGTGCTGGGTCACAGCATCGGCCAGCTCTCCGCCGCCTGCGTCGCCGGCGTCTTCTCCCTGGAGGACGGCCTGAGGCTCGTCGCCGAGCGGGGTCGCCTGATGGGGGCGCTCCCCCGCGACGGGTCGATGGCGGCGCTGTTCGCCGAGGGGGAGGTGGTCGAGCAGGCCATGGCCCCCCACGGCGACGACGTCGCGGTCGCCGCCCGCAACAACCCGGGCGAGACCGTCATCTCCGGCAAGACCGAGGCGGTGGAGGCCGTCGTGGCGGCGGTGGAGGCCCAGGGGGTCGAGACCCGGCGCCTGACGGTGTCTCACGCCTTCCACAGCCCGCTGATGGACCCGATGCTCGACGCCTTCGAGGAGGTCGCGTCGACCATCGCCTACGCGCCGCCCACGGTGCCGGTGTTGTGCAACCTGACCGGTGGCGAGGCCAGCGACGAGGACCTGCAGCGTCCCGGCTACTGGCGCGACCTCGTCCGCAACGGCGTGATGTTCGCCGACGGCCTCCGCACCCTCGAGGAGGAGGGCCACGAGGTCTTCCTGGAGGTCGGACCCCACACCGCCCTGCTGGGGATGGGCAAGCGCACCATCTCCGACCGCGGCGTGGCCTGGCTCGGGTCGATGAAGCGGAAGGAGGACCCCTGGGACCACGTCCTGGGCTCCCTCGGCGCCCTGTTCACCCGCGGCGTCGACGTCGACATGAAGGCCTTCGACGCCCCCTGGCCGCGGCGTCGGGTCGAGCTGCCCACCTACCCGTGGCAGCGTCGCGTCACCTGGATGGACGCCCCCGAGTGGCCCCAGCAGCAGGACCAGGCGGGCAGCTGGCTCGTCCGTGAGGACTGGCACCGGGCCGACCCGCCCCCCACCGCCGAGGACAGCCTCGCCGGCCGCTGGGTCGTGCTGGGGGAGGGGAGCGAGGCCGAGGCCATCGCCGGCATGCTGCGGAGCTCCGGGGCCGGTCCCGAGCACAGCACCGACCCGTCCACCGTGGCCGGTGCTGCCGGCTGCGTCGTGGTGACCTCCGGGGACGCCGCGACCGACGCCAAGCGCCTGCTGGGGGCGGCCCAGGCCCTCCTCGGCAGCGAGGGACGGCTCGCGCTGGTGACGCGGGGGGCCCAGGAGGTCGACGCCGGGGTCGCCGACCCCGATGCCGCCGCCCTGCTCGGCATGATGCGGGCCTTCGGTGCCGAGGCTCCGGCTCAGCGCCCGCTGGCCGTCGATCTCCCCGTCGAGCCCCGCGCCGACGACGAGGACCGCCTGCTGGAGGCCATCCTCGCGACGGACGGCGAGCCCGAGGTGGCCTACCGCGACGAACACCGCTTCGTGCGTCGCCTCGTGGCCGGGGAGTGGGCCGCGGAGCCCGTGTCCCTGCGGGAGGACGGGTCGTACCTGGTGACCGGCGGTCTCGGCGGCCTCGGCCTCGAGGTGGCCAAGTGGCTCGTCTCGAACGGCGCGAAGCACCTGTACTTGACGGGTCGGTCGGCTCCGAAGCCCCACGCCGAGGAGATCCTGGCGGAGCTCCGCGACCTGGGGGCGACGGTGACCGTGGCCCGTGGTGACGTCGGGGTCCGGGAGGACGTCGACCGCATCGTGTCGGGCTGCGAGCCCGCCCTGGCCGGCGTCATCCACGCCGCCGGCGTGCTCGCCGACGCCGCGCTTCCCCGGCAGACGGCGGAGGGCGTCGACAAGGTGATGGGGCCGAAGGTGCTCGGCACCCGCAACCTCCACGAGGCCACCAAGGACCTCGGTCTCGACCTGTTCGTCCTGTACAGCGGCGGGGCCAGCCTGCTCGGCAGCCCGGGCCAGGCCAACTACTGCGCCGCCAACGCCTTCCTCGACGGCTTCGCGTCCTGGCGTCGGGCCCAGGGCCTGCCGGCGCTGTCCATCCAGTGGGGTGCGTGGGCCGATGTCGGCATGGCCGCGGGCCTCGGCGACGCCTACGCCGCCCAGCAGGCCAAGGAGGGCATCCACCGGCTGCCCGTCGGGGCCGGCATGGACGCCATGGGTCGCCTGTTCGGCGCAGAGCGCTCGACGATGGGTGTGCTGAACGTCGACTGGGGCCGCTTCGTGGCCAGCCTCCACGGCGGCACGGCACCGCCGCTCCTCTCTGAGCTCGTCACCACCGTCGCGGCCCCGAAGGCCGTGGCCCACGTCGTGGACTCTGTCGAGGGGACGTCGACCGTGGCGGGTGGCGGTCTGCCTCCGATGCGGGCCGCGGTGGCCGGCAAGCCCCAGGAGGAGTGGCTCACGCCGCTCTCCGACCGGGTGGAGATGCTCGCCATCTCCGTCCTCGGCCTGGACCGCGACCGGGAGCTCGACCGGGACCAGCCCCTGCTGGACGTCGGTCTGGACTCGCTCCTCGCCGTCGAGCTGAAGAACCGGATGATGGACGATGGCGTCGACGTGCCGGTGGCGCGGGTGATGACCGGGCCGTCCATCCACCAGGTGGCCCAGATGATCGTCAACGTCCTCGAGGCGGAGGGGGGCGTGCCGGACCCCGGTGCCGTCGACGGGCCGCCCATCGCGGACAACGCCCACGGGCCCCAGGACACGGCGATCGGCCGTGCGGTGGCCGACGCGGGCTGGGTGCCGGCGACGCGGGCGCCCGCGGAGGGGGGCGGGCTCGGCATCGGGCACGTTCTGGGGGCCTTCCTGCTCGGCGCCATCCTGATCCCGACGCTGTACATGGGGACGCTGATGCTCGTGGGTCCCGCGGAGGTCACGCTGGAGGACCGGGCCGGGGAGGAGCCGCCGGCGCCGACCCAGCAGAAGGGGAAGAGCAAGGCGAAGGCGAAGGCGAAGACGAAGGCGAAGGCGAAGTCACCGTAGTCCCCCAGGGGCGTCCGTCGGCGACCTTCGTGGGTCGTGAGCCGGATGCCGGTGGGATGGGGCTCGCCGGGTGGCCTACGGGGTGCACCGGCCCCCAGCATGTCGACGCTGGGTCACGCCGTGGCGTAGCGCAGCACGCTCAGCCCCCATCCCAGCAACGCCACCAGCGGCACCAGCCCCAGAGCCATCAACACCCGGTCCGTGAGGGGCGACGGGCCCAGCGCCCGCAGCACCTGGCCACCGCTGGTGCCGTGCCACGGGAGCAGGTTCCAGCCGACCAGCTTGGCTGCCACCAGGGCGGCCAACGGCAGCCCGGACGTTGTCGCCACCGTGGTCGACGCCTCGGTGAGGAGGGCGAGTCCCCCGTGCGGCAGCGGGACGGCCCCGATGAGGAGCTGAGGCCACGACCACACCGTGGCCAGCACAGCCTCCACCGGCCCGAGCACTCCCGCCGCCACCAGCCACACCATGGCCCACGGCACCAGGGCGATGGCCAGGCGGGCCGGCACGGAGGCAGCCTGGAGTGCGTCGACGTGTCGTCGTCGTCGACGTCCCGAAAGTCCACGAAGCCGCCGAGGGGCAGGGCTCCCAGCTCGAGGCGGCTCGGTCCCAGGGGCAGGGCCAGCAGCCGAGGGCCCAGGAAGACCCGGACCACACCGACGCGAACCCCACAGACTCGCGCCACCAGCGCCGTCGCGAGCACCTGCGCCACCGTCGTCGCCAGCGCGGCGCCGCACACGACCAGCCATCCCATTCCCGACTCCCGCAACCCGCTATCTCCCGGGGTGGTAGCGTGCGCCATGCTCTTCTTCCTCGTCGTCGCCGCCGCCGCCCCCCTCTCCCTCGAGCTCGCCGGGGGCGAGGCCTGGCGCATGCCCTCGAAGATCCAGCACGTCGCCGATGGTGGGGACGTGCTCTGGGTGGCCTCCGACAGCTACGTGCGGGGCTTCGATGCCAGCGGGAAGGTGGTCGCAGACCTCAGGCCCTGCGACGACGGGCTCTACCCCGGGGGCAGCATCCGCCTGTCCGCTGACGGAGGGCGCCTCGCCGTGGACTGTGGCGAGGCGGTGCTGATCTCGCTGCCGGACGGGCGCGAGCTCCTCCGCACCGACCGGAACACCGGAGGCCAGGCGATGGTGCCTCTCGACGACGGCGGCCTGGTCACCTTCGGGCCCGTGCTGCAGGACAACGACATGGTGCGGCTCGGACACTTCGTGCTGCGGGTCCACGACCCCTCCGGCAAGCGGGTCGTGGACCGCACCGTGACCGGCCTGTACGGCCTGGCTCTCGCGCCCGGTGGGCTGGTGGGCCTCTACGAGGGCAGGGAGCCGTGGACCCTGAAGGGCCTCACCCCCCACGGCGACCAGGCCCGCTGGACGACCCAGGTGCCCGCCGCCACGAACCTCGTGGTGCACGGTGACCGGGTGTGCACCATCCACCGAGACGGCGCCCGCTGCTTCGACAGCCGCACTGGCGCCTCCGTCGGCACCCTCACCACCAAGGAGGAGCCCTGGCCGGTGTCGCTGACGGCGTCGGGCTTGGTGACCAAACGGGAGGGCCAGTGGGTGCTGTGGCCCCTCGACGGAGAGGTCCAGCCCCTGGGTGACCTCGGTGCCGTGGGTCTGTGCGGCTGGGGCGACGGCTTCGTGGAGTGCGGTCATGGGGCCGCGGTGGTCCGCTACGACCGGTCGGGCGTCGCGGTCTCGGGTCCGCCGTGGGGTCGGGTCGCCACCCTCGTGGCCAGCCGAGACGCCGAGCGCATCGCGCTGCTCGACGGCGAGGGGCAGATCTTCATGGGCCCCATCACCGACGTGGCACCCATCGGGAAGGGCTGGACGGACCTCGCGGGGGTCGGGGCCGCGGGGCAGCTCGTGGGGGAGCGGGAGGGGTCGAAGGGCAGCGTGCTGCGTACGGCGGACGGCTCCCTGGTCCCGCTCGTCCTCGAGGGCGCGCCTGTCGACGTGGTGCATGTCTCCTTCGCGGACGGCGTGGGGACGGCCTACGGTTACGACGGCCAGCGCTGGGCATGGATGCACGTCGACGGGGCCGGGGCCGTGCGCTCGCTGGCCCCTCGGCAGCTGCTGTCCTCCGTCCCCCTGCGGCGCTTCGCCCGGGTGGGGACCTCGCTGCTCGCCAGCGACGGGGACAGTGCCGTGCTGGTGGACCCCGCGACCGCCGCGCAAACGGCGACCCTTCTGGGTCTCGAGGGGGAGTGTCGGCCCTACCTGCGCGAGGGCGCCATCGTCGAGTGCGAGTACGTCGAGGAGGAAGGCATGCGCATGGTCGGCGGCCCTGTGTACGACGCCGATGTCGACCCCTCGCCGTCGGGGCGGCACGCCCTGCTTCGCCCCTACCGCCGCCTCCCCAGCGAGCTGCGGGACGCCGCGGGCAAGGTCCTGCTCACGCTCCCCGACGAGCTCCGGCCCTCGACCATCCTCTGGACCGACGGTGGCCGTCACCTCGTGGTGGCCTTCCACGACGGCCGCATCGGGCGCCTCGAGCTGCCCTGATCGCCATCGACTGGACAGCAGGGGTCGCGCTGCTCTGAACCGCCCGGAGGCCCATGCTGGTGGGGTGGGGCTCGCCGGCTTGGCCTGCGCGGCCGTGGGCCTTTGCGAGAAGCGAGGCGGGCCCGGTATGCTCCGCACGTGCTTGGAATCACCCATCTGCCGATGGCTACGCTCGGCCGCCCGCTGCTGCTCGGCATCCTGCTCGCCACAACCGGGTGCCGAGGCTACGACCCTTCGACGTTCCCCTGCGGGCCCTCGATCTACCAGAAGGACGTCGAGCTCCGCGATGGTGGGATGGCCCGCGTTCGCATCACGCCTGGCAACGGGCCCTTCCTGAAGCCAGCGACCATCGACGTAGGCGAGGTGTGGATCCTCGACGGCGACGGGGTGCTGGTGACGAAGCTCGAGGACCCCTCGCCCGAGTGGTACCTGAGGGTGACGCCGGATGGTGAAGTGCACGGAACCAGCCGGTTGGTGCGCGGAACGCACTGTGCGGCGGTGCCGAACCATCCGGCCTTCTGCGTCTCCAGCGAGTCCATGACCGTGGAGGTGGAGCGCGATGCCGAGGGCCGCCTCACGCGCATCGCGTCGGGGCCCCTCGCGGAGCGCACGCTGTCCTGGGGTGAGGGAACGATGGAGGAAGTGGTCCTCCGGCCGGTGGGCTCTCACCACGAGAGGCCCGGCGGCGCCACGAGCCGCACCATGCGCACCTGGCGCTACGACGCCGAGGGAAGGGTGCTTGGCTACGAGGAGACGGGCGACCGCCAGGCGTCCATGAAGGTGTCGACGCACCACGAGAACGGGCAGATCGCGACCGTCGAGGTCGATGGAGCGAACTGGACCTACGACGCCACGGGACGGCTGGTCGAGGGGCCTGGGAGCGTCGGTCGCCGCGTCTACGACAGCCGCGGCTTCCTGGTCGAGCACGTCCTGGCTCCAGGCACCGACCACGAGCGGGTCCAGCTTCGACAGAGGCGTGACGCGAAGGGAGAGCTGGAGCGCGTGGAGCTGTTGGGCTGGCCCTCGTTCGTACATGGCCAGCGGAACTCGAACACGCCTTGGGACCTGCCGGTAGCACACCACCCGGACCACATCTGCATCGGGCCGCTGCCCAATGCAGAAGCGGTGGGGCCGTTCGGAGGCTGCTGCTCGGTCTTCGGGGTGCTCCTGCTCATCATGACCGGTGTGGGACCGCGGCAGTAGGCCCCGTGGAGGAGCCGCCGGCGTCGACCCAACAGGAGGGGACGGCCAAGGCGAAGTCACCGCAGTCGACGGGCGTGGGAGGCGTCCGTCGGTCGACGTCCGCCCCCTATGACACACGAACCCCGACCCCATCCCGGGCGGCATCCCTACGGCTGGACGCTCGAGGACGCCTCGGGAAAGAGACGGGGTCTCGGTGCAGGCGATCGGATCAAGGGGAGGGAACGATGGACACGTGGGCGTTCAGGTGCGTCCGGAAGAACGCATAGGCGGTTCCCTGCTCCCCGTTCGTGCGCATGTCTCCGCGGGCGGTGACTTCGTACGTGGTGCCCGCCTGCAGCGACACGACGTCCGAGAAGACCCCCACGCCGTTCGGCAGGCCGTGGGTAGACCACAGCGCGGTGGCCGCGCCCGACTCACGGATCTCGAAGTGCACGTACTCGCGGTCGACCCCCGGCACGAGGTTGACGACCCCGTCGTAGTCACCCCAGATCTCCACATCGGTGTCGGCGGTGACGTCGAAGGTGAGCAGCATCTCGTTGTCCAGGGTCGTCTGCATGACCTCGCCCAACGCGACGAAGGTGTGGTCGGACTCCTGGCGGACCGTCATGGACAGCTCCTGGGCGTCCACGTCCAGCTTCTGACGGAGCTGGGCGGTGCCGTCCTTGATCAGCGCCCCCCCATCGTACTGGTCCAGCTGTACGTCGAGGGGGAGCTCGACCAGGGTCACGTCCGTGGACGTCGCATCCGACGTGATGCTCGAGGTCTGATCCACGTACTCGTCGACCTGAAGGGTCGAGTCACGGGTGACGTTGGTGATGTCGGCGGCCTGCGCGGTCGGCGTCATGGCGAGGGCGATGAGGGTCGTGATCATGATGATCTCCATTTGGGTGAGAACGAGGCGACGCACACCGCGACGCCCCCGTTTCTTGTCGTTCGCCCCGTGTTCGACAGGCTTCCTGCCTCCCGTGGCGTCCGATGTCACCAGCGTAGGTCGCCCCCATCCGACCCCCCATCCCCCGTTCGAGGGGGGGTCAGGAAACATGCCGTACAGTGGTCACCAACTGTTCGTGAACACCGCCGTCGTAGATCTGGCACAGCAGCTCCGAGCGGCTTCCCACCCCGGTCTTCGCGTAGATCGACTTCACGTGGTCCTTGACCGTATGCACCGACAGCTCGAGTCGACTGGCGATCTGCTGGTTGCCCTCCCCACGGGCGATGCCCCCGACGACCTCGATCTCCCGCGGCGTCAGCCCGTACGCCTGCAGCAGCCAGGGGGCCAGCTCGGTGGCCTCGGCGGCCTGGATGACGATGGCCACCGCCGCATGGCCGCCCTGCAGCGCACTGGCCCGCACGGTGGCCCACCGACCAGACCGCCCCCGCACGCGAACGCAGGGGTCGGGACCTCGCCCCTGTGCCTGCACGGCCACCGCCTGCGCGGCGAGCAGGTTCATGAGGCTGGGCAGCTCGCCGTCGTCGATTCCCTGCACGGTGGAGAGCTCGTCGAGCCAGGCGTCGAGGTTGCGGTTGCGGGACTGCACCCGCCCCTCGCCGTCGAGGAGCAGCATGGCCATGTCGTGGTCGGGGCACTCGGACTGCTCCATGAGCATGCGACCGCGCAGGCCGCGAGCCACGGGTTCTGAGATGCGGCGGGCGAGCTCGACCTCCTCGTCGCGGAAGGGCGCGGCGTCGGCGCGGCGCACCCAGCCCCCGACGCCCCAGCAGCTTCCGCCCGCCACGAAGGCGACCCGCAGCTCGTCGTGCATTCCGGCCGGTTGCAGCAGCGAGGCGTAGCGCTCGCTGGCCCGCAAGGCCGACGGCGGTGTGTCGTGGAGGCTACCGGCGAGATCGGCCTGGGCGAGCTCGGCGAAGGGCAGAAGGTCGCCTGTGAACTCGGCTCGCCAGAACGGGGCGCAGGCCTCGGCGGGGAAGCCCTGCACGACCCCGCCGGTCGGCAGCATGGTCGAAGGGTCGACGGTGAGGAAGTACCCTGCCGCCGACGGCACCGCGCGCACGAAGCGGCGGTGGAGAAGGTCGACGAGCTCGGCCAGCGGCACGTCGCGGGTGGCCAGCGCCTCCAGGTCGACGCGGGCACGCTCGAGGCGAGGGGACAGGGACATGGGGACCTCCGACGCTGGGCTGGCCAGCGCACACCGGCCTCGCCACCTCCTCTAGAGCGGGCCTCGGCCGCGTCCCGTTCACAGCTCGTTCACAGTCGGTCGTACACAGCGCCCCGCGCGGGACGCAGGCCTGCCAGGTCAGCGCGTCGACTCCTTAGGCGGCGGTCAGCGGCGACCTGCTCTGCGTCGTCGACGCGGACTGCACCGACGGGTGCCGCTGCGGCGACGCCATGCGCTGCCGGACGTAGGCCTTTACAGCTGACGGTTCACGCCCACCCTCAGGGGCCGAGGGTGTTCCTTGGGAAAGGGGGTTCGCATGTGGAGTGGATGGCTCGCGCTGGCAACCGCAGGAACACTCACGGGGTGGTCCCTCGACGAAGGGGTGTGGTTCGTCGAGGATGTGGCCTTGATGGAGGCCGACACCGGTGGGCTGCACGTCGACCAGGCCTACCTGTTCCAGGTACGGGACCCATCCGGGGAGGCCGGGGGCGTGGTGATGGTCGGGGCCGCCGAGGCCACCGTGCGCGCCGGCAGCACCATGCAGGCCCATGTCATGGCCAATCGGCTCTCGGTCCAGCAGGCGCCAACGAGGGATGTGCTCGCCGCCGCCGAGGGCACCTGGACGGCCTCGGTCGACCGGGGCCTGTGGCTCGGACGCTCCGCGACCCTGCCCCCTACGGCCCATCGGCTGATCGACGGGCAGCGTGGCGTCGTGTACGAGGGGCCGGACGGGCGCGCGGAGGTGGTCGTCACGGCTCTGATGGGGGCTGCCACCGCCCGCATGCATGCCCAGGAGCTGCTCCAGGGCCAGGTGACGCGCTGGACGCAGGAGTGGATGGACCCGGCGGCGCCGGCGACCCTCGACAGCCTGGACGCGGAGCCCCGCGACCGCTGGCTCGCTGGCCTGCGGCTGGCCGACGGGGCCCCCTCTCCACTGCGCGAGGGCCGCTGGCTCACATGGACCCACGATCCCACGGGGGTGCTCCGCTTTGGTCGGTCCGGAGAGGTCCGCGGCATCTTGCAGGGCGAGGCCCTGGCGTGGTCGCCCCTGCCCGCGACGGACGAACACGGCAGCGGCGCTGATCGGCGCTGGGATCTGCAGGGGGCTGGGGTCACGGCCGGCGTGTCGGTGGAGCCCGGAGGGCTGGCAGCCGACATCGGGGTCGTCGCGGATCTGCAGCTGTCGGCGGTGGGCGACGGCCAGCAGCTCCTGGTGCTCGACGTGCCCCACCAGGAGCAGAAGCGCGTGGGCGACTCCCCGCCCTTCCCCGACGCCTTCGAGCTCGTGGATCTGCGGCTCGAGGACGGCACCGAGCTCCGGTGGGCCCATGTGGCCCTCACCCCACAGCAAGACGGGCGCGGCTCGAGAAGGACCTTCGCCGCCGCGCTTCCCGGGGCGCTGGCCGACGGAGAGGACGTCACCGTGCGGGTCCGCTGGGCCGATCGGGTCCGCTACGCCAACATCGTCCGCGTCAGCAGCGGCCCGGCCAGCACCTACCATCAGCTCGACCTGTCGACGGGCCTGCTTCCCGCCATGCCGGTGGTCCGCGGCCACGACGGCGCCGCCGCCCCCGTCGTGGTCCGTGCCGGCGCAGCGGGGGTCGACCGACGGGATCGGGTCGTGCTGCCGGGTCGAGCCCTCGGCCAGGAGCGGCGCGACGGCGTCGAGTGGCGCACCGCGGAGACCACCAGCGTCGCGGCCACCTTCGCCGCCGGTCGCTTCGACACCGGCACCTACGACGCGGAGGGGGGACCGACGATCGAGACCTACCTCCACGCCCGCGCGGACGCCCGGGAGGAAGCCCGGCGCATCGGCCAGATCGCGACCTTGATCGATCCGGTCATCCCCGAGTGGCCCGACGCGGTGCGGGCAGTGTCCGCCAAGTCCACCTACATGGAGGTGCCCGCCGTGGTGGGGGTCGGCAACGGAGGCCTGGAGACCCGCCCGACGTACAACGGAGACGCCCGGCAGCCCATGTTCTCGCCGGGCAGCCACGTGGCGACCGCCCTCGCCCACGACCGCTGGTTCAGCGAGCCCATGGCGGGCGAGGCGGCCGAGGTGGGCGTCGTGGGGGGCTGGCTGGTGGGCTGGTGGGCCCTCCAGGCCGCGGCCGAGGACTGGGACCGCGATCACTGGTTGAACCACATGCGGAGCCAGTCCCGCCCCAACGGCTCGTCCCTCGTCCGGTACGACCACGAGGGCTACCATCGGCTGGCCATGGCGGCCGAGGCCCTGCCCCAGGCCTTCGGGGAGCGGGCGGTGCGCCAGGCCTTCACCGAGGTGCTCGCGGGCCGCTACGAGCGGAGCTGGGCGGGGGTGGCCCAGGCCCTGGAGGACGCCAGCGGCATCGAAGCCCACGGCTACGTGACCCTCTGGCTCGCCAGCGACGTTCGCCCCTCCCTCGACGTGCGCTGGCGCCACGACCCGGAGCGGGGCCTCGTGGTGGCGAGGGTCGACAGCGATGCGCCCTACGGCAGCATGCCCCTCACCCTCGAGCTGCGGGGCGCCGATGGGCCGGTGCAGGTACCGCTGTCGCTCCACGACGGGGTCGCGCGTGCCTCGGTCCCCTGGGAAGGACAGGCGCCGACGCGCGTGGCCGTGGATGCGGGCCCGCACCGCGTGGCGCGCACCCGGGTTCGGGCGGCCGACCGGTAGGGCCCCTCTAGGGCCACTGGCTGTGAGCCGCGCAACGGCGCGCGCCTGCGCGCGGTCGCGCGGCTCGTCATCGGACGAACGCCACCAATCGGCTGCACATGCCTGGCACGTCCGTTGCTTTTGCTCCTGGTGTTCCACCACGAGGAGTCTCACCATGACCGCACTGACCGCCCTGGCCCTGTTCGCCGCCACCCCCGCCCTCGCCCAGGATGCGTGGCAGCCCTTCCTGCTCGCCGGGGAGACGATCGACACCACCATCCCCACCCCGTCCGGCATGGTGACGGACTTCGAGGTGACGGCGGACACGCCCGTGACGCTCCGGCTGTTGGACATCCACGGCGCAGAGATCGCCCACGCCACGGGCACGCAGGTCACCCTGTCCCACACGGGCTCGACCCTGTGGTCCGTGGCTCGCGCCGTGGTCCACCTCGCCGACGGAGGTCACGCCGGCAAGGTCACCCTCGACACCTCCTCCTCGCGGGGTGGGGCCCCCACGTCGCTCACCCAGTGGGTCAGCGCGGGAACCCACGCGGTGCCCTGCGACGACAACGAGTACATCACGCGGGTCATCCGCGCACCGCGCTGGAAGTGGCATGGCGACTGGCAGCCCGCGGGGGCCGAGCAGCCGGAGATGCTGGTCCTCGATCCCAGGAGCGACGATCTCCTGGACTGGGTGGACTGGGGCTTCGGGATCGAGCCCGAGGTGCTGGGGGGCGGCGTGTGCCGCGTGGTGCTCGCCGCGGCGCCCGGCACCCTTCCCGGGGAGGTGCACCTGCTGTCGATGAATGCCGAGGACGCCGATGGTGACGGGCTCTCCGACGCGGTCGAGGCAGGCATCGGCACGTGCAGCGGGCTGTCCGCGACCGGGTGGTGTGCCGAGGCGGACCCCGTCGACACCGACGGAGACGGCATCACCGACCTGGAGGAGGTGCTCGGCTTCACGGCAGGAGGCACGCCCCAGTACATGCACGCCTGGGGCGCGGATCCCATGCACAGCGACATCTTCCTGGAGACGGACTGGCGGGCCGACGTGGCCGAGTACGACCTCGACATGGTCTTCGACATGCTGATCGAGGCTTCGGACGTCCTCGAGGCCGGCCCGCGCCCGAACCCCGACGGCGTGGACGGCATCCACCTCCACCTGGACCTCTCCGGGACGGTGCCCGTCGGCACGTTGACGGGGGACTTCGGCGGATCCACCGAGCAGCCGGCGGACTGGGACTACCACAACCGCTCGGGGCTGCTGCCCGGCCGGGAGCGGGCGTTCCGCTACGCGCTCGTCCACACCGGAGACTCCGGTCAGGCGTCGTTCGGCTCGATGTTCTTCGGCGTGGACGCCACGAGCGTGACGTTCCTCCACGAGCTCGGGCACACCCTCGGCCTCCAGCACTGGGGCACCGACGCCGTTGGAGAAGCGACCTGCAAGCCGAACTACCCGAGCCTCATGAACTACCTGGGGGGCGCCACGGACTTCTCCACGGGCGGCGCGCTGCCGAAGGAGCTCAACCCTCTCTCGGTGGACGAGCGCATCACGGACGCGTCGGAGCGGGACCGCATCGCCAGCTTGCTGGGATTGACCAACATGACCGACGGCGTCGACTTCAACCGGGACGGCGTGATCAACGCCGATCCCGTGCGCGCCCAGGTGACGTGGGCCGGGTACAACAGCTGCTCCGCGGCCACGAACGACCTGGAGGTCGTCGTCCGCACCGAGGGCCTGGACGCCGCTACGCCCTCCATCCTCGCCTACGGCGACCACCTGATCGCCGCATGGGTCGAGGCCGGTGACATCGTCTACAGCGCGGCCACCTACGAGCCGAACGGGTCTCGCGGCGGCTGCACGGGCGGACAGAGCGTGGACGAGGACTGCGTCACCTGGGGCACCGCCCACCGGGTGCCGGACCTGGGCACGGTCACGGCCTTCGACATGCTCGCCTTCGACGGCGCGGTGGTGTTCGCGGCCACCGAGGAGGGGGGGAAGAGCACAGCGATCCTCCGGGCGGACGACTTCGACGTCCCCCGTGGCAGCCTCACGTCGTGGTCGTCGCCCTGGGACGCCCCGGTGCGCGGGGTCGAGCCCGAGCTGGTCGTGATCGACGCCGACCAGGATCTGTACGGCGCCACCGAGCTCGACAAGCCCCTCTTCGTCGACCTCACCGACCCCCGACCGCGCCTCGCCGTGTTCGTGGCCGACGTGACCACGGGCGCTGCGGCCTTCGCCGTCAGCCACACCGGGGAGACCTGGTCCCCCCCCTGGGTCGCCGCCCGTCGGGGAGGCGAGGGCCTGGCCACCGTGTTGGACCCCGCCCTCGTGAACGTGGACATGCCCGACTGGGACCATACCTGCGGCGTGTTCAGCGTGTACGACCTGGATGATGGTCTGCCGCGTCCCGAGCTGCTCTGCCTGGTGAACGGCTGGTGGGAGGAGCCCTCGCACCGCTCGGGGCTGCCCGTCTTCCCGTCCAACAACCGGCTGGCCAGCAAGCCGTCGATCGTGTTCCATCGCAGCCGCCTGGCCACCGGAGAGCCTTCCCTCGGGGAGGGGATCGGGCAGGGCCAGCTCTGGATCGTCTACTCCCGCGACCAGCTCGACGACGACCCGGTCCGTGAGGAGCCCGTGCTGTATGTGTCCGAGCCTCTGGTGATCGATGCCCTGACCGAGACGACCCCCGAGATCGAGATCCGTCGCGCCGGCTTCTTCGGGAACCAGTGGACGAACCCCATCGGGCGGTCGGGGGTCGCGCTGTTCGAGGACGACTCGTTGACGGCGATGAAGGGCCTGATGGTCGTGCCGACCACCACCCACGCCGGCACCGCCCACGTGCAGTTCTTCCCAGAGGCCGACGGTACCTTCGATCAGGACCTGAGCGACCTGAACGACTGGGAAGCCATGGACCTGCCGGGCAACCTGGTGCGGTAGGGACCAGACCCGGGCGGGCCCCGGTGCCTGAAATGGCACTTGCTTGACGAACCCACGGCTCCGGTCCGTGGGAGCATAGTGACCATGCGAGCTCTGATTCCGGTATGGGTGCTGCTGGGTGCGTGCGGCGGCGGCGACGACGACGAAGACGACGTCGTCGCCGCGACGGTGTGCGAACCCGAGGAGAAGGTGCGGGCCTGGGTCGACGGCGATGGCGACGGCTACGGCGGTACCATCGCGGTCGACGTGTGCTTCTACACCTCCCTGTTCGTCGACAACAACGACGACTGCGACGACGACGACCCCGACATCCACCCGCTGGGCGAAGAGACCTGCAACGGCCTCGACGACGACTGCGACGGCGAGGTGGACCAGGGCTTCCCGCGGGTGGAGTACTTCGCCGACGGTGACGGCGACGGCTTCGGCGACCCCGACAACGCCGTGGTCTCCGCCTGCTCCGTGCCACCGGGGCACACCGACAACCCCGGCGACTGCGACGACAGCAACGCCGACATCTCGCCCGACGGCCAGGAGGTGTGCAGCGGCGTCGACGAGGACTGCGACGGGCTGATCGACGACGCGGACGACACGCTGGACACCTCGACCCTCGAGGAGTGGTTCATCGACGAGGACGGCGACGGCTACGGCGACCCGACCACCGCGGCCTTCGGCTGCGACGTGGTCCCGACCGGCGTGCTGGACAGCAGCGACTGCGACGACACCCGCGCCTCGGTGAACCCCGGCCAGGCCGAGGTGTGCAACGGCTTCGACGACAACTGCGACAGCCTGACCGACGACGACGATCCGGCCATCGACGCCACCACCCAGACCACGTGGTACCTCGACGACGATGACGATGGCTTCGGCGACGCCACCGTACCGACGGTGGCCTGCGAGATGCCGCCGTACCACCGCGAGAACGACCTGGACTGCGACGACAGCGACCCGAGCCTCACGGTCGAGAGCGGCTGGCTGCTGGACAGCGACGGCGACGGCTTCGGGGCTGGACCGGTCACCACACAGTACACCGCGCCCACCGTGGACCACGTGCCACTCGTCGCCTTCCGGGACTGCGACGACAGCGACGACACGGTGTTTCCGGGCCAGACGGAGGTCTGCAACGGCATCGACGACGACTGCGACGCCCAGATCGACGACGCAGACGCCTCCCTCGACCTGTCCACCGCGCAGGTCTGGTTCGCCGACGACGACAACGACGGCTTCGGGGATCCGACCTCGACGCTACGGGCGTGCGCAGCGGGACCGGGCCGCACGATGGACGACACCGACTGTTTCGACAACAACCCCGCGGTGAACCCAGACGGGGTCGAGGTGTGCAACGGCTTCGACGACGACTGCAACACCCTGGCCGACGACGACGACCCCGCGGTGGATCCCTCCACCCTGCAGGTGTGGTACTTCGACGGCGACGGCGACGGCTACGGAGACCTGCAGGCCGCGACGGCCGCCTGCGTCGCCCCCCCCGACCACGTGGCCGACGCGACGGACTGCGACGACGGCACCGACATCCTGGGCCCACCGACCTTCTGGGTCGACGACGCGGACGGCGACGGCGTCGGCACCGGTACCCCGTCGGGCCCGAGCTGCAGCCGACCAGGCCCGACCTGGGTCCAGCTGTCTGTTGGCGACGACTGCGACGACGACGACGACACCGTCTTCCCCGGCGCCTTCGAGGTGTGCGGCGACGGCGTAGACCAGGACTGCAACGGCTCGGATGCGTGCGGCCTGTTCGACGACTTCGAGGGCGCAACGCTCGATCCCGCTACCTGGTCGGGCTTCGGGGGCGACGGCGACCTGTCGAACGCCGAGTCGGCGAGCGGGAGCGGGTCGGTGGTGCTCTCCGGTATCAGCAGCGGGCTGAGCAGCGTGGTGTTCGACAGCTCTCCCTGCGCGGCCATCGGCTGGTCCTTCGAGGCCAAGCGAGGGCCGGAGAGCCCCGACGCCGGCGAGTTCCTGACCTTCGAGTGGTTCGACGGCGCCGCCTGGGTGACCGCCGACGCGCTGGAGGGCAACGCTGCCGACGACCCTGCATTCGGCATCCGCGCTGGGACGCTCGTGGACCCCACGGCCCTGCACGCCGACTTCCAGGTGCGATTCCGCACCAACGGATCCCTCGCCGGCTTCGACCACTTCTACGTAGACGACGTGGCGATCGAGTGCCTGTAGGCACTGGTCGCGCCGCTTCCGGAGGCTCCTTGACCCGCTCCACTCCGCTCTGGGCCGCGCTCGTGCTCACCGCTTGCTCCGGCGACGCCGCTGACCCCGGCGATCCAGCGGGCCCCACGGGTCCAGTCGCCACCGACGCCGTGCTGGTCCTGGACACCGACGCGGACGCCGATGCCGATGCCGATGCCGACACCGACGCCGACACCGATGCCGACACCGACGCTGACATCGACACGGGCGACACCGGGGCCACCGGCGCGCCCACGGCGCTGACGATGGCCTGCACGGTCACCACCAACGAGCTGCGCTACACCTGCGACATCACCGTGGCGCCCGCCCAGGCGGTGCAGGTGTCCTACGTACGGGACGACGGCCTGGGCCCCGTCCGGGTCCACACAAGCGACGCGGTGGCCACCAACCATACCGTCGACATCTACTTCCTCGCTCCCCAGCAGGACTACACCTTCACCGCCACCGCCATCGAGCACCCCACGGGTCTGTCGGCCAGCGAGACGCAGACCACCGGCCAGCCCCCGCGAAGCATCGGGTCGTGGCTCGACTTCACGGGCACCGCCGCGACAGGCCTGATCGGCACCGAGACCCCGTGCGACGATCTGGCCGTCGCGGTGATCTACGACACGTCCACTGGCGATCTGGTCTGGTATCAGAACCTCGATCCGGACGGAGAGCTGAGCCTGATCCACATGGTCCGGTTCACCGACGAGATGACCGTCGTGGGCGAGACGAACCACCAGATCGTCGAGGTCGACCTGATGGGGAACGATCTCGTGCGCTTCGACGTCAGCTACCCGGGCTGCTGCAGCCTCAACCACGACATCTACAAGCGCGATGGCATCTTCTACAGCCAGTACCAGAACATCAACGGAGGGCTGACGGTCGACAACGTCGTAGCGCTCGACGAGACCGGCACCGAGCTGTGGAACTGGGACCCCCGCGACCACCTCGACATGCCGGGGTCGGCTTCCGGTGACTACCTGCACACCAACAGCGAGTACGTCGACGAGGA
>Ga0213839_1001012_pt1 | contig 21050 bp, 20 predicted proteins | sample SWPATP21_FD_160075 | JGI IMG/M metagenome (GOLD analysis project Ga0213839, IMG submission 160075) | Coastal seawater microbial communities from Marineland, Florida, United States - SWPA TP2 #1 | ecosystem: Environmental > Aquatic > Marine > Coastal | place: USA: Florida | collected 2016-08-14
CTCGAACGACGACCGAGACCTCGTCGAGGCTTCCGCTGAATGGCACCGGTGCCACGTAGTGAACGGCGTCGTCGCGCGGTGCCTGGGTGCTGACGCAGTTCGGCGACGAGGGGCAGGGGGCCAGCACGGCGCCCTCCGGGACAGGGTGCACGGTGGCGCAGGCGAGAAGGGTGAGAATGAGCATGCCCCAGAGAGTAGTGCGACGGTCCGGAGGTCCCTCCCCAGATGTCCGAAGCCGTGGGGCGAGGCTACAGGCTGCAGGCTACGGGCTACGGCATGCAAGGGCGCATTGTCAGCCTTCGAAGGACTCTGGTGCGTCGCTCCCTGCCGGCAGCGGGGCCCCATTGCTGCGAGCTGTCGCCCGTAGCCTGACGCCCGAAGCCCCCGAGCAGACTCGGCGCTACGCGTGCGACCAGGGAGGCGCGTCCGGACCTCCGCACCAGCCATCAGCGACGGTTGGCGCGGGCCCGAGCCGGAGCGGGGGTGGAGGTGGCGCGGTCGCGCAGGCGCTTCTCTGCGGAGAGCTGCTGGACGTTGTGGACGAGGCGCAGGTGCTGCTTGCGCTCGTCCGGCAGCAGGGGCGCCATCTTGCCCGCGTAGACGGCGGCCTGGCGCATGGCGACAGCGGCGATGGCGAAGCCCACGGCCGCGGCGAAGGTCAGGCCGGGCAGCATCGTGGCCATCGTGGAGGACGCCATCCACCGCAGCACATCCTCGTTGAGGACCGGCACCAACAGGGTGAGGCAGGTGGCGATGGCCATCAGGCCGGCCATCGCGCGGAGCCCCCAGTAGCTGATCAGCAGGGGGTTGCGGGGCTGGTCTGCGCCGAGGCGGGTGAGGGCGCGCTGGTCTGACACACCGCGCTCGAAGTCTTCGAGGTGGAGCTCGGCGGTGGCGATCTCGTCGGTGAGCTGGGCAGTCATGGGAACCTCCGTCGTTCGGACGCGCTGGACCTGTGCGACCCTCGTGCCAACGCACTGGGATCGGAGAAACCTGGACAATCGGAAGCCGCGATGGGTCGCGTGGACCTCCGTCATGACGATTGTCCTGACCGAGTGACCACCGTCCGGTCCATCGACCTGCCCGGACCGTGTCAGCGGCGTGGCGCGGCCGTCCAGCATTCGCTAACGGACCCCCTGGCGTGGAGGAGCCTTGCTGGATGAGCTGATGGGAGGGGCGTACCCGGATGCCCGTGGCCGCTACGGCCGCTGGGGCGGACGCTACGTACCCGAGACCCTCATGGGTGCGCTGACCCGCCTGGAGTCCCAGGCGCGGGAGGCCATGCACAGCGGTCGCTTCGCCCGTGCCCTCGACAAGGAGCTGGCCACGTGGGTGGGCCGTCCCACCCCGCTGACCCACGCACCCCGTCTCGGGGAGGCTTGGGGGGCCAGCGTGTGGCTGAAGCGGGAAGATCTGGCCCACACCGGCGCCCACAAGATCAACAACGCCCTCGGTCAGGTGCTCCTCGCCAAGCGGATGGGGGCGAAGCGCATCGTCGCCGAGACCGGTGCTGGGCAGCATGGCGTGGCCACGGCGGCCGCCTGCGCCCGCCTCGGCATGTCCTGCGTGGTCTACATGGGGGCGGTCGATGTGGAGCGGCAGGCGCCGAACGTGCGCCGCATGCGGATGATGGGGGCGGAGGTCGTCCCGGTCACCGCGGGCGACGCCACCCTCCGTGCCGCGGTCGACGAGGCGCTGCGGGACTGGGTGAGTGATCCGGAGGGCACCTTCTACGTGCTGGGCAGCGCGGTCGGTCCCCACCCCTACCCGTGGCTCGTCCGGGAGCTGCAGGCGGTGATCGGGCGGGAGACCCGGGAGCAGGTCCTCGCGGCCACCGAGCGCCTGCCCGACCTGCTCGTCGCCTGCGTCGGCGGCGGGTCCAACGCCATCGGCCTGTTCCACCCGTTCGTGGCCGACGCCGACGTCGCCATGCTCGGCGTGGAGGCCGGCGGCCGTGGCACAGGTCTCGGCGAGCACGCCGCTCCCCTGACCCATGGGCGCGAGGGAGTCCTCCACGGCGCCCGCAGCATGCTGCTCCACGACGAGCACGGCCAGGTCCACGAGACCGCCAGCGTGTCGGCAGGACTCGACTACCCCTCCGTCGGCCCCGAGCACGCGCTGTTCGCCGAGGTCGGCCGGGCCACGTACATCGCCGTCTCCGACGAGGAGGCCCTCGACGCCCTCGAGGAGGTGGCGCAGCTCGAGGGCATCCTCATCGCCCTCGAGACGGCCCACGCCTTCGCCGGCGCCCGCCAGTGGGCGGCCAAGAACCCCGGCGGCCTCATCGTCGTCGGCACCTCGGGTCGCGGCGACAAAGACCTCGACATCCTGGCCCGGGCGCGCCCCCAGGAGGCTCCGTGATCCCCAAAGAACGTCTGACGGCCGCCATCCGCGAGCCCAAGCGGGGCCGCACCGTGGCCCGCATGCCCTACGTCGTGTCCGGCTGGCCCGACCGCGAGGGCTTCTCCGCCTTCCTCGACGACGTGGCAGCGATGGCCGACGCCATCGAGGTCGGCGTGCCCTTCAGCGATCCGATGGCCGATGGCCCGGTGATCGCCTCGGCGGCGCGCGAGGCCCTGGAGGCCGGCGTCACGCTGCCGTGGATCCTGGAGGTCCTCGGGGAGCGACCCCGTCCCGCGCCCACCGTGCTGATGTCCTACCTGAACCCGCTGGAGGCCTACGGCCTCGACCGCCTGGTCACCGACGCGCGGGCCGCGGGGGTGTGCGGGTTCATCGTGCCGGACCTTCCCTTCGAGGAGGGCGACGAGCTCCAGGCGCTGTGCGACGAGGCTGGCATGGGGCTGGTGCAGCTGGTCACCCCCGTCACCCCACCGGACCGCCTGCGGCGTCTGGGACGGGTCACGGGGGGCTTCGTGTACGCGGTCACGGTCACCGGCATCACCGGCACGTCCGCCGCGGAGGGCACCCTCGGGCCCTACCTGTCCCGGGTGACGTCCGCCTGCGAGGTGCCCGTGTGCGCCGGGTTCGGCATCCGCAGCCGAGAGGACATCGAGGCTCTCGAGGGGGTCGCCGACGGAGCCATCGTCGGGACGGCCCTGATCCGAGCCCTCGCCGACGGAGGCTACGACGCCGGCCGCGCCTTCCTCGACAGCCTCGGCTGAGGTCGACGGGAGGTAGCATCCTCGCCGGAGGTGAGGGTGTCGCAGCTCGTCGATCGACTCCAGAAGGCCCTCGTCGAAGAGCGCGAGCGCTCTGCCATGCGGATGATGATGGTCCGGGCGGCTGGGGTGTCCTGCTGGGCGCTCCTCTACCTCGGCTACGCGCAGCTCCTCGAGCCACGCATCCTCGAGCTGCTGCCGGTCCTCGTGGCCTACGCCGCCGCGAGTGCCGGGTTGCTCCTCCTGGCCCGTGCCGTGGAGCCGGTGCGCCGTCACTCCTGGCTCGCCCTGGGCCTCCTCGACGTCCCGTGCTTCCTGTACCTGCAGCTGCAGACGCTGGCGATCGGCCCGTGGGAGAGCGAGCTGACCTACGCCTACACCTTCGCGGTGGTCATGCTCCTCATCCTCGCCGCCCAGCTCTCCCTCCAGCCCCGCAACGTGCTGGCCAGCGGCCTCGTGGGGGCGGCGCTCCTCGTCTACTTCCAGTATGGCCTCACCTGGAGCCTGTGGAGCGGCGAGAAAGGGCTCCTCTTCGCCTTCAGCACCTTCCTGCTGTACGGCGTGGCGTCGGTGGTGGCCCTCTACGTGCCCAGTCGGATGCAGTCGTTGCTCCTGCAGGTGGCCGACGAGCAGGCCAAGCGGGAGCGCCTGGGTCGGTACTTCAGCCCCAGCGTGGTCGACACCATCTGCAGCGAGGGCATCGACACCAACGAGGAGCGCGAGATCACCTTGCTCTTCTCCGACATCCGCGGCTTCACCCGCATGAGCGAGGCGCTCCCCAGCGGCGAGGTCCTCGCCATGCTCAACGAGTACCACTCGGTGATGGTCGACATCCTCTTCCGCCACGGCGGCACGCTGGACAAGTTCATGGGGGACGGCATCATGGCCTACTTCGGCGCGCCGGTCCCCGACGACGGCCACGCCCAGGCCGCCGTTCGCTGCGCCCTCGACATGGTAGACGGCCTCGCCGAGCTCAACGCCCAGCGCGTGGCCCGTGGCGAGCCGGAGCTGGCCATCGGCATCGGCCTCCACACGGGGCGTGCCGTCCTCGGCGACATCGGCTCCGAGCACCGACGGGAGTACACGGCCATCGGCGATGCCGTGAACCTCGCGTCCCGCATCGAGGGCCTCACCAAGGGCCAGCAGGCCACCGTCCTCGCGTCCACCCCCACCCGGGAGGCCGCGAGCGAGGGCGTGTCGTGGACGGCGCTTCCGCCGCTGGCCGTCCGGGGCAAGGCGGAGCCCGTGCAGACCTGGGTGCCCGTCAGGTCTTGAGGCGCGCGGCGGCCGCCTGCATCAGGCGCCGGTTGGACACGGTCTTCATGCCGTCGGGGGTGAGCACGTCGGTCTCCAGCAGGCCCGCCTTGCCGATCACCGAGACCTCCTCGCCGTCGAGGTCGACCGTGGCATCGGCATCGAGGCGGTCCCGTAGGCGGCTCCCCGTGTGGATGTCCTGCTGCCAGTGCTTCAGCTTGTCCGACGCTCCGGGGGTGGTGATGTACCACCACGCCGCGCCGCCGAGGAGCAGGACCCCCAGCAGCGGCACCATCGGAGCCTGCACCACCGACAGCGCAGCCAGCAGGCCCGCCCCCAGCTGGACCCAGCGGACCTCGTCGGCCACCCGCGGTGCGACGTCCATGTCGGGGCCGCGGCGGTGAACGCTGTACCACCCGGCCCCTGACAGCAGCAGCATCGCTGGCACCAGGGAGAGGGCCCTGGTGAACGCTGCGCTGAGCCAGCTCGACTCTCGGACCATGCCGAACTGGTGGGTGACGATGGCCTCCAGGAGCGTGACGGCCAGCACCACCGCCAGAGCGGTCACCCCGCGGGACCAGCGCACCCGGTGCTCCAGCTCCGTCAGCCCCATGGCCCGCAGCTGGCGCCGCACCCACAGGCCGAAGCCCAGGGCGAGGAACAGCCCCGCGATGGCCCACGGTACCGGACTTCCCAGCAACGACAACCCGAGCTCGACTGGATCCAACGAACCTCCCGCCCCATCGTACGACGCGGGGCGTCTCGGCGTTTCGGCCACCGTAGCATTGCAACAACCACGTGCGGTCGGTGGGGCGTCAGCCTATACGGCGCTCACCCACAGGAGGTCCACATGGCCCGACACACCTGGTTCGCACTGCTCTTCGCCACCCTCGGCTCCGTCGCCTGCGAGGAGGAGGAGGAGGCTGTCGAGACGCCCTGGGATGCCGTCGGGTCGTGGGCGATGGTCCAGGCCGTCGACACCGTCGGAGGCGTCACCACCTACACCGACTACCCCCTCGACCAGGGCGCCACCACGCTCTCCGTCGAGTACGACCTCTCCACGGACGGCACCTACGAGGTGGCGGCGGTCACCACGGAGGCCGACGGCAGCACCTCCGCCATCGTCGACCCCGACGTCCTCACCTGGTGGTCCACCGGCGACCGCTCCGTGCGCCTCCTCGTCCGCGACAGCGACCCCCACGTCGAGCTGGACTGTTCGGCCGACGACGGCAACGACGACCTGCTCACCTGCGTCGTCGACATCGAGTCCGCCTACGCCGGCGACGACCACCACGCCGTCACCCTCGAGCGGCTCTGAGCCAGACCCAGCGCCCCACGCCCTCCCCGCCCTCGGCGCTCACCGTCCAGCCTCGTCCCAGGAACACGTCGAGGTAGAGCGGGTTGAGGTAGCCCACGACACAGGGCCTCGGATGGGTCCGGAGAGAGGACTCGAGACCGTCGAGGAGCACGTCCATGGGGGCCGCAGCGAAGGGGTTGTAGAGGAAGACGACCAGGGGCCCGAGCGGCCAGGGGGCCTCGGTGGCGTCGGCGTGGAGGATGTCGACCTCGTGGACCCGACGGTCCGGATCGACGGCCCGAAGGTTGCGCTTGGCGGTCGCGACCAGCTTCCCGTCCAGCTCCAGGCCCAGCACCCGCGCGAAGGGTTGACGGGCAGCGAGGAGCAGGACGCGCCCCTTCCCGGCCCCCACGTCCACGAAGGTAGCGCCCTCGATGGGGTCGGGAAGGTGGGCCAGGAGGTCCGCGAAGGTCTCCGGCGGGGTGGGCTCGTAGCCGGCGAGGGTCCAGCGGGCGGTCTCGACCCCCAGCGCCTCGTCGAAGGCCGTGGACGTGCTCGAGCGCTCGTCACGCCAGCGCTCGCCCAGGTAGCGGGCGGCCTCGAAGAACATGGTCCAGGGCCCGTCCACGGACCTACGGGCGGCGCGCTGGGCTGGCTCCCAGCACGGTCTGTGCCACCTGACCGAGCCCCACCATGCCGGAGCTCAGCACCCGCTCGTGGAAGTCTGGCAGCGTGCCGCCATCGGCCAGGAAGGCTTCTCGGAGGTCCAGCAGGCGTCGCATGCCCACGGCGTAGCTGATCGCCTGACCCGGCCAGCCCAGGTAGCGGGTGATCTCGCTCTCGGAGACCTCCCGCCGGAGTCCGCCGATCTCGGTCATGAAGTCGACGGCGCGCTCGTAGGTCCAGGTGGCGCCGGGCTCGACCCCGGTGTCGGCGCCGGACGAGCTGCGGCGGGGGAGGGGAACGTCGTCGGGGATGGGGCGGCCCGTGTGCAGGCCGATGTCGAGGACGACCCGGCAGGCACGGGCCAGCTGGTTCACGAGGTAGCCAGCACGCTGCAGGTCGCTCTCGTAGCCGTCGTGCTCGTCCACCAGCCGCTCGGCGTACAGGGCCCAGCCCTCGGCAAAGCCCATGCACTGGAAGGCCATGCGGTGGACCCGGCTGAGGCGGCCGTGGAGGGTGGTCTGGATGGCCAGCTGCAGGTGGTGACCGGGGAAGCCCTCGTGGCAGGCGGTGGACTGCTGGTCGAAGATCGGCACAGGGCCGTCGCGAAGGGAGTACTGCACCTTGCCGGGGCGAGCGCCGTCCTCCGAGGGGCGCATGTACCAGGCCCCCGGGGGGAGGCCCTTCGGCGCGCGCTCGATGCTGAGCTCCCGGGCGATGGGGGGCACCGGCAGCACGTCCTGGAGCTTGTCGAGGGCGTCGTCCTGCCAGGCGCGGACCTGGGCGAGGAAGGTGTCGGGGTCGGGGCTGGTGGTGTCGGGGTCCGAGCGGAAGGCCTCGACGGCCTCGGCGACGCTCGCCCCGGGGCGCACCCGGCCCAGCACGTCGACGAGATCGGTGTACAGCTCGTGGACCGCCTCCCAGCCCCAGGCGTAGGTGGCGTCGAGGTCGAGCTCGTCGTGGAGGAAGGCGCGGGCCGCTGGCAGGTAGCGGGCCTCCCCGACGCCGTCGGTGGGGTCGGCCTGGGGGAGGTAGGTCTCCTCCAGCCACGCGGTCAGCGCGGCGTACGCATCGGTGGCCACGTCGGCCTCGGGCCCGTCGACGAGGTGGAGGAGCCGGTTCTCGACGAGGCTGTGGCCCTGCTCGATGCACGAGCGCACCTGGCGCGCCGACGCCCGCTCGCCGATGGTCAGGCCGTGGGCGAGGGCCTGTTTGTACGGGTCGAGGGCCTCGGGCATCGCTGCCAGGCGCGCCCGCACCGCCGCCTCCCCCTCGGGGGTGCTGCGGTCCATGTGGGTGAGGGTGAGGTGGATCATCTGGAAGGGGCTGGCGACGTGGCCGAGGAAGCGGAACCACAGCCCGCTGTCGACCTCGTCGATCATCTGGTCGGCCCAGGTGAGCGCGATGTCGACGGCCAGTCGATCCCATGGCTCGGTGGCGGGCGGGAGGGCCTGCAGCCGGGAGCGGGCGTTCACGACGAAGGTCCGGAAGGTGGCGATGCCGGCGGGGGAGATGTCGTCCCAGCGGTGGTCGTGGCCGGGGATGCCCCACATGGTGGCCGCGGCCGGTCGGTGCTCGGCGAGCTCCTCCACGAGGTCGTGGCAGAGGGGGAAGACGGGGTGGGTCACGCCTTCACCGCGCAGCGCTCGAGGTTCCAGATGAGGCGGGCGTAGTCGGCGATGGAGCGGTCCGACGAGAAGCGCCCCGCCGAGGCGATGTTCCGGGCGACCATCGGCCACCAGCGCTCGGGGGCGCCGTAGGTGGCGGCGGCCTGCTCCTGGGCCCGTCGGTAGTCCGCGAAGTCGGCAGCGATCAGGTAGGGGTCGTGGTGGCGGACGTAGCCGACGATGTCGCGGTGGACGTCGATGGCGTCGGGGTCGAAGAAGCCGGACTCCACGAGGTCGAGGACCTCCTGCAGCGCCTCGTCGCCCTCGATGGCCCGGCGCGGAGAGTAGCCGCGGGTCTGTCGCTCCTGCACCTCGTCGGCGTCGAGGCCGAAGGTGAAGAAGTTCTCCTCGCCGACCGACGCCCGGATCTCCACGTTGGCGCCGTCGAGGGTGCCGATGGTCAGCGCACCGTTCATCTGGAACTTCATGTTGCCGGTGCCGCTCGCCTCCTTGCCCGCCATGCTGATCTGCTCGGACAGATCGGTACCCGGCACGATGCGCTCGGCGAAGGAGACGTTGTAGTTGGGGAGGAAGACCAGCTTCAGGCGGCCCTGCAGGTCTTCGTCGGTGTTGATGGTGTTGGCCACGTCGTGGATGAGCTTGATGTGCTGCTTGGCGACGTGGTACCCGGGCGCGGCCTTGCCCCCGAACATGACGACCCGGGGGGCAGGGAGCTCGCCGTGGAACTTGGCCCGCACGTACAGGTGCACCACGTACAGGCAGAGCATGAGCTGGCGCTTGTACTCGTGGATCCGCTTGATCTGGACGTCGAACATGGCGGTGGGGTCGACGGTGATGCCGGTCCGCGCGCGGACGATGCGGGCCAGCAGCTCCTTGTTGGACTGCTTGATGCGGCGCAGCTCGGCATGCCAGTCGGGGTCGTCGTCGTAGGCGTGGAGCTTGTCGAGCTGTCCGAGGTCGGTGACCCACGCCTCGCCGATCCGGGCGACGATGGCGTCGGCGAGGGAGCGGTTGGCCTGCACCACGAAGCGTCGGGGGGTGACGCCGTTGGTCACGTTGGTGAAGCGGTCCGGGAAGAAGCGGGCGAAGTCCACGAGCACCCGCTCCCGCAGCAGCTCGCTGTGGAGCGCGGCCACGCCGTTGACCTTGTGGCTGCCCACGGTGGCCAGGTGGGCCATGCGGACGGTGCCGTAGTTGACGATGCCCATCCGGTCCCGCAGCGCCTCGTCGTTGGGGTGGCGGATCTGCACCTCCCGCAGGAAGCGGCGATCGATCTCCTGGATGATCTGCAGGTGACGAGGAAGCAGCTCGCCGAACAGGTCGACGGACCAGGCCTCGAGGGCCTCGGGGAGCAGGGTGTGGTTGGTGTAGGCCGTGGAGCGGCGGGTCAGGTCCCAGGCGGTGTTCCAGGGAACGCCGTGCACGTCGACCAGCACCCGCATCAGCTCGGCCACCGCCACGGCGGGGTGGGTGTCGTTGAGCTGGATGGCCACCTTGTCGGGCAGCTCGGCCCAGCCGTCGTGGTGGGCCCGGTAGCGCTCGATCAGGTCGTGGATGGAGCAGGCGACGAAGAAGTACTGTTGCTTGAGGCGGAGCTTCTTGCCCTCCCAGGAGTCGTCCTTCGGGTAGAGGACCTTGGAGATGACCTCGCTGTCGGCCTTGCCCTGCACCGCACGGCGGTAGTCGCCGTCGTTGAACACCTTCAGATCGAAGTCCTCGGTGGCGATGGCGGACCACAGGCGCAGGTTGTTGACGGTGTTCTTCCCGAAGCCGGCGACGGGGGTGTCGTAGGGAAGACCGATGACCGTCTCGCCGGGGAACCAGCGGGGCTGGTAGTTGCCATCGAGACCCACGCCGTGGTCGAGGTGGCCGCCGAAGCCCACCACCACGCTCCGCTCGGGGCGGGCGACCTCCCAGGGGTTGCCGTGACGGAGCCACTCGTCGGGGTGCTCCACCTGCCAGCCGTCCCGGATCTCCTGCCGGAAGATGCCGAACTCGTAGCGGATCCCGTAGCCGACGGCGGGGAGCTCGAGGGTGGCGAGGGAGTCCATGAAGCAGGCGGCAAGGCGCCCGAGGCCGCCGTTGCCGAGACCCGGGTCCACCTCCTGGGCGATGACGTCGTCGAGATCGACGCCGCGGGCGGCCAGGGCGTCCCGCATCGCGTCGAAGGCCTCGAGGTTCAGCAGGTTCGCCTCGAGCTGACGACCCAGCAGGTACTCGGCGGACAGGTAGTACACCCGCTTGACGTCGGCCTCGGTGTAGTGGGCCTGGGTCTCGATCCAGCGATGCACCAGACGATCCCGCACCGTGTGGCAGACGGCGACGTAGAGATCCCGCGGCGTGGCCGTGGCCTGGCTCTTCGCCATCGTGTAGCGGAGGTGGTCGAAGACCGCCTTCTCCAGGGTGGCGGCGTCGACAGCGGTACGGACGGGGGCGGTCATGGATCCTCCTGTCTACGGTCGGGCAAGGTACCTCAACGGCCGCTACACCGATCGAGGACTGCTGCCGATGCGGAAGGGGTCTACGTCTGCAGCCTCTCTTGTGCGATCATGACGTCGAGGAACGAATGCACGACCCTTCTCGCCTGTTCAGCTTGGATGACTTCGACGCCGAGACCTACCTTCGGGTCTTGATTCTCGTGGTGAAGGTCCACGGGATCGAGCCCGTGGAGCGCAGCTTCGTGGAGAGCCGCGCGCGGATCCTGGGCGCCGAGCACGAGCACCTGTGGGACGAGACGATCGAGGAGCTGCCGCCCCTGCCGGAGGGCATGAGCGACATGACCCGTCGGGTGGTCTTGCGGGACTGCGTGCTCATCGCCTGCCTCGACGGCGAGTACAGCGACACCGAGCGAGCGTGGATCCACCGCATCTGCGACTGGCTGGGCCTGAGCCACACCACCGCGGACCTGTTCGAGGACTGGTTCCACCGCTACTTCGACCTGATCGACGAGCAGGAGGCCCTGCTGTGGGGCTTCGAGCCGCCCACCGGGCGCTTCGTGGAGCGTTCGGAGGCTCCCTCCGCGGGCTAAGGCCAGTCATGGCCCTCTCCCCCCCAGATCCGGACTGGCGCGATGTCGCCCTCCGGACCTTCTCCACCGCCCCCTTCGTCCAGCACCTCGGCATCGAGCTCGTCGACCTGGCTCCTGGTCGCTGCGACGCGCGCATGGAGCTCGCTCCCGAGCACCTCCAGCAGGACGGCGTCGCCCATGCGGGGGTGGTCACCACGCTCCTCGATCACGCGGCGGGCACGGCGGCGGCCACGCTGATGCCCCCCGGCCAGCGGGTCGTGTCCATCGAGTTCAAGGTGCACCTCCTGCGGGCCGCCGTCGGACCGGCGCTCACGGTGTCGGCAGAGGTCCTCAAGCCGGGTCGGTCCTTCAGCGTGGTGGAGGCCACGGTCGCGGATGGCGGGAAGGTGGTCACCAAGCTCGTCGGCACCATGGCCTACGTGGCGCCCCGGAGCTGACGCATGCTGCCGTCGTCCATCGAGGTGCTCGTCCGAGGCTGGCTGCACGGCAACGTCGTGGCGGTGCGAGGCGAGGTCCCCACCCTGGTCGACAGCGGCTACGAGACCGGCCTCGAGGAGACCCGAGCCTTCGCCCAGCGCTTCGACCCCGTGCAGCTCGTGCTCACCCACGTCCACGCCGACCACGCCGGCGGGGCGGGCTCGCTGGGCCTCCCGACCCATGCCCATCCAGCGGCGGCTGCCATCGTCGACCCCTGGAGCCCCGACGCCCTGTGGCTCGCTCACACCGGGCAGTCCATGCCCCGCTTCCGCGTCGACCATCTCCTCGGGGATCAGGTGCGGATGGGCGACGACGACTGGCGGGTGGTGGAGACCGGCGGGCACGCGACGGGCGGGGTGTCCCTCTACGAGCCACGAAGCCGGGTGCTCATCAGCGGCGACGCGCTGTGGCGGCGGGGCTTCGGGGTCCTCGATCCCTGGCACGACGGTCCCCGGGTCTTCGACCAGACGGAGGAGGCCCTCGACGCCATCGCGGCCCTCGACGTCGCCGTGGTGATCCCGGGCCATGGCGAGCCCTTCACCGAGGTCGACGAGGCCCTCACCGAGGCCCGGGAGCGCCTGGCCTACCTGCGGAGCCATCCCGAGCGGCTCCGGGCGCAGATGGTCCGGAACCTGGCGGGCTTCCTGGGGATGGCCCGCCCCGACGTCACGGCGGACGAGCTGCGGGCCATGGTGCTCGGTCTCGCCGGAGAGGTGGGGATGGCGGAGGAGGAGGCGCTGGGCGAGCTCCGCCGGGTCACCCCCTGATCCCTGATCAGTCGTCGAACCGGTAGATGGAGACCCGCTTCTGCGACGCGATCGCGATGGTGTCCCCGTCCGCGGAGCTGGCCACGGACTCGGTCACGGGCGACACCACGAGCTCGCCGATCACCGCCCCGTCTCGAGCATCGAGGAGCACGACCTGGCTCTCGCCGTGGCGGGCCATGAACTGCGCCCACACCAGCGACCGCCCGGGGAGCACCCCGAGGTCGCTGAGAAGGCCTCCGTCGTCGAAGCTCCAGCGCACCGCTCCGGCCTCGTCCCGTGCGACCACGGCGCCGTTGGAGATGGCGAACACGTCGGGGCCGTCGACCGCGATTCGCTCTGCGGCGTAGTCGAGGGGGGTGACCCGACCGGACCGGTCGACCCGCTGCACCGGGTCCCCCGCCAGGAGGAGGTCGTCGCCGGCGGCAACCATCTGGGTGGCGAGGGTGTCGAGCTGGGTCTCCCACTGGACCGCGCCGTCGAGGGTCCGCTGGGAGACCAGGCCGTCTGCATGGAGGGTCGACAGCAGCCCGGCCCGCTCCACACCGGCCACGACCCCGGAGAGCGCCAGGCGCTCGGTGATGTCCTCGACCACGTTCACCCGATACAGGGCGTTGTCGGCGGACACCAGCATCCACTCCTCTTCACCGGTGCCCACCACCGTCTCCTCTCCGGTGCCGAGCTCGCCCGACGTACCGGTGTCGCCAGTCTCGGCATCGTCCTCGGTCTCGGCCGGGTCGATGTCGACGTCGTAGTCCATCGCTCCGTATTCGGTCATCGAGCAGGTGAAGTCGCCCATCGACAGGAACACCCGCTCGCCGCTGGCGCTGGCGTGGAGGTCGTAGATCAGGCCCCCCCCCAGGGCGCGGTTGTTGGCCACCCTGCGGGCAGACAGCGTGTCGCTGTACAGCCCCGGGCGCCGGGTCTCCTTTGCCTTCTCGGCGGCCTGCTCGGACACGATGCCCGGACCGTTGCCGCCGCCCTCCCACTGCTCGTGGGTTCCACAGGCCATCATCCCCAGGACGGTCATCGACACAATCGTACGCATTCGAACCTCCACCCGTACCGTGCCGCCTCCGTCGCGGGCGTAAACCGGGCCTGTCGATCGGCGGCTGGGTAGGAAGCCTCATGGCACCCACCTTCGACCCAGCCCCCCTCCCGATCCACCTCGACGACGCCCAGCGGGCCGCGCTCGCCGCCGAGGGCATCCGTGCCCCCAACGAGGTGCAGATCGCCGCCTGGGGGCCCATCGACGGAGGGCAGAGCGTCGTCCTCCATGCCGGCACGGGCACCGGCAAGACCCTCGCCTACCTGCTTCCCGTGCTCCAGCAGCTCCAGGCCACGCCGGACCTCCGCGCCGTGATCGTGGCGCCCGGCACCGAGCTGGTCATGCAGACGGCGCGCCTGGCCAGGGCCCTCGCCCCGGAGGGCGTCTCCGTGGCGGTCGCGGCGGCCACCACCAACCGGCGTCGCCAGAAGAAGCGGGTCGTCAACAGCACCCGGCTCATCCTCGGTACGCCGGATCGGATCGCGGAGCTGTTCGCCAAGAAGAAGCTCAAGGGCGTGCGCCTGCTGGTCCTCGACGAGCTGGATCCGATCCTGGCCACGGCAGCCTCCGACTTCCTCGACACCTGGCTCGTTCGCTCCGAGCCGCAGGTCCAGGTCGTCATCGCGTCCGCCACCCTTGGGCGTCGCTCCGAGGGCTTCATCGAGCGCCACCTTCCGGACGTCGTGCGGGTCGAGCCCGAGGCGCAGCCGCTGACCGGTGCCATCACCCATCGGCTCGTGGTCGTTCGGGGACAGGGGAAGGACGTCGCTCTGGCGCGCTTCGTGGAGCAGCAGAAGGTCCGTCGCGCCATGGTCCTGTGCAGCGACCCCCGCCTCCTATCCCACCTCCGCCGCTACCTCGACGAGCACGGCCTGCGCTCGGTGCACGTGGACCGCCGAGGGGGCAAGCAGGCCCGCAAGCGGGGCCTCGATGCCTTCCGCGACGGGGAGGTGCGCCTGCTGCTCACCACCGACGCCATCGCTCGGGGCCTCGACGTCCCCGAGGTGGACTGGGTGCTCCACTACGACCTTCCCCGGGCGCCTGAGGTGTACGTGCACCGGGCGGGGCGTACCGGCCGGGCCGGGCGGGAGGGAACGAGCGTGGTCTTCGCGGAGGACGAAGTGCTGGGGCACGTGCGGAAGCTGTCGAAGATCCTGGGCCTGGACTTCCAGACCTGAGGGCACCCTCCGACGGCTCGGACGTCGTCGGTAGATGACCGCAGTTCGTGGCGCGAGGCTCCAGACTTCGGGCTTCGGCATGCAAGGAGGATGCACGGGACCTCCAGGCGACCATCGAAGCCACACGTGTTCTCGAAGCCGGCCATCCGCCAGTCATGCCTGCTGCGCCCCGGCCCGTTGCAGCGAGCTGAAGCCTGGAGTCGGAAGCCCGCAGCCCTCGAGAAGGCTCGGCGCCGGGCGTGAAACGGGGAGAGGCATCCGGACTTCGGACTACCACTGTGCGGGGTGCTTGGGGGGAGGGGAGCCCTCGGGTCCCAGCGCCCTCTGCACCTTCTCGGCCTCGCTGACGATCTGGGCGATCTCTCGGTGAGCGGGCTCCAGGTAGCTCTCGGTGTGGTCGGAGAAGCCCAGACTGCGGTCACCGGTGCGGCCGCCGTGGGCTCGGCAGCTGTTGGTGGCTCCGGGCCAGTTGTTGCCCGTGGTCATGATCGGCGTGGCGCTGTCTGCTTTGGCGCCCTTCACGCACACGTGCTCGAGCTTGGCGAAGGCGTGGCCCATCTCGTGCTCTTCGACGGCCTGCTTGTGCCCCAGCCGCTCGTGGTCCACGAGGAGGTAGGGCCAGCGCTCGTTCTTGGTGCGATGGGCGCCGCCGCTGCTCCCGCTGCTCCCGTGGTTGTCGTAGACGTAGAAGTTGATGGCGTGATGGTCGAAGAGGGTGGACGCGCCGTTTCGGGTCTGGGCGAAGCACTCGTCGATGGCCTCGAGCCGCTCCCCACGGTGCTTCCCCTTGTTGAACTCGTGCTTCAGGTGCCCCAGGGCCCGCAGCTTGCGGCAGCCCTTCATGGCCTGGACTTCCTCGTAGGTGGTGACCCTCTTCTTCACGAACTCGAAGAGCTGGTAGCCCTCCCGGGTGCGGAAGTAGCGGTTCAGGATGTCGATCTCCGCCTGCATCTTCGCCTCGGGGTCGTCGAAGGTGACCGGCGAGAGGATGACGAAGTTGACGAGGAAGATGCGGCAGTTCTCCTCGCAGTCCTTGGTGGTGCCGGCGCGGCCCCAGTCGTCGGTCGGAGGCTTGGCGGAGGAGGTGGATGCGAGACCGAGCAGGACCATCAGGCCGAGGGCGAGGGAACGGGGTCGGAAGGAGCGATGCATCGGGCTCAGTCTATCGGTCCGCCTCGCTGGCGGCTGGCGTGGGGTCAGCGAATCGCGGCGTGCACGGCGCTCCGCTTCTGGCACTGCGTGTCGTCGCTGGGTGCGTCCGGGCTGGCCATCGCGACGCCGCCCACGAGGGCCGCCAGCACAGCAAGCAGGAGGAGTCGCCCGGTATGCACCCCACCACGGGCGTCCACGAAGAACGACGTCGGACGGCGGGGCACAGACATGACAACCTCCCTTTTGGTGGCCCGTCGGGGTCACACACCCTCTCAACGGACCATTGCATCGTCGCTTACAGCGGTGTGAAGGGGGGTGCCGGTGCGTCTCCCCTTGGTTGCGTCGGTCACGAGCCGTCACGGGGTAGACTCGGCACCTCGGAGGAGCCGTGGAAGGACGTGTGAAAGGCGCCGCCATCGTGCAGCTCGTGGCCGGTGTCGTGGACCTGTTCTTGGTGAGCTGGCTCGCGGCCACCCTGTGGCTGTCCTTCGGCGGGCTGGCCTCCGCCGTCGTCATGGCCGTGTGCACCCTCGGGCTCTGTCCGCTGCCGGTGGGCTCGGCCTGTGGCCTGGTGGGCCTGCCCATCGCGGTGGTGGGCCTCTTCGAGGTCCTGTCGGGCATCGTCTGCCTGGTGCGTCCCGAGTCGGCGCGGCCCTTCGCCCTGTTCACCGCGGGTCTCGGCGTGCTGTCGATCGTGCTGGTGAACCCTGTGTCGGTCGTGGCCGGCGTGGTGGTCTTGGCCCTGCTCGCAACGCCGGCCGCGGCGAGCAGCCCGCAGGGATAGGCCGTGGCGATGCACCGTGTCGCCTACGCCCTGATCTTCGCCGTCCTCCTCGGGGAGGCGCTGCTGCTGTCGCCTCCCCAGCGCCCCGATCAGAGCGCGTGGATCCTGCGCCTGGTCGTCGGGGACTGGAGCGGCGAGGAGCCCAGCGTGGTCGCCTTGTTCCAGCTCATGGGGGTGTGGCCCATGGCGATGGTGGGGCTGCTCGCCGGGAGGCTGCGTCGCTCCCCCGTCCCGCTGTGGCCCTTCTGCGTGGGCTCGATGGCCCTCGGTGGCTTCGTGCTGCTCCCGGGGCTGCTCCTCGGCGGGGACGCGAAGGCGCCCGCACGCTGGCAGGGGTGGCTCGGGGGGAGGGGACTCGCGCTGGGGCTGTCCGTGGCAGCGCTGGGGCTGGTCTCCTGGGCCGCGGTGGCCGGGAGCCCGGGTGCCTTCGCGGAGGTGTGGCGCACCGAGCAGTTCGTCCACGTGATGGCCCACGACTTCGTGGCGCTGTGGCTGACGTCGGTGGTGGTGGCCCACGAGCAGGGGGAGCGGCGGTGGTGGTGGACGGCGCTGCCGCTGTTCGGGGTCCTGGCGCTTCGGCTGGCGGAGCCGTTGGACGTGGCGGAGGCCTGAGCGGCCGACCCCCGCTGGCCGCGCCGCCCTCTACACCCCACTCCGCTGGACCAGCTCCACCATCCGCCACAGGTCGTACGCGATGCTCCCCGCGAACAGCAGCGCCGGCGGCAGCACGGTCGCCAGCCCGATGGCCTGCAGCCAGAACACCTGTGGAAACAGGTCGTCGAGGTAGGCGCTGCCATCCACCTCCACCCGCACCGGCTGCAGCGGGTACCACCGCGTCACGATGTCCACCCGCCGCCCCCCGGCATCGACCTCGATGTGGCCGTGCCAGCCCACGTTCCGCTCCCGGTACACCTCGACGCCGTCGACCTGCACCACCGTCCGCCCGGTCCAGTGCCACGTGTCCACCTGGATCTCGTGGCGTCCCACGTGAAAGCGGCTCCCCATGGACCAGAGGTTCCACCAGGTGTCCGTCGCGATGCCGGCGTTGGTCGCTGCGAAGGGGTCGGCCATGGCTCGAGGCTATCGCCTGCCCGCGGTCATCGCGTGTCTCGACGGTTCACGCCTCGTCGACCCTCCCCGCCCGTGCGGTCGATTCGGTAAGGTGCCTCCCTTCCCCCGGAGCGTTCGTGACCCTGCTGTCCCTGTCCCTCGCCCTCGCTGCCGAACCTTCCTGGACCGAGACCCTCGACCGGGTCACCCACGCCGTCGTCGCCATCAAGATGGACATCCCCCGCGCCTTCGACGGCGACGGGCGCAGCACCAGCCAGGCCACCGGCTTCGTCATCGACGACGGGTGGATCCTCACCAACCGCCACGTCGTCACCCCGGGCCCGGTCAAGGCCCACGCCATCTTCTTCGACAAGGAGGAGGTCGACCTCACACCGGTCTACCGGGACCCGGTCCACGACTTCGGCCTGTACCGCTACGACCCCGACGACCTCCGACACATGGAGCCCCCGCACCTGCAGCTCTCCCCCGACCACGCCCACGTCGGCCTGGAGATTCGGGTGGTCGGGAACGACGGCGGAGATCAGCTGCAGATCCTCGACGGCACCCTGGCCCGCCTGGACCGAGAGGCGCCCAGCTACGGCTCCGACTTCAACGACTTCAACACCTTCTACTACCAGGCAGCGTCGGCCACGTCCGGGGGCTCCTCCGGCAGCCCCGTCGTCGATGTGGAGGGCCATGTCGTAGCCCTCAACGCCGGTGGCTCGGGCCGCACCGCCTCCAGCTACTACCTGCCTCTGCACCGGGTCGTCCGCGCCGTGGAGCTCCTCCAGGAAGGCAAGGAGGTCCCTCGGGGCACCATGCAGACCCGCGTGGTCCTCGAGACCTACGACGAGCTGGCGCGCCTAGGCGTCCCCGAGTCCGTGGTCGACCAGGCCCGGGAACGGCGCCCCGACAGCACGGGTCTGCTGGTCGTTCAGGAGGTCCTCCCGGGGGGACCCGCCGAGGGGGAGCTCTCCATCGGCGACGTCGTCCTCGAGGTGGACGGTGCGCCGGTCTTCGACCACGTCACCCTGGAGGGGGCCCTCGATGCCCACGTGGGCGAGGCGATCTCCCTGAAGGTGGCTCACCGCGGCGAGGTCGTCGACGTCACCGTCACGCCCGGCGATCTGCACGCCATCACCCCGAGCTCCTTCCTCGAGATGGGGGGTGGGGTGCTGCACCCGCTCTCCTACCACCAGGCTCGGGTCATGCAGGCCCCCGTCGCCGGCATCTCCGTGGCCGCCAAGGGCTTCGTGCTCTCCCAGGCCGGCGTCCCCTCCAACGCCATCATCGTCGAGGTCGACGGGAAGCCGGTCACCACCCTCGAGGCCCTCGACACCCAGCTCGCCGCCATGGGCCACGGTCAGCCGTTCACGGTCCGGTACTTCCCGAGGGGGCGCCCTGGCGAAACCTACCTCGCCACCGCGATCATGGACCGCCATTGGTTCGACCAGCGGATCTGCACCCGGGACGACAGCCTGGGCAGCTGGCCCTGCGTCGCCACCGAGGTGGAGACGGAGGAGCGCTACCCCCCGGTGGTCGATGTCGAGCTGCCCGAGGTCGACGACAAGCGAGCGGCCAAGGTCGCCAACGGCCTGGTCCGTCTCGACGTGGCGATCCCGGTCGAGGCCGGGGCCGTCCCGAGCACCAGCTACAGCGGCGTCGGTCTCTACGTGGGGGACGGCCTGCTGCTCACCGACCGTGACACGGTACCGGTGGCCCTCGCCGAGGTGGAGGTCATCGTCGGCGGCGTGGCGAGGCTGCCCGCCCAGGTCGTCGCGCTGCACCCCGTGCACGACGTCGCGGTCCTCCGCTTCGACCCCTCGGGCCTCGAGCAGGCGGGGCTGGAGCCTGTCGAGCTGCGGGAGCCCTTCGAGGAGGGCGACAAGATCTGGTACGTCGGCCTCGATGGCGACGAGCTCTCCAGCAAGGAGGCCCGGGTCGACGGCTTCGAGCCCCTGCACCTCCGGGCCTCCGGCTCCCCCCGCTTCCGCGAGACCAACCTGGACGTCTACGAGCTCGACGAGCACTTCCGGAACCCGGGCGTGCTGGTCGACAAGAAGGGCCGCGTGGGGGGACTGTGGGCCTCCTTCAGCTACCAGTCCGGCAACGAGGCGAAGGCTCTGTGGCGAGGCATGCCTTCCGACATCCTCGCCGACGCCGTCGACCTGGCGGACGGAGAGGCCGAGGCCCGCACGCTGTCGATGGAGCTCCGGGCCGTCCCCCTCGCCAGCGCCGTTCAGATGGGCCTCCCCCAGGACGTCATCGCTCGCCTGGTCGACGCCTCGGTCCACCGTCGCCAGGTGCTCGGCGTGGTGCGGAGGATGCCGACCCTCGACGGCGTGCGTCCCGGCGACCTCCTCCTGGCGGTCGACGGCCGCACGGTCACCACCTTCCGCGACGTGGAGGCCGCGGTGCGAGGCCGCGATGGCGTGCGGCTCACGCTGTTCCGCGACGGGGCCGCCACCGAGGTCGAGGTGCCCACGGAGGTTCTCGACCCCATCGGGATCGACCGGGTCCTCGTGTGGAACGGCCTCAGGGTGCACATGGCCCATCGCGACGCTCGGATGCAGGGAATGCCCAGCTGCCCCTACATCAGCTACTACGAGTCGGGCTCCCCTGCGCGGCGCGGTGGCATCTACGCCTGGCGGTGCATCGAGGCGGTCAACGGCACCCCCACACCGGATCTCGACGCCCTGCTGGCGGTCGACGCCGAGCTCGACGGCGACGCCAAGATCCGCGTGGACCTGCTGCACCTGGAGGGCAAGCGCTACGTGCGGACCATGGAGCCACACCGGGCGTTCTTCCCCACCGAGGACCTGCGGATGATCGACGGGGTGTGGACCCGGGAGCTGAAGAGATCCCCGTCAGGATCCGCCGAGTAGCTGGCTGATCGGCTCCTGGGGGCGCCGACGTCACGCTGTTCTCCCTCAACGCAGGGGCCGAACGGTCCGAGGGGGCGCACATGATGCCCAGTCTCACCGGACCCCATCCCCCCTCGACCCTGGGAACCAGGACCACCCGCCTGTCGCTGCTCGGCGGCACGCTCTTGGGTGCGGTCCTGGCGCTCGGCACGCTGGCGACGAGCTGGCAGGAGCCGGCCATGGCGGCCGCCGCCCCGCCGGGGCTGTCCGACAAGGTCCTCGAGGGGGTGTTGCTGGACCACATGGACGCCGAGGACGCCGAACGGGCCCTCCGCTACCTGGCCCGCTTCCATCCCGACGAGTCCGTGCGGCAGTGGGCCCAACAGGAGCTGGCCGTCGACGCTCCGGTGACGCCCCCGACCGTGTGGACCCCCCTCGCGATCGCCGCCAGCGAGATCGCGGAGCCAGAGCCGGACGAGGTCGCCGATGCCCCGACTCCGACGGTGGCCGCGCCCCCGCCACCTGCGCCGAAGCCCGTCGCGAAGGCGCAGCCCAAGCCCGCCTCGGAGCCTCCTCCCCGCAAGGAGCGGGCCCGCCACGGGACGCCCGTGGCCAAGAAGGCGCGCACCTTCGAGGCGGCGAAGTTCCTTCCCCGTGCCGACATGCTTCCCCACGAGGAGGACGAGGCACAGGTGGCCGCCGAGCCCGCACCGCCTCCCCCCACCGCGGCACCGGAGGTCCCCG
>Ga0213839_1001013_pt1 | contig 21046 bp, 16 predicted proteins | sample SWPATP21_FD_160075 | JGI IMG/M metagenome (GOLD analysis project Ga0213839, IMG submission 160075) | Coastal seawater microbial communities from Marineland, Florida, United States - SWPA TP2 #1 | ecosystem: Environmental > Aquatic > Marine > Coastal | place: USA: Florida | collected 2016-08-14
TGACGAGGTCATCCCCGAGGTTCTCCCGGCCCAGAAGTCCGAGCACGTGCGTGCGCTCCGTGAGGCGACCGAGGGGGCCGTGGCGATGGTGGGCGACGGGGTCAACGACGCGCCAGCCCTCGCCGAGGCCGACGTGAGCTTCGCCATGGGCGGCGGCAGCGACGTCGCCATCGAGGCGGCCACGATGACCCTCACCCACTCCGATCCCCGCCGGGTCGGCCATGCCCTGGCGCTGAGCGCCGCCACCCAGCGGACGATCCGCACGAACCTGTTCTGGGCCTTCGCCTACAACGTGGTGGGCCTGCCGCTCGCTGCCCTGGGCACGCTGTCGCCGGTGGTGGCCGGCGGGGCGATGGCTCTGTCGAGCGTCAGCGTGGTAGGCAACGCGCTGAGGCTGCGCCGCTGGGCCCCGCCCTCTGCCCCCACCCCCCTGACGGAGTCTCCATGACCTACCGCATCGACGGCATGACCTGCGGCGGCTGCGCACGCGCCATCACCCGAGCCCTGGAGCGCGCAGGCATCGCCGGCGCCGCCGTCGACCACGAGGCCGGCACCGCCACGGTCCCCGAAGGCACCGACGACGCGGCCGTGCGCAAGGCCGTCGAAGGAGCGGGCTTCACGGTCGTGGGCCCATTCGTGGGCCCATGAACGGGCGCTGACGGTCAGCGGTCGAGGGGGCCCAGTACGCGGCGGCGGGCGACGGCCAGCTGGCGTCGCTTGTACTCGTCGTGGGAGGCGTAGCCCTCGCGGGACAGACGGTAGCTGGGCGCATCGAGGATCTGCACCTCGAACGGGAAGAAGAACCGCAGGGGCTGCCCCGCCTCGTCGGTGACCCGGATCCGCTGCCGGCAGGTGAACTGGATCGAGTGGTAGGCGGCATCGCTGTACGGATTGCGCTCGGGATGCCCGCCGGGCGCCGGCCACTGGTCGACATGCTCTCGGAGACCCTCGCGGTCGATGTCGGGCTGCTCGTCGAGGAGCGCCGCCAGCCGGTCGAGGTCGACGAGGCTGTTGCGCGAGCGGCTGGGCTTGATGTTCGCGAACATGATGATGTTCCGACGCCGCAGCGCCCGCACCACCAGCAGCGCGTCGAGCCGATCGTGGGTGACGAAGCGCAGCCCGAGGTAGTCGAACACATCGGCTGCGACGTTCTCCGCCTTGTGCAGCAGCTTCACCGCCACCGACCAGCGCTCTTTGCGTGCGCGGGCCTCGAACCGCACGAGGCGTACGTCGTCGAGGCGAAGGCCTCGCTCGTCGGTGGCCAGGTGGGGCTCGAACCGGGCGAGCACCTGCCGCTGGATGTCGGCACCGTAGCGCTCCCCGAACCAGGAGCTGCTGTGGGCCAGGGTGTGCATCACCCGAAGGACGGCGCAGGCCGCGGCCTGGTAGGGGTGGTCGAGCTGGGACGCCCACCTGAGCAGCACCACCACGTCTTCGGTGTCGCGCACCGCCGCCGGCACCGCTGCGCCCGCATCGAGCTGCTCGTCGAGGAAGTCGATGGCTTCGTCGCGCAGGCCGGCAGCCTCGGCGGCGTCGCGGGGGTCGTCGAGGTCGAAGCCGTAGGCCTCGGCGAACGACCGGGCCTCGGCGTCGGTGGCCACGTGGAGGTAGGGCACGTCGATGGCCGAGGTTCCGGCCACGATCGAGCGGAGGGTGTGGATCGGGAACATCGGCATCGGGCGACGTATCCCGGCCCCTCGGGCCCGTCCGCCGCCGTCCGCCACCGTCAACCGAACTGAATGGCGCTCACCCGTGCCCCCAGCACCGCCTGGGAGAACGGCACCGTGCCCACATCGTCGCCCGCGGCCCCCGCGACGACCATCAGCGGCAGGAGGTGCTCCTCCCGTGGGTGCGCCGCGCGGGCGGCCGGCGCCCTCTCCCAGGCCGCCAGCGCCTGATCGCGGTCGTCGGGGGCCTGGGTGACCGCCTGGCGCAGCCAGGTGTCGAACAGCTCGGCGTCGCGCGCCCCCTGCCCCGAGAAGAACCCGCGCATGTTGTGGTAGCTCATGCCGCTGCCGACGATCAGCACACCTTCGTCGCGCAGGGGACGCAGGGCGCGGCCGATGGCCAGGTGGGCGTCGGGCGCCAGACCGCGCACCAGCGACACCTGCACTGTCGGCACCTCCGCCCCCGGCCAGGCCACCGACAGCGGCACGAAGGTTCCATGGTCGAAGCCGCGGGCCGGGTCGGCGTTGTTGGGCACCCCCGCCGTGGACAGCAGGGACCGTACGCGCTCAGCGAGCTCGGGCTGCCCCGGAGCCCCCCACTGCACCTCGTAGGTGTGCGGAGGGAAGCCGGAGTAGTCGTAGAGCATCGGCGGAGCCTTGCTCGTCGACACCGTGACGACCGGCGCCTCCCAGTGGGCGGTGATGCACACGATGGCGCGGGGCTCGCCGACCACCGACGGCAGCCCCGTGAGGTAGTCGCGCAGCGGCTGCATGGCGTCGCCCCCCAGGGGAGGGGCGTCGATCCAGGGCCAGGGCCCTCCTCCATGGGGAACGTAGAGCGTGGGCAGTCGTGCCATGTCGACCTCCTGGTTCCCCGTAGCGCGAGGGCGTGGTCCACGGGCGGAACGGGCCATCCCAGGTGGGGCGGGTAATCTGGGTCCATGCCACCCGACGGCCACCGCCTCGGCCCCTTCGTGCTCGGTGCCCTCGTCGGCGCCGGCGGCATGGGTCGGGTCTACCAGGGGACCCACGCAGACCTCGGCGTGCCCGTGGCCATCAAGGCCCTCGTCGGCATGCAGTCGGCGGAGGCCCTCCCCATGCTCCGGGCCGAGGTCGAGGCGATGGCCGGCCTCGATCATCCTCACATCGCCCGGGTGTTCGACCACGGTGTCGCCGACGGTGGGGTCCTCGGACGGGGCACGCCGTGGTTCGCGATGGAGCTGCTGCGATCCGACCTGCGACGCGAGCTGTCCATGGCCCGCCACTGGTCGATGGTCGCCCCCTATGTGCTGCAGCTGCTCGACGCCCTGGGCCATGCCCACGCCCACGGGGTGATCCATCGCGATCTCAAAAGCGGGAACGTGCTCGTCGGGCGCTCCGACGATCTGCGACCGGGCCTGAAGCTGGTCGACTTCGGCATCGCTGCGGTCCATCAGCAGAGCGCGCAGCTCGTGGGCACCCCCACCGCGATGGCGCCCGAGCAGTGGACGGAGGGGCTGTCCGACATCGGACCGTGGACCGACCTGTATGCGCTGGCCACCCTGGTGTGGCGCCTGGTCACGGGCGTTCGCCCGACCGGCCAGGCCGCGGGGCCCGGGATCTGGCTTCGCCAGCGTGACGAGCAGTTCGAGGACTTCGCCCCCCGGTTCGCCGTTCCCGACGGCCTCGAGCCGTGGCTGCGCACCGCCCTGTCCTTCGACCCTTCCGACCGGTACGCCTGCTGCGCCGACGCCACCGCCGCCCTGCACGGTCTCGGCGTGCTCGACGACATCACCTCGGGCCCGGTGCGCCCGCTCCCCGCGCTCGCCGACGAGCTGACCGAGAGCTCGAAGATGACCGTTCCGGTCGACCGCGTCGACGCCGACGACGGTCCGCGCGCCCGCCGCGTCGCCCTGCCGCCGTCGCCCGTGCCGCGAACCTGGCAGGCGCCGCTGCCCCCTCCTGCCTCCGTGCACCTCGCTGGGGTCGGGCGGTCGCTGCTGCCGTGGCGGCAGGTTCCCTTCGTGGGGCGAGAAGGCGAGCGCGAGGCCCTGTGGCAGGCGACGCGGGACGCCCTCGACCACAGCCGCGCCATGCGGGTGCACCTCGAGGGGGCGGCGGGCGTGGGGCTCTCCGCCCTCGGGCGGTGGTGGGTGCGCCGGCTCCGCACCACCAGCGGCACCATCGGCGTGGTGGCCGACGACACACTGTCCACCTTGGTCGATCAGCTGCTGCAGCCCCTGGGCGTTGCCGGTGACCACGAGGGCCGCGAACGAGGGCTGGCAAGGTGGCGTGCCGACTTCCGGGTGGGCACCGATGCCCTCGCCGTGCTCGACGGCCAGGCCACGCGCGAGCTTCGGGTCGGCGCCGTCCTCGAGATCCTGCGGTGCCTCGCCCGCCGCCGTCCTCTGGCGTTGTTCGTCGATGGCCAGGCCCCAGGACTGACCTCCCTGCTCGCGCGGGTGACCGAGCTCGGGCCACGGGTGATGGTGCTGTCGTCGGGCGCTCGGACGAGCGATGGGCCCTGCACGACCCTGCCCGTTCGCCCGATGCCCAAGCCCGAGCTGTCCATGCTGCTCGACCAGCTGCTGCCCCTGGCCCCCGCCCTGCACCGGAAGGTCCTCGACGCCAGCGGCGGCCGGCCGGCCACCCTGCGGGGCCTCGTGCTGCGGCTGCTGCCGGATCTCAGGCCCGGACCCCAAGGCTTCGACGGCACGCTGCCCGCGACCGACGACCACCACCCGCTGGACGCACTGTCGGACTTCTCCGACGACGATCGGCAGCTGCTCGAGGTCGCCGTCGTGAGCAGCGCGAGCGTGCATCGTGCCATCTGGGTGCGAGCGGCTCAGGTCGCGCCGCGTCGGGTCGACGCGCTCGCCGATGGCCTCGTGCGACGCGGCCTGGCGACGTCCACTCCCTCGGGCTGGGCCGTGGCCCCCGAGCTGGCGACGGCGCTGCGGCACCGCGCCCAGGACGCCGGTCGCTCGCCGGCCCACCATGCCGCCGTGGCCCACGAGCTCGAGCTTCGGGGCGGCGACCCCCTCGAGGTGTGTCGCTGCTGGCTCGGCGCCGGACAGGTGGCGCGGGGAGCCGAGGGCCTGCTCGACCAAGCGTCCCGGCTTCTACGAGAGCACGGCGCCATCGTCACCATGGACGCGCTGGAGGAGGTGCTCGGCCGTCTCGAGGCTCTGCCCGAGCGAGAGGCGCTCCACGGACGCATGCGGCTACGGCTCGCGATGCTGCGCCAGGAGAGCGGCCACGGCACCGACGAGGCCTCCGCCCGGGCCCTCCTGCGCTGGGCCCTCGACCGTGGGTGGTACGACACTGCCGCCTCGGCCACCCGCCTGCTGGCCTGGGTCGTCACCCTCGACCAGGAGCGGCTCAACGCCGCCTACGCCGAGGCCGACGCGACGTTCCTGAGCCGCGCCTCGCCCGCGGCGCGGGCCCGGATGCTCGCCGCCTGGTACCTCCGCCTCGAGCGCTTCGCCGACCCACGTCGCGACGACGTCCTCGCTCGGGTGCGCGCCGACGGCGCCCTGGCCCTCACCCAGCTCTCGCACCCGGAGGACGTGCACGAGATGAAGCTGCTGCTCGCCGCCGCCGAGCGTGCACGCGCAGCGCGAGACGGGCCCCCCGAGGAACTCCTGGCCCGTGCCCGTCGCTGCGTGGAGCTGTCCCGACGTACCGGCGCCGCCCACCTGTGCCTCGATCTGGTCGAGCTGGGCCACGCCCATCGGCGCGCAGGTCAGCCCGACCAGGCCGACGGCCGGTTCCAGGAGGCCGCATGGACCGCTCGCTGGCTGCGCCTACCTCGGGCCGAAGCGTTCGCGACGGGCAACCGAGCAGGCCTGGCCGCGCTGCGGGGCGACTGGCTGCGGTGCGCCCAGCTGGCCCAGCGGGCCCTGGTGGGGGCCGACCACGCCTACCTGCGCGCAGTGCTCGAGCTGTTCTGCGTCGTTCCCACCGCGCATGCCGGCCGCGCCGAGGAGGTGGAGGCGGTGCTGCAGCGTCTCGGCCCCGAGCTACGCAAGGTGCGACCGATCGACGACGAAGTCGACGCAGCACTCGCCGGCATCGTCGATGCCCTCGCAGGCGACCATCCCGCCGTGGCCGCCGTAGCGACCGCCCTGCGTTGAGCACGGACTATCCGCGACGGGGTGCGAGGTCTCCGTACTTGCGCAGCTCCCACCGCGCGACCATCCCCCGGTGCACCTCGTCGGGCCCGTCGGCCAGGCGCAGCACCCGCGCCGCGGCGTACATCGCAGCCAGCGGACGGTCGTCGGACAGCCCCATGCCGCCGTGCATCTGCATGGCCTGGTCGATGACTCGGCAGGCGACATTGGGCGCCACCACCTTGATGGCGCTGATCTCGGTGAGGGCACCGAGCGCGCCCACCTCGTCGATGAGCCAGGCGGCTTTCAGCGTGAGCAGCCGCGCCATGTCGATGTCGATGCGCGCGTTGGCCACGATGTCGCGGTTGGCCCCGAGGTTGATCAGCGGCTTGCCGAAGGCGACCCGCTCACAGCCCCGACGGATCATCATCTCGAGCGCCTTCTCCGCCGCGCCCAGCGAGCGCATGCAGTGATGGATCCGTCCGGGCCCCAGGCGCCCCTGGGCGATCTCGAACCCCCGACCGGGGCCGAGGAGGATGTGGTCGGCAGGCAGTCGAACGCCGTCGAAGCGCACCTGTCCGTGCCCGTAGGGTGGGTCCTGGTCGCCGAACACGGTGAGCATCCGCTCGACGTGCACGCCGGGATGATCGCGCGGCACCAGAACCATGCTGTGCCGTTGGTGCCGATGCGCCTGCGGATCGGTGAGCCCCATGAAGATGAGCACCTGGCAGTCGCGATGCCCGATGCCCGTCGACCACCACTTCGTCCCGTCGAGCACCACCTCGTCGCCCTCCACCCGGGCCGTGGCCTGCATGTTCGTGGCATCGGAACTCGCGACCGCCGGCTCGGTCATGCAGAAGGCCGACCGGATCTGCCCGGCGAGCAGCGGCTCGAGCCAGCGCTCCTTCTGAGACTCGGTGCCGTACTTCTCGAGCACCTCCATGTTGCCGGTGTCGGGCGCGTTGCAGTTGAACACCTCAGGCGCCAGCACCGACCGCCCCATCTGCTCGGCGAGCGGCGCGTAGTCGACGTTGGACAGGCCCGAGACGCTGGGAAGGAACAGGTTGGCCAGGCCCTGCTCTCGTGCGGCCTCCTTCATTTCGCGCACCTCCCGCTGCTCGACCCAGGGGTCGGGGAGCTCGCGCTGGCGTCGGAGCAGCTCCTCTTCGTGGGGCTCGACGTGGTCGGCCATGAACGACGTGACCCGAGCAAGGAGCTCCCTGGCGCGGGGAGAAGGAGAGAGATTCACGACAGCACCTCCGGCGGGGAAGGCTATCGCGACCGCCTCGTGACCGTTCGAGACACAGGCGCCCGCGCGGGCGGTCAACCTGAGTCCATGGACTTCATGCACTGCTTCGCACTGCGCCTCGGGACCACCGCCGCCTTCCTCGGCGCGGTGCTCGGGGGCTGTGCCCTGCCGGACGACGAGGCCGTGACCCCCACCGCCGACACGGGCTGGATGGGGTGTGGCCCCCACGCTCCGGAGATGGACGACGCCGAGGTGTGGTGGGGCACGGAGGCCGACCACACGGTGCTGGTGATCACCACCGTGGTCGACGACCCCGATGGTGCTCTGCACGAGATCCGTGTCACGGCGTGGGGCGACGCGCACCTCGACGGTGCTGTCGACACCGCGGCAGCTCCCTTGTTCGTGCATACGATCGACCTGCTGTCGTCCGACCGCATCGAGGCGACCGAGTGCGCGACCTTCGGCGGCTTCCCGCTGTTGATCACGGTCGGTGCCGCCGAGCTGCCCGGGCCTGATGAGCTCGCCGAGCTCGCGCTGCAGGTGACCGACGCCGACCATCACCCCAGCCAGGTGGTGGTACGCCCCGTGTGCTCCGAGATGGGCTGCTGATCAGCCGCTGTCGTCACCCCCCTTCTCACCCGCCGCACGCAAGACCTCCGGAATGGCTTGCGACCGAGCCGCACACCCTCGCGCACGGAACTCCCACTCCTCCCCCACCCGCTCGACGCCCAGCTCGCCGCGGTGCAGCAGCCGATGGTGCGCCGTACACATCGGCATGAGGTTGGCGGGCTCGTGGCTCCCCCCGAGCGCGAATGGAACGACGTGGTGCAGGTCGAGCCACAACCGAGAGCTGCAGCCCGGAACCACGCACCGATCTCGGTAGGCATGGAACACCAGCCGGCGGACCCTCGGCGGAATCGTGCGCGACAGCCGACCCCTGGGCTCGCTCTCCATGTCGACCACCTCGGCGTCGCAGCAGGCTTCCTCCGCCACAGCCTCCTCGACCTCGGCTCGGCGGCCGTCGGTCTTGCCGCACGCCGGACACCGCTCGAGCACGATCCGATAGCGCTCGCCCCGCGCGGGCTCTTCATCGTCACCTCCGGAGTTGCGGAGCATCTGCACCAACAGCTCTCCATCGCTCTGCTCGCACTCGGGGACCTTCGCGCGCTCCCGAGCGAGCAAGTCGCGAATCAGCTCGATCTCTACCGCAGGACCTTCCAGCACCAGGCGGGCGCGGGCCGGGCCCTTGCACGCGTCGAGCGGCGGCGGGGCGTCGCCGGGCACCACGCTCGCCACCATCGTCTCCAGATCGTGCACGGCATGCTGCCGAGCGACCGCGACCCAGGCGGCCTCGTTGTCCCGCGTCAGGACGCCAGCGATGGTGCGGCCCTTGGTCCACACGAGCTCCCCCGACCGCAGCGCCGCATCGAGCTTCGGTAGCGTGCGCAGGCGACGGGCCAGCTTCAGCAGATCGGTCACGGTTCGGCCCGACAGCTCGTGCACTCGGGCCGCGTAGGATCGCACCGAGCTGTACCCGAACTCCACGGCGAAGCCTTGCTCGTGGAACGCGAGCAGCTCGACGGCCAGCGCGTGCATCGTGGCCCTCCGCCGCCGCACCACCTCGGTGATGCGCTGATGAGCGGCCTCCGCCGCCGAGGTCTGTCGCTGAATTCCCGGCTGCGGCTGCGCATCGTCGCTGACGGTCATGATCACCCCCCATTCTCGCCAACCCCTACGTACTGCACATGACGAGAACACAAGGGCCATTTTCTGTCCGGGGGACATTTATTGTCCGGAATTCCCCCACGTGGGGGACTCCGACGACCCTCACCCGACGAGGCGGAGGTCCTCGCCACGCAGCACCCAGGCGGTCGCTGCGACCATCATCAGCGTCCCCGTGATCATGCCTGCGAGCACGGCGGCCCACACGCCGTGGGGCCCCCACGCGAGCACCTGAACGAAGAGCCAGCCGAAGACGGCCATCGCGAACCCCTGCCGCCACGTGCCCACCAGCAGCGGCGCCAGCGGTCGCTTCAGGCCCTGCAACAGGTTCTGCAGCCCGAAGAGCAGCCCGAAAAGCGGCCATCCCACGCTCACGACCTTGAGGTAGTCCATGGCCAGCTCCTCGGCGCCCGCCCCCGCGCCGAAGAGGCCCACCACGGGCCGCCCGAGGGTCCACACGCCCACGGCGCCGAGCGCCATGATCGCCGAGCCGACGATCACCGACAGCCAGAAGCCCTCGCGCACCCGGTCGGTTCGTCCGGCGCCCATGTTCTGGGAGACGAAGGGCAGCACCGCCGAAGTCACCCCGATCGCGGGGAGCAACAGCAGCTGCTCGAGGCGAAGACCCACGTTGTAGGCCGCCACGGCATCTTCCCCGAAGGGCTCCAGGAAGATCTGGGCGAGCACGCCACCGACCACGATGACGAGCAGCCGCGCCGTACCAGGGACCACCTGCTGCGACAGCTCGCCGAGCATCGGGAGGTCGGGCCGGAGGTGGCCCATCTCGAAGGCACGGAACACCGACGAGCGCAGCGAGGTCCGCAGGATGTAGACCAGTACGCCCGTCTGGCACAACAGGGTGGCCCAGGCGATGCCCGCGAGCCCCATCCCGTCGAGCACCCCCGGCACGCCGAACACGAGCAGCGGGTTGAGACCGACGTTGAGCATGGACGAAGCAAACTGGGCACGAGCGAGGGTCTCGGCATCGCCCATGGCTGCCTGCACCCCCGACAAGGCATACGCCACGACGAAACCCGGGCTCGCGAGCAGCAGGATGTCGACGTACTGCTTGGCGGCCTCGCCGTAGGCCTGGCCACCCGCGATCCAGTCCACGAGAGGATCGAAGCCGAAGTACCCGGCGACCATCACCCCCACGGTGACCACGATCGAGGCCGACAACACCTGCGTCGCGGCCCGCGCGGCACCCTCGTGGTCGCCCGCACCCAGCAGCTGGCCCACCACCGCGGACGCGCCGATGCGAAACCCGACCCCGAGGGCCGTGACGAGGAAGAACAGCTGACTCCCCAGCCCGAGCCCGGCCTGAGCCTCCGTCGACACCTGCCCGGCGAACAGCGTGTCGGTGACGTTGTAGACGGTGATGAACAGCAGCGACAGCGCCGACGGAATGGCCAACGCTCGCACGTGCCCCGCCACCGAGCCGGTCGTCAGGTCGCGCTCCCGCCCATGCTGCGCCGGCGAGGCCGAGCGCTCCGCTGGAGGTACGGTGGTCACCGGCGGAGTCTACGCCACGTTGTCTTCGTGCCGACACAACATCCGCGGGCCCCTGACGTCTTCACCGGCGAACGATGCCCGAGGACGCGTCCATGGACTCACACCACCGCGCGATCATCGCCCAGTCCCGCTTCGGCCTCGGCGCCATGCCTGGACAGCTGGCGACGGTCATGGCCGACCCGAGGGGCTGGCTGCTGGGCCAGCTGCGAGGCTCCGAGCCCTCGACGGACCAGCGCCTGGCGGAACGACCCGACCACGCCGACACCGTGCGGCAGCTCGCCTCGGGGATGCAGGAGGGAAGCAAGGAAGCCCGTCGAGCCATGCTGGACCACACCAAGAGCGTCTACCGCACCGACGTGGCCACACATCTGTCGGCCAGCGCTGCTTCGTCCCGGCCGTTCCGCGAGCGCCTGACGCGCTTCTGGGGCAATCACCTGACCGTGAGCGTGGCTCGCAAGGAGGTGCTCGGGATTGCGGGCGCCTTCGAGCGCGACGTGGTGCGGGCTCATCTAGATGGGTCGTTCGCCGAGATGGTGCTCGCCTCCACCCGACACCCGGCGATGCTGGCGTACCTCGACAACCTCAAGTCCATCGGGCCGAGCTCGGTGGCAGGGCGCCGTCGCGACCGCGGTCTCAACGAGAACCTGGCGCGCGAGCTGATGGAGCTGCACACCCTGGGTGTCGACGGGGGCTACAGCCAGGCCGACGTACGGTCCATGGCCGAGCTGCTCACGGGCTGGTCGCTCGCCACCGACGACGGTGTGACCGCACGAATGACCCTGGCGATGGGGGGAAGCCCCGCGTTCACCGGCGCCTTCGGCTTCCAGCATCGAATGCACGAGCCGGGGACCAAGCAGCTGCTCGGCCGACGGTACGGCGAGGGGGAAGCGGCAGGCGTCGCGGCCATCGAGGCCCTCGCCCGTCACCCCGCGACCGGTCGCAACGTGGCGCGCCGGCTCGTCGCCCACTTCCACCCCCGTCCGACGGAGCCCTCCGGCCAGGCCGCGGAGCATCACCTCGCCCAGGTGTTCACGGACAGCGAGGGCCACCTGCCGACGGTCCACGAAGCCCTCGTGACCACCGACAGCTTCTGGGAGCGACCGTGGGCCCGGGTCAAGACGCCGCACGACCTGGTGCTGGGCGTCGCGCGTGCGCTGGGCCTCATCGAAGAGGGGGAGGCCATGGGCGAGGCACTCGAGGCCCTCGGGCAGCCTCTGTGGCGCGCTCCCTCGCCCAAGGGGTGGTCGGACGACGAAGCCGACTGGACCGGACCCGAGCAGGTCCTGGGGCGCATCGAGTGGCTCGCCCGGGTGGCCCGCACGGTGGGACCGACGGCAGGGCGCGGCCGGGCGCTGGCCGACGAGCTCTACGGCGCGACGCTGTCCCCACGAACGGCTGACACGCTGCGCTCGGCGGGACGGGACGACCTGTGGGTGCTGCTGTGCAGCCCCGAGATGCAGCGGAGGTAGACGATGAACCCGACCATGAACCGACGTGCCTTCCTCGCAGCCCTGGGCGCCAGCGCCGCCCTTCCTTCGGTCGCGCTGGCCACCGCCGAGACCGACGCTCGCCTGGTGGTCGTGCTGCTCCGCGGCGGGGTGGACGGCCTGGCCATGGTGCCCGCCACCGCCGATCCCCACTTCCGCGCGGCCCGCGGCACCGCGGCGCCCGAGTCCGACGGGCTGCCCCTCGACGGCCCGTTCGCGCTGCACCCGTCGCTCGCACCGCTGCTCCCGCTGTGGGAGCGCCACGAGCTGCTGGTCGCCCACGCGGTCGGACTGCCCTACCAGCAGAGGTCCCACTTCGACGCCCAAGACATGCTCGAGACCGGCTTCGACCGGCCGCTGGCCTCCGACAGCGGCTGGCTGAACCGGGCCTTGTCGGCGGCCGGTCGCGCCAGCCCGGCCATGGCCGTCGGACGGCACGTGCCCCTGATGCTCCGTGGACCCGCGCGCGCCACGTCGGTCGACCCGAGCCGCCGAAGCCGCCTCACCCCCGAGCGCATCGCTCATGTCCGCGACGTACTCGCCGACGACCCCTTGCTCGCCGCGGCCATCGACGAGGGGTTGGCGACGCGAGCCCTGGTCGACGCGGTGACAGTGCGACGGAGCCGCGACCTCGACACGCAGGCGGCCACCGTCGCGCAGCTCCTGGCCCGAGCCGACGGTCCGCGGGTGGCGGTGTTCGACGTGGGTGGCTGGGACACCCACACGAGCCAGGACCGAACGCTGGAGCGGCAGCTCGCGCAGCTCGCCCAGGGACTCGCGGCGTTCGCCGACGCCGATCCCACCACCTGGCAGCAGACCATGGTGGTGGTGGTGAGCGAGTTCGGGCGCACGGTCGCGGGCAACGGCACGGGCGGCACCGACCACGGCAGCGGCGGAGCAGCCCTGGTGCTGGGCGGGGCGGTCCACGGCAAGCGCGTCGTCGCCGACTGGCCGGGGCTGCGCCCGGGGGATCTGCTCGAGGGCCGCGACCTGCGCACGACCACCGACGTGCGGAGCCTGCTCAAGGGCGTGCTGCAGGCGCAGCTGGGACTGGCAGACGACGTGCTCGCCGCCGAGGTGTTCCCCGGCAGCCAGCACGTGCCGACCCTCGCCGTCGGCTGAGACCTACAGCGCCTCGAGGACCGAGCGGATCTCGGCCAGCTCGGGGTCGCCCATCGACATGGCCTCGGCCACCAGCAGCAGGTCGAGCGCCTCCGCCACGGCGCGGGTGCCTTCGAGGGCCTCCGCGTAGGCCAGGATGGCGCGACCTCGGTGCAGGCGCCGCGACGAGCTGCTCAGCAGCTCCCCGAAGGTGTGGCTCGCTTCCTTGCTGTGGGCCGCGAACGTCGCCTCGTCCTGCCAGGTCACGTAGACGCCCACCTCGTCGGTGTCGGCCACCGTGCCCGGATCGCAGGTGCGGATCACCTGGTGGAAGACCATGGCGTCGTTGGGCGCAAGGTGCTGCGGATCGACCTCGCTGCGGTCTTCCGACACCTCCTCGCCGCTGAAGCGCACGAGTTCGAAGCCCGGTGGGAGCGTGAGCTTCACCTCCACGTTGCGTGCGGCCACGTCCATGGTGTTGACGAACCGATCCTCGAAGATCTTGGACGACTCCGAGGTGTCGGGGATGAACACCGCCGCGCCCTTGCCGAGGTCGGTCACCTGGTCCATCAGCCGGTCGTTGTAGCCGAGTGGACTGCCCACCCCGACACCGACCATGTAGATCCCATCTTCGTTGGCGGCGCCGGCATGGTCGTCGATCAGGTCGGCGCTCGTGACCCCGAGGTTCGCGCCGCCGTCGGAGAGCAACAACACCCGGTTGATCTTCTGAGGGTCGTAGGAGCGCTCGACCAGATCGTAGGCAGCGACGAGGCCCCCGTGCAGGTCGGTGCCGCCGCCCGTCGACAGGCTCTCGCACATCGAGGTCACCGCAGGGTCGCTGCCCGAGGTCACCGCATGGGCGTCCAGGAAGACGTTCTGCGTCGACGACCAGCCGAGGGCGCTCACGGTGTCGCCGGGACGAAGCATCGAGGCGATGTCACGGCACACATCCTTGGCGCGGTCCATGGGGGCACCCGACATGGAGCAGGACATGTCGAGCGACAGCGCGATGTTCAGCGGACTGCGGTCTTCGTTGGCCCGCGCCTCGCTGCTCACCCCCACCTGCAGCAGGTAGTCGCCCGCGGGCAGCGCCGTGTCCTGCACCATCTCGACGGTGATCTCGACGTCGTCGACCGCCGCCGCCGGGTAGTCGAAGCTGTAGTAGTTGAGGAACTCGTAGGCCCGCACCACGCCCGGCGAGCTTCCCGAGAGCACCCGGTCGCGGGCGATCACCGGCGACGACATGGAGTTGGAGTCATCGGCGGACAGCCACAGCTCCACCGGTTCGCCGTCATGACAGGTGCCGCTGCCGGTGTCGGCCGTGGGGCCGACAGCAGTGTCCCCTGCGGTGTCGCTGTCGGTGTCCGTGTCGGTGTCCGTGTCCGTGTCCGTGTCCGTGTCGCTGTCCGTGTCGGCGTCGCTGTCGGCGTCGGTGTCGGCGTCCCCGTACGACCAGTCGTCGTCGTCGTCGTCTCCGTAGGTGCCGTCTACGGGCCCGCCGTCGTCGTCGTCGTCGCCCCACTCGCTGGCGTCGTCGCGCTCGTCACTGCCCGTGCACGCGCCCAGGAGGAGGACCGGGAAGAGCACGAGGGGAAGCAGATGGGACAGGCGCAGGCATCGCATGGGTCACTCCTTGCCGATCTGACGATCGGTGTCGCTCGTTGTGCCTCCATCGTTCGCCGCCACGCCCCCACCCGCCACCCGGTTCTGCACAAAGCATGACGCACTTTGGCCCAGTCGTGCGCAGAAATGCCATACACAACCCCATCGCGACCCCCTCGGGTGCCACCGCTCCCGGATGAGGCTACGGCCCATCTCGGAGGTCACTCCTGGGACGTCCCACCGCAGACACCGTGCTCGCCGGACACGACCTTCGAGGTCGCACGATGCTCGTCACCGGCGCCACCAGCGGCATCGGCGCGGAGACCGCGCGGGCGCTGGCGTTCGCGGGCGCTCGTGTGCACGTGGGGTCCCGGACGCCGGCCAAGGGAGCGGCGGCGTGCGACACGATCCGGGCCGTCCACCCTCAGGCCGACGTGGTGCCCTTCGTCGCCGATCTTTCCTCGCTCGCGGCGGTCCGTGCGGCCGCCCAAGCGTTCGCCGACGAGGCGCTCGACGTGCTGATCTGCAACGCCGGGGTGTTCGGTGGCGGCTACGCGGCGAGCGCCGACGGCATCGAGCGGACGTTCGCGGTGTGCCACCTGGCCCACGCCGTGCTCTTCGACGAGCTGCGTCCCCGGATGCACCACGCAGCCGAGCGCGCCGAGCGCCACGCACGGCTGGTGATGGTGAGCTCTGAGAGCCACCGCGGTCGCAAGCAGCTCGACCTGGCCCATGTGCCGATGAGCGAGGCCGACCACGCCGACATGGCCGCCTACGACCTGGCGAAGCTGTGCAACGTGCTGTTCGCCCGAGAGGCCGATCGGCGCTTCGCGAGCGGCGGCATCCGTGCCGTCAGCCTGCACCCCGGAACGATGGTGCACACCGACATCGCGCGCAGCAGCTGGTATGCCCGGCTCGGGATGTGGCTGCTCAAGCCCCTGACGCCGAGCATCGCGCAGGGGGCGGCCACCTCCGTCTACGCCGCTGCCCACCCCGACCTCGAGGGCGTCGGTGGCGTCTACCTCGACAAGGTGGCCATCGCGGCCGAGAGCGAGCTCGGGCGCGACGACGAGGCCGCCCGGATGCTGTGGGAGCACACCGCGCAGCTCCTCGCTGATCTACCCTGAGGTCCGCGGAGGAAGCGATGACGCGCGGGATCTGGATGGCACTCTGGCTGACGGGCGGCTGCGGGAGCAGCGACGGCGAGACGGACGGCGAGACCGCGGACGGTCCGTGGCCCGCGAGCTGCGACTCGTCGGAGACCACAGGTGACCAGCGCGGCCTCTGCCGCCTGTGGAGCGGAGAGAAGACCGCGGACGACGACGCATTTCGCGGCCAGTGCGAGGAGGAGTACGAAGGCGTCTACGGCGACGAGGGCTGCCCCGGCGACGCGGTGGTCGGCATCTGCGAGACGGACCAGGGCTACGGACTGTTCCTCGACTACACCTACTACTCCCCCACCTACACGGCGCAGACCGCGCAGCTCGACTGTGAGTCGCTGCCGAGCTGCAGCTTCTCCTGCGAGTGGGTCGCGGTGCGCGCGCTGTGATGCCGACGCTTCGCACCTGGAGCGGGCACCACTTCGCCACACCGCAGTCGGTGGCGCGCCCGGGGAGTGCGGTCGCCGTGCAAGACCTCGTGCGCCGGGCCGAGGGTCGTCGCGTGCGTGCCTTCGGAGCGCTGCACAGCTGGAGCGACATCGCGCTGACCGACGGCGTGGCGGTGTCGCTCGACCTGCTGTCGGGCCTGGTGCGGGTCGATGGGCAGCGGGTCACCGTCCACGCCGGCACACGGCTCCGGGATCTGAACCAGCTGCTGGCCCAGCACGGCCTGGCGATGCCGATCCTCGGCTCGGTCGACCCCCAGGCCATCGCGGGCGCGGTGGCCACCGGCACCCACGGCTCGTCGCGGCGGCACGGAAACCTCGCGAGCATCGTGCGCGGCATGAAGCTGGTGACCGGCACCGGCGAGCTGCTCGAGGTGGGCGAACACGACCCTCGACTCGACGCCCTGCGGGTGGGACTGGGCGCCACCGGCATCGTCACCGAGCTCACTCTCGACGTCGTGCCTGCCTTCCACCTCGCTGAGACCGCCACCCCGATGCCGGTGCGGGAGGCCATTGCGCGCGTCGACGAGCTCTCCCAGTCGGCGGAGTTCGTGAAGCTGTGGTGGCTGCCCCACACGGGCCAGGCCGTGGTGTTCACCGCCGACCGCACCGACGAGCCGAGCGCCTTCTCCCCCACCGCCCGCTGGATCGACGAGCAGCTCGTGAATCGCCTCGCGTTCCGGGGTGTGCTCACGGCGAGTCGCTGGTTCCCCGGCTGGACGCCCACCCTGAACCGCGTGGTGGGGGCCGCCTACTTCCGTCCGCAGCGCCGGGTAGGGCGAAGCTTCGAGGTGTTCCACCTCGCCATGCCCCCGGTTCACCGGGAGATGGAGTACGCGTTCGGGGTGGAGCACACCCGCGACGCCCTCACCGAGCTGGTCGACTGGGTGCAGGCCGAAGAGCTCCGGGTCAACTTCATCGTCGAGGCCCGCTTCGTGCGCGCCGACGGCGGCTGGATGTCACCGGCCCACGGCCACGATGTGTGCCAGCTGGGGGCCTACATGGCGAACAGCGCCGATCTGCCACGCTACTTCGCCGGCTTCGAGCAGCGCATGCTCGCGCTGGGGGCCCGCCCCCACTGGGGCAAGGAGTTCGGTGCCGACGGCGCCACCGTGCTCGCCCGCTACCCGAAGGCCGAGGCCTGGTGGCAGCTCGTGCAGCAGCTCGACCCCGACGGCGTGTTCCGCAACCGATTCACCGATCGGCTGTTCCCCGCCACAGCCCCAGGTAATCCGCCGCAGGCGAACGAGGTCCTCCCCGAGGACCGGAGTTCGTGGGGAGGGCTCGGAGCCGTGTAGCGGAGGACTCTCGAACGGACCCGCGCCGGTTGGCCGCCGAGATCAAAGGAGCGAACACCGCCATTTCAAGGCCAACCAAGCGGTCCGACCAAGCCATCCGACCGTGGCAGGATCGGTGGGTGGCCCACGCCAGGGCGTTCGTGCTACCGCGGCCCAATGTACACCGCCCGCCGCTTTCGCTTCGTTCGTACCGTACAGTGGACCTGGACCATCCTGCCGCTGATGGGGCTGTGGTCCCTGGGACTGACGGCTGCCCACAACCTGCTCCACCTCGAGTGGCTGCGCCTGCTCGGCCTTCCCGTGGGCCTCCTCGGCACTGCGGTGTCGTTCTACCTGGGCTTCAAGGGCAACGCTGCCTACGAGCGCCTGTGGGAGGCGAGGAAGATCTGGGGCGGCATCGTCAACACGAGCCGCACGTGGGGCGTCTACGTCACGACGCTGGTCACCGACCTGCACGTGGGCGACCGGGCCGCCGACCCGCCCCTTCCGCAGCTCCATCGTGAGCTGCTCTACCGGCACATGGCCTGGCTGGGCGCGCTGCGCACGCAGCTCCGTCGCCGAAAGGCATGGGAGCACGACGCCGAGTGGAACGACCGCTTCCGCAAGGTCATCGGCACCTACGACCAATCCCCCGAGCGTCTGCGTCGCCGCATCGAGCCTTTCCTGCCGCCCGGTGAGGCCGATCAGCTGCTCACCCAGAAGAACCAGGCCACTCAGCTGCTCCGCCGACAGGGTGAGCGCATCGCGACGCTGTTCGAGTATGGCCGGATCGACGACTTCCGACACATGGAACTCGTAAAGCTCCTCGAGGAGATGTACACGCTTCAAGGCAGGTGCGAGCGAATCAAGAACTTCCCTCTGCCACGGCAGTACGCGACCGCGAACCATTGGTTCGTGATGGTCTTCCTGCTGCTGCTGCCCGCTGGCCTGCTCGGCACGCTCCACGGCTATGCCCTACCCGAGCACTTCGCATGGGGCGTGGTGCCCGCCTCGATGATCCTGGGATGGGTGTTCTACACCTGGGACATGGTCCTGGACTACAGCGAGAACCCCTTCGAGGGCCTGATCAACGACATTCCCATGGACGCGTTGTCGCGCACCATCGAGATCGACCTTCGCGAGATGCTCGGCGAGACCGACCTACCCGCCCCCGTCGGCCCCGTGGCCGACGGTCACGCCGTGATGTAGACGGAGGCGCGTATGTATGTTCAACGGCGACTTCCCGTGCTGGGCGTTCTTCGCGTCACCTGGCTGGTGCTCCCCCTCTCGGGCCTCTGGGCTACCGCGATGGTGGCAGCCCACAACTTGCTGGGTCTCGAGGGAATTCGTCTGCTCGGACTGCCCACCACCGTTTTGGGCACCGCTGTGTCGTTCTACCTGGGGTTCAAAGGGAACGCCGCCTACGATCGGCTGTGGGAGGCACGGAAGATCTGGGGCGGCATCGTCAACACGAGCCGCACGTGGGGCCTGCAGACGCGCACCCTCGTGAGCGACCACCACGTCAACGGCCACCCACCCGAGCGTGCGCTCCACGACGACCACCGAGTCCTGGTCTACCGACACGTGGCCTGGCTGCACGCCTTGCGCACGCAGCTGCGCCGGCCCAAGCCGTGGGAGCACCGAGAGGCCTGGAACGACCGCTACCGCGCCCTCCGGCAGACCCTCGACATGGGGCCTGCTCGCCTCGAGCGGCGGATCACCCCCTTTCTCGACGACGCCGAGCGCGCGGAGGTGATGGCACAGAAGAACCAGGCGACTCAGCTCCTACGCCTGCAGGCGGAGCACCTCCGCGAGCTGTACGCTGCCGGCCGCATCGAGGACTTCCGCCACATGCAGATGGTCGCACTGCTACAAGAGATGTTCACCTTGCAAGGCAAGTGCGAGCGCATCAAGAACTTCCCGCTGCCGCGGCAATACGCCTCCGCCAGCCACTGGTTCGTCAAGATCTTCGTCGTGCTGATGCCCGCGGGCCTGCTCGGCATCGTGCACGGCTACGACGTGCCCGACAGCTACCTGTGGGCCACGGTGCCTGCAGCGATGCTGGTAGCGTGGGTGTTCTATGCGTGGGATGTGGTGGTGGAGTACAGCGAGAGCCCCTTCGAGGGACTGTCGAACGACGTGCCCATCGACGCGCTCACCCGCACCATCGAGATCGACCTACGGGAGATGCTCGGCGACGACGACCCGCCGCCGCCACTGGCGCCGCACGACGGCATGGCGCTCATGTGACCGTGTCGCGCGGCCCACCGCCGAGCACGCCGTCGACGTCGTCGAGCACACCGTGGTGGTCGACGGGCACTCGGAGCACGGCCCCGGGGGCGGCCTGCAGCAGCGCACGCCCGCCGGCGTCGCCGCGGAGCCCCTCGAGCTCCGGAAACAAGCGCGCGGGCCACAGCACCGGATTCCCCGCCCTCCGCTGGTCGCCCTGGCCGGCCACGGGCACCAGCACCAGCTGCTGGGTGGCCGGGCTCTGGGCGGCCAGCAGGGTGCGCAGCGTGCCGGCGCGGAGCCAGGGCATGTCGCCGAGCACCACGAAGAGCGCATCGAGGTGATCGGCACGGCAGGCCCGCACCCCCACCCCGATCGACCGTCCCATGCCCTCGTGGTGGGCCTCGTTGACCACGAACCGCACGTCGCGGCCTGCGAGGGCCCCACGGACCGCGTCGGCCTGGTGACCGAGGACCACGGTGACCGGCGAGACATCGGCCGCCAGCACCGCGTCGACGGCGTGGGTCACGAGCGGCTGCCCGTCGAGGGGCTGCAGGAGCTTGTTCACGTCGCCCGCGCGCCGCGACGAACCCGCCGCCAGCACCACCGCTCCCACCCGCCGCGGACGCTCGGCCAGGCGACGTGCCTGCACGACCTCGGCGAGGATGGACAGCGCGATCTCCGCGGCCCCCTGGCCCCCGATCGGCAGCCCCGCGGGCCCATGCAGTCGGGCCAGCTGATCGGAGGGCACCCCAGCGGCCCAGAGCCGCTCGAGCCGCGCCCGCTGCGTCTTGCGGCTGCCGAGGGCCGCCACGTGGTAGGCCGGACTCGCCAGCGCCGCGCGGATGGCGGGGTCGTCGAGGGCCGGATCGTGGGTGAGCATCACCACCGCGCAGGAAGCGTCGAGGAGCGCCGGCAGCACCTCGGCCGGGCGCCCGCGCACGATCTCGACCCCCGGGAAGCGGTCGGGGGCAGCCCAGCCCGACCGAGGGTCGACCACCACCGGGCGCATGCCCACGGTGGTCGCGAGCTGGGAGAGCTTCTGAGCGATGTGGGTGCCGCCGACGATCAGCAGCCTCGGCGCCGCCGCACGCTCGGCGGCCTCCTCGGCCGCGATCACCTCGTCGGTGGGCGCCGGCGCGATCGCCACGGTCACCCGCCCGCCGCAGGGAAGCCCCACCTCGCCGGCCTGGCTGTTGGCGATCTGGTAGACGTGATCGCCGCCGCCGGCCGCATCCCCCGCCAGCAGCTGCAGCGCCGACTGCACCACCGCCGACTCCACGCAGCCCCCCGACACCGAGCCCCAGAACCGCCCATCATCGGCCACCACCATGTGGCTGCCCAGCGGCGCAGGACTCGAGCCCACGACGTCGGTGAGGGTGGCGAGGGCCACCCGATGCCCCTGGGACCGGTAGTGGCGCACCGCATCCCAGGCGGTGCGTCCTCCGCCCGAGGCCACCGGCTGCGGCCTCGGGGCGACCGGGCCCGAGTCGCCGGCGGCCG
>Ga0213839_1001015_pt1 | contig 21017 bp, 23 predicted proteins | sample SWPATP21_FD_160075 | JGI IMG/M metagenome (GOLD analysis project Ga0213839, IMG submission 160075) | Coastal seawater microbial communities from Marineland, Florida, United States - SWPA TP2 #1 | ecosystem: Environmental > Aquatic > Marine > Coastal | place: USA: Florida | collected 2016-08-14
TGCTGGCCATCACCTCCGATCGGCTGATCCAGGGCCTGGCCCGGCGCCACCGGGAGCTCGAGATCACTGCCGCGGACGTCGACGCCGCCGCGGCAACAGCCCTGCAGCTGGTCTCCGGCGGAGCTGCCAGCCGGGCGGAGCTGCCAGCCGGGCGGAGCTGTTCCAGGCCTTCGAACGGGCGGGCCAGTCCACAGCCGGCCAGCGCGGCATTCATCTGCTGGGCATCCTGTGCCAGCGGGGATACCTGGTGCAAGGTCCGCTGGCCGGCAACCAGCAGCTGGTCGTGGCCTTCGACGACTGGATCACCGAGTCGCGGACCCTGGACCGTTCCGAAGGCGTCTCCGAGTGGCTGCTGCGCTACTTTCGCAGTCACGGCCCCGGCACGGAACGTGATTTTGCCTGGTGGGCCGGCCTTCCGCTGACGGAAACCCGGGCTGCCCTGGCCCGGGTGTCGGACCAGCTGGTGGAGCTGGAGTTCGAGGGGACAAGATACTGGCTCTCGCCCGAGACAGCCGCGCTGCTCGATGCCGGCGTACCCGGTCAGCGCACGGTTCTGGCGCTGCCGGGGTTCGACGAATTCCTGCTCGGCTACGCGGACCGGTCCCTCGTGCTGCCGCCGGAGCACGCCGAGAAGATCGTCCCCGGCGGCAACGGCGTGTTCAAGAAGACCATTGTGGCCGGCGGCGGCGTGATCGGCACCTGGGCCGGGCCGGCCGGCGGCCGGAACCCCGGCGTCGTGCCCGAACCCTTCGACGCCGTTAACGGGCTGCGGCCTGCCGCCCAAAAATCCTTTGAGCTGCAGGCCGCGAAGTACCGCAAATACCTGGGTTCCTGACGGGGATCCTGAAATCCCCTAGAGGTTTCCGGTGGCGATGCGGAGCATGCGCCGCAGCGGCTCGGCAGCGCCCCACAGCAGCTGGTCGCCGACCGTGAACGCGCTGATGTACTGCGGACCCATCTCCATCTTGCGGATGCGGCCCACCGGAATGTCCAGGGTGCCGGACGCCGCCACGGGGGTGAGCCCGGCCATCGAGGCTTCCTTGGTGTTCGGCACCACGCGGGCCCACTCGTTGTCCGCATCGATGAGCTTCTCGATCTCGGCCACCGAGAGGTCTTCGCGCAGCTTCAGCGTCAGGGCCTGGGAGTGCGAGCGCATCGCGCCGATCCGGACGCACAGCCCGTCCATGATGACGCGGTTCCCGGCCGAGGTGCCCAGGATCTTGTTGGTCTCCACCCCGGCCTTCCATTCCTCCTTGGACTGGCCGTTGCCGAGGTCCGCGTCGATCCACGGGATCAGGGACCCGGCCAGCGGCACGCCGAACTGCGTGGCGTCGATATCGGTCCGCTGGTGCGCCAGGACCTTCCGGTCGATCTCCAGGATGGCCGACGCCGGGTCGTTCAGTTCGCTGCTGACTTCGGCGTTGAGTGTCCCGAACTGGTTCAGCAGTTCACGCATGTGGCGCGCCCCGCCCCCGGAAGCGGCCTGGTACGTCATGGAGGTGCCCCACTCGACGAGGTCGTTCTTGAACAGGCCGCCAAGACCCATGAGCATGCAGGACACGGTGCAATTGCCGCCGATGTAGTCCTTGACCCCGCCCGAGAGGCCGGCGTCGATGACGTCGCGGTTGATGGGGTCCAGCACGATGATGGAGTCATCATTCATGCGCAGCGTGGAGGCCGCATCGATCCAGAGGCCGTCCCAGCCGCGGCTGCGCAGCTCGCCGTGGACCTGCTTGGTGTAGTCCCCGCCCTGGGCCGTGACAATAATGGGCAGCTTCGCCAGCGCCTCGAGGTCGAACGCGTCCTCAAGCTTGCCGGCCGCCCCCGCGGCAGCGCCGGCAATGGCGGGGGCGGCGCCGCCCGCGTTCGAGGTGGAGAAGAAAACCGGGTTGATGTTGGCGAAGTCGCCCTCGTCCTGCATGCGCTGCATCAGGACGGAACCGACCATGCCGCGCCAACCGACCAGGCCGACGGACGGGGTAGCTGCTGTAGTCATGGGCCCAGTTTAGACTTTGCCGGCTGCAGGACGCAGTCGGTTACGTCACCTGTGTTATTCGGCGCGCGGCTCTTCCAGCAGGGCCGCCTTGCGCCTGCGCAGCGCAAAGACCGCCCCGAACGTGAAGACCTGGGTCACCACCACCAGCACGATCGCACCGAGGATCTTGTTGCCGCCCAGGATCATGGTCAGTCCCACGATGGCCGAGAGCAGTGCCAGCAGGGGCAGGAGCATGTACCCCAGGACAAAGAGTGTCTCGGGCTTCCTCAGCACTACTTGGCCTCCGTCCGGCGCCACAGCGTCACCCGGTAGCGTGTGCCGTTGGCGGATGTCAGCCACCCGTTGGCGGGGAGGCTGGCGGAGGCGGTCCAGTCGTACCCGAGTTCGGGCGCGAACGTATCCCCTTCGGCGGTCGTGTCGATCGTGGTCACGACCGCGACGTCGGCAAGGTCCAGTGCCTGCGCGAAGATCTCGCCGCCGCCGATGATCCAGACGGTCTCGTGGCCCGGCATGAACTGCGATTCGAGCAGGGCGTCGTCGAGGGATGCGACCGCGACGGCGCCTTCCGCGGCGGGGGTGTCACGCCAGTCTTTCTTCCGTGTGATGACGATATTCGTCCGGCCGGGCAGCGGGCGATACTTGTCCGGGAACGACTCCCAGGTCTTGCGTCCCATGATGACCGGGTGGCCGGAGGTGAGGCTGCTGAAGTGTTTCAGGTCCTCGGGCAGGTGCCACGGCATGGTGCCGGCCTTGCCGATGACTCCGGTGCTGGTCTGGGCCCAGACCAGCCCGAGCCCGGTGGTGGAGGCTCGAAGTTGCTCAGTGAAATCGCCGGGCTGCACGCCCGCGGTGTTTTCTTTGCTCATACGGCTATCGGGGCCTTAATCGTCGGGTGGTGCTGGTATCCGACCACTTCGAAGTCCTCGAGGGTGTAGTCGAAAATGGAGTCCGGCTTGCGGACAATCTTCAGCTGGGGGTAGTCGTAGGGATCGCGGGCGAGCTGCTTGAGGACCTGGTCCATGTGGTTGTCGTAGATGTGGACATCCCCGCCGGTCCAGACGAATTCGCCCGGCTCCAGGCCGGTCTGCTGCGCCATCATGCAGGTCAGCAGGGCGTAGGACGCGATGTTGAACGGCACGCCCAGGAAGGTGTCCGCCGAGCGCTGGTACAGCTGGCAGGAGAGCTTGCCGTCGGCCACGTAGAACTGGAAGAACGCATGGCACGGGGGCAGGGCCATGTCCTTGAGCTCGGCGACGTTCCAGGCCGAGACGATGTGCCGGCGCGAGTCCGGGTCGGACTTCAGGTTCTCGATGAGCTCGGCGATCTGGTCGATGTGGCCGCCGTCGGGCGTGGGCCAGGAGCGCCACTGGACCCCATAGACCGGGCCGAGTTCGCCGTCGGCGTCGGCCCACTCGTCCCAGATCGTCACGCCCTGGTCCTGCATCCACTTGACGTTGGTGTCGCCGCGCAGGAACCAGAGCAGTTCCACGGCGACGGACTTGAAGTGCACCCGTTTGGTGGTGATGAGCGGGAAGCTCTTGGACAGGTCAAAGCGGAGCTGACGGCCAAATACGCTGAGGGTGCCGGTTCCGGTGCGGTCCGATTTGTGCGTGCCGTGCTCGAGGACGTCACGCAGCAGGTCTTCATAGGGCGTAGGAATGCTCACGGTTCCAGTCTACTGAGAAGTCGCTGCCCATCCTTATTCGTCTTGCTGGCTGAGCTTTGTCCGCAGGATTGCCAGCAGTGCGGCGTCGTCGAAACCGGCGCGCCGGCCCTCGGCAATGTAATGCTCGACGGCGATGGTCACCTCTGCCGGGGCGACGGCGGGCGACGCGGCGGCGGCCGGTGTGACAGACGGTACGCCAGACGGTATGCCGATGGCGTGATGGCGGCCGGCGACCACGGTCCCGTTGCGCCGCCGGGTCTCGACCAGCCCGGCCTGTTCGAGTTCCTTGTAGGCCCGCGCGACGGTCCCGGCGGCGAGGCCGAGATCGCGCGCGAGGCTCCGGACGGCAGGCAGCCGGGTCCCCGGTGCCAGTGCCCCGATGGCGATCAGCGAGGCGATCTGCGCCCGGATCTGCTCGAAGGGCGGAACCGGCGACCGCAGATTGACGGAGATCCCTGCGGTCACGCGGCGACTTCCTTCCTCGGCAGGGGAGCGGGGGACCGCCGGGCCGCAGCACCGACCGGGATGACCGCGATGACCGTGGCGGCGACGCCGAGGACCGTGCCGGCCGCGATCGCCGGTCCCCAGAATGTCGCGGCCGGGTCGGTCTCCCCGAAAACATCCCGCCCCAGCACCGCAGCCCAGGCATTGCTCTGGGTCAGCAGAAGGGCACCGGCCTGCGCGGTGAGCGCGGCCGCCAGGGTCCGCACCACCCGGCGGACAGTGATGGCGCGCAGGGCAGCGTCGAGGCCACGCGGGGCATCGCGAACACCCTGGCGGAACCTGGCCGTGAGGAACGCCGGGAGGGATGCAGCGAAGGTTCCGGCCGTGAGCAGCCCGGCCGGAACCCAGCCCGGGCCGTCGCCCAGGCGCACCTGCCCCGCCGCCGTGACACCAAGGACGGCGACGAAGAGGAACAGTGCCAGAACCGCCGTGGTCAGCATGGCGGGGCTCACCGGTCGCCGGGGCCAGGCGCGCGGCGCTGCGGGAATTCCGTAATTGCGCTGCAGCAGGAGCTCGCCGGCGGCAATGACCAGCAGGACGAAAGCGGCCGTCAGCGCCACGAAGCCCGCAACGCCGTAACCGGCGGAAGCCATGAGGACCCGGGACAGGAAGGCACCGGCCACCAGCGGCACGGCGGCCGCCAGCCCCAGCAGCGCCCCGAGGGAGGAGACGAGCGTGGCGGCCGCGTGCTGGCCGCCGGCGGCGACCCCTGATTCCGGGCGGTTCCGGCGGCCCGGTTCCGCGGCCGCAAGCCGAGGAGGCCGCCACCCCCACATGACGAGAAGGACCACCGTGCATGCCAGGCCGGCCGGATTCATCCACGACGTCATCCCCTGGGACGGATCTGGACGGGCCGCGAAGTTCCCCGCGATGGAGGCCAGCCCGGCGGCCACCGTGGACGCCGTGCGCAGCAGCCGGTTCATCGCAATGGTCCGGAGCACGGCGTTGTCGGCCGCGTCGAGGGATTCCAACTGGCGGCGCCGGGCGATGAGCCACAGCACCAGCCACGTCCCGGCGGCCAAAACCAGCAGGGCGCCTCCGAGCCAGCCGGCCACCTCAGGCCCGGGAATGCGGCCGTCACCGCCGCCTGTGTAGTAGCCGTTGCTGTACGCGCCGTCGCTGACCGTGGCGGGGGCCACGGCCGCGAATCCCGGCAGGGCGGCAGTCCGGGCGATTGCCCCGGCGGCCGTGACAAAGATGGCCGCGGTGGTCAGGGCCAGCCTGCGGGGCAGGAAGTCGCCGATATGCCGGACCGAGAGCACGGCCTGCCGCCGCATTCGGCGCGGACCCGGGTAGCTGATCTGGCCGAGGGCATGGACCGCCAGGCAGCCCAGGACGGGCCACGCCAGGGCCGGGGCGATCGTCTCGGCACTCACCAGGGCGCCGCCGGCGGATGGAGCGGCCGGGATGATGCCCAAAGTCGTCGCGCCCTGGAGCGTGCTCGCGAGCCAGCCGATCACGCCGACCCACAGCCCGTGCTCGGACACGGTCTGTGGCGATGTGCCCGTCCCTGGTGCCCAGATCACCCACCGCAGCACGGCGTACACGAGCAGGGCCGCCATCGCGGGGCCGAGCAGCAGCATCGGCGGAAGGTAGAACTGGGACGGCATGAAATCCCCCACGATTCAGCAGCAATGTACCAAGTTATTGATACAAACTAAGGCTGCGGTCCCCGGGGGTCAAGGACCTCAGTCGTCGAACGGCCTGAACCGCTCCACGGCCACCACTTTGTTCTTGCTGTGGTGCGCCACGTGGCACACGATGATCTCGCCCGGGGCCAGGAACGGGTCCGAGGACGGCAGTTCGTCCCGGAGGCGGGAGCCCATGTGTTTCGCGAGTTGCTTCAGGACGGTCGGCAACGCCGGGCGGTGCGTACACAGGGCTACGGCCCGCTGCTTGTCGAACAGCGCCTCGACGACGGCGGCCGTCTTCTGCGGGCTGCGGCCGTGCCGGTGCTCGGTGAGGGCCTCGTTGAGCTTCACCTTGACGTCGGCCGACTTGGCGTACGGTGCGATGGTGGCCACGCACCGCAGCCACGGGCTCGAGACGATCCGCGCGGGCTTCCACGCGTGCAGGAGCCGTCCCACCGACTGGGCCTGCCGCATGCCGGTAGCGGCGAGCGGCCGGTCACCCTCTGCTTTGGTCCACGAAGAGCGGGGTTTGGCCTTCGCATGGCGCACGATCAGCATCGGCCACGTTTTCAGTTCACCGCGGGCATGGGCCGACACGAGATGCTCGAGCGGGTCGACATCACTGGGATTGCTGAGCAGCCGGGCTGCTTTCTCCGGAGAACACCACATGATGCTGTCCACTTCCCTGCCGTCCGGCACCAGCGCGGCACCGTCGACGTTGACCGCCCAGTAGTGGACCACCTTCAGACCGGCCGGCACGTGGTAGTGGATGGCCGGAAGCGGGATCCCCAGCGGGGCGATCAGCCCGATCTCCTCCTCCACCTCGCGGACGGCGCACTCCGGGACGGTCTCGCCCGGGTCGATCTTGCCCTTCGGCCAGGACCAGTCGTCATACCGCGGGCGGTGAATCAGCAGGACCTCGAGCTGGTCCTTGCTTACCGAATTCAGGCGCCAAGGGATGGCACCGGCCGCCGTGACGGCAATCTCCTCGCCGGGATGGTCCGTCTGGTCGGCAATCAGTGCATCGCTGCTCACACTCACGGTCCCTACCGCAGGCTGGTCGAGCGTTGACGCGAGCGGGAAGCAAGCAGCCAGGACTGGACATCGTCGAGGTTCCGGCCGTCCTCCGCGAGGTGGTGCCGGCTCCATTCGCCCTGCTCGTCCAGGTGCCAGCTGGCGGTTTCGGGATCCATGTAGCGCTTGAGCAAGTCCATGACGTAGCTTGTGTCGGCGCCGCTCGTGAGCTGCACGAGGGCCTCCACCCGGCGGTCCAGGTTGCGGTGCATCATGTCGGCCGAGCCGATGTAGACCACCGGGTCGCCGGCATTGGCGAAGGCGAAGACGCGCGAGTGCTCCAGGAAGCGGCCCAGCACGGAGCGGACCGTGATGTTCTCGCTCAGGCCGGGCACGCCGGGCCGCAGGGAGCAGATGCCGCGGACAATGACGTCCACCGGCACCCCGGCCTGGGATGCACGGTAGAGCGAATCGATGATGGCCTCGTCCACCATCGAATTGACCTTGATCTGGACCCTGGCGGCGATTCCGGCCTTGGCGTTCCTGATCTCGGTTTCGATCCTGTCGATCAGCCCGGACCGGACCGAGCGCGGCGCCACGAGCAGCCGCTTGAAGGTGGATTTCGGCGCGTAGCCGGACAGCTGGTTGAACAGCTTCGAGAGGTCTTCGCCCACCTGCTCGTTGGCCGTCAGCAGGCCCAGGTCCTCATAGTAGCGGGCGGTCCGCGGGTGGTAGTTGCCGGTGCCGATGTGGCAGTAGCGGCGCAGGCCGTCCACTTCCTGGCGCACCACGAGGGAGAGCTTGCAGTGGGTCTTGAGGCCCACGATGCCGTACACCACGTGGACGCCGGCCTGCTCCAGCTTCCGCGCCCACGAGATGTTGGCCTGCTCATCGAAGCGGGCCTTGATCTCCACGAGGGCCAGAACCTGCTTGCCGGCCTCCGCGGCGTCGATCAGCGCGTCGACAATCGGGGAGTCCCCGGAGGTGCGGTACAGGGTCTGCTTGATGGCCTGGACCTTCGGGTCCGCGGCAGCCTGTTCCAGGAATGCCTGGACGGATGTGGAGAAGGAGTCATAGGGGTGGTGCAGGAGGATGTCCCGGCGCCGCATGGCGGCGAAGACGTTGGCCGCCTTGGAGGTTTCCGATTCGTTGAGGTACCGGGAGGTGTGCGGGACGTGCTTGGGGTAGTGCAGGTCCGCCCGGTCGATCCCGGCAATCACCGAGAGTCCGCGCAGGTCCAGCGGTGCCGGCACGGAGTAGACCTCGGATTCCTCGACGCCGAGCTCGCGGATCAGCAGCGCCCGGATGTTCGGGTTGATGTCGTTGGTGACCTCGAGCCGGACGGGAGGGCCGAACCGGCGGCGCAGGAGTTCCTTCTCCAGCGCCTGCAGGAGGTTCTCGGCGTCGTCCTCTTCGACTTCGACGTCCTCGTTGCGGGTCACGCGGAACGTGTGGTGCTCCAGGACCTCCATGCCGGCGAACAGCTGGTCCAGGTGCACGGCGATGACTTCCTCGAGGGCGATGAATCGCGCCACGCGCCCGGGGACGGAGCCGGCGCGGGCGCCGTCGATGGAGATCAGGCGGGGGAGCTGGTCAGGAACCTTGACACGGGCGAAGAGCTCCTTGTCGCTGACCGGATTGCGGACCACCACGGCCAGGTTCAGGGACAGCCCGGAAATGTAGGGGAACGGGTGGGCCGGATCCACCGCGAGCGGGGTCAGGATCGGGAAGACCTTCTCCGCGAACATGGCGCTGAGCTGGTCCTTGGCCTGAGAGTCGAGCTCCTCCCAGTGCATGAGGTGGATGTGCTCGTAGGCCAGGGCAGGCCGGATCTGTTCGGCGTAAACCCGGGCGTGGCGCTGCTGCAGCCGGTGGGCCTCCTCGCCGATCTGCTCCAACACCTGCATGGGGCTCAGCCCGGCGGGGGAGGGGACCGCGAGGCCCGTGGCGATCCGTCGCTTCAGCCCGGCCACCCGGACCATGAAGAACTCGTCCAGGTTGGAGGCGAAGATAGACAGGAAGCTAACCCGCTCCAGCAGGTACAGGTTGGGGTCCTCGGCCAGTTCCAGGACCCGGGCGTTGAAGGAAAGCCAGCTCAGCTCCCGGTCCAGGAAACGGTCCGGGCTGATGTCGCCTTCAGGTTCCAGGTTCGGCGCGAACTCCGGAATGTCGATCCGGTCCTGGGTGGCACGTGAGGCCGGCACTTCGGAGGAGCCAAAGCGGGCACGTACCGGACGGGCCCCCTTTTCCGGGGTAGCGGGTTCAGACGTGGATGTCCGGGCAATTTCCCGTGGCATGGTGTCTCCTCAATGCTGGCGCGATGTAGCTTCAACCTTACAATCAATCACGGCCCGATGACCCCAGATTTCGGCCCCGACGGCCGGGCTATCCGCCGACTTGACTAACGCCTGTCCGCCGGGGAGACGGACCGTCATTACTGCTGCGGGAGCGGGGCGTACATGACGTCGACATCCCAGCGGGTGAAGCCGAGCCGGCGGTAGAGCGAGACGGCGGGGACGTTGTCGGCGTCGACGTAGAGCATGACGGCGCGAAGTCCGAGGTCCCGCAGGTGCTTGATGCCGGCGATGGTCAGGGCCTTGCCCAGTCCGGACCCTTGCGCCTCCGGGGTCACGCCCACCACATAGACCTCGCCGATCGCGGGGTGGTCGCCATGCCGCGGGTGCACCTTCGTCCAGTGGAATCCCAGGATCCGGTCCGCCGGGTCCACGGCCAGCAGGAAGCCCGCGGGATCAAACCACGGTTCTGCCATCCGGGCCTCGAGATCGGCGCGGGTCATATTGCCCTGTTCCGGGTGGTGGGCGAAGGCGGCCCGGTTTGCGGCCAGCCAGGCGTCCTCGTCCCGGCCGGGCACGAAGGCGCGGAGCTGCACGCCCGCCGGGAGCTTGACGTCCGGCAGTTCCGCCGCTGCCGTCATGAGCCGCATTTTCCACAGTTCGCGGACGGCGCCGAATCCGTAGCGGGCCGCGAGGTCCGCCGCGGCCTCGTGGTTTCCGTGGGACCAGGCGTTCAGGCCCGCGAAGCCGCGCACGCTCTTCAGTTCGCTCACCAGTCGGTCGCCGACGCCCTGGTTGCGGTAGCTGGGGTGGACGGCGACCTCGAGGACCCCCGTGCCGTCGGGCTCCCCGATGACGACGGCGACGCCGGCCAGGTCCTGCGCTGTTGCCGGATCTGATTTTTCCTCCGGGGCATACAGGGCAAGGGCCAGCACCGAGTGGGCGCCCGCGTCGGCAGCGCGCAGCGTGACGAGGGTCTGTTCGGACAGTGGCGGATTGCCGTCGGATTCCTGGGCCGCGGCAACCAGGGCCGCGACGTCCCGCAGCAGCCCGCCGTCCACGGATCCTGTGACAGCAAGTACGGGCCAGTTTTCCGGGTGCGCAGGGCTCATGGTGCAAGGCTAGCGGGTGCCGGGCTGTCAGCGGCCGATTTTGTCGAACTCAGGGCGGGCACGTATAGTCGTTATCTCGTCCGGCGTTGAGCCAGATGCGAGGGGGATCCACCACTGGGGTGGCCTCGATACGTTCGACCCGTATGTCCTCCACTGAATGATTGATCACTGAATGAGTGATCACCGCAAGCAGAAGGCCCCGGACTCTGGAATCCAGAGTCCGGGGCCTTCTGCGTTCACGTTCGCGGTCAGGCGGAGCGTGCTGTGCCCAGGGGGTCTTGCGCTCAGGCCTCGGTGAGTTCGTCCTCGGGCTGGCGGACCAGGGTCAGGCGGTAGCCGACGTTGCGGACGGTGCTGATCAGGTTCTCGTGGTCGGCGCCCAGCTTGGCCCGGAGCCGCCGGACGTGGACGTCCACGGTGCGGGTGCCTCCGTAGTAGTCGTAGCCCCAGACTTCGGTCAGCAGCTGCTGGCGGGTGAACACCCGGCCGGGGTGCTGGGCCAGGTACTTCAGCAGTTCAAATTCCTTGAAAGTCAGGTTGAGCGCCGCCCCGTTGACCCGTGCAGTGTAGCTCGCCTCGTCAATCACGACGCCGGCGGCCCGGATTTCGGTCGGGGCATCGTCCTGCTCGGGAACGGCGCGTGCGACGCCGAGGCGGATCCGGGCCTCGACCTCTGCCGGGCCGGCGGATTCCAGGAGGATGTCGTCCACGGCCCACGCCGAGGAGACGGCGGCCATGCCGCCTTCGGTGAGGATGAGCATCAAAGGCGCGCTGAGGCCGGTGGCCTTGAGTAATTGGGTGAGGGACCGGGCGCCGACCAGGTCCTTGCGGGCGTCCAGCAGGACGATGTCGCACGGGTCGGTCTCGAGCAGGGCGGTGGGCTCGGCTGGAAGGATATGCACCCGGTGGTTCAACAATTCGAGAGCAGGCAGGACGTCCACGGATGTTCCGGTGCTGTTCGTCAATAGCAGGATGTGCGACATTGTTCCTCCAAGGGGTGTCCGCGCATCATTGGGCGTCTGTGTTGCTGATGTTGAGTATACCTAATGGCCCCTTTCCGGCTATGGTCCCGTCACCTTCGGCCGGTCCTTTTGCGACACATATCGTTCATATAGGGCAGGATTGAACCGTCAGGGCCCGCGGCCCGTCGAAAATGAGCCGAATCGAATTGGGGTCCGCAGTGAGCGAAGGTACGACCATGGCGGGTCTGCCGAGGTCGAGCAGACCGGTGAAGCTATGGAGCGTCGGGATCATCGGCCTGGCCGGTCTCGCGGCCATTGTTGCCGGCGCCTATTCCTCGCCTGAGGTCCTCCTCGCCGTCGCGGCACTCAGCGCCGCCGGCGTCGGCATCGGCTGGCCCTATTTTCTCGGCATCCCCGCTAAGAAGACCCTCGCGGTCCTGATCGGCCTGCCCGGCGTGGGGTCGGCGGTGGCCGCGACCTATCTTCCGGCTCCCGGCTTCCTGGACTGGACACCGTCGTTCATGGCGGTCGGGGTCATGGCCATCTTCGTCATGCAGCTGCTCCGGGGGACCGGCCAGGCCCAGCGCCTCGAATCGACCCTGGGCTCGTGCTCGGGGGTCCTGCTGTCCTGCCTGGGCGCCGGCTGGATTGCGAGTTCACGATTCAACGGGGTCCGCGAGATGCTCGTCGTGGCCGCCGTCAGCGCGGCGATCGCCCTGCTGGCCGGCCTGATCCGCTGGCCTGACAGGATTGTTGCGCCGCTGGGGATCGTCAGTGCCGGGCTTGCCGGGCCGCTTGCCGGCCTGGTCTTTTCCGATATCGCGGTGCTCCCCGCAGCTCTCGCCGGCGTGGTGGTGGGGGCGGTGCTGGTGAGTTTCCGCCGCCTCGTCATCCTCAACGGCGAGGGATTGAACATTTTGGCGGCCGTGGCCATGGGACTGGGGCCGGTGTCGGCGGTCGGTTCCCTGGCCTACTTCATAGACAAACTACTCATCTACTAAGCGTTAGGATGGCATCATGTCCGTACTTGCATATGAGATCTTCTTCCTTGTCCTGCTCGGCGTGGCCAGCCTGTCCATGGCGTGGTTTGCCGGCTTTGTCGTCTACCGCCTCTTCAAAGGCCAGAAGTAACCCCACACTTTTCAGAGCCACTTTCCAGACCCCGTAGTTTCCAGAGGTAGTTGCTGTGCCGATTGAAATTCCTACAGATCTGACCCCCGAAATCGTTCCGCTGTCCTGGCTCATTGGTGAGTGGGAGGGCCGTGGCCGGCTGGGAGCCGGGGACGAGGACTCGGAGCACTTTCTGCAGCATGTCTCGTTCACGCACAACGGCCTGCCGTACCTGCAGTACCGCGCCGAGAGCTGGCTGACCGACGACGAGGGCACCAAGCTGCGTCCCCTGACGGTCGAGACCGGCTTCTGGGCGCTTGAACGCAAGCAGCGCGAGGAAGACGGCGGACCCGGGCTGATCCCGGCGGACATCGTCCCCGTGCTCAAGAGCGCCGATGAGGTCGAGGCCCTGCGCAACAGCGACGGCGGTTTCGACATCTCGGTCTCCATTGCGCACCCTGGCGGGATCTCGGAGCTCTACTACGGCCAGATCAAGGGACCCCAAATCCAGCTCAGCACCGATATGGTGATGCGCGGCAGCCATTCCAAGGAGTACACGGCGGCCACCCGGATCTTCGGGCTCGTGGACGGGAACCTGCTGTGGCGCTGGGACGTGGCCACGGGCAAGGACTCGGGGTCCGGCGGCGGCCTGGAAGCCCATGCATCGGCCATCCTCGCCAAAGTAAGCTAAACGCACGGTCTCACCGATTTTTCCGTTGTCAGCATCGACCAGGGAGAAACACCGTGAATGACGCAGTCACCAACACAGGGACCAGCACCGCCGCCAGCACAGGCGACAACACCGCCGCCGGTAGCACCAGCTACGCCGACCTCAAGGCCGTGTACTTCAACGGCACCCTCAAGAAATCCCCGGACGTGTCCAACACCCAGGGCTTGATCGACGTCAGCCGCAGAATCATGGAAAAGCAGGGTGTCACCACCCGCGTGATCCGCACGGTGGACCACGACATTGCCAGCGGCGTCTACCCGGACATGCGCGAACACGGCTGGGCCACTGACGAGTGGCCGGAGATCTACCCGGCCGTCCTCGAAGCGGACATCGTCGTGGTGGCCGGACCCATCTGGCTGGGGGACAACTCCTCGCAGACCAAGAAGCTGATCGAACGGCTTTACGCCCACTCAGGGCAACTGAACGCGAAGGGCCAGTGGGCCTACTATCCGAAAGTGGGCGGCTGCCTCATCACCGGCAATGAGGACGGGATCAAGCACTGTGCCATGAACGTCCTGTACAGCCTCCAGCACATCGGCTTCACGATCCCGCCGCAGGCCGACGCCGGGTGGATCGGCCCCGTCGGGCCGGGACCGAGCTACCTTGACGAGGGTTCCGGAGGTCCGGAGAGCGACTTCACCAACCGCAACACCACCTTCATGACCTGGAACATGCTGCACCTGGCACGCATGCTCAAAGACGCCGGCGGCATTCCCGCCTACGGAAACCTCCCCGACGCCTGGAAGGCCGGCACCCGCTTCGACTTTGAAAATCCGGAATACCGCTAAGCCGGCCCCAAAGACCCTGACAGCCCAGAGACCCCGGCGGCCCGGTCTGCCGGGGCCGGAATACGAGCACAGTTAAGGACGTTCCTTTCAATATGACTATCAAGAGCCCCCTGTTGTCGCGCCCTGCCGCTGTTGAGGGCGGCGGACCCGACGCCGGCGTCGCCGCCCACTACGGTGAGCCGCTACGGGAGCAGCGGGCGCTGGCCGCCGGCACCGCCGTCGTCGATCTCTCCAACCGCGGCGTGGTGACCGTCAGCGGGCCGGACCGCCTGAGCTGGCTCAATACCTTGTCCTCCCAGCAGCTCACCAGCCTGGCGCCGGGACAGTCCACCGAACTGCTGTTGCTGAGCGTCCAGGGCCGGATCGAATTTGACGCCCGGGTGGTGGACGACGGCGCCACCGCCTGGCTGATCGTCGAAGGGGCCGAGGCCGGCCCGCTCGCCGAATGGCTGAACAAGATGAAGTTCATGCTCCGTGTGGAGGTCGCCGATGTCTCGGCGGACTGGGCCGTGCTGGGCTCCACCAGGCGCATCCCGGAGTGGCCGCAATTTGTCGTTTGGGAAGACCCGTGGCCGCACGTCGGCGCGGGCGGCTACTCCTACGCTGTGGTGGGCGAGGACGCCCACCCCGGCCTGGAGCGGCCGTGGTTCGAGTACCTCGTCCCCGCGGCCGAGCTGGTCGCCACGGTGGGGGACCGGACCCTCGCCGGCACCATGGCCGCCGAGGCGCTGCGGATCGCCGCATGGCGTCCGCGGTGGGGCGCCGAAACCGACGACAAAACCATCCCGCACGAGCTCGACCTCCTCCGGACCGCCGTGCACCTGTCCAAGGGCTGCTACAAGGGCCAGGAGACGGTCGCCCGCGTCCACAACCTGGGCCATCCGCCGCGGCGGCTCGTGTTCCTCCAGCTCGACGGCTCCCAGCACACCCTGCCCGCGACCGGCAGCGAAGTGCGTGCCGGCGACCGCAAGGTGGGCGCCGTGACTTCCGTGGCGCAGCACTACGAAATGGGCCCCGTGGCCCTGGCCGTGATCAAGCGCTCCGTCTCCCCGGACGAGGTCCTGACCGTTGTGGACGGCGACGAGCCCTATTCCGCGGCCCAGGAAGTCATTGTGGCGCCCGACGCCGGCCAGGTAGTGGGCCGCCAGACCGGCTTCCTGCGGGGTACCCGATGAGCGGCGAGTCCCCGGTGAACGAATCGGAAGTGAACAAGCCCGCAGTTAACGAGCCGGCAGTGAACGAGCCAAACGCCGCGCCCGACGACGAGACGCTGGCGTTGGCGCACGCGCTCTTCGATGCGGCCCGCGAGGGCAACTCCGCAGTGCTTGGCAGCTATCTGGCCGCCGGCGCCCCGGCCACGCTGACCAATTCCGCCGGCGACTCGCTCGTCATGCTGGCGGCCTACCACGGTCACGCCGGCACTGTGAGGCTGATCCTGGACCACGGCGGCGACGCCAACAAGGCCAATGACCGCGGCCAGACGCCGCTGGCCGGCGCTGTCTTCAAGGGCTACACGGACGTCGCCCGCGAGTTGCTGGAGGCCGGGGCCGACCCCGACGCCGGCACGCCCTCCGCGCGGGCCGCCGCGCAGATGTTTGCCCGGACCGACATCCTGGACCTCCTCGGCTGAGCAAACCCGGGTTCCCCGGCCGGCCGCCGTCTCCCCGGGACCGGGAAGATTGCCCACGATTATTCCACGTGGAATAATCGTGATGGAATAATCAAAAGCTCCTACGGAAGAGGACACTGCGCCATGGCCCGGGCATCCGCATTGACACCTCTGGGTGTCGCCGCGCTCTCCCTGCTCGTGGAGGAACCGATGCATCCGTACGAGATGTACCAGCTCCTGATCGCCCGGCACGAGGACCGCCTGGTCAAGGTCCGTCCCGGAACCCTCTATCACGCCGTCGGGCGGCTGGAGGAGCAGGGCCTCGTCGCCGCCACGGGAACTCACCGGGAAGGCAATCGCCCGGAACGGACCACCTACACGATCTCTGCAGCCGGCCGGGAAGCGCTCACCACCCGGCTGCAGGACATGCTCGCCATCCCGGTCAACGAATACCCGTCCTTCCCCCTGGCCATCTCCGAGGCCTACAACCTGCCGGCCGGCGTCGTCGTCGAACTCCTCGACCGGCGGCTCGAGGCACTGCAGGAGCAGCTCGGCTACCTGGACACGGGCGAGGACCTGCTCCGGAAGAAGGACGTGGAGCGCAAGTACTGGATCGATGTCCAGTACCAGCAGAGCATGCTGCGGACCGAAATCGGGTGGATCCGCGGCCTTCAGGACCAGCTCAGCACCGGCGAACTGCCGTGGTGACGCCCTCGCAGCATCCGGGCGGGAACCCCGACGCCCGCCATCGCCCATCCAGCATCCGCACCAGACCTTAAGGAATCCCATGGAAAACGTAGCCCGGCCATGGCCGGCACTCTGGTCCCTGGTGATCGGCTTCTTCATGATCCTGATCGACACCACCATCGTTTCGGTGGCCAATCCGAGCATCATGAAGGGCCTGAACACCGACATCAACGCGGTCATCTGGGTCACCAGCGCCTACCTGCTCGCCTATGCGGTGCCTCTGCTCATCACGGGCCGGCTTGGCGACCGCTTCGGACCGAAGAGGCTCTACCTCTCCGGACTAGTCGTGTTCACCTTGGCCTCGCTGTGGTGCGGCCTTTCCGGCAGCGTCGAGATCCTCATCGCGGCGCGCGTGGTCCAGGGCCTCGGCGCGGCCATGATGACGCCGCAGACCATGGCCGTCATCACCCGGATCTTCGCGCCCGACCGCCGCGGAGCTGCCATGGGCATCTGGGGTGCCACGGCCGGCGTCGCCACCCTGGTCGGTCCGATCCTCGGCGGCGTCCTGGTAGACGGCCTCGGCTGGGAATGGATCTTCTTCATCAACGTCCCCGTCGGCATTGCGGGCTTCATCCTGGCCATGCGCTTCGTCCCCACGCTGAGCACCCACCCGCACAAGTTCGATATTCCCGGGGTCCTGCTCAGCGCCCTTGGACTCTTCCTCCTCGTCTTTGGCATCCAGGAGGGCGAGACCTACGACTGGGGCACCATCGCCGGCCCCATCACCGTCTGGGGCCTGATCATCAGCGGCATCGCCGTGCTGGTCGTCTTCGTCCTGTGGCAGAAATTCAACAAGGGTGAACCTCTGCTGCCCCTGTCCCTGTTCAAGGACCGGAACTTCTCGCTCGCCAACATCGCCATCACCACCGTGGGCTTCACCGTCACGGCGTTCACCCTGCCGCTGATCTTCTACTACCAGATCGTCCGTGGCCTGACCCCCACCGAGTCTGCGCTCATGATGGTGCCGATGGCGCTGATCTCGGGCGGCCTGGCCCCCGTCGTCGGCCGGATCATCGATAGGGTCAACCCGAAATTCATCACTGCGACGGGCCTGGTCCTGATGTCCGTGGCGCTGTTCTGGAACTCGCTGCTCATGCACCCGGACACCCCGATCTGGCTGTTCCTGCTCCCCAGCGCCGTGCTGGGCTTCGCCAATGCGGGCATCTGGGCGCCGCTGAGCTCCACCGTCACGCGCAACCTGCCCCCGCGGCAGGCCGGAGCCGGCTCGGGCGTCTACAACACCACCCGCCAGATCGGCGCCGTGCTCGGCAGCGCCGCCATCGCCGTGCTCATTCAGGCGCGGCTGGCGGCCGAGCTTCCGGCCCGTCCCGGAGCAGGCGGCGACACCAGCCCGATGGGCTTCGGCGGGGCCTTGCCCGAGGCGCTCCATGAGGGGTTCTCGACGGCGATGGGCCAGTCGATCCTGCTGCCGGCGGCGGTTATCCTGCTTGGCGCCGCCGTGACGCTCTTCTTCGCCAAGCCCAAGGCGGTCCAGGGCTGGGGCGCGCCGGATCCGTCCGCCGTTGCTGACCGGGCCAACAGTGCTGACCGGGTGAACGGCGCTGACCGGGCCAACGGCGCAGACAAGGCCGCCGCAGAGCCGCGCTAGCCTCCGCCTTCCCGGGCGGGCATCCGGATCAGCCCAGCAGCACGCTGGTCTGGATGCCGCCCGCGGAGAAGCCAAGGCTCCGGGCCAACGCCAGGGACCCCTTGTTACTCACCTCGGAGCGCCACTGCAGGGTCAACCCGGCCGCGAGGGCCTCGTGGGCAGCTATTGAGGCGGCCAGCTTCCCCAACCCGCGGCGCCGCCATTCCGGCGCAACCAGCACCCCCAGATGGGCCAGGAGTCCCTCCCACTCGGTGTATGCGCCGCAGGCCACGGGGGTCCGGCGCCCGTCTTCAAGATGCATGACCGTGAAGCGGTGTTCGAGGTCAGCGAGGCCCACCTCATTGACATCATCGGGCGGGCAGAAGGTCTCCAGCTCGATCGCTTCCGGGTTCCCGTGCGAGACTGTCAGCTCCTCGGACGGCTGCTGCAGGGGGAGGTCGTCGGCGAAGAAGAGCGCGGCGGCGCCCAGCCCGTGGCCGCCGTGGCTTCGGGTGATGGTCAGCAGCGTCACGTGCTGGGCAAGGTCCCCATCAGAGAAGCCGGCGGCCGCGTCCAGCGCCCATTGCGGGCCCACCAGGGCGGAGTTGCCGAACAGGCGGACAAACTGCACAGACCGGGCTGACTCGTCGGCCCGGGTGAGCCGCTCACCGGCGGCGGCCGCGAAAGCGCCGTCGTCGAACCCCAGACGGCGCGCCCATGCGAGCTGGACAATTTCGGCGGAACCGGGCTCAAGAGTCATGAATCAACCCTACCCACCGCCGGCCGGGGGCCGGGCCCATCCGGCCGCGGCGGGCACCGCGCCTTCGGCACGCGTCCGGACGTGCGCCGGCGGGCCGCTTAGCCGAAGAGGACAGCGGCCTCGTCATAGCGGGTCTGGGGCACTGACTTGAGGTTACCGAGCGCGGCGTCGAAGCCGACATGGACGATGTCCGTGCCGTGCAGCGAAACCATCGTGCCCCAGCGCTTCTCCACCACCGAATCAATGGCCGCCATGCCCAGGCGGGTGGCCAGGACGCGGTCGAACGCCGTCGGGACGCCGCCGCGCTGGATGTGGCCCAGGACCGTGGCGCGGGTCTCGATGCCGGTGCGTGCCTCGAGTTCGGGCGCCAGCATCTCGGCGATGCCGCCGAGGCGGGGCCGGCCGAAGGTGTCCAGTCCGCGCTCCGAGTGCGGGGATTCCTGGCCTTCGGGCACGAATCCCTCGGCGACGACCACCAGCGGGGCGCGGCCACGGTCGCGGGCGGAGACAACCCATTCGGCGATCTGTTCCATGGAGGCCTTCTGCTCCGGGATCAGGATGGCGTGGGCACCCGAGGCCATGCCGGCGTGAAGGGCGATCCAGCCCACATGCCGGCCCATGACCTCGGCGATCATGCAGCGGTGGTGGGACTCTCCGGTGGTGCGGAGCCGGTCGATCGCCTCGGTGGCGATTTCCACGGCGGTGTCGAAGCCGAAGGTGTAGTCCGTGGCGTCGAGGTCGTTGTCGACGGTCTTGGGGACGCCCACGATCTTCAGGCCGGCATCGGTGAGCCGCTTAGCCGCGGCCAGGGTGCCTTCGCCGCCGATGGCGATGATCGCGTCGATCCCGAGCCGGTCCATGTTGGCTTTGATGACGTCGGGACCGCCGCCGTTCTCGAACGGGTTGGTGCGGGACGTGCCGAGGATGGTGCCGCCCTGCTTGGCGATGCCGCGGACCATGGTGCGGGGAATCTCGACAATGTCGCCCTCGACAACGCCGCGCCAGCCATCCCGGAATCCCACGAACTGCTGGCCGTGGACGGCGATGCCCTTGAGGACGGCGCCACGGATGACGGCGTTCAGTCCGGGGCAGTCTCCGCCGCTGGTGAGGATTCCAATTTTCATGTCTTGGCTCAAATCCTGGTTTGAAGGGGTACAGGCAGAGCGCCACGCTGAGCTCACCTAGAGTCTAATGGCGTGTGTGGGGCAGGACACAAACGGTTACACAAGCGTGCCCCCGCCGTGAAGGCGGGGGCACGTTGGCGTTGCGGAGCAGGTCCATGGCGCCGGTTGCGGTCCGGCGTGGCCGGCCGGGGACGGGACCGGGAACTGCAGCTAGGGCCGGGAGGAACGCTTCGCGAGGAAGGTTTCCAGGACGATTGCGTTGCGCTGGTCCGGAAGGAGCAGCCACGCCGCGAGGTACAACACGAAGGCCGGGCCGGGGAGCAGGCTTAGGAGCAGGTAGGCGATCCGGACCCACGCCACGTCAACATTCAGTTTGGCGGCGATCCCGCCGCAGACGCCGCCAAGCCAGCGCTGCGGACCGCGTTTCAGGCCGAAGCCCCGGATGGTGTCGAAGAATTTATCCATGGTTCAAGACTTCCCTGAAGTTGATTTATTGTCACGCCTCCGGGCCGAGAGAAGCCCGCCGACAATGAGGGCGGCGCCCGCCCCGATCATCAGGCCGATCAGGACATAGGTGCCGTTAAGGGCCACGATGCCGAGCTGGGAAACGATGATCAGCGCGGCCAGGGCCACCACGATCAGCCCCCAGACCACTGTGCCCACCCGTGCGGGGGAGCCGGCCGCTTCCGGGTCCTGCCAGGCGGTGGCGCTGAAGTCGTCATAGCTGCTCATGTCAGTTGCCTTCCTTGATGGTCACGTTGCTGACGGTTCCGGAGATCTTCAGGACCAGCCGGGCGCCGGGCTTGGAAGTGTTGTAGTCGCTCTGCTGGTTCATGATGCCGCCGTGGTCCTGGGTGCCTTCGTGGAGGTTGCCCATGGTCATATCCGCCTGGATCTGCACGGGGACCGTGCCAGGGATGACGATGGTCAGGTTGCTGGCGGTCGCGTCGATGGGAACAACGACGTCGGAGCCCAGCGGCGGATTCAGCGCCATCCTGGTCAGATCCACCGTTCCCTTACCGCCGGTGATCTCGAAGCCGCCGCCGGCCTGTTCAATGCTCGACGGCGTCCAGTCGGCATTCTGGAACCGGAACCGGTCGCCGTGCGGGACCACGCTGAAGATTCCGCCGATCAGCAGGGCCACGACGGCGAAGAAGCTCAGGATCCCCGAGGACCGGCCCCGCAACCCGGAAAACAGGATTCCCAGTCCCAGGATGGCCGCGGCAAGCGCCCAGACCAGTGCATTTCCGGAATCGCCGAGATCGATCACGTGGGCGGCGTCGAGCGCCTTGATGCCGCCGCCCACCAGGAGGGCGGCGCCGACAGTAATTGCGACAGCCGGAGTGCCCGGGCCAAGGCTGCGCGGGGCGGGCGGGGGCGGG
>Ga0213839_1001018_pt1 | contig 20958 bp, 16 predicted proteins | sample SWPATP21_FD_160075 | JGI IMG/M metagenome (GOLD analysis project Ga0213839, IMG submission 160075) | Coastal seawater microbial communities from Marineland, Florida, United States - SWPA TP2 #1 | ecosystem: Environmental > Aquatic > Marine > Coastal | place: USA: Florida | collected 2016-08-14
GGCCAGCGTCCTCCATGACGACCTGGTCACGGCCCCCCGACGACTGCTGCGCCCCGAGGAGCTGGCCCGCACCGTCGAGCGCCTCACCGGCTACCGCTGGGAGGGAGACCCCGACGCCGTCGGCGGCGCCTGCGTCGTGGGCTGCTACGGCATGGTCGACCTCGCCCGCAGCGACGCCCACGGCTTCCGCACCCTCCTCGGCGGCGTCGACGGCTGGGACGTCCTCGAGCCCGCCGACGCCCCCAGCCCCACCCACGCCCTGGCCACGGACTGGCTCGCCGTCGAGGCCGCGGCCCACGTCGTCGTCACCGACCCCACCCTCCCCGAGCCCAAGCTCTTCGTGCACGTCGACCCCACCGGATCGGCCGGCCCCGACAAGGTCCGCGCACAGCTCGCCCACCTCCACGCCGCCATCCTCGGAGAGCTCCTCCCCCCCGACGCCGCCGAGGTCCAGCGCACCGAGCAGCTCTTCCGGGCCGTCGAGGCCGAGGAGGGACCGACGGGAGCCTGGCAGGCCGTCGTCGCCGCCATGCTCCGCGACCACCGGGTGGTGTTGCCATGACGACCCGTCGCCAGTTCCTGACCGGCCTCGGGGCCCTGTCCATCGCTCCCCTGGCCCACGCCGCCGCGGCGGGGAACCGTCGGCTGGTGGTCATCCACGTGTGGGGCGGCTGGGACAGCACCTTCGTCCTCGACCCCAAGCCCCGGGAGACGGTCGACGGCCCCTACGTCGACGAGGACCCCGACGACCCCTACGACGTCGCAGAGGTCTTCACCCTCGGCGGCATCCCCTTCCTCGACGACCGCAAGCGCCGCGCCGCCGTCACCACCTTCTTCTCCAACCACGCCCATCGCTGCACGGTGATCAACGGCCTCCACGTGGGGGCCGTCGGCCACCACGACGGCATCCAGCGGGTGCTCTCCGGCAGCGCTGTGCCAGGCCACCCCGACATCGCCACCGTCATCGGTGCGAGCAGCGACAGCGAGCTACTGGGCACGGTCGCCTTCTCCGGCACGGCCCGCTTCGGCGCCTTCGACGACCGCTCCATCCGCCTCGGACCACGAGGGCAGCTGCGGGCCCTCCTCGACCCCGGCGTGCGCTACCCCACCTCCCCGGACGCCACCGTCGAGCGCCCGATGGCGGCGCCCCCAGAGCCCACCCGCGACGCCGTCTCTGCCTGGCTCCACGACCGCCTCGACGACGCCCGTTCCTCGGCCGACGACGTCTCCGCCCATCGCCTGGCCCTGCGCCAGGAGAGCCTGCACCGGGCCCAGGCCCTGCGCGACGCCGACATCGCCCCCTTCCTTCCCCTGGGCAACCGCACCACCCTGGCCACCGACGTGCCCGCGGCCCTGGACCTGCTCGAGGCCGGCGTGTGCCGCACCGTCCTCCTCGACTCCCAGGAGCCGTGGGACAGCCACGCCGACCAGCCCCGTCAACACGCCCAGTTCAACCGGCTCTTCGCCAACCTCGGGCGCCTCACGGCCGGCCTCGTGGAGCGCGGCATGGCCCTCGACACCACCATCGTCGTGCTGTCGGAGATGGCTCGGTCGCCCCGACGCAACGCCGACAACGGCACCGAGCACTGGCCCACCACCTCCGCGCTGGTCATCGACCCCGCCGGGCGCCGCGGCGGACGGGTCCTCGGCGCCACCGACGACCACCTGCTCCCCCGCCCCATCGACCTCGCCACGGGGCTCCCCGCCGACGCTGGCGCACCCCTGAGCTACGACCAGCTCGCCGCCGGCCTGTTGGCCCACTGCGACGTCGACCCCGAGGTCTGGCTGCCCGGCGTCACCCCGTTCATGGCCCCGTTCGCGTAGCGGGTGCGACGGTTCGGCCGTTCCTCGCCGGATGTCCGCAGGCGGCCGGGTCCATGGCCGTGCTCTGGAGCCTGGAGCCGTCGAGCAGCCGCGGCGCCGCGGGTGCAACCGGGGACACCCGACCTTCGCGCTAGATTTCGTCGAGATCCTCGATGACCTCGAGCTCCCCGTCGTAGGACTGCAGGGTCTCGCGCCGAAGGGTCTCCGGGGGCAGGGTGTGCTCCCGCTTCACGTTGCTCCGCACCCGAGCCACCGCGCCGACCTGAGTGGGCTCCCGGTCGTCCTCCTCCATGTCCTCTGGGCCCTCGTAGGCCTCTGGCGCCTTCCCCGGGAGCTCGGCGGCGCCCCGCACGGGCGGAGGCTCGTTCATGCCGGCGGTGACCGGCGGCGTGTAGGCAGCCACCGCCCGGTCGGCCCGGTCGGGGCTCGACAGGTCGGGAACGGACGTGCGCGGTGCCGCCGAGTCCGCCGTGGAGGCCAGGTCGTCGGCGAGCTGCTCGACCCGTCGCACCACGGACGGAGGCGATCCATGGCTGTCGGCCTTCTCCCGCACCGACTCCAGCAGGCTGCGGGCCTGGTCCGCGAACTTGCGGGCGAGGCGTCGGTGGGTCGCGACGTCGGCCTGTGCCTTCTCCAGGCGGGCCACGGCCTCCCGCTCACCGACCACGAGGGCGAAGATGCTCTCGCGCTCGGTGTCGCTCAGCTGCTTCCAGATGCCCTCACGCAGCCACTCTGGCCGGCGACTCACGAGATCACCCCGAGCTCGCGACCGACCTCGGTGAAGGCGGCGATGGCCCGGTCGAGGTGCGCCCGGGTGTGCCCCGCCGACAGCTGCACCCGGATGCGGGCCTGGCCCTTGGGGACCACCGGGTAGCTGAAGCCGATCACGTAGATGCCCCGCTCCAGCATCGCATCGGCCATGCGACCCGCCAGCGCCGCGTCGCCGAGCATGATGGGCACGATGGCGTGCTCGCCGGGGCGGATGGCGAACCCCGCCTCCGTCATCCGCTGGCGGAAGTAGGTGGTGTTCTCCTCGAGGCGGTCCCGAAGCTCAGTCGTCTCCGAGAGCATCTCGAAGGCCTTCAGCGCCGCGCCGACGATGGCGGGGGCCACCGTGTTGGAGAACAGGTAGGGCCGGCTCCGTTGCCGCAGCATGGCCACGATCTCCTTTCGTCCCGACGTGAAGCCACCCGACGCGCCGCCCAGGGCCTTGCCGAGGGTGGAGGTGACCACGTCGACCCGGCCCATGACCCCGCAGTGTTCGATGCTTCCCCGACCCGTGGCCCCCACGAAGCCGGTGGCGTGGGAGTCGTCGACCATCACCATCGCGTCGTGGCGCTCGGCCACATCGCAGAGGAGATCGAGGCGAGCGATGTCGCCGTCCATGCTGAACACGCCGTCGGTCGCCACCATGATGCGACGGGCGCCGGCCGCGCGAGCCTCCTTCAGCTTGGCCTCCAGGTCCGCCATGTCGTCGTGGAGGAAGCGGTAGCGCTGGGCCTTGCACAGGCGGATGCCATCGATGATCGACGCGTGGTTCAGCGCATCGGACACCACGGCGTCTTCCTTGCCGAGGACCGTCTCGAAGAGGCCGCCGTTGGCGTCGAAGCAGCTTGTGTAGAGGATGGTGTCGTCGGTGCCGAGGAAGGCGGAGATCCGCTCCTCGAGCTGCTTGTGGATGTCCTGGGTGCCGCAGATGAACCGCACCGAGCTCATCCCGAAGCCGTGGGAGTCGAGGGCCGCCTTGGCCGCCTCGATGAGCGCCGGATCGTCGGACAGACCCAGGTAGTTGTTGGCGCAGAAGTTCAGGACCTCCTGCCCTCCCTGGACCGTGATGTCGGCGGACTGCGGCGACACGATGACCCGCTCATCCTTGAAGGTCCCCGCCTGCCGAATGGCCTCCAGCTCACCTTGCAGCGACGCACCCACCGTTCCATACATCGAGACACCCCTGTTCAGCCGCCATGCATATCACACGGATGCCGCCCCGGCGCCTCTCTCCCTCTCCTCGTTTGCGAATTCGGCAACCCGAAAAGGTAGGTCCTTCAGGGAAGGATCACCACCCATCCCCGCTTGCTCTCCGGCAGATGCGTGCGCATCTCATCGATGTCGTCGTCGTGCATCCCCACGCAGCCGAGCGTCCAGTCGGCGCCGCCCCCGCCCCCGTGGATAACGATGTCTCCGCCCAGCCTGGTGTTCCGCGGCGGCAGTGCTCCCGAGCGGTCCGCTGCCACGATTTCGTCGTGCTGAGCCTGGTTGATCAACCCCTCCTTCAAGCCCCGCGCTGCGTCCTCGGCGTCGGGGTAGTGGACCGAGAGCGCCGAGTAGTACCGAGACCAGGGCCGGTCGGAGATGCGCTGCCAGCCCTCGGGGGTGCGCAGATCGCCACGGCGCCGCTTGTGGCCTTCGTTGTAGCTGTGGGCCAGCGCCACCGTGAAGCAGCCTCCCTCCACGAGCTCGCCCGCGGTGTAGACCCCGAGCCGCCGCTGCGCCTTCTCGACGACGAGCACGGTGCCGCCGAAGCGCTCGTCGGCGGCGGTCAGCCCCTCCACCTCCTGGACGGTGGCAGGGCAATCGAGGGCGAAGGCGACCGAGAGGTGGATGAGCATGGAGACTCCGACACCGGGGCGCCGAGTGGGTTCCCACCCGATCCGTTCCGCAGCGAGGAACGGCTGCCCATGCCCTGCGTACACGACGGGGGACTTGGGGTTGTCGGCGAGCGACCCATGGAGTGGTGGAACCACGTCCCGGAGCGCCCATGTCCCGACTCTCCCTCCATGCCGGATCCGTCCAACCCAGCGCCGGCGCGTCCTACGAGCCCCGCATGGCTCGTCGCGCCACGGGCCGCGTCGGCAGCCGGGGCACCCACTTCGCCCGGCCGCCCCTCGTCGTCACCGAGCCACTCCACGTCGAGCACGACGGCCAGGACTGGGTCCTACGGCTCGAGGGGAGCCGGGAGCCGCTGATGCGGGTCGGTACCAAGCGCAAGGCGATGCGGCAGGCCCGCAGGGAAGCCGAGAGCCGGGGCGTCGACCTCGTCGAGCACTACAAGGACGGCCGCGTCAAGTCCTGATCTACTCGAGCTCGGACGTGCTCTGCAGCTGGTCCCGCGGGTCCTCGCCGGCCTCCAGGACCCGGATGCTGCGATGCCCGTCGTGCTTGGTCCCGTCGATGTCTTCCTTGCCACGCCAGCCAGCGGCAACGTGCGCGAGCTCGCCACCGCCCTCGTAGGACAGGGTGGCCCAGATCGACTTGCTGTGGACGGTCGACGGGTCGACGTCGCCATCGGGGGCGAGGGCCGCGGTGTACGGGACCTCGATGGGGAGGACCATCCACGGGTCCCTCGGGCCTTCGGACAGGACCTCGCCGTCGACCGCCACGTCGAGGAGGAAGGCGTTGTCGTGGGAGCGGACCACCACATCGAGGGGGACGGAGAGGACGTTGCTGCAGACCCGGACCGACATCTCCCGGCCGAACGGACTCCACTCCCCGCCCCGGTGGTCGTACTCCACGTAGTGGGCCTCGCCCTCCCCGCGTGCCACCTCGACGACGAGGTCGACGGGTCGGCCATCCCACCAGGTGGCGGCCAGCACCGCCTCGGTCTCCACCTCGCTGAGGTAGCTCTCGACGCTGCCGAGCTCCGTGATGTCTCCGTCGGCGAGGATGGTGTCTCGAACGACCTCGCAGCGGGGCTTGCAGGCGGCACACAGGAGCAGCGGGAGAACGAAGCGCATGGGCTGGGGTATCCCGTCCACGGCGAACCCATCGCCGGTTAGGGAGGGGCCGATGTCCTGGTCCCTGCTGGAGTCCTACGCCTACACCCACGAGGCCCACCTCGCGAGCCACAAGCTCGAGGCCTCGGGGATCCGTGCGCGGGTGTCCACGCTGCGGGCGGGTCTGGCGGGGATGGTGCCGATGAAGGACGCCGTCAGCGAGATCTGGGTCCAGGCCGGCGACGTCGACGCCGCGCGGCGGGTGCTGAACCTGGAGCTGCTCGACGGAGGCCAGGAGGCCCGGGAGGAGCCCGAGACGTGCCCGAAGTGCGGGGCGGCGTGGGAGCCTGGGTTCGAGGCGTGCTGGAGCTGCTCGGCGCCGCTGTAGTGAGCGAGGCGGAGGGGCGAGCCCGTCCGGAGGAGTGTAGGCGGGGGGCCGGGCGGAGGGGCCACCGTCCGGCTCGAGGTACTGCGAGCACCGAGCTTCCGCGACCGCTGCGCGGGGGCGGATGACGTCCTCCCGAACGTCCGGTCCTCTTGCTTCGCAACTTGGACCGGACGTTCGGGAAGGCTTGGCGTTGTGCGGGAGGCACGGCCACCGTGTTCGTTGGGCGGGCGGAGGGGTGTTGAGGGGGGTCAGGTCCCAACCCCCAACACCCCGCACCGGGGGCATCTCGGTTGGATGGCCACCTCCGAGGAGGCATGTCGCCCGGATGGCCGCCTCCGAGGAGGCAGGTCGCCCGGATGGCCGCCTGCGAGGAGGCATGTCGTCTACATGGCCGCGAGAGACCATGAAACCGGACAGAAAGGCAACATGCGGACCCGGCCAAACACGCGACATGCCCCACCGGACAGGGCCAAGAACGCGACATGCCTCCCGCGAGGCGGCCAAGAAGGCGACATGCCTCCCCGTCGCGCCAGGACCTGGGAGCTGGCTGCCGGAGGCTGGAGCCCTCAGAAGCCCCGACGACCGCTCTCCACCTGAAACGTCGTCCAGCCAGGCTTCGCCGCGAAGTCCTCGTCGTGCAGACCCAGCGTACAGAGGAAGTCGATGAACGCCTCGTTGCCCCCCAGCCCATACAGCTCGGCCTCCTCCTCGCACTGAGCCCGGGGGCTGTCGAACATCCGGCTGAAGATGATGGTGTCGATCGCGTCCCCGTGGGCATCCCACGCGGCGAAGAGGTCCTCGACGAAGTCCACCTGTCCCGGCTCCGAGCCGCCGATGGCCGCGCCCGTCGCGTACCCGAACTCCTTGAACACCAGCGGCTTGCCCGCAGCCCACGCGACCACCTCGTCGAGGCTCTCCTCGACCGAGGGCACGTCCTTCGCCGGCTCGCCCGAGAAGTCGTTGCCCCGCTGGTAGTAGGTCACGAAGACGGCGTCGTGCTCCTCCACCACCCACGGCAGGCGCTCGTCCGCCAGGCCCTCGTGGGTGACGCTGACCCCCACGGGCAGGTCGGGGTGGGTGCGTTCCGCGACGTCCTCCATCCAGTCGGAGAAGCCCTTGAGCGCGGCAACGTCTTCGTCGGTGCGACCGATGAACCAGATGTCCACCTCGTTGGCGACGATCAGGTGCGCAAGGTCGTCCCCCCCATGGTCCAGGACCTCGACCAACAGGGCCTCGAAGCGCTGGATGACGACCGGATCGGCCCACGTCAGGCTGCCGTCGGCCAGGCCTGGCTGCAGGTCGGGCGGGGCCGACGTGAGCACCGTGTCCGCCGTCGGGATCGACAGCGACATCTTCACGCCGGCTTCCCGAAACGCCGACGCACCGAGGTCCAGCAGCGTCAGGTCGAAGACGCCGGGCTCGGGCTCGAGGACGCTCCAGTGGAGGGTCAGGGGCACGACGGTGACGCCCTCCGCCACCGCAGCGTCCAGCTGAGCGATGTAGTCCTCGCCCCCCGGGGGGTTCACCTCGATGCCCAGGGATCGAGCCCCCGCAGGAGCCGCCCAGCCCCCCGTGTCGGTGTCTCCATCCGTGTCCGCATCGGTGTCCGCGTCAGCGGTGCCCACGGGATCCGCCTCATCCCCCGCTCCACAGGCCGCCACCAACACCAGCCACCCCATCGCCCGCATGCCCGCCATCTCGCCTCCCAGGTTGCGTCCTCTTGGACCCACGGTGGCCGGAGACCGGGAAGGGTCCTTGCGCCCATCGCCGCCCTTCCGGTCGAGACCTGGCGCCTCCGTCGGTACGTGCTACGCTTTCGTGAACCCCAACCCCGGAGGCGAACATGTCGAAGCCCATTGTGCTGTGCGGATTCCATGCTGCCGTCCGTGGGGTCGTCGGCTGAGGCTGCGCGGCCGTCGCTGAGCGACCGCCGCCTCACCCACCCAACTCCACCGGACCTCGGGCCCGGCCCATCGGCCTGCGCCTGCACCCCATCGCCTCGACTCGAGGCACGTCCGACTGGAGTCTCCGTTGACACCTCAGAACCTCTCCGACCTCGGCTGGTCGGAGTCTCGCTCGTCTTCTTTCACCGACCACGCCCAGCGGGGGCTCTCCCCTGCCCGTGTCGTGGCCGAACACCGAGGTCAGGTCGACCTCCTCACCGAGCGCGGTCGCCTCCGCGCCTGGATCCGCCCCACGCTCCTCGGCGACGCCGATGCACCCGGCGTCGGGGACTGGGTCGGGGTGCGCCTCTCCGACGACCCGCAGATGCCCTCCATGGTGGAGGCGGTGCTCCCGCGCACCAGCGCCTTCCTGCGCAAGTCCGCCGGCCGCAGCAGCGCCCCGCAGCTCATCGCCGCCAACATCGACACCGTCCTGATCGTCACCTCCCTGAACGCCGACCTCAACCGTCGCCGCATCGAGCGCTACCTCGTCGCGGCCCGGTCGGGAGGCGCCGAGGCGGTGGTCGTCCTCAACAAGGCCGATCTGGTCGACGACACCGAAGCGATCCGGGCCCTCGTGCCCCACGAGCACGTCGCCGTCGTGTCCGCCCTCCGGGGCAACGGCCTGGAGGAGCTGGATCCCTGGGTCGGACCGGGTCGCACGGTCGCCCTGGTGGGCATGAGCGGCGTCGGAAAGTCCACGCTGGTCAACGCCCTCCTGGGCCACGACGCCCAGGACACCGGCGGCATCCGGGAGCACGACGACCGCGGCAAGCACACCACCACCACCCGCTCGCTGCTGGCCCTCCCGGGAGGCGGCTGCCTGGTCGACACCCCCGGGATGCGGGAGCTGGGCCTCACCCAGGGAGACGACGTCCTCGACGAGGTCTACGAGGACATCGCCGAGCTCTCCCAGACCTGTCGGTTCGGCGACTGCCGCCACGACGGGGAGCCGGGCTGCGCCGTGCAGGCGGCCATCGACGCCGACGAGCTCGATCCGGGTCGCCTGACCAGCTACCGCAAGCTCCAGCGAGAGCTCGCGGGGGAGGTACGACGCCGCTCCCGTCAGGCTCAGCGGGAGCACAGCCGTCGCTGGGGAAAGATGATCAAGAAGGCCCAGAAGCTGCGCCGGGACCGCACCGGGAAGAGCTGATGGGTGGGCCCGGTCGGCACCGCGCCGGCCGGGCCGCCACAACCCTGTCGTCAGTGCCCGTCTTTCCGGCTAGAACGCACCATGCTGTGGACTCTCCTCCTCGCCTGCCAGTCGTCGGGCACCGTCTTCACCGCCGCGCCCACCGAGCCCGGCGCCCCCACCGATCCCGACCCCATCGAGCTCCAGCTCACCGTCGAGGAGCCTCGGCACCTGGCCTACGTGGGCGACGAGGTCCTCGTCTCGGGCCAGGTCAACGACCCGAGCGCCGTCGTCTGGGTCGAAGGCTACCGGGCCGTCGTCGGGTCCGCCGGGCGCTTCCAGGTCACCGTGCCCGTCGAGAACGTCGGCTCCGAGCTGCAGCGCACGCTCGACATCGAGGCGGCGAACCCCGCCACGCACCTGCGGGAGCGGGTCACCGTCCTCTCGGGCGCCGACCCCCTCGCCAACTGGCCCGGCGCCATCACCCTCCGCTTCACCCCCACGGGGGTCGACCACCTCGCAGAGGTCGTGGAGGACGCCGCCAACGACCTCGACCTCGCCGGCACCCTCGAGGCCAGCCTCCCCGATCTGGTCGTGGGCACCTTCTCCGCCACCCCGATCGGCCTGACCCACTGGCCCATCGTGGCCACCATGGAGAGCGGGCCCGACGGCCTCGACCTGCAGCTCACCGTCCGCAAGCTGAAGCTGGCCTACGCGGTGCAGACCGGCACCTTCCTCGGCGACGGCGACGTCGAGCTTGGCTTCGACACCATGGTCCTCGGCGCCGCTGTCGAGCCCAGCATCGACGCGTCGGGCATCTTCGCCCTCGCCGTCACCGACACCACCCTGGAGCTGGCCGACCCCGAGATCACCATCGGTGGCGCCGGCTCCCCCGCCCTCGAGAACCTCCTCGACGGAGCGCTCGGCGGCGTCGTCGGCACCATCGAGGGCTTCATCGACGGCCTGGTGAGCTCCTTCGGCCGCATCGAGCTCTTCGGCCCCATCGGCACCGAGCTCGACCTTCTCGGCACCCCCATCGCCCTCTCCGTCGACCGCCTCGCCACCGACGTCGACGGCATCGGCGTCGTCCTCGGTGTCGACCTCGGCACCGGCACCGAGACAGCCATCCGCGTCCCCACGGCCGACGAGGCGGGCTTCCGCAGCGACCTGGCCGTCGCGGTCCACGAGGGGATCTTCCAGCCCATCCTCCAGTCCGATCTGCTCGACCTCCTCGAGCAGGACCTCGAGCTGGGCGGCCTCCTTGCCGGCATCATCGGCGGCCCCATCGAGGCCCTCCCCGGAGGCGACGACCTGCCCGACGACGTCGAGGCCTACTGCCTGCAGCTCTCCCTCGGCGGCGGCCGCACCGTCCGCATGCGGGAGGGCACCGAGCCCCTCGCCACCATCGTCCTCCCGGAGGTCTTCGTCGACATCGGCATCACCACCGAAGACGACGACTGCGCAGACTGGCTCGACCTCACCCTGGCCCTCGAGGCCGACCTGGCCGTCACCCAGGGCACCGAGCTCGGCCTGGGCCTGCGGGTCGTCGACGGCACCGTCACCCACTACGCCACGGAAGACGACTGGTCCGAGCAGGAAGTCGTGGAGGGCCTCGGCGGGCTGATCACCGCCCTCACCGGCCTCCTCGGCGGCAGCCTCACCTTCGACCTGACCGAGCTCTTCGGCGGCCTCGACACCTCCACGCTCCCCATCGGCGACCTCCAGCTCCGCATCACCGGCAGCGAGCAGGCCACCAACCTCGACGGGGAGCCCATCGAGGGCCTGCGGGTGCTCACCCTCTCCCTCTGGGACTGACGCCGACCCGGGGGTCCAGCACGTCCCTGAGCCCGTCGCCGAGCAGGTTGAACGACATCACGGCCCCGATGATGGCCAGGCCCGGGAAGCCCGCCACGTGGGGTGCGTAGCGCAGGGAGTCCTTGCCGTCGGCGATCATCGTGCCCCAGGTGGCCGTCGGCGGCGGCATCCCCAAGCCCAGGAACGACAGCGACGCCTCCGCCATCATGGCGCCCCCCACCGCCAGCGACGCGTAGATGATCACGGGCGCCGCCGCATTGGGGATCAAGTGCCGAAGCAGGATCCGCGACGACGACAGACCCAGCGCCCGCGCCGCCTGGATGAAGTCCTGCTCCTTGAGGGACAGCATCTGTCCCCGCACGATGCGGGCCACCCCCATCCAGCTGGTGGCGCCGAGCACGGCGATGACGAGGAGGGCCCCGACCGGTCCGCTCAGGCGAAGCAACCCGACGATGGCGAGCAGGAGCACGATCTTGGGCAGCGCGATCAACCCGTCGGTCACGAACATCAGCCCCCGGTCGACCCATCCCCCAGCAAAGGCGGCCGTGGCCCCGATCAGCGTCCCCATCGTCGCGGCGATGGACACGGCGAGGAAGCCCACCAGCAGCGACAACCAGGCGCCGTGGAGCACGCGGCTGTACACGTCGCGACCGAAGCGGTCGGTGCCCATCCAGCACACTCCGTCTGGCACGCCCAGGCGGTCCGCGACGAACACGGCGTTGGGGTCGAAGGGAGCGAGCAGCGGCGCCAGCGACGCCAGCACGAGGAGGAAGGTCACGCCGCAGACGCCCAGGACGCCGGTGGGATGGTCCAGGACGGCGGCCACGACGGGCCAGCGCGGCCCTCGCCCGGTTGGCCACACGCGGCGGACGGCCGCTCGCCAGAGGACCACGGCACAGCCCCCCCACGCGAGCAAGGCGATGACCAGGTGCACCGCCTGGCCGCCGCCCGGCGGGTCCGACCACCAGCCCCCGAGCCGACGCCAGCTGGTGGCGGCGGCGAGGAGGAGGAGCCCGTCGACCCCGAGCATGCCCAGCCCGTGGACCCAGCGCCCGGTGAGCAGGTGTCCCAGCCCCGGGAGCAGCAGCCCGGGCCACGCGCGGCCTCCGCTCACCACCGGGTCGGTCCCCAACGTGCCTGCCCCCCATCGACCACCGCTTCGATACCACATGGAGCAGCAACCGTCTTCGCCCGGTGGGACCTGTCCCTTGCGCCTCCAGCGCCGGGCCGTAACGTTCCGCCCTCGTCGCGGAACGACCCGACTCCACCCCATCCAGGCATCCCATGCACCGGTCCCTCCTGCTCATCGCCCTCGTCGCCTGCCAGGGCGCCGGCAAGTCGACCCCCGCTCCCGCCCCCGAAGCCCCCGAGGCCACCGGCCCCGTCGAGCTGCCGTCGAAGGGCCTCGACGAGGACCTGGCCGCCCACGAAGCCTTCATCGACACCCGCCCCACCTACGAGCGCCCCCTCCGGGTCACCGGCCTCGAGAAGGTGGAGGGCCTCGCCGACCTGTCCGCCAGGACCTGCATGGCCTGCCACACGGAGATCCACGCCGAGTGGTCCGTGTCGGTCCATGCCCAGGCCTGGGTCGACCCCCAGTACCAGAAGGAGATCGGCAAGTCGGGGAACCGCTGGCTGTGCCTGAACTGCCACACCCCCCTCCTCACCCAGCAGGACACGTGGCCCGTCGGCCTCCTCGACGACGATGTCGAGCGCCCCCAGCTCGTCCCCAACCCGGTCTACGACGCCGCGCTCCGCGAGGAGGGCATCACCTGCGCTGCCTGCCACGTGCAGGGCGACACCATCGCCGGACCGGGACTGGGCCCCGAGGGCGGCCCCAGCGAGGCCGCTCCCCACCCGGTGAAGGTCGACGCTGCCTTTCGCGACGCCACCCTGTGCCTGACGTGCCACCAGGCCGAGGCCACCTACGCCGGAAAGACCTTCATCTGCACCTTCCAGACAGGCGACGAGTGGAAGGCCGGACCCTACGACGACGAAGGCAAGAACTGCATCACCTGCCACATGCCCTCCACCGAGCGACCCGTGGTTCCCTGGGGCGAGCCGAAGCGGGTCGGACGGCACTGGTGGCGTGGAGCCGGCATCCCCAAGTTCGAGGGCACGTACCCACCCGCCGAGGCCAACCCCTTCGGCCTCGAGGTCACGGCGAAGGTCGACGGAGACGAGCTCGTCATCGACTACCGCAACGCCCACGCCGGCCACATGTTGCCGAGCGGCGACCCGGAGCGCTGGGTCCAGCTCGACGTACGCTTCGAGGGGCCCGATGGCCCGGTCGGCGACGCCTGGCAGCACAAGATCCGCCAGGAGTGGGTGTGGGAGGCGCCCCCCCGCAAGGTCTCCGACAACCGCCTGAAGCCCCGGGAGGGCCGCACCGAGCGTCTCGCCATCCCCGAGGGCGCCACCGCTGCGGTCGTCCAGGCCAGCAACCACCGCATCAGCAAGCAGAACGCCGAGTACCACCACCTGGGTGACTATCCACGCAGCGTCCAGGTCCACGACGAGCGCATCGACCTGGCCCCGTGAGCGAGGGGCCGACGTCTCGCCTGCCGTGGAGACGCGGCCGACGGGTCCGACGACGGCGCGCCCCCCGCCCGCCAGGGCAGCACCCTTCGGTTCGGCCAGACCGACGCGTGGTACAGCGAGGGCGTCGTCGGCACCCTGGACCCCACCCCGACGCTCGTGGCACGCTCGGAAGCGGACATCCTCGCCGACCCCGCATGCCCAGGAGCCCATGCAGATGACGCTCCGCGTTCGCCTCATCGCCCTCATCGTCTGGCTCACCGCCTTCGTCGGCCTGGCCACGACCTGGCTCTACCATGGCCAGCTGCTCCGAACGGTCGAGGCCTCCGCGGTCGTCGAAGCCACCGCCGAGGCCGACCAACAGAGCTCGGTCCTCTCCACCGGCCTCGACGTCCTGCGCCAGGACGCGGCCCTGCTCGGCGAAGGGCCCGACGTTCGCGCGCTGCACGCCGACGGAGCCGTCCGCCGCCTGGAGCAGCGCTTCCTCGCCGCCCTGGAGGCACGCCCCAACTACGAGCAGGTTCGCCTCATCGGCTGGGCCGACGGGGGCCGGGAGCTGGTGCGGGTCGACCGCTACGGCCCCTCCGGAGCCAGCCGGGTGGTCCCCCCGTCCCAGCTCCAGCCCAAGGGAGACCGCACCTACGTGCGGGAGGCCATGGCCTGGAGGGGCCCCGGAGCGTTGCTCTCCAACGTCGAGCTCAACCGCGAGAACGGGGAGGTCATGGTCCCCCATCGCCCCGTCGTCCGCTCGATGCACCCGGTCCGCGACGCCGACGGGGTCGTGTTCGGCGCCGTCGTCATCAACGCCACCCTCGACGCCCTGTTCGACCGGGTCCAGGCCACCGAGAGCCAGGTGATCGTCACCGACGAGCTGGGACGCCTGCTCGTGCACCCCGACCCCGGTCGCGCCTTCGCGTGGGACCTGGGCACCCGGGCCGACGCCCACGACGAGCTCCCGTTCCTCCAGCAGGTGCTGGAGGGTGGCCAGGACAGCGGCCCCTCGCCCCTCCCCGGGGGGGGCAGCCGCGTGTACGCGGGCCGCTACCTGCCCCTCGACGGAGAACGCGGCATGGCCGTCGTCGTGCTCCGGGAGGACGCGAAGCTGAACGCACTGGCGGACACCGCCCTCGCCCAGGCGGCCCTGTTGATCGCCCTGTTCACCGCCCTCGCCGCCCTGTTGGGGAGCCTGGCGGGCCTGTGGGTGGCAGCCCCCCTCGAGCAGCTCGCCCGTGGGATCGCTGCCGTGACCGCCGACACCCCGTCTCCGGCGGTCGCCCCCACCAACCTGCCCGAGACCGAGGCGGTGGCCAGCGCCTTCAACCGTGCCCACCGACGAATGCAGGACGCCCTCGCCCAGCTCGGCCGCGCCAACGAGGAGCTGAGCCAGCTGAGCGCCGTCGCCTCCCACGACCTGCAGGAGCCCGCTCGCACCGTCCAGTCGATGGCGGGCCTCCTACAGAGCCGCCACGGCGACGAGCTCGACGACGAGGGAAAGCGGATCGTGGCCTTCATGGCCGAGGCCAGCGAGCGCATGCTCCACCTGGTGCGGGACATCCTGGACCACGCGCGCCTCGGTACCCAGTCCGACATCGACGACGTCGACCTCGCCGCGGTCGTCAACGCTGTCTGGGAAGACCTGCACGAGCGGGTCGCGGCGACCGGAGCGACGCTGGAGGCTACGGCGCTCCCGACCGTGCGGGGCCGCCCCACCGAGCTGCGACTCCTCTACCAGAACCTCATCGCCAACGCTCTCCGCTACCGACGGGACGACGTGCCGCCACGGATCCGGGTCGGCGCCGAGCGGGGCCGCGGCTGCTGGCGCCTCCATGTGACCGACAACGGCCAGGGCGTGCCCGAGGAGCGCCGCGCGATGGTCTTCGGCATGTTCCGCCGGGGCCACGAGGGCCGAGCGGAAGGCGCGGGCATCGGACTCGCCCACTGCCGCAAGATCGTGGCCCTCCACGGCGGGCGCATCTGGGTGGACGACGGCCTGGACGGGGGCGCAATGTTCTGCTTCGAGCTGGCGGGTACCATCCCCGAGGCTTAGGGCAGAGGGCGTGATCGGAGACGGCTTGTCCAGAAGACTCTCATGCGTGTTGCTCGTGGACGACAGCCCCGCGGATCTCTTCCTCCATCGCCTCGTGCTGGAGGAGGAGGGATGCGCGGAGGTCATCCACGAAGCGACCAACGGAGCCCGGGCGCTGGAGTGGCTTCGAGCGGCCCACGCCGGGGAGTATCCCGTGCCCGAGCTGGTCTTCCTCGACATCAACATGCCGGTCCTCGACGGCTGGGGCTTTCTCGAGAAGGCCACCTCGGAGAACCTGGTCGGCGAAGGCACCGTGGTCGTGGCCATGCTCTCCACCAGCTCAGCGCCTCGCGACAGGGCCCGCGCCACGTCGATCCCCTCCGTCGTCGATCACCTCGCGAAGCCCCTCACCGTCGAGGCCCTACGACGCGTCCTCGACGGCCTCCCCTCCTGAGGGCTGCTCGACGGCCGCCAGCGCGCGTCCGACGAACGCCGCCAGCTCATCGGGAGCGAAGGGCTTCGCCAGCAGGTTGCTCCCCTCCACCAGCTCCACCGGCGCCCGCGCCACCCCACCGGTGAAGCCACTCATCCAGATCACGGGAACGTCGCAGCCGACCGCCTGGAGCTGCAGCTCCACCTCGTAGCCGAGCCGCCCCTCGTCCAACAAGACGTCCGAGAGCACCAGATCGACGTCGTGGCAGCGGCACGAGGCCACGGCCTCCTCGATGGTCCCCGCGGAGATCACCTGGTACCCCGCATGGTGCAGGATCCGGCCGACGGTGCGCCGTACGTGCAGCTCGTCGTCGAGGACCACGACGGTCTGGGAAGGTGCAACGCTCCCCCGACGCACGGGCTCCGGCGCCTCCACGCTCTCTGCGTCGACAGCGCGCAGGTGGAGATGAACGGTGGTGCCTACCCCCTCCGTCGACGTCAGGTGGAGACGCCCCCCGTGGCGCTGCGTGAGCTCGGAAGCCGAGAACAACCCCATGCCCGACCCCTCGGCCGACCGCTTCGTCGAGTAGAAGGGCTCCAGCACGTGGGGCAGCGCCGCCTCGGGGATCCCGCTCCCGGTGTCGGTGACCTCCAGGAGCACGCCCCCACCAGGCTCCATCGACGTCGAGATGGTGAGGAGCCCGCCGTGGGGCATCGCGTCCGCCGCGTTGGCCACCAGGTTCAGCATCGTCTGCTCCATCCCCAGCTCGTCGAACGCCACGGGAGGGAGCGCCGGTGGGAGCTTCAGGACCACATCGGCGTCCGGGCCGAGGATCCGTCGGTAGAGGCCTCGTCGCTCCGACAGGAAGGGGCCCAGCGCGAGGGAGCCTGCGTGGCCGATCTGCTGGCGGCCGAGGGCGAGGAGCTGCCTCGTCAGCCGGGCGCCCCGCTCCGTCGCCTCGACGATCTCGGCGACCAGCTCGGCATCGGCGGGGCCGGTGTTCAGCACTGCCAGGTTCCCGCGGATCACCGTGAGGAGGTTGTTGAAGTCGTGGGCCACCCCCCCAGCCAGGCGCCCCACCATCTTCTGCCGGTCCGCCTGCCGCAGGTGGTCCCGGAAGCGGTGACGCTCGACGGCATGGAGGACGACGCGGGCGATCCCGTCGGGGGTCAGGTCGCCCTTCACCAGGTAGTCGTCGGCCCCCGAGGCGATCGCCTCACGCCCACGGCGGCCGTCGGTGTCGCCGGTGATCACCACCAGCGGGCTCCCGGTGGCGTGACGCAGGGACTGAACCGCCTCGATCCCCGTGGCGTCGGGCAGGCCGAGGTCGGTGACGACGACGTCGAAGGCTTCCTCCTTGAGGAGCTCCATGGCCTCGGCCAAACGGGCGGCCCGCACGATCTCCGGGCCGCGCCCCACGAGGCCACACTCCAGGGCGTCTGCGAAGAACAGGTAGTCGGGGACGCTGTCCTCGACGACGAGGACACGGAGCTCCGGAACGACGCCACGGTGCCGGGGCTCGTGCGCTTCGTCGTCGACGTTGCGGACGGGCGGCAGCGCCACCACGTCGGTCCAGTAGCGCTGGAGCGCCTCGATGTCGGCGCGGAAGCTGTCCAGGTCGCCGGTCTTCTGCAGATAGCTGCTCGCCTGGGCGTCGTAGGCTGCAGCGATGTCTTGCTGGGCCGAGCTGAAGCTGAGAACCACCACCGGGATGTCCCGCAGCCTGGGATCCGACTTCATCCTCCGCAGCACGTGCCATCCGTTCATCCGGGGGAGCTTGAGGTCGAGGAGGACCAGGTCCGGGCGGGGCGCATCCGCGAACGGTGCCGTGCGCGTGAGGTAGGCCAACGCCTCCTCGCCATCCGCGACGCAGTGAAGCTCGCTGTGGAACCGTGCTTGGGCGAAGGCATCCTCCGTGAGCAGCCGGTCGGCCGGATCGTCTTCGACCAGGAGGACCCTCAGGGCACGCGCGTCAGCCACGGGGCGCTCCCAGCCGGATCCTCACGCAGGCGCCTGGCCCCGCTGGGTCGGGGTCCAGCCACACCCGTCCGCCGTGGGCTTCCACGATCCGACGGCACACGGCCAGGCCCATGCCCGTGCCCGGGTGCACTTCCCGGGAGTGGAGGCGGCGCAGCGGCGCGAACACCTGCTCCAGGAAGGCGCTGGGGACCCCGGCGCCATCGTCGACGATCGTGACCTCGCCGGTCTCGGCGTCGTAGTCCACCTGCACCGAGGGAGCCGCCTCCCCCCGGTACTGCAGGCTGTTGTCGAAGAGCTCCTGGAACACCCGCACCCACCGCTCGCGGTCCCCGTGGATGGTGGGGAGGGCCCCGAGGTGGAAGCGTGCGTCGTCGGGGTCCACCCGCAGCCGGACGAGGGCCGTGCGCGCTGCATCGGTGAGGTCCACCGTCTCCTGTCGGCCCTCCTCCGAGGCGAGCCGAATGTAGCCGTGCAGGTCGTCGAGGAGCGTCTTCATCCGTGTCGCCCCGTCGACCACGTGGCCGAGCAGCACGCGACCCTGGTCGTCGAGGGCCTCCCCGCGGGTCCGTGCGAGGATCTGAGCACAGCCAGAGATGGCCCGCAGGGGCTCCTGGAGATCGTGGGCCGCCAAGCGCACGAACTCCCGACCGGCGGCATCGCCGGCGACCTCCTCCTCCACCCGCACGAGCGCCACCAGCACGCCCCCGGCTTCCGCTGGGCGAGCATGCCAGTCGAGCCTGGTGACCGCCCCGGGGAGCGCCCGCTCCACCCGACAGACGACGGGGCCACAGCCACTCCGCACCCGGTCGATCTCCCGTCGGAGCTCCAGCAACGCGCTGGGTGTCACCGCCATGGCCCACGGCGGGTCGGTCGGTGGCTCGGCCAGCAGCGTGGTGAGGGCGCCGCCCGACCACGCGAAGCCGTCGGGCCCGTCCAGGCCCAGCCAGACCCCCTCGACCCGCTGGTCCCTCGCATACGTGACCAGGTCTTCATGGGACCGGAAGTGCTGGAGCAAGGGAGGCGGGAGCACGGGCGTAGCGTCCTCGGACGATGTCGGGCCTCGGACGTCCCACGGGAAGGCTCCCATGGGCCGATCCCACGGGCCTCCCTCACCGTACCTCAAGCGGAACGATACTTCATGTCCGCGAGGTACAGCGCGGGTACAGCACGGCCCACCGGCTACAGAGACTGGGCCTCGACGGCCTCGCTGGCCTCGGTGCCGATGTAGTCGTACTGCTGCCGACGTTTCTGACGACGCTCTTCCTCCCGCCCCTGGACCCGCTGCAGCAGCGACGGTGCCGCCGGCCGCGGTGCCCCGAAGGCTCCCTGCGCGCCGACGGTGCCGGGCACCACGTCCTCGGTGAGGGCGGCGTGAGGACCGGACTGCACGAGGGCCCGGGCCTGCTCCCCCACCACGGCCACGCCCCGCACGTCCGTCGTCGCCGCGGTGATACCCCCCGCCGTGACGGCGCGGACCCGGGCATCCGCCACCGGCTGCCCCCGGAGGCGAGCGGTCAGGCGGCGCTGGCCACCGAGATCGACGTGGTGCACATCGAGGTCGCTGCGGAGCACCCAGCCCAGGGTCGACGCGCCGTCGGCGTCGAGCCGCACCAGCCACGCCCCCGAGCCCTGTAGGGGCAGATCGAGGGTCCGGTCGTCCGGGAAGGGCCCGGTCCCCAGCCGGCGGGTACCGCTCCATGCAGGTCGCAGGCCGTCGATGCGGACGGTGGCTGGGTCCGGCAGCCCGGACTCCCTGAGGAAGAGGGTGCGCAGGTCGATGGCGTAGGCCCGGATCTGCACCTCGTCGACGTTGCTGGCCCGGACCAGCAGGCGAGAGGTCTGAGCCGTCCCGTGGGTCACGAGGCGCTCGTCCAGCTCCAGCCCGACGTGGGTGAGGGCCCCCGCGGCCAGCGAGGCCTCGGGGAAGGTGTCCGCGACCTGCTGGTAGCGCCGGGCCGCATCCTCCCAGCGTCGCTCGGCCTCGGCGAGGCGAGCCAGCGCCAGGCGAGCGTCCACCCGGAGGGACGAGGGCCCCAGACGCCCGCCCCCCAGGGGAACCTCCCGCTCCGACAGTCGGTCCAGCAGCCCCTCCGCACGGGCCGACTGCCCCAGCTCGGTGAGCAACAGCGCCTCCAGCAGCATCCAGCGGTCGGTGAGCTCGTGGTCGGGGTGGGCCCGCTGCAGCCGCTGGACCCAGGCGAGGGCACGCTCCTGGGCCCCCAGCTCCATCAGACCCGTCGCGAGCCGCAGGCCGGCCTCGGGGGCCAGGGGCGACCCGTCGGGGGCCAGCGCCACGAAGCGACGGTCCCAGGCGCCCGCCATCAGCCGCAGCTCCGTGTCGGTGACCCCGCGCTGCCGTGCCTTCTCCGGGATGTTCCCCACCATGCCGAGGAGTCGGTCCGGGAGGGCGAACTCGCTCTCACGCACCACCGGCACCGCCGGGTAGCGGAGGGTGAGCTCCCGGAGAGCCTGCAGGCCCGCCAGCTCGCCCACCAGCGTGCCGGCCTCGGAGACCGTGGCCGCCTCCACGAGGAACAGCTGACCGATGGCGAGCTCGTAGACCTGCAGCGCCCGCTCGTGACGCCCCATCCGCTGGTAGGCGCCGGCGGTCCGCACGACGTCGTCGCGGAGGATCGACGCCGATGGCACCTCGTCCCGCAGGTCCTCGAAGGCGGCGATCCAGCTCGGCGCGTCGTCGGCGTCCGCCGCGGCGAAGCGAAGGACCGCCGCCTGGCCACGAAGCTGCGGCCGCCAGGCCTCGAGGGACCCCTCGGCGATCAGGTCGGCGAAGGGCTCGTCGATGCGACGGAGCTGGGAGGCCACCGCCAGTCGCTCCCCCTGACCGAGGGGGCTTCGGGCCTCGTCGGTGACCACCTCCACGTGGAGGGCGCTCCAGCCGACGTCGTCCCTGGGGGACCACACGGTGTAGCGGCCGGGGGTCGTCGCCTCCAGGAGGCGGGAGCCGTGGGCGACCCGCAGGCCACCCATAGGGTCTGCGTCGTCCCACGTCGCCACCGCCTCACCGACGCCGATCCGGCACGGAGACGCTGCGTCGCCACAGCGGAGGGCCTTCTCCGCGCCGTGTCCCGACGACGCCATCGAGACCACCGCGACCCGACCCGAGAGCCCTGCCGGCCGGCGCACGGCCCGGGCCTCGGCCTCGCCC
>Ga0213839_1001023_pt1 | contig 20899 bp, 17 predicted proteins | sample SWPATP21_FD_160075 | JGI IMG/M metagenome (GOLD analysis project Ga0213839, IMG submission 160075) | Coastal seawater microbial communities from Marineland, Florida, United States - SWPA TP2 #1 | ecosystem: Environmental > Aquatic > Marine > Coastal | place: USA: Florida | collected 2016-08-14
CGGTTGTCCCGATGGCAAACGCACTCAGGGTTAAGGCAAAAAGAGCTAAAGGCATAAAAAGTGACCTCATTCAGTGAAACGCGGTGTGAAACACCTGCGGTTAAGTGAGAGGTATTATTGAGAAGTTTTTCTTTGTCAAAAACGGCGTTATTTACAAATAACTTTTGTTATTATTAGAAAAATTCAATATTGATCTGGAGAGAAGCATGCTAACCCGTTCTGACGATCTGGAAATTTTGCTGGCGGTAGTCGACAGCGGTGGATTCTCGGCGGCGGCAGACAACCTGGATGTACAGGTAGCCCGTGTCTCCCGAGCCGTCAGCAAACTGGAAAAGCAGCTTGGTGTGACGTTGCTTAACCGCACCACCAGAAGAGTAGAGCTGACCGATGAAGGGCGTCAGTTCGTCGATACCGTCCGGCGTGGTTTGCTTCTGATTCAGCAAGCGGAAGAAGAGGTCATTGCCCGGGGTGAACGGCCGAAAGGACGTTTGCGGGTGGACGCGGCGAGCCCGTTTGTGTTTCATCAGCTGATTCCTTTGATCAAACCTTTTAAACAGGCGTACCCGGACATTGAGCTGGAGCTGTCGTCAAATGAAGGCTTTGTCGACTTGCTGGAAAAGCGTACCGACATTGCCATTCGTATCGGCGACTTGAGTGACTCGACCTTGCATGCCCGTCCTCTGGGCACCAGCCAACTGTTTATCGTGGCATCGCCAGCGTATCTACGCCAACGTGGTGTACCAGCCACAGCGACAGATCTGTCGCATCATGAACGCATCGGTTTTGTCGGGGCGCGTAATCTGAATCGCTGGCCACTGCAAGGCGCCGGTTACATTGAACCGACCATCAGTTCGAGTAATGGTGAAACCGTGCGTTTGCTGGCTCTGGAGGGCAATGGGATTGCTTGTTTGTCCGGGTTTATGGTTCAGGAAGATATTGCCGCGGGCCGTTTGATTGCGCTGCTGGAGCATGAATATCAGCCGATATCCGGCCGCGAACAGGTCAACGCGGTATATTACAAATCTTCGTCGGTGGCGCGGCGAATATCGGCGTTCATTGATTTTATTCAACCGGCGCTGAAGCTGTAGCTTCGGTGGCTGGTTCAATCACAACACACGCGGTGTGTTTTTGCTTTCCAAACCCCAGGATCTGCGTCAGCAGGCGCTTGCCCACGGGCACGTACGCAGAGGCAACGGTGTCTTTTTCTGACGGTGCATGGGGATCATGGATGAAGAAAAACTGCTCGTTCATCCCGCTCAGTATCACCCAGTGCGGCTCTTTTTTACCATCGAAACGGTAAGTGCTGATGAGCAGGAGCACGCAGGCACCCTGGCTTACCCAATGCTCCAGAATGGCTTGATTGGGTGGGGATGCAATCGTGGCCACGTCCTGAGAGAGCAACTGATGGCAAAAATCCTGATGAACGATCTCTATCACGTCTTTCTTGTTGGGATCGCGCACACTGTCAATAAACGGAGTGCTCTGAGACTGGCTCCACAGTTCGACATGGTAGCCGCGTTTTGCGGCCGCCAGTGCCAGGCCTTGCCCACTGCACCCGCCGTGCCCCGCCGCCATAAAAATGGTAGTGGCTTCACGCCACAGTTGCAGCTCGTATGAACGACTCGGTTGATAGTGGGGATCCAGGCAGGCAAAGCTCATCAGCAGACAGGCTGCTCCACAGGTAAATGGTGTGGTTTGGATGTAGAGTGGCATTGGCAGCGTTACACTCGGGCCTTGTGGCGACAGGCGTTTTTGCATTCGTAGACCATCACACAGATCATCGTAATAATGCACCAGCAAACGCAACGTTTTAAAGCCTAATTTTTCATACAATTTTATCGCCGACGTATTGTCTTCACGCACTTCTAGTCGTAATGTAATGCAACCTTGATCAAGAGCAGCACGCTCGCATTGTTCAATCAAAGATTGCGCAATTCCCCGGCCTCTGAAATCAGGTTTAACGGCAATCGAATACAATCTTGACAGCTGTGTACCTTGATGAAATAGCAACAAAGCGTAACCCGCCAGAGAGCCCCTATCTTCAGCAACGAAAATCATGGCTTGACCTGACTGTAGGAAACGCTTCATTTGACGTGGAGAAATTTTATCTCCGTCAAACAGGGTGTTTTCCAGTTCGTTAAGAGCGGAGAGGTCTCGAGAGAGAGCTAAGCGGATGTCCATCCGTATTCCTTAAACAAGGCACGCACGATTGCCTCGCGATAATAAACCTATTGCAATAGGAAAAATACACCAATGGCAAATCTTTTAATCGTGACTGACAGCACCAGTGACTGGCAGGATTATTTCCCGTCTGAACAGGTGGTGAGTGTGGATCAGTACCTAGGTGGGCAGTGGCCTGCTGGGCACAAAAATGTGCAGGTAGTGAACTTGTGTCGTGATTATCATTACATGGGTAGCGGTTATTACTGCTCCTTGATGGCGGAGGCCCGGGGTCACCGGGTGATCCCGAGTGTAATGGCGCTAAATGACATCAACCAGCCGTTTCTACTCTCTTCTGGCAATTTCAAAGCCCATAAATTGCCGCAGGAGCTCAGCGAAATACGCTGTAAGATTTATTTCGGTCGCACCGAACAGGTGGGGCTGGAAAAACTGGCGAAGCGCCTGTTTGAACAGTTTATGGTTCCAGTGATAGAACTGGAAATGACCCAACTCAACGGCCAGTGGCAAATTGCCAGAATAGCGCCGTCCGCCTTTCAGGATCTGGCGGGGAATGAACAGGATATGTTCATCGCGGCGCTGGAGCAATTCTCGACCAAAATATGGCGCAAGCCTAAGTTGGAGAAAAAGGCACGTTACGACATTGCCATGCTGGTGGATGCGGACGAAAAAATGCCACCGTCTGATGCCTCGGCACTGAAGCATTTTCGCAAAGCGGCCAGCCGTTTAGGGATGAATCTGGAAACCATCTCTCCGGACGACATCAGCCGGTTGGGGGAGTTTGATGGGTTGTTTATCCGTGCGACCACCAACATCAGCAACTACACTTACCGATTTGCTAAGTCGGCTGAAAAGTTAGGGCTGGTGGTCATGGACGATTCCGAGTCTATCATGAAGTGCACCAACAAAGTCTTTCTGACGGAATTGCTGCACCGACACAAAGTACCAGCGCCTCAAAGTGTCATCATTCAGGGTATGGATCCGGAATGGAAACGGCACCTGCTGGCGCAGCTGGCGCTGCCGATGGTACTGAAGATTCCGGATGGGGCGTTCTCGCGCGGGGTGGTGAAAGTACGCACAGAAGCCGAACTGGAAAAAGAAGCGGCGGCGCTGTTTGAAAAAAGCGCTCTGATTCTGGCTCAGGCCTTTATGCCGACCGATTTCGACTGGCGCATTGGCGTGATGAACCGTCAGCCGATTTATGCCTGTAAGTACATGATGAGCCGTGGACATTGGCAAATATATCAGCATCACAGCAGCGGCCGGGTTTCTTCCGGCGGTTTTGAGACACTTGATTTGAAACAGGTGCCTAAAGCGGTAGTGGATGTGGCGGTAAAAGCGGCCAACCTGATTGGTGGCGGCTTATATGGTGTGGATCTGAAAGAAATTGACGGTCAGGTTTACGTGATAGAAGTGAATGATAACCCGAGCATTGATCGTCATGTTGAGGATGCGTTCCTCGGCGATTTGCTTTACGACCGGATCATGACTGAGTTTTTGCGTCGTATTCAGATGCGGGGTTTCTGATCATTGGTTCTATCTCAAGCCCGGTCTCAGACCGGGTTTTTTATGATTCGAACGTAATGATTTGTCTGGTTTATATATATGGAACGCCATTCTATTTTTTGTGACTCAAGCGGGAAATTAATAGTAAACAGGATGAATACTCGGCAAGGTTGTGCAAAATATCATCAGAACGTTCTTAGCCGAACGAGGTTAGAGTATTCTCAACGTCTGATTGACAGGAGGCACTATGAGCAGAAAACTCGGTCGAGTTATGTCCGGCAGCCGGATGATCACGTTTGTTGCCTTTGTGACGGCCGTATTAGCCTGGGTATTGGAAATGCCTGCGCTGTTTACCGTGTCGGTCGCTGCTTTGGTGGTCGGTGGCATACTTTTTATCAGAGACAAGCGTCGTCAGTCTAACGATGAAAAGAGCGCCTGATGGCGCTCTGTTTTGGCCGCTTCTATTCTTCAGAAGAAACCGAGTGGATTGACATCGTAGCTCACTAGCAAATTTTTAGTGTTCTGATAGTGGTCGAGCATCATCTTGTGGGTTTCCCGGCCAATTCCGGATTTTTTGTAACCGCCGAACGCGGCATGAGCCGGATAGGCGTGGTAACAGTTAACCCAGATTCGGCCCGCTTCAATCTTACGTCCCATGCGGTACGCTTTGTTGGCATCCCGTGTCCATACGCCGGCTCCTAGCCCGTATTCAGTGTCGTTCGCGATCGCCAGCGCTTCGGCTTCGTCTTTAAATGTAGTTATCGCAATCACCGGCCCAAAGATCTCTTCCTGAAAAACACGCATCTGATTATTGCCCTTGAGCATTGTTGGCTGAATGTAGAAGCCATCACTCAGATCGTCTTTCTGCGGCGCAACGTTACCGCCGATCAATACTTCGGCACCTTCCTGGCGGCCAATTTCAAGATAACTGAGGATTTTATCGAATTGTTCCTGAGAGGCTTGCGCGCCGACCTGAGTCTCCGTATCGAGCGGGTTACCCTGTTTGATGGTCTGAGCCCGCTCAATGACTTTGGCGATAAACTGGTCGTAGATGGATTCATGGATCAGCACCCGCGACGGACAGGTACAGACTTCCCCCTGATTGAAAAAGGCCAGCAAGATGCCCTCAATGCATTTGCTGAGGTACTCATCTTCGTGATCAAATATATCTTCAAAGTAAATGTTGGGTGATTTGCCGCCCAGCTCAACGGTGGAAGGAATCAAATTTTCCGCGGCGCATTTGAGGATGTGATGGCCGACGTCGGTCGAGCCTGTAAAGGCCAGCTTCGCGATACGGTTGCTGGTGGCCAGCGCCTGACCCGCTTCCGAACCTAAACCGTTGACCACATTAATGACGCCCGCCGGGATCAGATCGCCGATCTTTTCCATCAGAATCAAGATCGAGGTCGGAGTTTGTTCTGCCGGTTTCAGCACCACGCAGCAACCAGCAGCCAGCGCGGGTGCCAGCTTCCAGGCGGCCATCAACATTGGGAAGTTCCACGGAATGATCTGGCCGACTACGCCGACCGGTTCAGGAAAGTGATAGCTCGCTGTGGTCGCGTCCAGCTCAGCGGCACTGCCTTCCTGAGCCCGAATACACCCAGCGAAGTAACGAAAGTGATCCACCACCAAAGGTAAATCCGCAGCGAGTGTTTCTCGTACTGGCTTGCCGTTTTCCCATGTTTCAGCCACGGCCAGTTCTTCCATGTGTGTCTCAATCCGGTCCGCAATTTTCAGCAAAATATTGGCTCGCTCGGTGACGCTGGTTGCGGCCCATTGCGCCCGGATACCGTGCGCGGCATCCAAGGCTAGATTGATATCGTCTTCCGTAGAGCGGGCGACCTTGCAGTATGGTTTCCCGTTCACCGGTGAACAGTTGTCAAAATACTCACCTGTGACTGGTTGGCGCCACTCACCTCCGATGTAGTTATCGTAATGACTTTTAAATTCAATCACTGAGCCGGCTTGGCCGGGTTGCGTGTAAATCATGGTTCGATCCTTCTCGTTTGTGTTTGCGTTTTTTGTTGTTTAGTGTGCGCATCGCACATGTTCCATCTCTGTTTAAAACGCAAATCACAGGCCAGACTGAGAAGATTTGTTGTTAAAAAAATGTAACGCTATGATTAATGGATAATAACAATCCGAATCAGACACACCTTTGCCAGGCTGAGAAACCGATGCCAGTGTTCAGAGTGTGGCGAAATGACACAGCGAACATGTAACGAAATGGAACAGTTATGCAGTTATCTACCCCGACGCCGGATCACTGGTTATCCTCTTCCTGGCAGCGGAGCGAAAAAGCGGGCCTGAGAGCCCGGCGCCTGCCCGATGACGTACGTTTATCTCCTGCGATGCTCAAAGCTCGGCGGGAAGAGACCGCTAACCTGATCGATGCGGTGAGTGCACAGGCATTGCCGCTGTTTAATCAACTGTTTGCCCGCAGCGACAGTCGTTTGATCCTGACCGATAGCGAAGGGGTGATTCTGGCCAGTTGGGGACAGCCTGAATTTCGTGAAAAACTCACCACCATTGCGTTGAGTTCCGGAGCGTGCTGGCAGGAAAACCTGAAAGGCACTAATGCCATTGGCACGGCTTTGATCGAGCAGCAACCGGTCAGTGTGATCGGTGATCAACACTACATTTTGCAGCATCGCTTCATCAGTTGTTCCGCTTGTCCTATTTTTGATCACCGTGGGAACATGATCGGGCTGCTGGATGTGACCAGTGAGCAGCAACAACACGACAGTTCGACTCAATTGCTGGTGCAGAACATGGTTCAGCGCATACAAAACCAACTGTTGAACTGGATTCCTAATGCCGCTCTCAGAGTTGACCTCGCCCTCGACCCTGCGTTGTTAACCAGCGGTTGGCAGGGTATTCTGATTGCCGATGAAACCGGGCTGGTGGTGGCGCACAATCAGGTGGCTTCTCAGCTGCTGGCACAGCATCCGGTGCTGGGCAACTCGGTGCAGGATGTGATTGAACTGACCCGAAGTCCGATGAATTTGGCTGTTGCCACTCAGGAGCTGGGTCAGCCCACGTCGACGACTGCCCGACGATCCTACTCGGCATCCACCTTGCTGCATTGTGGTGATGAGCAGATCGAACTGGCCTGGCAGCAGGCAACCCGGGTGATCGACCAAGACATCTGTCTGTTGATCGTCGGAGAAACTGGTGTGGGTAAGAATGAGTTTGTCAAAGCGCTGCATCAGCAGAGCGGCAGGCGCAAAGCGCCTTTGGTCTCGGTGAACTGTGGCGCACTGCCCGCAGATCTGGTGGAATCCGAATTGTTTGGCTATGCGCCGGGGGCGTTCACGGGCGCCAGTCCGAAGGGATATTTGGGTAAGATCCGCCAGGCGCATCAGGGGATTTTGTTTCTCGATGAAATTGGCGATCTGCCACCGCAGGCACAAAGCCGTTTATTACATGTCTTGCAGGATAAGCAGGTTGCGCCAGTTGGATCGAACCAAAGTGAAACGGTGGATATTCAGATCATTGCGGCTACGCATAAAGACTTGTCACAACTGGTCAGTGAGGGAGGTTTCCGTCAGGACTTGTTCTATCGGTTGAATGGCTTGCTGATTGAACTGCCGCGGTTGGCCGAACGGCAAGACAAACAGGCGCTGATACATACGATGCATCAAAAATACGCTCAGCCTGCCGATCAAACCTTGTGTCCTGCGTTACTCGCTCGACTGCTTAGCTACCCCTGGCCAGGAAACCTCAGAGAGTTGGACAATCTGTTGAAAGTGGCGGCGTTGATGGCGCAGGGAGAACCGACCCTGACACTGAACCATATTCCACTTCATCTGCAAAAAACGCTGACCCAAGCTGTGTCTCAACCTGCCGCTGAGAAAGATCTGCGCACCACGGTCGATGAAACTTTGTTGGCGACCTATCGTGCCAATCAAGGCAATATCAGTAAAACGTCACGCATGCTGGGCGTTAGTCGTAACACCCTGTATCGCAAGTTAAAGGCGCTAGGGGTTCGGTGCAAGGCGTAACGTATTAGCATATTAAGTTAGACTAATATTTGTTGATATTATTGCGTTTTAGTCTATTTTGGACGGCGTTCAAAATTTAATTGAACGATGTTTTATTTGGTGATAATTTCCTGCCAGTTATTTAATTCAGGAAATTGTTCAAATGAAACGAATCGTTACTGTCTCTTTAATGTTGGTGATGAGCTCTGGTGTAATGGCGGCACAAGGGTCACTGGGTAAGTACAGTTATGTTGGCGCGGGATTACAATATGGGGAACAAAAGAGCCATAGTCTGGGGTCATTTCTTGGGGATGATTACAAGAATAAAGGTGCCCGTGATCTGTTTGGTGTGAATGCGACTGCAAGTTTCTCTCCTCAGGCATTAGATGGATACGCAAAAATCGAATACGAAGGAACCACGGCCGGGAATACAGACATCAGTAATACGTTTTTGGCACTGGGTGGTTACCAAAATTACCAGCGTTCCTCTCTTTTCTACAGCCTGGGTGTCAATAATTATCAAGTTGAACGGGATCATCAGAACGGTGGCTCTGCCAAATTTGACGAGTATGGGGTGGCGGCGGATATCGGTTTTGCTTACGCTGTAACTCCGTTTCTGGCGCTCACGCCGCGCTATCGGATTTCGTATCTGGATGAGCACGTAATGAACGACTACAAGCTTACGTCGCAATTCATGTTGGGAGAGATGGTGTCTCTGGAACTGTCCGGTGGTTACAACACCTATCGGGATGCTGAGCAGTTCAATGCTCAGACCGCGCTTAAGTTTGCTTTCTGAGTGGGAAATAAAAAGAGCACCTTTTGGTGCTCTTTTTGTATCAAACCGACGCTTACAACCCGCCTTGTTGCTGCGCCTGTCTGACCATCGCCTGACGTTGAGTTTCCTTCTCGGACTGAACTTCATGTTCCTTATGTGTTTTACCGTCCGCTGCCTGCGGAACAAAGACATAGTACTTATTGATAGTCATCGTCGAAATCTCTCATTCAAGATTTATCCACTGAACACCCTGAGGTGATCACGGGCCCCGGAATTTCCGAGTAGACAAAAAATAGAGGATGTTAACCTTGTTAACATCCTCCTTGATGCTCAAATTTTAGGCGTAGGCTTGGGGCTGAATCCGCTCCAAGTTACGTCTTATACGTCGTACGTAGTCGACGCCGTGTCACCGCCTGTACCAGTCCAGTTGGTGTGGAAGAATTCACCACGTGCACTGTCAGTACGCTCATAAGTGTGCGCGCCGAAGTAGTCACGTTGTGCCTGTAGCAGGTTCGCTGGCAGACGAGCAGTGGTGTAACCGTCCAGGAAGGTCAGGGCAGACGTCGTACATGGCATAGGAATACCGGTTTCCAGCGATTTCGCTGCTACTTTACGCCATGCGGCCAGGCTACCGGTCAGGATGCCTTTGAAGTAATCATCAGAGCCCAGGAATGCCAGGTCCGGGTTCGCTTCGTATGCATCACGGATGTTGCCCAGGAATGCAGAACGGATGATACAACCACCGCGCCACATCAGAGCCACGTTACCGTAGTTCAGGTCCCAGCCGTTTTCGTTTGACGCTTCACGCATCAGCATAAAGCCTTGTGCGTAAGAGATGATTTTTGAAGCCAGCAGCGCTTGACGCAGTGCATCAACCCACTCTTGTTTGTCACCCTCAACCGGAGTGATGGTTTTGCCAAACAGTTTTTCTGCTTCAACACGCTGGTCTTTCAGTGCAGACAGGCAGCGCGCAAAGACAGATTCAGAGATCAGAGTCAGTGGAATACCCAGATCCAAAGCGTTGATACCTGTCCATTTACCGGTACCTTTCTGGCCTGCAGTGTCGAGGATCTTCTCAACCAGTGCTTCACCGTCTTCATCTTTGTAGCCAAGGATGTCAGCAGTGATTTCGACCAGGTAGCTGTTCAGCTCAGTTTCGTTCCAGTCAGCGAACACTGCCTGCATTTCGTCGGCTGTCATGCCCAGGCCATCTTTCATGAACTGGTAAGCTTCTGTGATCAGCTGCATGTCGCCGTATTCGATACCGTTGTGAACCATTTTCACGAAGTGGCCAGCGCCGTCGTTACCGACCCAGTCACAGCATGGCTCGCCCGCATCCGTTTTTGCAGAGATTGCTTGGAAGATAGGTTTCACTGCTGGCCAAGCTTCTGGTGCGCCACCTGGCATGATAGACGGTCCGAAACGAGCGCCTTCTTCACCGCCTGATACGCCAGTACCGATGAAGTGGATGCCTTTTTCGCGCAGTGCTGCAACGCGGCGGTTAGTGTCTGGGTAGTTTGTGTTACCACCGTCGATGATGATGTCGCCTTTGTCCAGCAGAGGAACCAGTTGATCGATGAACGCGTCAACCACCGCACCAGCACGAACCATCAGCATCACTTTGCGTGGTGCTTCCAGTTTATCAACCAGCTCTTGCAGCGTGTATGCGCCAACGATGTTAGTGTCTTTTGCCGGGCCTTCCAGGAATTCGTCAACTTTTGCCGCAGTACGGTTGTGCGCTACCACTTTGAAGCCGTGGTCGTTCATGTTCAGGATGAGGTTCTGGCCCATTACTGCCAGGCCAATTACACCGATATCACCTTTCATTTTATTTCTCTCCAATTACTCTTTCGACAAGCAAGCGCTTAAGCAATCTTTGCTGCTGCGTCTGAATCTAAATACCACTCCGTTTCACCAGTTGTAGACTGGATTTTGGCTGCCGGATAAGGCAGATCTTCAGCCGGAGTTGTGTGAATTTCGTAAACGATCTCGGCTTTACCTGCGCCAAGAACGAGATAACTGATGCGTTTTGCAGCTTCCAGTACTTTCGCGGTTTTCGATACGCGAAGCTGGCCGGATTCAGGATGGCTCGCAACCACAGACAAGTTCTCGTCGTCGTAGTTGGTCTTGCCCGGGAACAGGGAAGCGGTGTGGCCGTCGGCGCCAACACCCAGCAAAATCCAGTCAAATACGGGCGTGCCGCTCTCTGATGGGATGACGTCTGTCATCTCTTGTGCAAAGCGCTGCGCTTCAGCTTGTGGCTCATTTTCACCCAAGATGCGGTGAATGTTGCCTGCTGGAATGTCGATTTGGCTGAACAGCAATGTGTTCGCTTCACCGTAGTTGCTTTCTGCATCATCCGGTGCCACACAACGCTCATCGCCCCACCAGAAATGCAGGTTCTGCCACTGGATAGAGGTGGCGTAAGCGTCAGAAGCCAGCAGTTTAAACAGCATTTTAGGTGTGCTGCCGCCAGACAGTGAGATGTGCACAGGGCGACCCAACTCACTGTAGGCTTTCATGTCATTCGCTAGGGATTCGACCACGGCATCGGCCGTCGGGAATATCTTGTGATTGATCATAGTTCGCAGTAATCCGTGTCGGTTAGGTTCTTACAAGGGAAGCGCCATGCGCGGCCATCGCGCTCCAGTAACTGGTTAGACTCTTTCGGCCCCCAGGTACCACAAGCGTAGCCAAACAGTGACTGCGGATCCTGTTTGAAATCGAGGATCGGCTGAACGTATTTCCAGCAAGCTTCCACAGCATCGCTACGTGCAAACAGAGTGGCATCGCCATTCAGTGCGTCAAGCAGCAGACGTTCATACGCCGTCAGCATCTGAGTTTCCTGCAGCGACGCGTAGTGGAAGTTCATTTTCACTTCTTTAGCGTTGAATCCGGCGCCCGGCTCTTTGAGGCCGAAGCTCATCTGAATGCCTTCGTCTGGCTGGATACGGATGATGAGCTTGTTCTCTGGTGCGTTCTGGCCAAACACCGGGTGTGGCGTGGCTTTAAAGTGAATCACAACTTCCGTCACGCGTGTCGGCAGGCGTTTACCGGTACGCACATAGAAAGGCACACCGTTCCAGCGCCAGTTGTTGATGTAGGCTTTCAGGCCCACATAGGTTTCGGTGCGTGAGTCTTCTGCCACGCCAGGTTCTTCGCGGTAGCCCGGTAGGAACTGACCACGTACATCAGAGCCGGTGTACTGACCCATCACCAAGTTGTTACGCAGATCGTGTTCTTCGAGTGGTTTCAGACACTGAAGCACTTTCACTACTTCATCACGCATTGCGTCGGCGTTAATTTGCGCCGGTGGCTCCATACCGACCATGGCCAGCACTTGCAGCAGGTGGTTCTGGAACATGTCACGTACCGCGCCTGAGCCGTCGTAGTAGCCGCCACGTTCTTCTACGCCGAGGAATTCTGCCCCGGTGATCTCGACGTACTCAATGTAGTTGCGATTCCACAGTGGTTCGAACATCGCGTTGGAGAAGCGAAAAACGAGCAGGTTCTGAACGGTTTCTTTGCCCAGATAGTGGTCGATACGGTACAGCTGATGCTCTTGGAAATGCTCGTGGATGTCTTTATCCAGTTTACGCGCCGATTCCAGATCGTAACCAAAAGGTTTTTCGATGATCAGACGTTTCCAGCCGTTGCTCTCGTCATTCAGACCATGAGCGGCCAGACTAGCAGGGATAACACTGTAAAGGCTTGGTGGGGTTGCGAGATAGAAGAGCGTATTACGCTGTTCGAAGTTATATTCATCAGCCAGTTGGTCGAGGCGGGTGACCAGTTTGGCGTAATCTTGGGTATCAGAAGTGCTGATGGCCTGGTAGTGAAGGTGGTTGATAAAAGCATCCAGCGTCTCTGGTTCAGTTTTTTCCATTTCCTGAAGCGAGCGCTTAAGCTTCTCTCTGTATGACTCATCACTGTATTCAGTTCGGCTGACGCCTAAAATCGCAAAGGATTCCGGAAGCTGTTTATTCGCGTAAAGGTGGTAAAGGGCAGGGATCAACTTACGGTAAGTCAGGTCCCCGGACGCACCAAATATCACGATGCTACTATTTTCAGGTATTACCATCATCTTTCCTATAAGGGCGAGGTACTTAAATCAGTATGCGCAACGTTAGCAGCGCCACTTACAAATAGATAATAGGTCGTGCCTATTAAAGCGATAGGCAAAACACAGGGTCTTGGGCGTATGAAACGGCAGGGTATTGTCTACGACTCTTTGACATACATCAACTATTGAGAAGGCAATCGATTAAATAATGACGCGTTTTTGTCATAAATTATTAATAAATAATGAAATTAAGTCTTGTTGATCTTTTCCTTACAGCGTAGGTAAAAAGCTCTAAAGTGGTCAAAAAGGAGACAAATATGAAATGGACAGCATTGAGCCTCATCCCTCTGCTCATGACTGGGGTGGTGCAGGCGGAGAGTTGCCCGGCGGTGTTACAGGGCAACCAGCAACTGTTGAACTCGACCCAGTCAATCAACTTGTGCGACTCGTTTCGCGGCAAAACGCTGTTGGTGGTGAACACGGCCAGCCAGTGTGGTTTTACGCCTCAGTTCGAGGAGTTGGAAGCATTGTATCAAACGTACAAACAACGGGATTTTGTTGTGGTTGGTTTTCCTTCCAATGACTTCTATCAGGATCGCGGCAGCGAGGAGAACAGCGCCAAGGTGTGCTACCTCGATTATGGTGTAACGTTCCCAATGATGGCACGCAGTTCGGTCAAGGGCAGTCAGGCCAATCCGGTGTTTGCCGAAATTGCTCGCCAGGCCGGTGTCACGCCACGCTGGAACTTCTATAAATACCTGATTGATAATCAGGGAAATGTGGTCGCCACGTTCCCAAGTTCTGTGTCTCCGACATCTCCGCAGTTGATCTCGTTACTGGAACAGCAATTGTGAGCCTTATGAATGTAAAACGGATTGCTTATTTGCGCGAATGAGTGAATGTGAGAGACTGAATTCATTCAGGAACATTGTGAAACCGTCATGGCATCAGAGTCTCACGCAGGAAAGTCGTCAGCCGCACTAAACCGCATCGGCAAAGCGCTCGATTTTATTCATGATAATCTGGATAGCGCGCTTTCCCTCGATGAGATTGCCCAGCAAAGCTGTTGGTCGCGCTGGCAACTGCAACGCGTCTTTCAGCATCAGACCGGTACGACGGTTGCTCAATATGTGCGTGAATTGAAACTGAGTGAAGCTGCTGAACGCTTGCTCGACGGTCAGCAGCGCATCATCGATATTGCGCTCAGTCTGGGTTTTAACTCAGAGATAAGCTTCAGCCGGGCATTTAAGCAGATGTTTAACCTGAGCCCGCGCGCTTATCGTCAAACCGGACAACGCACTGGTCTGCGTAAACCGATTCAACGTCCCACCTTACCCGAGCATGAGCGACACCAAGTGCCATTGGTTGATGTCCGTGTCGAAAGCCGTCCGTCGTTTCGATTGACGGGCGTTCATGACTCGATTCATGGTCTGTTTTCTACGACGCCGGATTTTGCGGAGAAAGTGCCGGCGTTATGGCAGCAGCTAGAACAAAAACTGCAGCCACTGTCTGCAGCGTCCTGCCCCAAGCTGGGCGTGATTGATGTAACACACGCGCCGTCGGAAGGTGGTCAATTGACGTATTGGGCTGGGTTGGCATCCAACACTCTGACCGCTGAAGGATTGAGCATATGTACGGTACCAGCGCAGACTTATGCGGTGCTCAGACATCGCGGTCCGATTGATCGCTTACCCGTCACGCTGCACTGGTTTATTGTTCATTGGTTGCCTGAGTCGGGTTACCGCGGCATCGATGGTTTTGAACTCGAATCCTATCCTCCCGGATACGCTGCCGATCAGCATGACGCGGTCATGGAGTATTGGCTCCCTATTATTCGGATGTGCGCCTCACCATTGCGCTGATTTGAGTGTTTTGTCAGTGAAAAGTCGCAGGATGCACCAAATTGTTAACTTTCGTCTCCTTAAATAAGTAGAATGCAAATGATATTTATTCTTATTAAGAAAAGCATTGGTATTCGAGGAACACATGCAACTTCCAACACACATCCAACGTTCGACTCTGACGTTAGCGCTGCTTGGCGTCTTAACGACGCCGGTATTCGCTGCTGACACCACATCATCAGCTCAGCCAGATACAATGACGGTTTTGGGCAAAGCGTACCGCAACACCGCAACCAAGTCGGCGCTTGAACCTGAAGAGACGCCACAGGGCATCACCGTCATCGATGAGGAGCAATTAGAGCAGCGTGGCGTACAGTCACTGAATCAGGCACTGCGTTACGCGCCAGGGGTGGTGACGGAAACCAAAGGGGCGGCGGTGACCATGTACGATACCTTCACCATTCGAGGGTTTGCGGTCAATCAGAGTTATTACGATGGTTTGGTCTTGCAAACGCTCAAAGGTTGGAACCTTCAGCCGCAAATTGATCCAATCATGCTGCAGCAGGTCGAAGTGTTCAAAGGTCCGACGTCAGTGCTTTACGGAGCTATGCCTCCTGGTGGGATGGTCAATATGATTGCCAAAACACCTCAGCAGAGCTCTGAGACTAAAATCGGCGTCGCGACGGGGTCACGCAATCTGATGGAAGCGTCAGTAGACTCCACCGGCCAGCTGGGTGATAGCGATCTATCCTACCGTTTGATTGCTTTGGCACGCAAGCAGGATGGGCAGGTCAACCATACCGAAGAAGAGCGCTATGTGATTGCTCCGTCGCTTGATTGGCAGGTCAGTGACCGCACGCTGATTAATGTCAATCTTTACTATCAGAACGATCCGTCGATGGGAATGAACTCGTCGTTGCCAGCTTCTGGCATGTTGGTGCGTAATCCGAATGGCTCCACGTCGCCGTCTACTTTTGCAGGCGATACAGCGTGGAGTAAATTTGAGCGTGAAGTTCTGATGCTGGGCTACAAAGTGAACCACGATTTTAACGCGAACTGGTCGTTCTTACAGAACTTCCGCTACAGCGATGCTTCGTTGACACAGCACAACACGTACCACACGGCCGCGAATTTTGATTCTGCCAGCGGCACACTGGTGCGCAACATCTACAGCACGGAAGAGGAATCGACAGGCTATGTGGTGGATAACCAGTTGTCCGGCCGGTTCACTACGGGCGCGGTTCAGCATAACTTGTTGTTAGGTGTAGATTATCAGAAGCTGGACGGTGAGTCAGATTACAAAGAGTACGCCACCAGCGACAGTGCGTTTTATGCGTTCAATGTATTCCAGCCCAACAACCACTTGCTCAGCTCTGGCAGCCTGAGTGAGGTTTATCGGATGCAGGATGATGTCAGTAGTGAACAAACCGGGTTCTACTTTCAGGATCAACTGCGTTGGAATCAATGGGTGTTGATTGCAGGTGCACGGTATGACCGCTTTGAGTCGGAGAGTTTTGGTCAGAAAGCAGACGATAACCAGTTCTCTTATCGGGTCGGTGCTTTGTATGCATTCAGTAACGGTGTAGCTCCGTATCTCAGCTACGCCACCAGTTTTGAACCTGTGGCCGGTGTCAGTCAGTTTGGTCGGGCGTTTAGCCCCGAAACCGCCGAACAGATTGAGGCGGGAATCAAATATCAGTCACCACAACGTGAGGTCGAAGCAACGGCGTCATTGTTCCACATTACCAAGAAAGACGTGGTGATCACCGATCCGTCGTCGGCTAACTACCAGAGTGATCTGCAAGTGGGTGAAGCCGTGTCACAAGGGGTTGAGTTACAGGGCCGCTGGTTTATCAATGCCAATGCGGATATCTCAGCCAGTTATACCTATACCGATATGGAAATTACCGAGGACAGCGATAACGGCCTGGAAGGGACGACACCGATTTACGTGCCGAAAAATATGGCTAATATCTGGGGCAATTACTACGTCTACAATGGGCTGCTGAACGGCAGTCGCTTGAGCCTCGGTGCCCGCTATGTTGGTGAAATGCAGATGGATGCCACCAATACTCAGGGTAAAGTGCCATCGTATACGGTGGTGGATGCGTCGCTTGGCTATGATCTGGGGGCCCTGAGTGATTCGCTTCACGGGGTAACCGCCAACCTGATCGCCAATAATGTATTTAATGAGGAATACTCGACTTGTTACGATCAGGCCAACTGCTGGTACGGTGCGGAGCGAAGTGTCGAACTCAGCGTCAAATACGCCTTTTAACCAGACAAAGAAAGCAGCCTACAGGCTGCTTTCTTTCGGTTTCCATGTGTTAGCGAAAGGCCAGATCGCGTAGTGCCAGTGAAATCCACGGGAAGAAGATCAGCATTATGGACACCAGGAGCAAGATAAACACAAATGGAGGAGTACCGCGAATGACCTCGACATAAGGACGTTTAAACACGGCAATGGCGGTGAAAATATCGCAGCCAAATGGTGGGGTGGCAGAGCCGATGGCTGCCTGCAGGGTGACTATCGTGCCGACCAATACCGGATCAAGACCGGAGGATTTGATCACAGGGGCAAAAATCGGGATCAGGATCAGCATCACCACTATCGGATCAACAAACATGCAACCGATGAAAAACGTCACTGAAATGACAATCAACAGTTCAGTCTGGCTCAAGTCATTAATTCCAATCATACCCAGCAGCTCCTGCGGGATCTGCGCAAAGGAAATCACCCACGAAAACGCACTGCCAGCGGCAACGAGTATGAACACCACTGCGGTGACCATGCCCGTCGAGAGGGCAATGTCGCCAAGCTCTTGCCATTTCACCTTACGAAAGACCACCATCTCAAGCAGCACGGCATACAACACAGAGACAGAAGCCGCTTCGGTTGGGCTGAAAATGCCTGCGTATATACCACCGACCGTAATAAGCGGGAAGCCAAACGGTAGTAAGGCTTTGCGCACCACTTTGATGCGCGTTTTCCAACTGGCTTTGGGCGCGTTGGTGACATCATCGTTGCGCGCATACCAGTAACAGTAGAGCGAAAAGAGTAACATGATCACCAGCGCAGGGCCGATACCGGCAATGAACAGCTCGGCCACTGAGGTACCGGAAACCACACCGTAAATGATCATGCCGATACTGGGAGGGATCAGCAGCGCCAGATCGGATGCGTTGATAATGAGCGCCAGAGCAAAGCTGTCTTTGTAACCGTATTCGAGCATTTTGGGCCGCATGATGGAGCCGACGGATACCACGGTGGCCTGAGTGGATCCAGATACCGCACCAAACAAAGCGCAACTGAGTGAGGAGGTGATTGCCAGCCCGCCGCGGATGTGCCCGACAAATGCCATCGCGACGTCAAGCAGTCGGGTGGCGGCAACGCCTCGGGTGATGATTTCGGCCGCCAGAATAAACATAGGGACCGCAACCAACGCGGCCGGCTTAATGCCTGCCAGCATTTGCTGGATCATAAAATCCGGCCCCAGCCCCAAATAGACAATAAAGCCGAGCATGGTGGCAGCCAGCAGAGGAACCAACATTGGGAAACCACACGCCAGCAGCGCAATCATAGTCACAACTAAAGCTGCGGTCATAGCATCTTCTCCTGTTTCGCCGATTGAGTCAGGCGAGCGGTTGAGGCATTTTGCCTGGTTGTCTGGCAGATAAAGCGCTTGAGTTTATTCAGGCCGACGCGCAGAAACTGAAGGGCACTGAAAAACAGCCCCAATGGCGCAATCAGGTAAACCCAGCTGAGCGGGATCTGCATCGCGGGGGACAGACGCCCCATCTGCGCCACTTTGCCTACGTACTGCCACGCGTACCAGGTGAGCATGGCGACCAGTAACCCAGTCAGCAAATAGATGGTGCCGTCGGCCAGCAGTTTGAGCCGGGCTGGCAGCATGTCGGTGAACGCAGTCATACGGATATGGCGTGACTGGCGAGCGGCGTAGCTGCATCCGATAAAAGTGACCGCAACGATCAGGAAATAATTGAGTTCTTCAGAGAAATAGAGACTTTGATTGAACAGGTACCGTCCAAGGACGTTGGCGATTGAGTTAGTGGCTATCAATAATATTGAGCCGATGAGCAGCGCCGCCTCCGCTTTCTGTATGTAGTTATCCAGCCACTGAAAAATCCTTTTCATCGCACTGCTCCCATGTTGTTAAATGTGTTAATGAAACGTTATCTGTTTCATGACATTCAAGTCAATTGGTGAGCAGCGAAAGATTTTCTGAACTGAGCGTGTTTGCAGAAAAAATCGGCCTGAACCGACAGCTCAGACCAAAAAGTGAGAGGTGGGCGGCTTGGTGTCGAGGATCTCGGCGATCACCGACAGACCGTGTTTGATATAACCGCGGTTGGTTTCGGCACCGAGACTGATGCGTACGAATGGTTGCGGGGTATTCATGTCGAGAACAAAAGGTTTGTAGCTGGTGAGCTGCACGCCGGAGCGTTTGGCTGAAGCCACCAGATCATCGCTTTGCCAGTGGTCCGGTAGCTTGAGCCAGATATGCTGTCCATGCGGATGCGCGCTGTACGAGTGGGCTCGCAATATGCTGCTGGCCAGTTTCTGACGCTTGGCAAATTCGTTCATTTGGAAGCGGATTAGCCTGTCCAGAGTACCGTTCTCTATCCATAAATGAGCGACTTCAAATGGCAGGGGCGTTGCCGACCAGCTGGTGGCCGCCAGCCGGCCAATAGCATGTTGTAGAAAATGGCGGGGCACGGTCAGGTAGCCGGTGCGCATGCCTGGCGCCACGACTTTGGTAAAGCTGGTGACATAAAAGGCCTGTTGAGGAATCAACGTTGTCAGCGGGGCGACCCTATTTGGCTCAAGTGCACCGTAGACATCGTCTTCGATGACGTAAATGTCGTACTTTTCCGCCAGGCGGGCAATGGCTTCACGGCGTGCCTGATCCATATGAGCGCTGTTGGGGTTTGCCATGCTGGGAGTACAACACAGTGCTTTGACCGGACGATGCTGACACGCCCATTCAAAAGCCTCCGGTGTGATGCCGAATTCATCCATCTCCAGCGGCAGTAACTTAAAGCCCAACATGCGTGAACGCGAGATCAGGCCGTGATCGACCAACTGACCACACGCAACCAGATCGCCATGTTCCACGACGGTGCTGAGAGCCAGGGTCAGGCCATGGCAAGCACCGTTGGTCAGCAATAACTGGTCATGGCCAACGTCTAATCCCTGGGTTTGCAGATAGTGGCGACCGGAGTCAATGTGATGTGGCTGACCCATCACAGGTTTGGCTTTGCCGATCAGGCTGCGATTGTCCGGCTGAGCGGCAATCTGCACTAACGCCTGATTAAATAAGGTGATATGGCGATCCGTTACCACAGGATGTGCGATTGACATATCAATTTCATCCGGCGTGTCTTTCATCTCCTGAGTCAGCATGAACTCTGTGTCGGTATTGTCATCGACAAAGCCGGATTTCACAAAGGTGCCGTTGCCCACCCAGGACTCCAGAGCGCCTTTCTTCTCCGCAAAACTGTAGGCGTGGCTGACGGTTTGCACACTGACGCCAATCTGTTCCGCAAATTCACGGTGAGTGGGCAGACGGGTCCCGGGTTTGAGGTAACCACTGCGTACACAGTCCACCAGATAGTTGCCGATGGAGATGTATTTGGGGGTGCCTGGGCGAATGATCGGATTCAAAGAAATTGTCATGACACAATGTTTTTATTGATTCATTTTAAAGTCCCATTGTAACTTCGATTTAACAAATGGCGACTTTTTGTCCGTTAAATGCGGTCTGTTGCACAAAAAACATCCATAATTGTAGTGATTGATATGAGTTGTCATGCTTTAAATGACGATATTGAACTGAAATGGTCATTCAATCCGCGGCCACCTTCCGGTGGCAATACCACAGCAGATTAATACCCGGCCCGTCAGGGGCTGATAAAAGGTAGAGATACCTCAACGTCTCCGAAGGCCGATAAGGCGTCGGAATTCTACAAGGAGAAAAGAAATGAGAGGCGTTGCTTTGCATTTTACTCTGGATGAATACCAAGAGCGGCTGATTAAAGTCCGCCAGTCCATGGAAGAGCGTGAACTGGATGTGTTGATCCTTCATGACCCGTCCAACATGGCATGGCTCACAGGTTACGATGGCTGGTCGTTTTATGTGCCTCAATGTGTCGTGGTGGGATCGAGTGGTGAGCCTTTATGGTTTGGCCGCTGTCAGGATGCTAACGGCGCCTACCGTACTGCCTATATGTCGGCTGAAAACATCACCTACTACCCGGACCACTATGTGATGAACCCGCCACTGCACCCAATGGATTATCTGGTGGAAGCGGTGTTGGCTCCGCGTTTGTGGGACCGGGGCCGGATTGGTGTCGAGAAAGACAATTACTACTTTAGCGCTACCGCATACGAATCACTGCATACCCATTTGCCAAACGCTCAGTTGCTCGATGCCACTGGTTTAGTGAACTGGTGCCGGGCGGTGAAATCGGATCAGGAGCTGGCGTATATGTACCGGGCTGCCCGTATTGTGGAGAACATGCACCGTGTTGC
>Ga0213839_1001026_pt1 | contig 20871 bp, 15 predicted proteins | sample SWPATP21_FD_160075 | JGI IMG/M metagenome (GOLD analysis project Ga0213839, IMG submission 160075) | Coastal seawater microbial communities from Marineland, Florida, United States - SWPA TP2 #1 | ecosystem: Environmental > Aquatic > Marine > Coastal | place: USA: Florida | collected 2016-08-14
ACGTGTTGATCGTGATGCCGCGAGCCTTCTCCTCGGGAGCCTTGTCGATGTCCTCGTAGTTCATCGACTTGGAACCGTTGTCCTCGGCCAGCACCATGGTGATGGCCGCGGTCAGCGTGGTCTTGCCGTGATCAACGTGACCGATGGTCCCGATGTTCACGTGCTCCTTGGAACGGTCGAACTTTTCCTTGGCCATTGGAGACTCCGAGGGACCGTGTCGCAGAAACACGGCGGAGGGTGGCAAACGCAGCGCCTGGGCGCCTGGGCGGTAGGGCCTTCCTGCTTGCACGAAGCGTTCGCAGGGGGTTCCCTTCGAGCTGTGTGCCCCGACGCCGGTGACGGCTGGCGGGACGGCGCCACTTAGTCCAAAGCGGCGCGGGGCGCCAGAACGAATCGACAGAGCGATGCGCCCCAGCTGGGCCGAAGCCCGGATCCGGCGGTTGCCGGACGAGGGACCGAGGCCCCTCGAGCCCGCCGACCCCCGAGGAGGTCGACGGAAAGGATGCTCACCAGCGGTAGTGAGCGAAGGCGCGGTTGGCCTCCGCCATGCGGTGGACATCCTCCTTCTTCTTCACAGCGCCGCCGCGGGCGTGCGAAGCCTCGATCAGCTCGTTGGCGAGCTTGTCGCGCATCGACTTTCCGGCACGCTTGCGGGCGTGGGTGATGAGCCAGCGCATGGCCAGGGCCACCTGCCGCTCGTTCCGGACCTCGACGGGGACCTGGTAGGTCGAGCCACCAACACGACGGCTCTTGACCTCGACCATCGGCTTGCAGTTCTCGATGGCCTTGTGGAACACGTGGACAGGATCCTCACGGGTCCGCTCGTGCACGACCTCGAAGGCGCCGTAGACGATCTTCTCGGCCGTGGTCTTGCGACCGTGGGACATCACCACGTTCATGAACTTGGCGATGGCGGTGTCGTGGTACACCGGATCCGGAAGGATCAGGCGCTTGGGTACTTCGCGACGGCGGGGCATCGTGGACTCCGACTACTTCTTGGGCCGCTTGGCGCCGTACTTGGAACGGCCCTGGCGACGGTCGTTGACACCCTGGCTATCGAGCGTGCCACGGATGATGTGGTAGCGAACACCAGGCAGGTCCTTCACGCGGCCACCGCGGATGAGGACACTGTTGTGCTCCTGCAGGTTGTGGCCCTCACCGGGGATGTAGGACGTGACCTCCATCCCGTTCGTGAGGCGAACACGAGCAACCTTGCGCAGGGCAGAGTTCGGCTTCTTGGGCGTGGTGGCGTACACGCGGGTGCACACGCCACGCTTCTGCGGGCAACCCTTGAGGGCCGGCGCGGCCGACTTCTTCTTCACCTGCTTACGGCCCTTGCGGACGAGCTGGTTGATGGTGGGCATCAGGTCTCTCCATGAGAGAGCCCGGCTCGATGGCCGGGCATGAGATTCGCAAGACAGCCGCGTTTATGGGTCTGGGACGCCGCTGTCAAGCATGAGGACGCGGTCGACGGATCCACCGGGTTCGCCCGATGGCCCGCCAACCAGAAGGGATCACCCCAGCTCGGCGAGCTCCGCGTCCGACTGGTCGCGGAAGGACATTCCGAGCTTCTGGTAGGCCGCGAAGCCGGTACCAGCAGGGATCAGACGACCCATGATGACGTTCTCCTTGCACCCACGGAGAGGGTCTACGCTGCCGCGCATCGCCGCCTCGGTGAGCACCCGGGTCGTCTCCTGGAAGGAGGCGGCCGAGAGGAAGGAGTCGGTCGAGAGGCTGGCCTTGGTGATGCCCAGCAGCAACGACTCGCTGCGTGCCGGCATACCGCCCATGGCGATGACCTGACGGTTCACCTCGTCGAAGCGGTGCTTGTCGACCACCTCGTCGACCAGGAAGTCGGTGTCCCCCACTTCCCGGACCTTCACGCGGCGGAGCATCTGCCGCACGATGACCTCGATGTGCTTGTCGTTGATCTTGACGCCCTGGAGGCGGTAGACCTCCTGGACCTCGTCGACGAGGTAGCGGGCCAGCGCAGGCTCGCCGTTGATCTTCAGGATGTCGTGGGGGTTGGCCGCACCATCCATCAGGGCCTCACCGGCGCGGACGTAGTCGCCCTCGTTGACGGTGATGTTCTTGCCCTTGGGGATCAGGTACTCCTGGTGGGCGCTGCCATCGTCGGGCGTGACGATGATGCGTCGCTTGCCCTTCGTGTCCTTACCGAAGGAGACCGTGCCATCCACCTCGGTGATGATGGCGACCTCCTTGGGCTTCCGGGCCTCGAAGAGCTCGGCGACCCGGGGCAGACCACCGGTGATGTCCTTGGTCTTCGTGGTCTCGCGCGGAATCTTGGCGAGGACGTCACCGACTTCGATGTCGGATCCATCCTGGGCCATGATGTAGGCCGAAACGGGCAGGAAGTAGCGAGCCAGCGTCTTGCCGGTCTCGTGATCCTTGCTGACGATCCGGGGCTTGAGATCGGTGTCCTTGTAGTCGGTCACGACCATGCGGGAGAGACCGGTGACGTCGATCTCCTCCTTCATGGAGCGACCGTCCTCGAGGTCCTCGAACTTCGCCACACCCTTGGTGTTGGCCAGGATGGGGAGGTTGAAGGGGTCCCACTTGGCGATGCGCATCTTGGCCGCGACCTTCTGGCCGTCCTGGACCATCAGCTCGGCGCCGTAGGGCACACCGTAGCGCTCACGCTCGCGGCCCTTGGGGTCCACGACCGTGATCTCGCCGTTCCGCGAGGTCGCGATGGTCTTGCCTTCGCGGTTCACCGCCGTCATCAGCGTCTCGCTGTAGCGGACGACACCGGAGGTGCGCAGCTCGAGGTAGGACTGGGCGACCGTACCGGAGGACACACCACCGATGTGGAAGGTCCGCATCGTCAGCTGGGTACCAGGCTCACCGATGGACTGGGCGGCGATGACGCCGACGGCCTCACCGATGTTCACCAGACGACCACGGGCCAGGTCCCGGCCGTAGCAGCTGGCGCAGACGCCCCACTGCATCTCGCAGGAGAGGACGGACCGGATGTGGACACGGTCCACACCAGCCTGCACCACGCGCTCCACCGCCTGCTCGTCGAGCAGGTCGCCGCGAGCCGCGAGGACCTCGTCGCTGTAGGGGTCGAGGATGTCCTCGGCCGCCACGCGCCCCAGGATGCGCTCCCCGAGGTGCTCGATGATCTCACCGCCCTCGATGAGGCTGGTGACTTCCATCCCCTCGTGGGTGCCGCAGTCGACCGCGGTGATGATCATGTCCTGCACGACATCGACCAGGCGACGGGTCAGGTAGCCGGAGTTGGCCGTCTTGAGGGCCGTGTCCGCCAGGCCCTTCCGCGCGCCGTGGGTCGAGGTGAAGTACTCGAGGACCGTCAGCCCCTCACGGAAGTTGGAGGTGATGGGCTGCTCGATGATCTCGCCAGACGGCTTCGCCATCAGGCCACGCATGCCGGCCAGCTGCCGGACCTGCGTGGGCGACCCACGAGCGCCGGAGTCGACCATCATGAAGATGCTGTTGAAGGAGGGCTGCTCTTCCTTCTCGGTGCCGTCCGCCGAGACGACCTCCTCGACGGAGATCCCCTTGATGAGCGCGTCGGAGATCTCCGCGGTCACCTTGGTCCAGATGTCGACGACCTTGTTGTACTTCTCGCGGGGGGTGATGAGCCCCTCGTTGTACTGGGTCTCCGTCTCCCGCACCGACGACACGGCATCGGTGAGGATCTGGCTCTTGTTGGACGGGATCTCCATGTCGGCCATGCAGATCGAGACGCCGGCTTCCTTCGCCATCGCGAAGCCCATCTGCATCAGGCCGTCGGCGAAGAGCACGGTCTTCTTGGGGCCCGCGATGCGGTAGCACTTGTCGATGAGCTCACCGAGGGCCTTCTTGGACATCGGCCGGTCGGCGTACTGGAAGGGGAGCTCGTCGGGGACGACGCTGTAGAAGAGCACGCGGCCCACCGTGGTGGACACGACCTCGCCGCGGGCCTCGACCACGTTGGTGTCGTGGTCACGGGTCCACACCGGGAGGCGGTTCTCGTAGCCGAAGAAGCCGGCCGGGGCGGACACGAGGGTGAGCGTGTCCTTGTACTCGCCACGGAGCCAGGCCACACAGGCCTTGAGCTGGTTGAGACGCTTGGACACGTTGAAGCGTCCATCGACCAGCGGCTTGCCGTCCTTGGCGTCCACCACGGGGTGGATGCAGGCGACCGTGCGGGACGCTCCGCGGATCTCGGGAAGCTCGTACACGAAGACACGGCAGTCCTCGATGAGCTCCTCGCGGACCTTCTGGAACTCGCCGCCACCGAAGTCGTCGGCCTTGCCGGCCGGGTCGGCGGCGTGGTGTCCGGCCACCATGGCCAGGGCACCGAGCTTGCCGGGGGCTCCGAAGCTGGCGCCACGGTCACCGATCATGTGGGTCAGGTCGACGACCACGCCCGTGTCCTCGTTCACATCCACGGAGAAGCTCTTCCCCTCCCCCGACACGACGGCCACGCCGTTGCCACCGAGGGCCGCGAACTCGCCGAGGCTGATGGCCTCGCCCTTGTCGGCGAAGCGGGCCACGTGGCCGCGGTGGAGGTGCCAGACCTCGTTCTTGCCGGCCACATCGACGCCGAGCACCAGGTGCGCGTCGAGCAGGTCGCCGAGGTCGTGGTTGAGGCGCTCCTCCAGCGGACGGGACGGCATCCGGACCTTGACGCGTGCGTGGAGATCGACCTCGTCGCTGTCGTAAGCGATGAGGACCTCGCCGGGGCTGGAGAAGGTACGGCCCTCGCCGCGAGCGAAGCGACGCTCGCGGGTCATGTAGTAGGCGCCGAGGACGACGTCCTGGCTGGGCTGGATGATGGGCTTGCCGTTGGCGGGGCTCAGGATGTTGTTGGTGGACATCATGAGCACGCGGGCTTCGATCTGCGCCTCGATGGACAGAGGCACGTGGACGGCCATCTGGTCACCGTCGAAGTCGGCGTTGAAGGCCGTACAGACGAGCGGGTGCAGGCGGATGGCCCGGCCCTCGATGAGGACCGGCTCGAAGGCCTGGATGCCGAGGCGGTGCAGGGTCGGCGCCCGGTTCAGCATGACCGGGTGCTCCTTGATGACCTCTTCGAGGATGTCCCAGACTTCCTCGCGCTCCTTCTCCACCATCTTCTTCGCCGCCTTGATGGTGGTGACGAAGCCGCGCTCTTCGAGCTTGTTGTAGATGAAGGGCTTGAAGAGCTCGAGAGCCATCTTCTTCGGGAGGCCGCACTGGTGCAGGCGGAGCTCCGGACCGACGACGATGACGGAGCGACCGGAGTAGTCGACGCGCTTTCCGAGCAGGTTCTGCCGGAAGCGACCCTGCTTGCCCTTGAGCATGTCGGACAGGGAGCGGAGCGGACGCTTGTTGGGACCCGTGAAGACCTTGCCCCGGCGGCCGTTGTCGAACAGGGCGTCGACGGCCTCCTGCAGCATGCGGCGCTCGTTCCGGATGATGATCTCCGGAGCGTTGAGCACCTGCAGGCGCTTCAGCCGGTTGTTCCGGTTGATGACCCGGCGGTAGAGGTCGTTGAGGTCCGACGTCGCGAAGCGTCCACCATCGAGGGGAACGAGGGGGCGCAGGTCCGGCGGGAGGACCGGCAGGACTTCGAGCATCATGTGCTCGGGGTGGTTGCCGGAGTCGCGGAACGCCTCGACGATCTTGAGGCGCTTGGCGTAGCGACGGCGCTGCGCCGCGGACGACGTCTGCTTCATCTCCGTGCGGAGCTCGTCGCCGAGGGCCAGCACGTCGAGGTCGGCGAGCATGTCGCGGATGACCTCACCGCCCATGCCCACCTCGAAGGACCCATACCCGAAGGTCTGGATCATCTCCTGGTAGTCCTCTTCGGCGAGGATGATGCCCTTCTCGAGGGGCGTCTCGCCGGGGTCGGTGACCGTGTAGGACTCGCAGTACAGGACCTTCTCGAGGTCCTTGAGCGAGATGTCGAGGAGGTTTCCGATGCGGCTCGGGAGCGACTTCAGGAACCAGATGTGGGCGACCGGCGTGGCCAGGTCGATGTGGCCCATCCGCTCACGGCGCACGCGCGCCTGGATGACCTCGACCCCGCACTTCTCGCAGGTGATGCCCCGGTACTTCATGCGCTTGTACTTTCCGCACAGGCACTCGTAGTCCTTGACCGGCCCGAAGATTCGGGCGCAGAACAGACCATCCTTCTCGGGCTTGAAGGTCCGGTAGTTGATGGTCTCCGGCTTCTTGACCTCGCCGTGGGACCAGCTGCGGATCTTCTCGGGCGAAGCCAAGCTGATACGCACTGCCACGTAGTTGAGCGGGCTCTTGGGCTTCTCGTAGAGGTTGTAGATCTCCCTCACGGTGATCTCCTGGGTCGGCGGCGGAACGGAAAAGGTGAGATGCCCCCGAGCCTCGGCTCGGTCCCTCGCGGGTTGGGCGGGCCCCATCGCTGGGGCCGGGGGAGGCGCATCGCGCCCGTTGGTGGTGGCACCCGGGTTGTAGGGGTGCCAGAGGGGGCGGGTCTTTCAGACCGAGCCCCTCAAGGCTGGATCACTGCCGGAGGACTTCCTTGTCCTCGATGAGCTCGACATCGAGGGCGAGGGCCTGCATCTCCTTGACCAGGACGTTGAAGGACTCCGGCAGGCCGGCCTCCAGCACGTTCTCGCCCTTGACGATGCTCTCGTACATCCGGGTCCGCCCAGCGACGTCGTCGGACTTGACGGTCAGGAACTCCTGCAGGCCGTAGGCGGCACCGTACGCTTCCATGGCCCAGACCTCCATCTCGCCGAGACGCTGGCCACCGAACTGGGCCTTACCGCCGAGGGGCTGCTGCGTGACGAGGGAGTACGGCCCGATGCTCCGGGCGTGGATCTTGTCGTCGACCAGGTGGTGGAGCTTCAGCATGTACATGATGCCGACGGTCACGCGCTGGTGGAACGCATCGCCCGTCCGACCGTCGAACACGAGGCTCTGACCATCCTTGGCGAAGTTGGCGACCTCGAGGGCCTCCTGGATCTCCGTCTCCTGGGCTCCGCTGAACACCGGCGTCGCCACCGGCACGCCGCCCTTGTACTTCCGGGCAAAGGAGACGAGCTCGTCGTCCTTGGCGCTCTTGAGGAACTCCTGGACCTCGGGCTGACCCTTGAAGCAGCGGGGCAGGTACGCCCGCAGCTCGCTGACCTCGTGGCGGTGGAGCATGTCGGCGATCGCCATGCCCATGCCGCGAGCAGCCCAGCCGAGGTGGGTCTCGAGGATCTGACCCACGTTCATGCGGGACGGAACGCCGAGGGGGTTCAGCACGATGTCGACCGGCGTGCCGTCCTCCAGGTAGGGCATGTCCTCCAGGGGCATGATCTTGGAGATGACACCCTTGTTCCCGTGGCGTCCGGCCATCTTGTCGCCGACGGACAGCTTCCGCTTGATGGCGACGTAGATCTTGACCAGCTTGATGACGCCGGGGGGAAGGTCATCGCCGTTCTTCAGGCGCTTCACCTTCGCCGCGTAGCGCTCGTGGATCTCGTCGATCTTGGCGCGAATCTGGTCGGTGATCCGCCAGACGTCGTCCTCGACCTTGCGGTCCTCCACACCGATGCGGTCGTAGAGCTCGATGGTGAGCCGCTTGAGGTTCTCGGCCGTGTAGGCCTCGCCGGAAGCGATGAGCTCCTCGCGGCTGTCGGGGTCGATGACGGCGACGGTGGCCTTCTGGCCATCGAGGACCCGCACCAGCTGACGCAGGGCGGAGTCCTTGATGGTGCGGACCTTCTCGTCGCGGTCGCGCTCGATGCGCTTCACGCCCTCGTGCTCGATCTCGATGGCGCGGCTGTCCTTCTCGACACCCTCGCGAGCGAAGACCTGGGCGCCGATGACGGTGCCCTCCACACCCGGCGGAACCCGCAGGGAGGTGTCGCGGACGTCGCCGGCCTTCTCACCGAAGATGGCCCGGAGGAGCTTCTCCTCGGGAGAGAGCTGGGTCTCACCCTTCGGCGTGATCTTGCCGACCAGGATGTCGCCCTGCCGGACCTCCGCACCGATGCGCACGATGCCGGACTCGTCGAGGTCACGGAGGGCCTCGTCGCCCACGTTGGGGATGTCGCGGGTGATCTCTTCCTTGCCGAGCTTGGTGTCGCGGGCAGCGACCTCGAACTCCTCGATGTGAATGGTCGTGTACATGTCGTCGGACACGAGCCGCTCACTGATCAGGATGGAGTCCTCGAAGTTGTACCCACCCCAGGGCATGAAGGCGACGACGACGTTCTGACCGAGGGCCAGCTCGCCCGTATCGGTCGCCGGACCGTCGGCGATGACATCGCCAGCCCGAATCTCGTCGCCCGGACGAACCACCGGCTTCTGGTTGATGCAGGTGTTCTGGTTCGACCGCATGAACTTGGTCAGGTTGTAGATGTCGACGTCGGCGCCGATCTCGTCGTCCACGCCCTCGTGGGTCTTGACCACGATGCGGGAGGCGTCGACGGACTCGACGATGCCGGAGCGACGTGCCGTCACGGTGACGCCGGCGTCACGGGCGACCACCCGCTCGATGCCGGTGCCGACCAGGGGGGCCTCGGTGCGCACGACAGGGACGGCCTGCCGCTGCATGTTGGACCCCATGAGGGCGCGGTTGGCGTCGTCGTTCTCGAGGAACGGCACCAGCGAGGCCGCGACGGACACCAGCTGATTGCTGGCGACGTCCATCAGCGTCACCTCGTTGGGGGACGTCATGACGTACTCACCGCCGATACGGGCAGAGACCTGCTCGTCGACGAAGGCGCCGTCGTCCTGGAGGTTGGCCGAGGCCTGGGCGATGACGTGGTCCTTGCCCCGCTCGTCGAACTCCTCCGACATGGCGTCGAAGTAGTGCAGATCGGTCGTGACCTTGCCGTCGTTGACCTTCCGGTACGGCGTCTCGATGAAGCCGAACTCGTTGACCCGGGCGTAGGTGGACAGCGACGCGATGAGTCCGATGTTCGGGCCTTCCGGCGTCTCGATCGGGCAGATGCGGCCGTAGTGAGTCGGGTGGACGTCGCGGACGTCGAAGCCCGCACGCTCACGGGTCAGACCGCCCGGTCCGAGGGCCGAGAGGCGCCGCTTGTGGGTGATCTCCGACAGCGGGTTGGTCTGGTCCATGAACTGGGACAGCTGGGAGCTCCCGAAGAACTCCTTGACGACGGCGGACACCGGCTTGCTGTTGATCAGGTCGTTCGGCTGCAGCGTCTCGATCTCGGAGAGGCTCATCCGCTCCTTGATCGCCTTGCCCATGCGGTCCAGACCGACGCGGTACTGGTTCTCCAGCAGCTCACCGACGGCCCGCACGCGGCGGTTGCCGAGGTGATCGATGTCGTCGACCTGACCCTTGTTGTTCTTCAGGTCGATCAGGTACTTCACGACCTGCAGGATGTCCTTGCGCTCGAGCGTGGTGTGGTCGAGGGGGATGTCCAGGTTCAGCTTGTGGTTGAGCTTGTGACGACCCACGCGGGACAGGTCGTAGCGCTCGGAGTTGAAGAACAGGTTGTCGAAGTGCTGCTTGGCCGTGTCGTACGTGGGCGGGTCGCTGCTGCGCAGGCGGCGGTAGATCTCGACCACGGCCTCCTCGGTGCTCTCGATCTTGTCGACCAGGAGCGTGTCGCGAAGGAAGGAGCCGACCAGGAGACCGTCGATGAACAGGACGTCCATCTCCTCGATGCCCGAGCCGATGACCGCCGCGAGGTTGTCGTCGGTGATCTCCTCGTTGCACTCGACCAGGATGCGACCGGTCTCCATGTCGACGATGTCCCAGGCGGACACCTTGCCGATCAGGTCCTCGTCGCGGATCGGGATGACACCGACCTCGACCTCCTGCTCGCGACCGTCGACCATGCGGGTCTTCATCTCGAGCATGTCGGCCTTCCGCATCTTGCGGAGGATGTTCTTCAGGAACTTCTTGTCCTTGCGGCAGAGCACGGTGCCGTCGGGGCCCACGACATCGACCGTGGCCTTCTGCTGGAAGAGCAGGTCGGCCGTGGTCTCCTTGAACCAGCCATCCTTGGTGCGGAAGACGCGCTCGGACTCGTAGAAGTAGTTGAGCAGCGCCTCGGTGTCGTAGCCGAGGGCCCGCAGCAGGACGGTGGCCGGCAGCTTGCGGCGACGGTCGATGCGGACGTAGAGGATGTCCTTGGTGTCGAACTCGAAGTCGATCCAGGAGCCGCGGTTCGGGATGATGCGGGCGCTGAAGATCTCCTTCTGGCCACCGGTCTTGCTCCGGTTGCTGTCGAAGAAGATGCCGGGGCTGCGGTGCAGCTGGCTGACGATGACCCGCTCGGTCCCGTTGATGATGAACGTCCCGTTCTCCGTCATCAGCGGAATCTCGCCGAAGTAGACCGGCTGCTCCTTGATGTTGGAGACGGTGCGCTTGCCGTCGTTCTCGGCGTCGACGTCGTAGACGATGAGCCGCACGACCACCTTGATCGGCGCCGAGTAGTTCATGCCGCGCTCGCGGCACTCGTCGACGTCGTACTTGGGGGGCTCGAGCTCGTAGGACACGAAGGTCAGCGAAGCGCGGTCCGAGAAGTCCTTGATCGGGAACACGGACTTGAACACGGCCTGCAGGCCCTGGTCCTTCCGGTCCTCGGGGGGCACGTCGTGCTGGAGGAACTGGGCGTAGGAAGCCTTCTGGATCTCGATGAGATTGGAGACTTCCAGCACCGTCGGGGTCTTCGCGAAGGTCCTGCGGTAGCGGTAGTTGTTCGCCAGCAGCCTGGACATGTTGGGACTCCGTTCGGAAGGGGGGGCGCGGGGCCGGTATGTGGTTCCGTCGACATACGCAGGGGGATTGCGCGATCAGGGGTCGGTCGACCCCAGATAGACCCCAGCCCGGGTCTGGATGAACCAGCCCGGGTCCCGCCCGTCGACGAGGGGCGGAGGGGTCGTCCCGCCCCGGCGAACCGGGGCGGGACAAGAAGCGGCACTAGTCGAGCTTGACGGAAGCGCCGGCTTCCTCGAGGCTCTTCTTGGCGGCCTCGGCCTCATCCTTGGACACGCCTTCCTTCACCTTGGCGGGGACACCCTCGACCATGGCCTTGGCCTCCTTGAGGCCCAGACCGGTCAGGGCACGCACGGCCTTGATGACGGCGATCTTGTTGCCACCGAATTCGGTCATGACGACATCGAACTCGTCCTTCTCTTCCTCGGCAGCAGCGCCACCGCCGGCGGCGCCGCCAGCAACAGCCATCACCGGGGCGGAAGCCTCGACACCGAGCTCATCCTCGAGGATGTCGATGAGGGCCTTCACCTCAGAGAGCTTCAGGTTCTTGATGTAGTCGACAACATCGTTCTGGGAAACGGACATTTTCTTTCTCCGAGCGCCGGGTAGGAACCCCTAGGCGCGGTTGGTTTTCTTGAAAACCGGGCTCGCTCCGAGGAGCTTCCTACCCGTTCTGCTCTTGCTCGAGCTTGTTGGCGTAATTGTTCAGCAGGTACAGCAGGTCGCGCGCGGGCGCCCGAATGACACCCATGACCTGACGCGGGGCAGCGAGGAGGGTCTGGAGCAGCATGACGAGGAGCTCTTCGCGGCTCGGGAGGTCGGCCAGGGCCGCCACATCCTTCGCATCGACGAGATCTCCGTCGAAGAAGCCGGCCTTCGCCACGAGCTTCTTGTTCTCCTTCGCCTGATCGCGAAACACCTTGGCCGCCGCAGCGGGGTCGTCGCCGGAGATGATCACCGCCACGTTGCCGCGGAAGTGGTCCTCCAGGATGCCCTTGTCGGTGCCCTCGAGGGCCCGACGCGCCAGGGTGTTCTTGACCACCTGGAAGCTGGCACCGCTGGGCTCGCAAGCCCGGCGGACCGCATCCAGCTGCGGCACCGTGGATCCGATCCACTCCGTGAGAATCACGAGGGGCGCATCCGAGAGCCGGCTGTGCAGGTCTTCGACGACCGCTGCTTTCTGTTCACGGTTCATCCGTCACCTCAGCGGTAGTCGGAGGCCAGGCGTGCAATCTCGTTGGGTTCGAGACGCACACCGGGACCCATGGTGGAACTCAGAGCAAAGCTACGGATGTACGTGCCCTTGGCGCTGGACGGCTTGAGACGGAGCAACGTGCCCACCAGGGTCAACATGTTCTCGCGGATCTGGTCCTGAGACATGTTGGCCTTCCCGATGGACGCGTGCACGATTCCCGCGCGCTCGACGCGGAAATCCACTCGCCCGCCCTTGACCTCGCGGACCGCCTGGGCAACCCCATCTGCACCCACGACCGTACCCGTCTTCGGGTTCGGCATGAGCGAGCGGGGACCCAGGATACGACCCAGCCGACCGACCTTGGCCATCAAGGTACGAACAGAGATGGCCTTGTCGAAATCGACCCAGCCGTCGTTGATCTTCTTGATGAGGTCATCGGCACCCACGAAGTCGGCACCTGCTTCTTCTGCGGCCTTGGCGGCGTCGCCCTCGGCGAAGACCACCACCCGCACGGTCTTACCCGTGCCGTGCGGCAGGGAGACCGCGCCGCGGACCATCTGGTCTGCCTGACGCGGGTTCACCCCGAGCCGCACCGCGAGATCGACGGACTCGTCGAACTTCGCCGTGGCGGTCTTACGCACGAGCTCGAGCGCCTCCTCGAGGGGGTACTTCTCCCCCTCATGGATATGCTCGCGCGCTGCGCGATATCGCTTTCCAACAGCCACTCGAATCTCCTATGGCCGACGCCGGAACGTCGACTCACGCCCATCGGGGTGCCTCGGGCAGGCGGCCTGCCCTCCCCCGAGCGGGGCGCAACGGCGCGCCGAAGCGCACCAGGTTGGATGAACACGGGAGGTTGTGGCTGACCCCCCGCGGCGAACGACGGATCAGCCCTCGACGAGCAGACCCGACGACCGCGCCGTACCCTCCACCTGGGACATGGCCGCCTCCAGGCTGGTACAATTGAGGTCCGGGAGCTTGATCTTGGCGATCTCCGCCACCTGCTCCCGAGTCACCGTGCCCACCTTGTCGCGGTTGGGCTGGCCCGACCCCTTCTTGATCTTCGCCGCCTTGAAGAGCAGCGTCGCCGTGGGGGGGGTCTTGGTGATGAACTTGAACGAACGGTCCGCAAACACCGTGATGACCACGGGCACGATGACGTTGTCGCCAGCCTGCGCCTTGGTCTGGTTGTTGAACTCGTCGCAGAACTGCTTGATGTTCACGCCGGCCTGGCCGAGCGCGGGACCCACGGGCGGCGCCGGACGGGCCTGACCTGCGGGGATCTGCAGCTTGATCTGGTTGACGACCTTCTTGGCCATGACGAACTCCAGGAGCGGCGCCTCTCGGGCGACGCAGGGCGGTGGGACCGCAAGGGATGTGAAACCGTGTCGTGGACCCTGGGGTGGGTCGGATCGGAGCGACGAGCGCACCCGTTACCCGGCGACCGCGATCGCGGCCAGCAGGTGCTACCGGATGCGGCGACCTCCTAGGAGAGCTTCTCCACCTGGTGGAAGGAGAGCTCGGTCGGAACAGGGCGTCCGAACATGTTGATCACGACCCGCAGCTTTCCGCGGGCCTCGTTGATCTCGTCGACGGTGCCACGCATGGATGCGTAACGACCCTCGGTGAGACGAACTTCCTCACCCACCTCGAAGTCGAGGACGGGCTTGACCTCTTCATCGTCCGAGAGCATCTGCGTGATGCGCATCACCTCGGACTCGGGGACGGGCGGAGGGTTGCGCGTCCCACCGACGAAGCCGGTGACCTTCGGGGTGTTCTTCACGAGGTGCCAGGTCTCGTTGTCGAGCACCATCTCCACCAGCATGTAGCCGGGGTAGAAGCGGCGGGTGACCTTCCGCTTCGTCTTGGGATCGACGACGGTCTCCGACGGGACCAGGACGCGCCCGAAGCGCTCGTCGAGCTCGTACATCTCGACGCGCTGCTCCAGCGCCTTCATGGCCTTCTCTTCGGAACCCGAGAGGGTATGGACGGCGTACCACCGCATCGACATGTGCTGATGCTCCGAGCCGGTCCAGCCGGCATGTTCGCCCAGAGCCTCGTCAGAGGACCAGGTTGGCGAGGTTCTTCCAGATGAAGTCGTAGACCGCGAGGAGGCCTGCGGTGAAGATGGTCGTGAGGACCACCGTGGTCGAGCCCTTGACGGTCTCGTCGCGGGTGGGCCACGTGACCTGCTCCAGCTCCCCCACTACCTCGGACGCGAAGCCCAGGGCAGTGCGATTGCGGAGCAGCACCGCGAAGCAGATTCCCCCTGCCAGGATCGCCACGGCCGACGACGTGTTGAGCAGCCCGGCGATGCGGTTGTCCGGCATCGAGAACTGAGCGAACACGTCCATCATCGCCGACTGCACAGCCATGCCGGTGGCGATGGCGAACAGCACGAAGGCGAGCAGCACGTAGCGTTGGTTGGACAAGGGGGGCCTCGAGGCGTCCCATCGTGTGGGACTTAGCAAGCGACGTGCCAACTAGCGCAGGGACTCGAAGTCCGCAACCACAAGCGTCTCTACGGGTCAAGCACGATCGGCTTCACCGTGGGGAGACCGTTGGCGATGTCTGGGGTGGTGCGCTGAACCTTGCGCGCCGCGGGGCAGGTAGACCACTCTCCAATCGGACAGGGGTCGGCCCAGAGGGCGGATCGCGAACGCCAGACGCACGAAGGCCGCTGGGCCCGCCGAGGCGGGCGTCAGCGGCCCAGGTCCATCAATCGATGATGGAAGCGACGACGCCGGCGCCCACGGTGCGGCCACCCTCGCGGATGGCGAACCGGAGCTGCTGCTCCATCGCGATCGGGGTGATCAGCTCCACCTCGATGGTGATGCGGTCGCCAGGCATGACCATCTCGACGCCGTCAGGCAGCTTGATGGAGCCCGTCACGTCCGTCGTACGGAAGTAGAACTGCGGACGGTAGCCCGCGAAGAACGGCTTGTGACGACCGCCCTCTTCCTTCTTGAGGATGTAGACCTCACCCGTGAACTTGGTGTGCGGGGTGATGGACTTCGGCTTGGCCAGGACCTGACCGCGCTCGATGTCCTCACGCTTCACGCCGCGGAGCAGCGCGCCGATGTTGTCGCCGGCCTGCCCCTGGTCGAGGAGCTTCCGGAACATCTCAACGCCCGTCACCGTCGTCTGGACCGTGTCCTTGATGCCGACGATGTCGACCGTCTCACCGACCTTGACGATGCCCCGCTCCACGCGGCCCGTGGCCACCGTGCCGCGACCGGAGATCGTGAACACGTCCTCCACCGGCATCAGGAAGGGCTGGTCGATCAGGCGCTCGGGGGTCGGAATGTAGGTGTCGACCGCATCCATCAGCTTCCGGATGGCCGGACGGCCGATGTCGCTGGTGTCGCCCTCGACGGCCTTCAGAGCCGAGCCACGCACGATCGGCGTGTCGTCGCCCGGGAACTCGTACTCGTCGAGCAGCTCGCGGACTTCCATCTCGACGAGCTCCAGGAGCTCCTCGTCGTCCAGCTGGTCGCACTTGTTCAGGAACACCACGATGTACGGCACCTGCACCTGACGGGCGAGCAGCACGTGCTCACGCGTCTGCGGCATCGGACCGTCAGCGGCGGACACGACCAGGATCGCGCCGTCCATCTGGGCGGCACCCGTGATCATGTTCTTGATGTAGTCGGCGTGACCGGGGCAGTCGACGTGAGCGTAGTGACGGTTCGCCGTCTCGTACTCGACGTGGGACGTGTTGATCGTGATGCCGCGAGCCTTCTCCTCGGGAGCCTTGTCGATGTCCTCGTAGTTCATCGACTTGGAACCGTTGTCCTCGGCCAGCACCATGGTGATGGCCGCGGTCAGCGTGGTCTTGCCATGATCAACGTGACCGATGGTCCCGATGTTCACGTGCTCCTTGCTGCGGTCGAACTTTTCCTTGGCCATGGCGGCATCTCCGACGGGGCTGGATGGGTAAGCGCACCCACGACACGGAGCCGGGATGCAACCCAGCGGGACGACCGATGGCCGCCCCGCTGTGGGAACCCCGAGGCGGCGAACCGTCTCGAGGCGATTGTCTTGTAGGTAGTGAAAGCTCATGACCGGACTTGAACCGGTGACCTCGTCCTTACCAAGGACGTGCTCTACCGACTGAGCTACATGAGCGAGATGGAGCGGGAAACGGGATTCGAACCCGCGACCCTCAGCTTGGAAGGCTGATGCTCTACCAGCTGAGCTATTCCCGCTGATGCGGTGGACGGACGAGCCGAGACCGCGATGCCCCGACCGAGGCCGGAGACGTGAAAGGATGGGGGAAGCTGGATTTGAACCAACGTAGGCGAAGCCGGCGGGTTTACAGCCCGCTCCCTTTGACCACTCGGGCATTCCCCCAAAAGCTGGTCGCATGCTGGCCAGGCTTGGCCGCATGCGAAACTGTTCGTGCTGAAAAGACCGTTCTGGTGCTGGCGATGGGACTTGAACCCGCAACCTGCTGATTACAAATCAGCTGCTCTGCCAATTGAGCTACGCCAGCTCGAGGCCCCCTCTGGGACGGGCCGACACCTATCGCACCAGCACTCGGTGTCAAGCCTCCTGCGGCCCTCGGCCCACCGTCCCGATCGGTCCCCCGAAACGGCTCGCGCATCAGGGCGCTGCGAACCACGCATCCGGGAGCTTGGGGGTGAGATCGAGGTCGGAGATCCGCACCTCGTCGACCGGCTTGCCTCCCCGGAGGGTGACGACGTGGCGAGGCAGGTGCATCGATCCGAGCTTGCCGACGTCGTCGTAGCGGTAGACGAGCTCGCCGTTGTCGAAGCTCACCTGGCGGACCAAGCGGTCGGACGCCCCCACCTCGACCTTGATCGGCCCCGCGGTGCGGTCGCCCTCGAACAGCAGCACCGAGACCTCCTCGCCGTCGAGGCTCCCCTCCCCCACCAGCTCCATGCGTTCCAGCTCCCGACGGGTCTGGCGGGCGGGGTCCAGGACGAGGAGGAAGGGCAGCACCGCCGTCGGGCCGAGGTCCAGGATGGTGGCGCGGGTCTTCTCGACGTTCTGCTCCTCCCAGGGACCGTCGGCCACGGAGAGCCAGGCACCAGCGTCGTTCACCTTCAGCCGCGAGGCCTTGGCGTCCCCCTTCACGGGCTCGATGGACACGTAGAGGGAGTCGCCCTTTCGGGCCCACACGTGGTCGATGACGGTGCCGTCCGGCAGGTCCCGACGGAACGCGAACCGGAGGTCGCGGCCATCGAGCAGCAGCCCCGACACCTTGTGGGCCTTGACCGCCGCCTCCAGCACCGGTGCCGCGTCGCTGGGCTCGACCGGCGCGCTGGGCGGAGACACGGGCTCCGTGCCGCCCGCCGGAGCCACCATGGTGACCAGTGCCGCCTGCTCACCGTCGACGGAGAACACCGCCACCGGACCCTCCACCACGTTGGCCAGCTTGCTCGCCACCTTGGTGGCTTCCTTGGCGTCGGAGATCCCCTCCACACGAACGACATAGCGCCAGCCGGCCTTGACCCCCATCCGGCGCACGACCCGTGCGTCCATTCCTTCCGCCTCGGCCTCCTTGGCGTCTTCGCTGGCCTCGGCCTTCACCGCGGCCTCCGGGCCCTCCAGGTAGAAGGTGCCTGCCTGGGCGATGGAGGAGAGACCGAGGAACAGGAGGAGAGAGAGGCGGTGCATGGGGGACTCCGTGGGCGGGCTCGCTATATGCAGGAGCGATGGGGCCGTCATGGGTATGAACCGACAGGAACTGGCAAAGGTGGTGGAGGCGCTTCAGCGCTGCGTGGGGCGTCCCTTCGACACGGTGTGGCAGCCGGGTCGCGACCGCGTCGTGGTAGGTCTCGCCGATGGGACGTTGCTCCTGCTGGTGCCCCGTGGCCCCTTCGCTCGCCTCCACTCGTTGACCCGGCGTCCTCGAAACCCGCCGAAGCCCTTTTCCTTCCAGGGGGCATGCCGAGCGCACCTCGCGGGGCGGCTCGAGCAGATCCGGCACCTCGCTCCCGAGCGGGAGGTCGAGCTGGCCTTCACCCGCGGCACCCTGCGCCTTCGCCTCACGGGACGCAGCGGTGGTCTCTGGCTGCTCCGCGACGATGAGGTCGTGGCCGCGTACGACGGCCCCGCCCCCCCTTCCCTCCCCGCGCTGCCGGAGGTCACCCCTCGGGACCCGCCCCCCGCCTTCGCCCCAGAGGACGCCGAGGACTGGGACACCGCGGCGCGCCGGCACTACATGCGGGCAGAGTCCGATCAGCGCCTGGCCGACCGGCGCCGCCAGCTGGAGCGGGACGTTCGCAAGGCCATCGACCGAAGCAGGAGGCTCGCGACCAACCTGGAGGCCGACCTCGACAAGGCGAGCCGGGCCCCGGCCATGCGCGCCCGCGCCGACCTGCTGGCTGCCCACCTCCACGAGATTCCCAAGGGGGCGGCATCGTTCACCGCGACGGACTGGTCCACCGGCGACGACGTCGTCCTACCCCTCGACCCGGCGAAGAGCCCGTCGGCTCAGATGGAGGCGCTCTACAAGAAGGCGCGGCGGCTCGACCGCGTGGGCGACCAGGTGCTCGAGCGCATGGAGGCCAACGACAGCCTCCTGACCAAGCTGGCCGACGCCCTCGAGGCTGTCTCCGACGCCGACCGCGCGGAGCTCGACGCCATCCGCAGGCTCCTTCCCGCGGCCCCCTCCCCCCGCCGGAAGCACAGCGCGCCGGACGTGCTGACATGGACGGGCCCGAGCGGCGAGCGGGTGCTGGTGGGACGGAGCGCCAAGAGCAATCGGAAGCTCACGTTCCAGATCGCCCGAGGCTCGGACTGGTGGTTCCACCTCCGCGAGCGGCCAGGCGCCCACGTCGTCCTTCCCCTCCCCCGGGACGCCAGTCCCGATCTGGGCCTCCTCCTCGCGGCGGCACAGATCGTGCTTGTCCAGGCCAAGATCCCCGTTGGTTCGAGCGCCGACGTCCAGTACACCCGGGTCAAGGACGTGCGCCCCGTCCCCGGAGAGATCGCCCTGGTCCGGGTGGCCAACGAGAAGGTCCTCCACGTGACCCGTGACCCGGCGGCCCTGGTGGGCTGGTCCTCGTCGATCACCAGTTCGTCGGGGCGGGGGTGACGCACAGGAGGAAGCAGCACGCGGCCGCCCCCGCGAGCCAGCGTCCCGCCGAGGACAGCCCCTCCTCCTCCCCCTTGGCCTCCAGGGGCTTCTGTGCGCCGATGACGTGGAGCAGGGCGACCCACACGGCCCACGGAGGCCACGCGATGGCCAGGAGCAGCCCCAGGGCCGTGACCGTCCAGATCGCAGCCCGCCGCCACGACGGTCGCCACGCCCCGACGATGTGTCCCCCGTCCAGCTGACCGAAGGGAAGCAGGTTCATGGCGGTCACCAAGCAGCCCACCCAGGCGGCGAAGCCGAGGGGGTCGGCGGGTGTCGGCGCGTCCACGCGACCGAGCGGCCACCCCACCACCCACCACAGCAGGGGCCGACGGAGCGACCAACCCTCGGCGCTCACCGGGGACACCACCGGGTCGTCGAGGACCGCCCGAAGCCCGAGCACCAACACGATCGCCACCAGACCCAGCAGCGGCCCCGATGCGCCGAGCCCCACCAGCTCGTCCCGCGTCCGGGGACGCTCCCGGACCTTGATCACGGCTCCCAACGTCCCGACCAGGAAGGGTGCTGGCAGGAACCAGGGAAGGGACAGGCGGAAGCCAGCCCAGCGCGCATAGCCGTAGTGGCCGAGCTCGTGGCACAGCATCACGAACAACAGCGCGACCGAGAACCGCGCCGATCCCCAGGCCGTCGTCGCGCTGAGCTCGCGCTGCCAGCCCAGCCAGTGCACCAGGAAGACGCAAGCACCCGTGGCCACGAAGAGCGCGATGGCGATCCGCCGCTCCCGCTCGGCGGCGGTCGGCCCGTCCCCGAGCAACGGCCCGTCGAAGCGTCCCGTTGCCACCCACCTGCCCCCTTGTCGTCCGCCGATCGGTGCGCAGGGAACCCCCCGGAGAGGTGCCATGCGCGACCCCTACAGCGTACTCGGTGTGAGCCGCAGCGCCGACCAGGCGGAGATCCGGAAGTCCTTCAAGCAGCTGGCTCGGAAGTGGCATCCGGACATCAACAAGTCTCCGGGGGCGGAGGAACGCTTCAAAGAGGTCAACGCCGCCTACGACATCCTGGGCGACGAGACGAAGCGAAAGAACTTCGACCGCTTCGGCGAGGCCAGCACCCGTGCGGGCTTCGACCCCAACGCGGCGCGGGGCTTCGGAGGGGGAGGCGGCGGCTTCGGGGGCTTCGACTTCGGGGGCAACGTCGACGTCGACGACCTGCTGGGCTCGCTCTTCGGCGCCCGGGCGGGAGGGCGCCCCCGGCGAGGCCCCGACCAGACCCTCGACCTCACCATCAGCTTCCTCGACGCCGTCACCGGTGTACGCCGGCCGATGTCGTTGCGGCGTCCCGATGGGAAGGTGGAGCACCTCGAGGTCCCGATCCCTGCTGGCGCCAAGGACGGCGGACGCGTGCGCCTGAAGGGTCAGGGACTCCCCCCTCGAGGCGGTGGCCCATGCGGGGACCTGGTGGTCACCCTCCACGTTCAGCCCCATGGCCTCCTGCGCCGAACCGGCGACGACCTGGAGATGGACGTACCCGTCACCTTCAAGGAGGCGATGCTCGGCGCCACGATCACCGTCCCCACCCCCACGGGCGACGTGAAGGTGAAGGTGCCCGCCGGTGTCCGCAGCGGCACCCGGCTCCGCGTGAAGGGGCGCGGCGTGCAGCGTCGCAGCAACCCCGGCCATCTCTACCTGGTGCTGCGGCCCGAGGTGCCCGACCAGCCGTCGGAAGAGCTCGAGGCGCTGGCCGACAAGCTCGACGCTCTGTACACCGCGCCGGTTCGCGACGGCCTGAGCCTGTAGTCAGCGTGCCGGCCGCACCCCTAGCGGGTCACGTCTCCAGGCGAAGGTGGGTCGACGCCGGAGAGGAGGGGTGGGCCTGGTCAGCGTGAGACGTCCAGCTTCATCACCGACTTGCCGCAGCCGATGGTGTCGCCGG
>Ga0213839_1001027_pt1 | contig 20865 bp, 21 predicted proteins | sample SWPATP21_FD_160075 | JGI IMG/M metagenome (GOLD analysis project Ga0213839, IMG submission 160075) | Coastal seawater microbial communities from Marineland, Florida, United States - SWPA TP2 #1 | ecosystem: Environmental > Aquatic > Marine > Coastal | place: USA: Florida | collected 2016-08-14
CGACCTCGCCGCAGGGCAGGCCGATGCCGCCGATTTCCATGCCCTCGTCATCCCCGGCGGCGTGGTCAATGCCGATCATCTCCGAGTCGACAAGGACGCCCAGGCCTTCACCCGGGCCTTCTTCGAGCAGCACAAGCCGGTCGCCTCCATTTGCCACGGCCCGTGGCTGCTCATCGATGCCGGGGTGGTCAGCGGCAGGAACGTGACGTCATATCACACACTCCAGACCGACCTCAGGAACGCCGGAGCGAACTGGACCGACCAGGAAGTCGTGGTGGACCAGGGACTGGTGACGAGCCGCAACCCGCACGACCTCCCGGCCTTCAACGCCAAGCTCCTTGAGGAAATCGCCGAAGGCGAGCACGCGGGCCAGACGGCCTAGCCGCCGTTGCGGCGCCGCTTTCCCGGGTTCCACAGCGTCCGACGCCGGCGCGCACCGGCGTCGGACGCTGCCGGCGTTTAACTTCTGCCGGTGACCTTCCCGCGCTGTCCGTTTTGGGGCAGGATATGCCGTGTAACGTGCACCGTCGTCGCTGCCGCCCCGGCCGACGTCCCCAACAGAATGGAGTCCCGGAGATGACCACGCTCAATCCCTACCTCGGCTTCCGCGACAACGCGAAGGACGCCATGACGTTCTACCAGTCGGTGTTCGGCGGGGAACTGACCATGAGCACCTTCGCCGAATACCACGCCAGTGAAGACCCTGCGGAGCAGGAGAAGATCATGCACGCCCAGCTCAGGGCCGATGGCGGCATGGTGCTCATGGGCGCGGACACGCCCAACAGCATGGACTACACCCCCGGTAACAACTTTTCCGTGTCCCTGAGCGGTTCCGACGAGGCCGAACTCCGGGGCTACTTCGACAAGCTGGCCGACGGCGGCACCGTCGCCATGCCGCTGGACCGGGCACCGTGGGGCGACATCTTCGGCATGTGCAAGGACAAGTTCGGCGTGGACTGGCTGGTGAACGTCGGTCCCGAGGTCGCCTAGGGCAGGCTGACGCCGGCGCGGCGGATCCCCTCGGCCCGGCCGGGACTTAGCGCTATCCTGAAGGCGGCCAGGACAGTGCAGGTTTGAGTCCGTCCTCCTGGCCGGGAGAGGCATGCAATGACCGAGAAGCTGCACCTCAGTCCGGAAGATGACTTCCCCGAGGACCTCAGCAAGGTCCCGGACAAGGATCTCCAGGTTCTGGACAGCCAGGTCCAGCGCCAGCTGGACTACGAGTACGTCGCGGAGGGTGAACCGAATCCGGAGACGGAATTCCGGCACTATGACCTCGACGAGGAGTTCGAAGAGCGGGACAAACGGGACGACTGATCCGGCGGAATCGTCCGGAGCGCAGCGGCCTTGCCGCATGGTGTCCGGTGTCCAGTCAGCATGCTTACTAGACTGGGTTGATCATTCTGCAACGAAACGAGCTCCCATGACCCCGGCAACTGCCACGCGCTCCCGCCCGTACCCGGGCTGCGTGCCGGGTTCGCGCACAGCATGACCGACGCGGTCCGCAGGGAGATCGCCGTGGCCGGCCACACCGGCCACGTTTTCGCGTCGAAGGGACCGGGCGGCACGCCTGCGCCCGCCGTCGTGCTCATCCACGGGATCGGCGCGTCACACCGCTATCTGCGCCGGCTGCATCGGCTGCTGGCCGGATCGATGGACACCTATTCCATTGACCTGCCCGGTTTCGGCGCCACGCCCCGGCCCGGACACACGCTCTCCGTTGCCGACCACGCCCGCTACATTCTTGGCGCCACGGAACAGTTTGGCGTCGGCGAATTCGTCCTCGTGGGGCACTCGATGGGAACACAGTTCGCCACCGAGGCAGCCCTCCAGTCGCCCGGACGGATCCCGTATCTGGTGCTGATGGGGCCCGTGGTGGACCCCCAGCGGGGCACCGTGGCGCAGCAGGCCCTGGCGCTGGGCCGGGACGCCCTGTTCTACGAAAGCCCCTCTTCGAACGCCCTGGTTTTCACCGACTACCTGCGCTGCGGCCCCGTCTGGTACTTCAAAACCCTGAAGGTCATGATGGAGTACCCCATGGCGCAGCGGATCACCGGCGTGACGGCGCCGGTCCTGGTGCTGCGGGGCGCCAATGACCCCGTGGCGGACGCGGACTGGAGCTGCCGGCTGGCCGGGCTCGCCGACCGGGGGCAGTTCGTCGAGGTGCAGGGGACGGGGCACGTCGTCCAGCACACCCGGGCCGTAGCGGTGCGGGATGCAATTCTGGCGTTCACGGGGCTAGGCCTCGAAGTGGGTACGGGTGGGTCCCTGGCCGAGTGACTCGACCACCCCGGCCGCGACGGCGTGGAGCTTGATGTTGCGGGCGCTTGACGCAGACTTCAGGAGTTCGAACGCCTCGTCCTGGCTGCAGCGGTTCTGCGCCATGATAATCCCGACGGCGACGTCGATTCCGGTCCGCGTTTCCAGGCTGGCCTTGAGGTTGGCGGCCGTATCGCTGCTGTGCGCGAAGCGGACCGCGAGCCGCAGGGCCATCGACGTCTGATGGACGAAATCACGGGCCAGCTCCGTGGCGCGGCCATCGAACCGGCCCGGCCGGTGCGAGTACAGGTTCAAGGCGGCGCGGGTCTCGCCTTCCAGCAGGAACGGCAGCGCCAGGATGGAACGGAAGCCGTGACCGCGCACGGCCGCGGCGTACTGCGGCCAGCGACCATCGCGTTCAAGGTCCTCAACATGAACGGTTTCCTGTTCCCGGGAAGCCGTCATGCAGGGCCCATCGCCGTAGGCGTACTGGATCTCGTCCATGGCCTGCGCAGCGGGGCTGCTGCTGGCGACGGTGGCCGCCTTCCGCTGCCGGAGGAGCGTGATGCCGCACAGGATCTCGTCGCCGGGCTCTGAGAAGCTGCGTGCGGACATCCGGGCGAGCTCGCCGAGGAACTCCTCGACGTCGGAGCTGCTGAGCACCAGTGCCTGCAGGTTCTGGTTGATTGAATTTGCTGTTGACTCGCTGGCCACTTATCTGTCGTGCCGTTTCACTCAGGTCAAGGCGACCCGGCGGTGCTTGGCACCGCGGCAAGTGGCGGGTACGGCAGCGGCCGGCCGGATCGAAGAACTATCCAACGGCTTGCTGCAAAACCGTACCGGGAGAGTATATACATCCGGGCACGCGGGCTCCACACAGGACCGGGGACCAAAGTCTCCTGAACCGTTCAGCCCGGGCACGTAGGCTGTGCCTTAAACGAATTGTCGTGAACGGATGCCGCATGCCAGACCTCGACGTCAAGAACTCACCCTCCGCCCCGCTGGCGATCTCGCGCGCCGCGGGACGGCCCGTGGCCGCCGTGTTGGACGAACTGGGTTCGGGCGAGAACGGACTGAGCGGCGGTGAGGCTGACCGGCGCCTCGCGGAAGTGGGGCCCAACGCTGTGCGGACCCACACGGCCAGCGGGTGGTCGGTGCTGGGCAGGCAGCTGGCCAGCCCCATCCTGATCCTTCTGCTCATCACCGCCGGGTTATCGCTCTTCCTGGGGGACGCCACCAACGCGATCGTCATCGGCGTGATCCTGCTGGTCAGCGTCGGACTGGGGTTCAGCAACGAATACCGGGCTGAACGCGCAGCGGAGGCCTTGCATTCGCGCGTGACGCACCGGTCCGTCGTCGTCCGCGACGGGATGCCAGGGGAAATCGACGTCACCGCGCTGGTGCCCGGCGACGTCGTCCACCTCGGGATCGGCGCGATCATTCCGGCCGACATGCGGGTGCTGGCGGCGAAGGATCTCCTGTGCGACGAAAGCATCCTGACCGGGGAATCGCTGCCGGTCGCCAAGGACCCGGCGCCCGTGCCGCAGGATGCACCGCTGGCGGACCTGAGCAGCTGCCTCTTCATGGGGACCGTGATCCAGTCCGGCAGCTGCACCGCGGTGGTGGTCGCCACCGGAGGCCGGGCGGAATTCGGCCGGATCGCACTGGGCCTGGGCGAACGGCAGCCACAGACCGAGTTCCAGCTGGGCCTGAAACGCTTCTCCTTCCTGCTGCTGCAGGTGGCCATCGGGCTGACTTCGCTGATCTTTGTCGCGAACGTGCTGCTGCACCGGCCCGTGATCGAATCGCTGCTGTTCTCCCTGGCGATCGCCGTCGGCATCACCCCGCAGCTGCTGCCCGCAGTGGTCAGCACCAGCCTGGCCACGGGAACCCGGCAGCTGGCCCGGCGCAAGGTCCTGGTGAAGCGCCTGGTCTGCATCGAGGATCTGGGCGACATGGACATCCTGGTCACGGACAAAACCGGGACGCTGACCGAGGGCCGGATCGGTTTCACCGCCGCGCTGCCCGCAGGCCCGGGCGTCTTGCCCGCCGACCTGCTCACGCTCGGGCTGCTGGCCACGGAGTCCGACTACGCCGAGGCGAGAGTCTCCACGGTCGGACTGAATCCGCTGGATGCCGCCCTGTGGGGGTCCTCCGACGCCGCGGCCTTCCGGCCCGAGCGCTACGAACGCCTGGACGTCATTGACTTCGACCACCAGCGCCGCCGGACCAGCGTACTGGTGCGCGAAGCCGGTGGACCCGCCCGCATCATCACGAAAGGCTCACCGGAGGACGTCCTCGCCCTGTGCACGGGCATGCCGGCGGACGTGCAGGCAATGCTGAACAAACAGTTCGACGCCGGATCCCGGGTGGTGGCCGTCGGAAGCCGCCCCGCGGACGGGCTGGAGGACCTGACTCCGGCTGACGAGAAGGACCTGGTCCTGGCCGGGTTCCTCATCTTCCTGGACCGGCCCAAAGCCAACGCCCGGGCCTCCCTCGATCAGCTCGAGGCGCTCGGCATCATGGTCAAGATCGCCACCGGAGACAACGCCAGGGTCGCCGAAAAGGTCTGCGACGAACTCGGTGTCCTTTCCGGCGGTACGCTCAGCGGCGCCGCGGTGGAGGCCATGTCCGATCCCGAGCTGGCCGCCGCGGCGCGGGAGGCCAGCATCTTCGCCCGCGTTTCGCCCGAGCAGAAGGCCCGGATCATCCGGCTCCTGCGGCAAAGCGGCGGCGCCGTGGGGTTCATGGGCGACGGCGTCAACGACGCCCTGGCCCTGCACGCCGCGGACATCGGCATCTCGGTCGACAGCGCCACCGACGTCGCCAAGGACGCCGCCGACGTCGTGCTGCTCGACAAGGACCTGGGGGTCCTGGCCGAAGGCGTCATGGAGGGCCGGCGGATCTTCGCCAACACGATCAAATACGTTCTGATGGGTACCTCCAGCAACTTCGGCAACATGTTCAGCGCGGCTACGGCCTCCGTGGCGTTGAGCTTCCTGCCCATGCTCCCGGGCCAGATCCTGCTGAACAACCTGCTTTACGATGCCGGCCAGCTGGCCATTCCGGGGGACCGGGTGGACAAGGAGCAGCTGCTCGCCCCGTCGCACTGGGATATCGGCTTCATTAGGCGCTTCATGTTCCTGTTCGGCCCCATCAGCTCCATCTTCGACTTCGCGACCTTCGCGCTGATGCTGTTCGTGTTCGACGCGGTCCCCGGTGAATTCCGCGCCGGCTGGTTCATCGAGTCCATCGTCACGCAGACGCTGATCATCTTCGTCATCCGGACCCGGCGGGTGCCCTTCTTCCGGAGCAGGCCGTCGGCGGGTTTGATCGGCGCCTCCCTGGGCGTGGTGGCCCTCGGGGTGTACCTGCCGTTCTCGCCACTGGCCGGCGTGCTGGGCTTCGACCCTCTGCCGGCCCCGTTCTTCCTCGCCTTGCTCGGGATGGCCGCGGTGTACCTGGTGCTGGTTGAAATGGCCAAACTCTGGTTCTACGCCCGGGCCGCACAGCAGCCGGTCCCGCCCAGGCCTGCTGCCGTCCGGCTCCGCGGCCGGACCCACCGCATTGCCCGGCGGGCCGCACGCTTCAGCATCCCGGCGGCCAGGCCGCTGCTCGTCAACCGCGGCCCGGGCTGGCGCCGCAGGCGCAAAACCGGGCACAAAGGCCCTCACAGGGTTACGGCCGCGGGCGGATAGTTGAGGAAGCGGCCACCTGGTCCATTTTCGGGCTCGTCCGGCCCGTGGGAACGCCAGTTTCAGCAGTGCGGGAACTGATGGGGCCGATGGCCGACGTTTCGACTGGAAAGCCATAACCCATGAGCATTTTTGAAGACAGGGTCGACGCCGGGAGGCAACTCGGCCGGCGTCTGGCGGAACTGCGCGGCCAGGACATTGTGGTCCTGGGTTTGCCTCGCGGCGGAGTCCCCGTCGCCTTTGAAGTGGCCGCCGCACTGGACGCACCCCTGGACGTGATCGTGGTGCGGAAACTCGGGCTTCCTTACCAGCCCGAGCTCGCCATGGGGGCGATCGGTGAAGGCGGAGCCAAGGTCCTGGACGAGGAGGTCCTGGCCCATGCGCGGGTCAGCGGTCAGGAACTCCAGGCTGTTGAAGAACGCGAACGCGCCGTGCTGGAAAACCGGGTGGTCCTGTTCCGGAAGGGCCGGACGCGGCACGACCTCACCGGACGCATCGCGGTGATTGTCGACGACGGGATCGCCACGGGCTCCACGGCCCGGGTAGCCTGCCGAATCGCCCGCAAGCTGGGCGCGGCCCGGGTGATCCTGGCCGTTCCGGTTGCCCCGGCGGAGACCCTCGCCGGCCTGAACGAACCCGATGAGGTGGTCTGCCTGGCGACGCCCCGCCAGTTCACCGCCGTCGGCTACCACTACCGTGACTTCTCGCCCACAGACGACGACGAGGTGGTGCGCCTGCTCGATCGTGCGGCCAAACGCCTGGAGACCGCCCCGCCGCGGTCCAAGACGGCGCCGGGGACGCACGCGGGGACTGCCGCCGACGTCGACGAGGAAGTGGAAATCCCGTCCCGCGGGGTGCGGCTCCAGGCCCAGCTCCACCTTCCGGTGCCGGCGCGGGCCGTGGTGCTGTTCGCCCACGGCAGCGGCAGCAGCCGCCACAGCCCCCGTAACCGGTACGTGGCTTCTGTCCTGCAGCAGGCCGGCCTCGGCACGCTTTTGCTGGACCTGTTGACGCCGGCGGAGGAGCGCCACCGCGCCAACGTCTTTGACATCGAACTCCTGGCCCGCAGGCTGTCCTCGGCAACGGACTGGCTTGCCACCCGGGCGGACACGGCCTCCTGCGCTGTGGGTTACTTCGGCGCCAGCACGGGCGCCGGGGCCGCGCTGTGGGCGGCGTCCGAGCCGTCGGTGCGGATCGCGGCTGTCGTGTCCCGTGGTGGCCGCCCCGACCTCGCCGGCCCGCGGCTGTCTGCCGTGACCGCGCCCACGCTCCTGATTGTCGGGAGCCTGGACTACGAGGTCCTGGAGCTCAACCGCAAGGCAAAGGCCATGATGCGCTGCCCGTGCCAGCTCGCCGTTGTGCAGGGGGCGACGCACCTGTTTGAAGAACCCGGCACGCTCGCCGCCGCGGCCATCCTGGCACGGGACTGGTTTGTCGATTACCTGCTGACCCCGGACGCCAGCAACCAGCGGGCCGCAGGCGTCTGACCGCTCAGGCCGTGAACGCTCAGACCGAGAACGCTCAGACGTCTGAACGCTCAGATCTTGAACGTCTAGATCTTGAACGCCTTGCGGCCTTCAGCCCTCTCGCGGATGCCCAGGAGCATGCGCCGCTCCATCAGGAACTGCACCGGTTCCAGGAGCGGGCGGAGGACCAGTCCCGCGGCCAGAGGCGAATAGTCGTACCGGGTGCGGGACACGAGCCTGCTGGCCCGGGATCCCACTGGCCGCAGCACGAACGTCCAGCCGACGTCCACCCTGGGACCTGACGGCGGCACTCCGGCCGGAACCATAGTCCCTGTGCGCAAATCAATGGTGCCGGCCAGGCCCAGCACCGCCTCGGACTGGAGGAGCCTGACCGACAGGCCGCCGTCGGGGGAGAGCGGGACAGTGTCGCCGACCTTTAGATGCTGCAGTTCAGGGCGAATCCTGTCCGCGCTGTGGATGTCCAGGCCCGCGGCGTTCTCAAGCCAGTCGTAGGAATACATGCCGCCCCGTCCGGCGCCCAACTGGACAAGCCACGGCCAGACGTCTGACACCGGGGCCGCAATGGTCACGGCGCGGGTGCTTTGCATGCGCGGGGCGGGTACGGTCTCGTCCCCGGGTAGCGGCCCGGCGGCCTCCTGGGTGGTGGCTCCCCAGAGCAGGAGCCGCGGCCGGACAGCCAGGACGTAAGCGGCGCCGGCCCCTGCTGCGGCGAGCGCCGCGAGCGGTCCGCGCATCCGGCCGGGAACGTGCGGACTGATCACGCGACGGACCTCATCCGGTGGTCCGGCGGTCGTCGGCTCCCTGGCCGACCACCACCACCGGGCAGTGGGCGTGGGCCGCGCAGGCCCCGCTCACCGAGCCCATGACCTGGTGCAGGAAGCCGCCCTTCCCGCGCCTGCCCACCACGAGCAACTGGGCGTTCTGGCTTTCATCGACCAGAACCTTGGCCGGCGCCCCGAACTTGACCGAGCGGGTGAGGCCTTCAGGACGCGACTCGCCAAAGGCACGGTCCAGGGCCTGGTCCACGAGGCGTTTGGCGGTCTCCTCCAGCTGCGTGGTGGTGGGCGTGCTGTCCTCCGGCAGGTGGGATGCAAGGAAGAAATCTGACGTGCCCAGGCACGTGATGACCTCCAACGGGACGTTCAGACTCGTGGACATGCGCCCGGCGACGCGGAGCGCCGTCGTCGAAAATTCGGAACCGTCCACGCCCACGACAATGCGCTGATCACCGTTCATGGTCCCCAGCCTTCCGCCTGCTCCCCGGACTGCCTAGGGCCGAAAGTCACGCGGGGCTGGGCAGCGCGCCGGCCTCCCCATAGGGTGGAACGGTGACTGCCGGTGCCGGACCAGGCGCCGGGCCACGTGCCTGACCATGTGCCTGACCATAACGGTCAGCAGAGCCTGCCACCCGAGGAGTTCCTGATGAGAGTTGCTGTTACCGGAGGAAGCGGAAAGCTGGGACGGAGCGTCGTGCGGCGGCTCAGCGACGACGGCCACGAGGTGACCAACCTGGACCGGGCGGGCGGACGCGGCCCCGGGTTCACGGAGGTGGACCTGCGCAACTACGGCCAGGTGGTGGATGTGTTCCTTGGCCTGGAGGACCGCCACGGTGGCTTCGACGCCGTGGTCCACCTGGCCGCGATTCCGGCCCCGGGGCTGGCCCCCGATGCCGCCACGTTCGAGAACAACATGCAGTCCACGTACAACGTGTTCCAGGCCGCCCGCCGGGCGGGGATCAAGAAAATCGTCTACGCCTCCAGCGAGACGGTGCTGGGACTGCCGTTCGACGTCGATCCTCCCTACATCCCGGTGGACGAGGAATACCCGGCCCGGCCCGAAAGCACCTACTCCCTGGTCAAGCACCTCGAGGAGCAGATGGCCATCCAGCTGACCCGCTGGGACCCGGAGCTGAGCATCACGGGCCTGCGGTTCTCCAATGTGATGGACCCCGAGGACTACGAACAGTTCCCCTCGTTCGATCGCGACGCCGCCCTGCGCAAGTGGAACCTCTGGGGCTACATCGACGGCCGCGACGGCGCGCAGGCCGTGGCCCGGGCCCTGGAGCACGGCAGGCCCGGCTTCGAGGCGTTCATCATCGCCAACGCGGACACCGTGATGAGCCGGTCCAGTGCCGGCCTGGCCGCCGAGGTCTTCCCCAACGTCAAAGTGGTCAAGGAACTCGGCGAGCACGAGACCATGCTCTCGATCGACAAAGCCAAACGCCTCCTCGGCTACGCGCCCGAGCACAGCTGGCGGAGCTATCACTCCAACCGGACCACCCCGACCGAAGACTGAAGCACCACCGGCCCGTCGACCGACCACAAAGGAGTTCCATGCAATACCGCACCCTGGGCAGCAGCGGCGCCGTTGTCTCCACCTACGCACTGGGCACCATGACCTTCGGCGCCGAGGCCACCGAGGAGCAGTCCCGGGCCATCCTGGATGACTACTTTGCGGCGGGCGGCAACTTCATCGATACCGCGGACGTCTACAGCTCGGGGGTGTCGGAGGAAATCATCGGCCGCTGGCTGGCCGACCGGGCAGAGACCCGGGACCGGGCTGTCGTGGCCACCAAGGCCCGCTTCCCGATGGGCCCGGCTCCAAACGACGTCGGCACCTCCCGCCGCCACCTCGTCCGGGCACTGGATGATTCACTGCGCAGGCTGGGCGTGGAACAGATCGATCTCTACCAACTGCACGCGTGGGACCCGATCACTCCGCTCGAGGAGACCCTCCGGTTCCTGCACGACGCCGTCAGCAGCGGCAAGATCGCCTACTACGGCTTCTCCAACTTCCTGGGCTGGCAGCTGACCAAGGCCGTCCACGTGGCGAAGGCCCATGGCTGGAGTGCCCCGGTGACGCTGCAGCCGCAGTACAGCCTCCTGGTCCGTGAGATCGAGTCGGAGATCGTCCCGGCTTCGCTGGACGCCGGGATCGGGCTGTTGCCGTGGTCGCCGCTGGGTGGCGGGTGGCTGTCCGGCAAGTACAAGCGCGACGAACCGCCGGCAGGGGCCACCCGTCTGGGCGAAAATCCGAAGCGGGGGATGGAGGCCTGGGCGGCCCGGAACGCCGATCCGCGCACCTGGGACGTGATTGAAGAGGTCGAGGCAACCGCCGGACGGCACGGTGTGAGCCCGTCCCAGGTTGCGCTGGCCTGGCTGGCGGACCGGCCCGCGGTCACAGCGGTGATCCTGGGCGCCCGGACCGCCGAGCAGCTCGCGGACAATCTGGCGGCAGCGGACCTCAAGCTCACCGCCGCGGAGACGGACCGGCTGACCGAGGTCAGCCGGCCGCGCGTCGGCGTCTATCCGTACGGGCCGATGGCTCAGGAGCAGCGCAGCCGGAAGCTCGAGGGCGGGCGCTAATCCCGCCAGCCTTCCCGCAGCGGTTAACGAACCAGCGCGGGGTCACTTCGCGCCCGTCCTGCGGAGGGGCGGGAAGTGACCCCGCGCTGTGGTTTTTCGGTGAAATCCGGCTTAGTAAACGAGCTCGCGGGTCATGCCGAAGGGCACCTGGTCCGACAGGGCCGCCGTGTAGTGGCCCGGCTTGTGCCGGGTCAGCAGGATGCCGTGGGTTCCTGTGGTCATAGCGAGCCGCTGGAGGCCGCGAACGGCGTCGTTGAGGCGGTCGTCGAGGACCTTGCGGCTGTCGACCTGGATCTCAATGGTCTGGGTAGCTTGGGTCATAGCACAGTCTTTCTTGGAGTTCTTTATCTTGGCCCCAATAATTGAAGGAACAATAACGTCATATTTATAGGGCCGTCAAATCCCTTGAGGGCCCGGTTTTGACGCGGAAAGACGGTGCCGGCGGTCTGTGCGCCGTTGACCTGCGGTTACTTTTATTCCGGGACCTTTGGCCCTAGACGCCGGCCGGACAAGCCGAGAGGTGCTCGTGAACGCTGAGGATACGGCCGTCCCCGGCCCGAACGAAGACAATCGTTTCCCGCTCGTCGCTCACCTCACGGGCCCCGGACCAACCCGTCCGGACGGTGGTGGCCACCCGATGAGAGAAGACTGCGGTAGCGCCCAGCAGTTGGATATGTTGTTCGGTGCTGGAGCACTCTTCGACCCGCCAGCCGGACCCTGCCCAGCCCTCCCACAAGGTCCGGTACGCCGCCCGGGACTCAAGCCTCGTGCCCTCCTGATGGAAGATGAACGTGGCCTCGGGGGCAAACGCGGCAAAGTACGCCTCGGCATCATTCGCCGCGAAGGCGGCAATGAGCTTCTCCGCGGCAGCCTGCACCTCGGCGTGGCTCAGTGTGCCGGGCTGCGGCGCTTCCGCGACCGGCCGGGCCACAGCACGGATCGGGGCGCCGTCGGCACCGGGAATGTTGAGCGGAAAGAGGAAGACCTCGACGGCGGTGCCCTCCGCCGCCAGGCGCTGGACCGGGTCCAGGCCGGTGAGGTTCTCGACAATGGCACAGCCGTTGCCAGCCAGGATGAGGTGGGCGGGGAACCCCTGGCCGGCCTCTGCGGCCTCTGTGGTGTCGTCGGTGTCGGCGGAAGGGCCCGCCGTGCTCGGATCGACGCTGAGCGCGTCGACCCCTACCGTTCGGTATCCGCGTTCGACGATCAGCCGGGCGGCTCCGGCGTCGAGCCAGGGGTGTTCCAGATACTCGGCAGTGCCCCAGCGGTCGGAGAAGCCCGTGTGCAGTAACAGGATCCGGTTGCCTTCATCGGCGCTGCCCGGGTCGCCGGAGTCGGCGGGCCTGATCCCGGCGAGGTGCGACGCCGTGATGGCCCCGCCGCGGCCGACACCGCGGAGATCAACCACCTCGGCGATCCCGCTGAAGGCCGCCAGCGGCAGCCGGTCCAGCGGATCCCATGCATCGTCCACGTGCAGGGGAGCATCCGTGTGCGTTCCTGAGTGGGTTCCGATGTCCAGGGACAGCACGTTGGCGCCGTGCCCGGCCACAGTCAGCGAGGATTTGATCCGGACCTCGGGATCGCCGGGATAGACGGGCATTCCGGTGCGCAGGGGAACGCTCAGGTCGATCCAGCTCACCGCTGACCCACCAGTTCGCCGTGGCCCGAGCCGGGCGCGGCCGGGTCCGCGGCATCGCCGGCAGTGTCCCGGACAATGTTGCCGGCGGCGTCGAGCACGGGCCGAACCGGGGTGTCCGCTGCCGGAACCCACCGGGGTCCGGCGGCCGGGAAGACACCGCGGGGCTCAGGGAAGATCCACAGCAGGCCCAGGTACAGGACACCGGCAAGCGCCAGCGACGCCGGGAGGCTGATGTCCACTCCGCCCGCCAGGTTCCCCAGGGGCCCCTGGAACTGGCCGGGCATGTTCACCATGCTCAGCCCGACGGCGGCGCTGACCAGCCAGGCAGTCATGCCGCGCAGGTTCCAGCCGTGGTTGAACCAGTAGCGGCCGCCGGTCTGGCGGCGGTTGAACACCTGAAGTGCGTCGGCGTCGTACCAGCCGCGGCGGGTGATGAACCCGATAATCATGACCACCATCCACGGCGCGGTGCACGTGATGATCAGGGTGGCGAATGTGGAAATGCTCTGGACGAGGTTGAAGGCGAACCGGCCGGCGAAGATGAATACGATCGCCAGGATCCCGATGAACAAGGTGGCCTGGACCCGGTTGAACCGCGGGAAGACGCTGCTGAAGTCAAGGCCGGTTCCGTACAGGGACGACGCTCCGGTGGACATGCCGCCGATCAGGGCGATGGCGCAGAGCGGGATGAAGTACCAGGCGGGGGAGACAGCCAGCAGGCCGCCGACGTAGTTGGGCGCGGCGGGATCCATGAATTCCGGCGCCTTGGTGGCGATGATGGACGCCGTGGCCAGGCCGAAGACGAACGGGATCAGCGTGGCCAGCTGGGCCAGCAGGGCTGCGCCCATGACCCGGCGCTTCGGCGCCGCGGTGGGAATGTAGCGTGCCCAGTCGCCGAGGAACGCGCCGAAGGAGATCGGATTGGACATGACAATCAGCGCCGCACCGATAAACGCAGGAACGAACCCGGGGACGCTGACCCCGTCAAACCCGACGCCGAAGGCGCCCTCGAAGTTCAGGTTCAGTTCGCCGGCAAAGGCAACAAAACCGACGATGAAGAGCAAGGTGGCGGCCGTGACGGCGATCTTGTTGACCAGCAGCATGAACTTGAAGCCGTAAACACAGACCACCAGGACCAGGGCGCCAAAGAGGCCGTACGCGACGGCGAATGAACCCATGTCCTGGGGCAGGCCGACCATCCGGTTCAGGCCGCCCACCAGGGCGTCACCGGAACTCCACACTGAGATCGAGAAGAAGGCCGTCGCGGTCAGGAGGGAGAGAAAAGACCCGACGATCCGGCCGTGGACGCCCAGATGGGCCGAGGACGAGACGGCGTTGTTGGTGCCATTGGTCGGTCCGAAGACGGCCATCGGCGCCAGCAGGAGGGCGCCCACGACGAGTCCGGTCACGGTGGCGGCCAGGCCCTGCCAGAAGGAAAGCCCGAACAGGATGGGGAAGGCGCCAAGAAATGCCGTGGCGAACGTGTTGGCCCCGCCGAACGAGACCCGGAACAGATCGAAGGGGCTCGCGGTCCGGTCCTTCTCCGGTATCCTCTCGATCCCGTAGCTCTCCACCTCGGTTACTTTGCCGCGGGCCGCCTTTCCGCGGATCCGCTCGGGACTGCCATTTGCCTGCCGTGGTTCGGCCATCATGTTCTCCATCCATCTCACGTCCGGTGTCGCCGCGAGCATGTTGCTTGATAAGCATCACAAGTTGTCTCGGAGGCTACGCCTGTTTGTTGGGAGGCTACACTGTGAAGCCGCTCACAGCAAAGCGCCGTTTCGTCCGGGCGCAAAGTCGCGTGTGCGGGCGGGCCGGCCGGGTCGGGGCGGAAAAAGCCGCCCGGACCCGCTGGCGCCTGAGCCCGGGCTGAGCGGCTGCCCGGGGCCGCCGCCTAGGACGCTCCGGTTAACCGGGATAATCTTCTGCGGGAACTATCCACAACACGGCGCAAAGGCGGCACAGCGACATGGCAGAGGCCCAAACAGGTAAGACGCAGGGCTGGTGGCGGACCTTCAACGAGAAGTTCGTCGTGGAGGAGCGCTACATGAGCGTGCCGGCGCGCCGGAATCTCTACCGCACCGCCGTCGGCCTGATGATCGCCGGCGTCGTGCTGTTCGTGGTGATCCTGGCCGGCGTGCTGCAGCACGGCGGCATTTCGGCGGCGGACGAGCCCGTGCGGTCGTGGCTCGTGACCCTGCGCGGGGAACCCGCCACCACCATCATGATCATCCTTGCGATCGTCTTCGGCCCCATCGGCCTGCCGATCATCGTCCTTATCGTGACAGTTGCCTGGGGTTTACTCGCCAAGCACGCCTGGCGGCCGATGCTCCTGGCCGGCGCCATGCTGACGGGCGTGATCCTGGCCCAGGTCATTGGCCGGATCGTGGAACGGCATCGCCCTCCGGTGGAGCTGATGCTCTTCGGCGCGGACACCACGTTCTCCTTCCCTTCCGGGCACGTCCTGGGCGCCTGCGATTTCCTGCTGGTCACAACGTTCTTGGTCTTTTCGCGCCGGAAGAACCCCGTATCCGCCGTCGTCGCCTTCATGGTGGCGGGAGTCGGCATCTTCTTCGCCGGCATCAGCCGCCTCTACCTCGGCTACCACTGGCTGACCGATGCCCTCGGGGCCTTCTCGATCTCGCTCGTGGTGCTGGGCGGGGTCATTGCGCTGGACACCTGGCGGACGGCCCGGATCCCGGGCGAACGGATCACCGGCACGCTGTCCACCGCCGACGCCGGCACGGACTGAACGCCGGCACTCACTGCCGGCAACGCCTTCACGGGCTTGAACGCCTTCAGCGTGCGCGCGCCCGCTTGAGTTCGGCGCGCAGCCGGGCGTTGGCTGCCTCCAGTTCCATCACCTTGGCCACTCCGGCCAGGTTCAGTCCCTCCTCCAGCAATTCCCCGATCCGCCGCAGCACCACGAGGTCGGCATCGCTGTACTGCCGGGTGCCGCCGGCCGTGCGGTCCGGGGCGAGCAGTCCCCGCCGCTCGTAGAGCCGGATGTTCTGCTGTCCCGTGCCCACCAGCTGCGCCACCACGGAGATGGCGTAGAGGCCTGCCGCGGAGCTGCGTTGCGCCATGGTCTTCCCTCCCGTTCCGGCAATTTCCCCTTGCAAATTTCCCCTTGCAGCAGTGTGCCACCGGTGCTATAAAAAATCTATACCCACCACCATAGAAAAGTCGTGGTGGGTTGGAAGGAACGCAGACCAACTCGCGCAGAAGGAGTGGGAAATGATGTTGATTCGGACGGACCCGTTCCGTGATTTTGACCGGCTCGCCCAGCAGGTGTTCGGGACGGTGGCACGGCCCGCGGCCATGCCCATGGATGCATGGCAGGAGGACGGCGTCTTCGTCGTCGCGTTCGACTTGCCGGGGGTCAATGTCGACTCGATCGGGCTCGACATTGAACGCAATGTCCTCACGGTCCGGGCGGAGCGGCGTGACCCGACTCAGCCCAACGTGGAGCTCACGGTCTCGGAGCGCCCCCGCGGCGTCTTCAGCCGCCAGCTGATCCTCGGCGACACCCTGGATACGGACAACGTCAAGGCGCACTACGCCGACGGGGTCCTGACCCTTCGCATCCCCGTGGCGGAGCAGGCCAAGCCGCGGAAGATCGAAATCACCCGTTCGCAGGACAAACTGCAGGAGATCGGCAAGTAGTCCCAGGAGCCGGCGCCGGGCATGCAGCACGGCGCCGGCCGTCGTCTGCAGCGGAGAGTGACCATGCCCGGCAGGAACCCTGATCCCCGCGGCTACTATGCGCTGCTGCGCGTCTCCCCGGAGGCGACCCGGCAGGAGATCGGGCGCGCCTTCCGGGCGCTGATGCGCCGGCGCCATCCCGACGTCGGCCATTCCGGCGCCGGGGCTGCCGGCCCCGCCGGCGCCGACGCCGATTTACGAAACGACAACGTTGACGTGCGCGCGATTCTGGACGCGTTCACGGTGTTGCGCGACCCCAGGACCCGGGCGGACTACGACGCCGGTGCCAGCCAAGCTGTCGGTCAGGGCGGCACAAACCATTCAGACACAGACTCTGCCGGCACAGACTCTCCGGGCACGGACTCTGCCGGCACAGACTCTGCCGCTGCCGGCGGGCGCGACATCCCGGTGCGGATCATCCGGGGTCGGGATCCGCTCGTGCGCGTGCTCCCCGTGCGCTGGGAACCCGGACACTGGCCGGGGAAACACCTCCGCGGCGGCCCCTGACCCGGACCGAAGCCGCACTCACCTGCCCCATCACCCGTCCCACTCCCCGAGGAGGAGATCGCCCATGAGCGCGTGGCGCCGTTACGATTCGCACCTGATGCCGGTGTTCCATGAACGCTTCGAAGAGCGCTGGGGCAAGGGAACGGCACCCTTCCTGGACCCAGAAGCGCACGAGGCCCCGCTGCCCAGGGCGCAATGGATCAACGTTGACACCGGCGCGGCGCTGGCGGTGGTTCCGGTCTGGACCGCCGATGACAGCCAGCACCGTTCCTTTGGCGTTTTCTACCTGCCGCCCGCGGGTGACATCTGGGTGCTGCGGCCCGGCTTCACCGAGTATCTGGAGCCCTCCGCGGACGAGCCGGAACAGCTCGTGGGCCTGCGGAACGATGCCTTCCGCAAGGCGGTGGCGCACGCCAAGGACTTCCTGATCGGGCCCGAGAACTCGGTTTTTTGAACGGCCGGAACCCGGCGACGGACCCGGCAACCGAGGCCGGCACTGCGTCCGGGGATCAGTTCCTGGCGGCCGCGTAGACGTTCAGGCTGGCGGAGAACACAATCCACGAGACGTACGGCAGCATGAGCAGGCCGGCGGTCCGGCTGATCACGCCGAACAGGACCACGGTGGCGGAAGCGGTCACGGCGTGGGCGGCGATGACCAGGAGGGCCAGCCAGAGGGCGGCCGCGCCGATCATGGGGTACATGCCGAAGAACAGCGGCGCCCAGGCCAGGTTCACGGACAGCAGGATGCCGTACGCGGTCATGGCGCCCCGGCTGTGCCCGGGGCGAAGCCCTGAACCCTTGCGCCATACCAGCCACGCGGCCACCGCCATGGTGGTGTAGAGCATCATCCAGGCCGATCCGAAGGCCCAGCCGGGCGGAGTCCATGGAGCCTTGTCCGCCGCCGCGTACCACCCGCCGGCGTTGTTGATGATGGCCAGCGACGCCACGTAGGACACCCCGTGGGAGACCGCGAGGAAGCCGAGGAGGGCCGCTGCCTGACGGCCGGAGCCCGGCCGCGCCGGCGACGGCCGGCGATCGAGGCTTTCTTCAGTTTTCGAATGCACCGATCAACAGTGTCCAATGGCGTCGCGTCCGTCAAACGGCATGGGTCGTGGCGGCCCGCGCGGGGGAAGCCTAAAATCAGTCAACCACGCCGAAACTACATAGAGGTCCCGTCGATGAACGCTTCAGCCCACAGTCTGGCTTCCCTTCTCCCACCCGGCTTCACCCTGGGCGTTGCGACGTCGGCCTTCCAGATCGAGGGCGCGCTCGATGAAGACGGACGCGGCCCGTCCGGGTGGGATGTCTTCGCCGCGAAACCGGGTTCGATCGTGGGGAACCAGAGCCCGGCCGTCTCCTGCGACCACTACCATCGGATGCCGGAGGACGTGGCGCTGATGAAGGAACTGGGGGTCGATTCGTACCGGTTTTCGCTGTCCTGGCCCAGGATCCAGCCCGGCGGCAGCGGCCCCGTGAATCCGGCCGGACTGGACTTCTATGACCGGCTGATCGACCTGTTGCTCGCCAACGGCATTTCCCCCATGGCCACGCTCTACCACTGGGACACCCCGCTGGCGCTGGAGGAGGCGGGCGGCTGGATGAACCGGGACACGGCCTACAGGCTGGGGGAGTTCGCCGCCATCGCCGCGGCAGCTTTCGGGGACCGGGTGACCCGCTGGGTGACGGTCAACGAGCCCGCCACCGTGACCACCAACGGCTACGTCCTGGGCATGCATGCTCCCGGCGAGACTCTCATGCTCAAGGGGCTGCCCAGCGTGCACCACCAGCTGCTGGGCCATGGACTGGCGCTCCAGGCGCTGCGTGCCGCCAACGTGACGGGCGAGATCGGCATCACCAATGTGTACTCCCCGATGGTGCCGGCCACCGCCAACCCGCTGGACAAGGTCAGTGCCGGACTCATGGACCTGGCGCAGAACCGGCTCTATGCGGATCCTGTGCTGCTCGGCAAGTACCCCGACGTCATCCGCGCCGCCACGTTCTTCTCATCGTCCTTCAGCCCCTCCAGCGAAGACATGGAGCTGATCTCCCAGCCCCTGGACTTCTACGGACTGAACTACTACATGCCCACCCGCGTCGGGGCGGGTCCGGGCGACGGGGCCGTGCCGCCCGGCATGGCCGAAGCAATGGGCGACGACCTCAGCGGGACGCCCGGTGCGCCCCTCCACATCGCGGCGTTCCCGGACACCGAGACCACCGCCTACGGCTGGCCGATCAAGCCCGAATACATGTCCGTCGCCCTGGCCGAGATGGCCGAGCGCTACCCGGACCTGCCACCGGTCTACATCACCGAGGGCGGGGCGAGCTTCGAGGACGTCGTGGTCCAGGACGCCGCGGCGGGCCGGCGGATCATTCCGGATGAACGCCGTATACGGTACCTGGCGGACCACATCGGCACGGCCCTGGAAGCCACGCGTCCCGGCGGCGCCGCCGAATCCGTGGACCTCCGGGGTTACTACGTGTGGTCCCTCATGGACAACTTCGAGTGGTCCGCCGGCTACAAGCAGCCGTTCGGCCTGGTGCACGTCGATTTCGACACCCAGGTCCGCACGCCGAAGGCCTCCTACTACTGGCTCCAGGAGGTGATCGCGGCCCGGGGTGCGGCGCCCGCGCCGGCCGCCGACGGACAGCAGGGCTTAACCGCCGACGTCGAGCCGCCCCGCCCGGCGGTCTGACGCCCTCAGGGGCTCCGGCTCAACGCCGGCGCAGGGTGGCTCCGGCCTAGAGCAGTTCCAGGTCCTGCAGGCCTTTGGCAAGGCCGGCGCCGTCGGGCGCGTAGATCCAGGGGACCGATGACCCCGAGTGGTCTCCGGTATCGGAATGGCCGCCGGCGAAGACGGCCTCGCTGGCCGAGAGCTGCCGGATGCCGATCGCGGCGACGAGGTCCGGGTGTTCCTGCGCGAAACCGGAATAGATCTCTTCGTCGTGCTGGCCGTTGTCGCCGAACAGCACCCAGCGCATGTTCGGGAACTCCTGTGCGAGCAGATCAAGGTTCCGCCGTTTGTGTTCCTGGCCGCTGCGGAACCAGCGGTCGTGGGTCAGGCCCCAGTCCGTGAGCAGCAGCGCACCGGAGGGATAGAGGTTCCGGGCGATGAACCGGGCCAGGGTGGGCGCTGCGTTCCACGGCCCGGTGGACAGGTAGATCACCGGGGCATCGGGGTGTTCGACTTTGAGCCGGTCCATGAGCACGGCCATCCCGGGCGTCGCCATCCGGGCACGTTCGTTCAGCACGAAGGTGTTCCACAGCGCCAGGAAAGGCCGGGGGAGCGCTGTGACCATGATGGTGTCGTCAATGTCCGAGACAATGCCCAGCCTGGTGTCCTGGGAGATGACGAAAATCCTGGCCTCAACCGGTTCCGTTCCCTCGGCCCGCAGCGTCGCCGTATGCCAGCCCGGGGTCAGCGCCACAGGAACCACGGTGTCGACCAGGCCGCCGCGGTCCGCATGTATGCGGGTGGTGATACCGCCGAGCTGGATCTCCACCTCGGTGAACTGGACCGGGACACTCGTGAAGGCACGCCAGCCGCGGAAGTTCTGGTTGCCGTTCAGGGCAAGCCGCTCCGCCTTGCTGCCAGGCACGGGCTTGCTCGTGAGCACCACCCGACCCAGTACCCGTACCCACTCCGTCGAGCCGTAGCCCTGATAGGCGACGGTCTGCGGGATGAACTTCCAGCGCCGGGCCGTCTTGAGGCGTAGCCCGTTGACAGTGTCCGATACCCAGTGGGCGAGCCGCAGGGCCCTGTTGCCGGACACGGGCAGCTGATGCGCTGGTTGCGACGCCAATTCCATGCCCCCACTCTTTCACAGTGCAGCAGTCCCGGCGGGGTTCCGGGAGCGGGGTGCCCGGAACGCCGGCCTACCAGGGAAGCGACTCACCCAGCAGCCCGCGCAAGGTGGCGGCGTTGCGGACGGCGCTGCCGCCGCCGTCGTTGTTGAAATACGCGAAGACATCCTTCCCGGCCGCCCGCCATTCACCGATCCGCCCGGCCCACCACCGCAGGTCATCATCGGAGTACGATCCCCCGTAGAGGACAGCCGGGTCCGGACCGTGCAGACGGACGTAGACGAACAGGGCCGTCGCGCGCAGGACGCACGGGAGCCCGGCGCCGCTCATGACGCAGTAGGCCGCGCCGTGCCGCTCCAGCAGGGCGTACACCCCGGCGTCGTCCCAGCTCGGGTGGCGGAACTCC
>Ga0213839_1001031_pt1 | contig 20791 bp, 13 predicted proteins | sample SWPATP21_FD_160075 | JGI IMG/M metagenome (GOLD analysis project Ga0213839, IMG submission 160075) | Coastal seawater microbial communities from Marineland, Florida, United States - SWPA TP2 #1 | ecosystem: Environmental > Aquatic > Marine > Coastal | place: USA: Florida | collected 2016-08-14
CCCTGGAGCTCACGCCCCCACCGGACGCGGCCGCGCGCGACGCCGTCTTGACGTCCTGGCGGGCCCTCGCCCAGGCCGAGCATGCCTCGGTGGCGAGCTTCAGCCGCTTCAACCTCGAGCTGCTCGCCCTCGGCGCCCCCGCGGAGCTGGTCGCGAGCTCCACCTCGGCCCTCGCCGACGAGATCCGCCACGCGCAGCTCGCGTTCTCGGTGGTCTCCGAGCTGTCGGGTCGCCCCGAGGGTCCTGGTCCCCTGGCCATCGGCGAGGCGCTGGCGCGCAGCGACGACCCCCGCTCGGTGCTCGTGGCCGCGATCGTCGAGGGCTGCATCCACGAGACGATCTCCGCGGTGCAGCTGCAGCGCGTGCTCCCCCGGGTGCAGGACCCCACCCTGGCCACGCGCCTGGCCGAGGTGGTCGACGACGAGCTCCGCCACGCCGAGCTGTCCTGGTCGTTCGTGCGCTGGATGCTCACCGCCCATCCCGAGCTCGTGGCCGATGCGCGGGCCGCGTTCCAGTCCTTCCGCTTGGGCCCGGCGCCCGCCGCGGGCCCGCACGACGACGTGCTCGCCACCTACGGCGCCGTCGCCGACAGCGAAGCGCACGCCACGGCCATCGAGGTGCTCCGGGGCGTGGTGTTGCCGTGCGCCCGCGACCTGCTCGCCACGGCCGAGCGCGGCCTCGCCCAGGCATGATGCTCCTCGCCATCCTGCTGACGGGATGCACCGCCGACGACGACGCGCCGGGTCGCCGCCCGGGAAGGCAGGCGACACCGGTCGTGCAGGCGCCGGTGCACTCCACCCCCGACCTGCCCACCCTGACCGCACCGACCACGACCCCCTTCGACCCTGGCGCGGCTACGTTCGACCCCAGCGTCAAGCACGACGTCCGCTTGTTCATCTCCCCCGAGATCGCCGATCGCCTCCGCGACCACCCCGAGGCCTGGCAGAAGATCGATGTGATCATCGACGACCACGAGATGCACGACGTCGCTGTGCGCCTGAAGGGGCACGGGTCGTTCCAGCCCTACGGCGCCAAGGCGAACTGGAAGCTGTCGCTCGATCGCTACGTCGCTGACCAGGAGCACGACGGCCTCGACCAGCTCGTACTCAACAACATGACCTCCGACGGGACGATGCTGGCCGAGCACTACGCCTACCGGGCCTACCGGGCCTTCGGCATCCCGGCGCCCCGGTCCGTGCACGTGCGCGTGGTGCTCAACGGCGAGTTCGAGGGCACCTACCTGATGGTCGAGGAGGTCGACAAGCGCTTCTTGTCGCGGTGGTACGACGACAACGATGGCTCCCTGTACGAGATGCACGATGTCGACTTCGTCGACGACGACGTGCCCCTGTTCGACCACGACTCGGGGCCCGACGATCGCGACCCGCTCTACGCCCTGGCCGACATTCTCGGCGACCCCGACCAGCGCCTGGTCGACGAGGGCGACGACGTGCTCGATGTCGATCAGTTCACCCGCTACCTGGGCATGTCGGCGGTGATCGGCCAGTTCGACGCCTACCCCTACTCCGTGCCCGGCGACGACCTCTACCTCTACGTCGACCCCGCCGACGGCCGCATCGACGTGCTGCCGCACGGGGCCGACGAGACCTTCGGCGACCGCCATCGGCCGGTCCACTACCTCTTCGGGCGGCTGGGGCGGGCATGCATCGCCGAGCCGAGCTGTGAGCAGCGCTTCCACGACGCCATCTGGTCGGCGCTCGAGGTGGTCGAGGACCCCGCCTACATCGCCGATCTCAACGACGACTACGACAACCTCACCCGGGCCCGCGCGATGGAGACGCGCGCCCACGACGAAGACCCCGACACCGCATTCGAGGCGATGCGGGAGTTCCTCTTCGCCCGTGGCGCCGACCTCGAGGCCCAGCCCGAGCTGCAGTAGTTCTTGGTCCTCCGGTCTGTCGCTACCAGGTAGGAAGGTTGGTCGCGACCCCCGCCCAGTCGCGGGAGGGCACGCCGATCACCAGCTCACGAACCTTGTTCCCTCGGTAGGGCATCGGCAGGTAGAGCGCATCCTCGCGCCAGGTGCTCACCCCGTTGCCCCAGGTGATGCCGTGGGGGTAGTCGCTGCTCACCAGGCCCGGCGACACCTCGAAGGCCTGCACGATCGACGCGTTCGGCGTGATCCGCCACAGGGTCGAGGAGGTGTAGTCGGGGACGTAGAGGTAGCCGCAGATGTCGACGCCGATGGCGTCGTGGTAGCCCCCCGACCCCACCCCGCTCACGAAGACCTCGGGCTCGGAGACGGGGGTGTAGCTGCTGTCGAGGTCGACGACGTAGATGCGGCCGCGGCTCCCGCCGAAGGTGCCGATGAACAGCCGCTCGTAGGCCAAGTCGAAGGCGATCACCCGGGGAGCCCCTCGGGGCAGCGCTCCCTCGTCGAGGAGCACCTCGGCGGCGCCGCTGACGGGATCGACGCGCAGCACCCGCGCCTGGTCGGCGGCGTAGAGCATCTCGTCGGGCCCGAGGATGAGCCCGTAGGGACGGATGTCGGCGTGGATGGGCACGCGGCCGCCGTTGGCGCTGACCCGCAGGATGCCGTCGTCGGCCGACGCCACCGCGAGGTCGCCGTCGGGCAGCCACACCATCTGCTCCACCGTGCCCACCTGGGGCACCAGCACGCTGGCGTTGCCCTGGTCGTCGGCCACCATCAGGTCGCGGTTGAGGCGGTTGCTGCCGATCACCCGGCCGTCGGTGGTGAACGCCAGGTCGTGGTAGCCCGACGCGCCGGGCACCTCGCGGGTGCTCACCGGCTCCACCGGCACCGTGCGGCAGTCGAAGGTGGGCAGCGGCGGCGCCGTGTCACCGGTGGGGCCCGTGGGCCCCGTCGAGGAGGTGGGACCGTCGGAGGCCGAGGGCAGGCCGGTGTCGTGGCTCGTCGTCGACGACGCAGCCCCCCCCGCGCCTTGGCGCGCGGGCCCCTCGTCGGGGGACCCGCAGGCGAAGAGCCCGAGGAGGCAGAGTGCAGGAAGGCCGTGAGACATCCGGCGAATATAACGCCTCGTACCCCTCCGAGGGCGCCCGAGCCGCGCTACGATGGACGCTTCGGGAGGCCTCCATGCTCAGTCGACGACGTGCCCTCGTGCTCCTCGCCTCCGTGGTCCCCGGGGTGGCGATCGGCTGCCGCAGCGGCAGCGACGGCACCGACGACGGGCCCCCCACCTCCGGAACGACCGCGACGAGCGACACCGGCACCACGTTCGACCCCGAGGCCGTCGCCGAGTCACGCACCCGCTTCCCCCGCACACCCATCGCCGGCGACATGACCGACAGCTCCGTCGTGCTCGCGTTCCACGTCGCCGATGACAGTGCGGTCACCCTGCGGGTGTGGACCGCCGAGGCCCTGGTGGTCGACCAGGCCATCGAGCCCAGCGGCGACGGCTTCCACAAGGTGTTCCTGCGCGACCTCGACGCCGGCACCACCTACCACTACGCGTTGTTCTCCGGCGAGGAGCCGGCCTACACCGACCGCTCGCTGATCGGGCAGGTGCGCACCGCGGCAGCCCCCGGAGAGGAGCCGGTGGTGCGGCTGGCCCTGCTGGCGTGCATCGGCCAGGGCACCATCCTCCCCGACTTCTACCAGCCCGCCGAGGCCGCGTTCCCCACCGAGGCCCCCTTCGAGTGGGAGCTGTTCCGCTCGGTGGCCGAGGTCGAGGTCGACGGGCTCGTGCACCTCGGCGACCAGGCCTACCTCGACTTCGTGTGGTCCGACGAGGGCGGCACCGAGGAGGCCTACCTCAACGCCTGGGGCTTCTACCACGGCGGCGGCTACCGCGACCTCTACCCGCGGGCCGGGCTCTACGCGTCCCGCGACGACCACGAGTCGACGAACAACGGCGACTTCGACCCGTGGGACATCTCGTCCGAAGACGCCGCCAAGCTCGCCAACGCCCACGCCGCGTGGTTCAAGACCATGCCCATCGACGCCACCGAGGTGGGCCCGATCTGGCGCTCCTTCCGGTGGGGCGACACGGTGGAGCTGGTGCTGCTCGACTGCCGCTACGAGCTGGAAGAAGACCACCAGATGAGCGAGGAGCAGCTGCTGTTCCTGCTCGACCGCCTCGAGAACAGTCCCTGCCGCTTCATCTGTGTGGCCACCCCCAAGCCCTTCGCCGACATCTTCGAGTGGACGGGCATCGGCGAAGACAACGCCGAGCGCTGGGCCACCTACCCGGCCGACCGCGACCGGGTCACCGAGCTGCTCGACCGCCTGGAGGCCCGCCACGTGGTCTTCGTCTGCGGCGACATCCACATGAACTACCTCGGTCGAACCTCGATCACCGGCGACGCGGTGTCGCAGACCCGCACCGAGGTGTGCGTCACGTCGGGGAACATCAACCCGAGCTACCTGTCGATGCCCGCCGACCAGTTCGACTACGTGTCGGCGGAGCCGTCGTTCCCGGTGCTCACGTTCGACCCGGCCGCCGGCACGGTCCACGTGGCCTTCTACCTGGCCGACGGGTCGGTGGGCTTCGAGAAGACCCTCGACGACGTGTAGCCGCCCACAGATGGTCCGGAGCACGCGCTCAGGAGTCGGCGCACTCCGCCCCGACGCAACCACTGTCGGCATCGAACGAGGCGTCGCTGTTCAGCGGTGTGGCACCCACGCTGCTGTAGAGGGTCTGCATGCCGTCCCCCCACGTGAGCACGACGAAGCCCGCCTCCGGAATGTCGCACGCACCCAAGAAGAACCCGCCCTCCCCATCGGCCACGAGGCAGCGGTCCGCCCCCTGCAGCAGCAGCTCCGCGGCACTCTGCAACGTACCGTCTTCGTTGCGGATCCACTGCTGGGCATAGTCGTCTGCGCAGGGAGCAAGCTGCAATGACCCCTGCGTGGCGGCCAGGCAGCGCCCGTCGTCGAGCACCAGCTGCGCTGCGGTGGGCGTGCCAGCGGACGCCGTGAACGAGAACAGGGCGAAAAGGGTAGCGACGGTCATTCGAGCCTCCTGGGGTTGGACGAGTTTCGCTCTCGACACTCAGAAGGTAGGCGCCTGACTCGGTGGGAACCGTAGGGTACCCGTCGACCGAATGTCGTCGGAACGTCAGGCTCGTCAGCGTGCCGCGCGGCGTCCAACGTGTGCACCGACGACGAAGCCTCACTGGGGCTCGGCCCACGTCAGCTTCGCCCGCTTCAGCGGTGTGCGGTTGCCCGGGTCGATTTCCACGTCGACGCGCCCCCGGAAGTCGCCGGGCACCTCCCCGAAGGCCTCGCCGTCGACGAAGTCCAGCAGGTGCACCACCTGCCGACCTGAGCGGCGGTCGGTGATCACCACCGGCACGTCGAACGCGCCGAAGGGCACGTCGGCGGTGCCCTGCAGCGTCAGCGCCCCGCGATGGGCCGTGGCCACCACGTCGACGCTCGGCACGATGCCCTGGCGCACCCAGAAGTCGAAGAAGTCGCCGAGGTCGCGGCCCGACACCCTCTCGAAGGCGCGCTGCAGCCGCTCGTTGGTGACCGGCTCGCGGCCGTGGTCGCGCAGCAGCTGGTCGATGGCCAGGAAGAACACGTCGTTGCCGAGGCGCGGCCGCAGCATCTCCTGCAGCACGTAGGGCCCGTAGCGGTAGACCACGAAGCCCCGGGGTCCGCCCTGGTAGGCCTCGGCCAGGCTGGCGCTCACCCGGTGATCGGCGAGCTCCTGGGCTTGTCCCTCGAGCAGCCGGCGCGTCTCGGTGCGCTCGTCGAGGCACACGTCGACGTCCTCGTGGATCTTGGCCGTGGCCATGCAGGCGAACATCTCGGCGAAGCTCTCCACCATCCAGCGGTCGTCGGACGCGGCCGGCTGCACCTGCTGCCCCCACCACTGGTGGGCGATCTCGTGGGCGAACACGCTCCAGTTGCCGTCGTTCGTAGTGTCCATGCGGCCCAGCGACCGCAGCCCCGCCGTCTGCTGGGTCTGCTGCATCTTCTGCATCGCATGGGGTGCCACCCACACCCAGTGGTCGAGGGCGGCCGGCCCCTCTACCACGTCGTACTCGTCGAGGCCGTAGGGCGGCAGGAAGCCCTCGTAGTAGGCGATGACGGCCCGGGTCTGGGCCGCGAGCCCCTTGAGCTGCTTGTCGTCGCCGCCCAGCAGCGACACCCGCACCGCGGGCATGCCCTTCGACGCCTTGTCGTAGCGCTGCCGATAGCGCCCGACGACCACGTTGGGGAACCGGGCCCGGGTCACCCCCTCCACCACGGTCCACCGCCAGCCGTCGGCCGTCTCTTCGCGGTCGGGCCCCGACACCACCGCCGAGAGCTTGCTGTCCTCGGGCAGCCCCACCCGCACGTCGTAGGCGTAGGGGTCGCCCGATGCCCCCTCCACCGAGGCGAGGAACCGCTGCAGCCCTGAGGTGACCCCGCCGCTGACCATGCCGACGCCGTCCACCTCGCGCAGGTGGGCCAGCGGCCAGGTGTCGGTCCACTGCAGGTCGACCACCACCACGTCGCCCGCGCGCACCACCTCGGGGAACACGAGACGTACGCGGTGGGCGGTGATCCGGTCTTCGTCGCGGCGATCGTCGACCACCCGCGGCTTGTCGCCCGGCTTGGGCTTGGGCTTGGGCTTCGGCTTCGCCCTGGTCACCACCGCCGAGCCCTTGCGCTCCACCTGCTCGGGGCGCGCGAGCGCGGTGCCGTCGGGCAGCTGCGCGCGCACCCAGGTGAACGAGTCGGGCTCGGCCTCGGTGCGGGGCACGACGAGGTCGACGAAGGCTACGTCGTGGGTGGCCCGCAGCGTCACCCGGTTGGTGAGCTCGACCGGCAGGGTGAGGGCGTTGGCGGTGTGGGCCACCAACACCCGCGCCTCGACGTGCTCGATGGCCAGCGGATGCGGGGAGACCGGCGCCGAGAGCGGGTCGCTGGGGTCGGACGGCGACGCGGGCACCCCGGAGATGTGGCTGTACCGCGCGTAGCCCTGGGGCGTGACGCCCAGCGTCACCACCTCCTCGGCCCAGCTGCGCGACAGCGTGGCGCCGTCGATGAGCGCCAGCCAGCGGTCCTCCGAGGTGGGCTGCTCGCTCACCCGAACGTAGCGATCGGCGGTGTGCACGTCGATCACCCACGACGCCGCGTCGGCCACGCCCGCCTCGGCCGCCACCCGGTCTTCCGCCACCCGCACGCCCAGATCGACCCCTACGCCGTCCCAGGTGTCGACCCGCTGCTCGAGCAGCTCGACGGCGCGCCGCAGCCGCTCCGACCCCGCCCACACGGTGATCTCGTAGGGGTCGGTGGCCTCGGGACCCAGGAACAGCTTCGCCAGGGTGGGACTGGTGGACAGGAACAGCCCCTCGTGGGCCTCGGTGACGAACGGCTCGCTGCCGTGGGCCACCCCGCGCATCGCCTCTCGGTCGGCGCCGGCGTAGAGCACCTGCCGGTTCGCCAGCTCGAGGGCGTCGGCCTCGTGCGGCAGCTCGACCGCCACGGTCCCCTCGCCGTCGACCCACACGAAGCCCACCAGCTGCCGGCTTCCGCGCTGATCGGCGCTGGGCAGGGTGGCCCCAGGCTCCCGGTCGCGCAGACGCCGCAGCAGGCGCTCGCTGTCGTTCTCCCACTCCCCGGCGAAGTGCCCCGAGAACACGGGCACCATGGCGCCCGAGGTGAGCGTCACCTCCATGCCGCCCCTGTCCATCCGGATCACCCGGTCCACGGGCCGGGCCAGATCCACCACTGCCTCGAGGGTGTCGATCGACCGCAGCCGGTCATCGATCGCCTCAGGTGTCGCCGCGAGCGCTCCGAGGACCCAGCCAAGCATCATCTCGCCTCCCACACCACGCTACGATCGAGGTGACAAGCCTATCCTGTGACACGGGGTGACATCGAATCGCCGCATGTCGACCGGCAAGAGGGGCGGCCGATGCGGCTCGGTCACACGACCGACGCGACACTGTGATGGTTCTCAGGGCACATGAGGCCACTGCTCGCGTGCTCGCACGTTACCTGCGCGCACCCATGGAGGTCCGATGTCTCTGCGCCCCCTGTTCGCCATCGCCCTGGTCATCGCCTGCAACGGCTCCAAGTCCGACGGCACCGGCACGGCCGACCTGCCCTCGGTGACCGACGCCGACACCGACGCCGACACCGACTCCGACTCCGACACCGACACCGACTCCGACTCCGACACCGACACCGACACCGACACCGACACCGACACGTCCGACACGGGCACGTTCACCGGTGACCCCGTCGAGTACACGGTCGAGACCTGCAACAACAGCTGGTCGGCGCCTCCGGGCGGCGAGCTGTGCGAGGTGAGCGGCGACCCCGCCACCGCCACCCACATCCTCATCCAGGGCGACATCCTCGGCGACATCACCACCTACGAGGCGGGCGAGATCCTCATCGAGCGCGGCGTGAACGGGCTCATCGAGTGTGTAGGCTGCGACTGCAGCAGCCAGGCGCCGAGCGACGTGCTCACGGTCACCTGCCCCGACGGCGTGGTGAGCCCGGGCCTCATCAACGGCCACGACCACATCACCTACGGCCTGATGTCGCCGGCGAGCTGGGGCGACGAGCGCTACGACCATCGCCACGACTGGCGCAGGGGCAAGCGAGGCCACACCTCGCTCGACAGCTTCTCCGACCGCGCCCACACCGACATCCTCTACAACGAGATGCGCATGCTCTTCGGCGGCGCCACCTCCATCGCCGGGTCGGTGGGCGGGGTGAACAGCGCCGGCCTGATGCGCAACCTCGACGACAGCGAGACCAACGAGGGCCTCGGGGGCTGGGAGGTGGGCTACGAGACCTTCCCCCTCAACGACATCGACGGCGACCTGTACGCCGACGGGTGCGAGAACTACTTCCCCGACGGCGACTACGTGCTGTCCGACCGCATCTACCTGCCCCACATCGCAGAAGGCATCGACCCCGAAGCCCAGAACGAGTTCCACTGCCTCAGCGGCAGCGGCGGCAACGGCAGCGAAGACCTCATCGCCGACAACACCAGCATCATCCACGGCATCGGGCTCACCGCCGACGACGTGAAGGTGGTCTCCGACCGCGGCGCACACCTGCTGTGGTCGCCGCGCTCGAACGTGTCGCTGTACGGCGAGACCGCCCCGGTGGTGATGTACGACCACATGGGCGTGCCGATCGCGCTGGGCACCGACTGGACCCCCTCCGGCTCCGCCACCATGCTCCGCGAGCTGGCCTGCGCCGACTACCTCAACGACAACCACTACGACGGCCACTTCACCGACCGGCAGCTGTGGCAGATGGTCACCCGCAGCGCGGCCCACGCCATGGGCGCCGACGGCCAGATCGGCCGCCTGCTGCCCGGCTTCATCGCCGACATCGCCGTGTTCGACGGCGGCGGTCGCATGCACCACCGCGCGGTCATCGAGGCCGACCTGCCCGATGTCGACCTCGTGCTCCGCGGCTCGCTGCCCCTGGCCGGCGACGCCGACATCATCGCGGGCCTCACCACGCCGGCGAGCTTCGGCATGTGCGACGCGCTCGACGACTGCATCTCCGACCACGTGGTCTGCGTCGAAGAAGACGCCGGCTACACGCTGCAGGAGATCAAGGACGCGGTGGGCACCTTCGCCTACGACCTCACCATCTGCGGCGTGCCCGGCGACGAGCCGAGCTGCGAGCCCTTCCGCGACAACGAGCGCGACGACCAGTGGCCCAGCGGCGACGGCATGATCTACCCCGACCAGTCCATCATGGACGCCGACGGCGACGGCGAGCCCGACGTCGACGACAACTGCCCAGACCTCTTCAACCCGGGCAAGCCCCTCGACGCGTTCGACCAGCCCGACACCGACAGCGACGGCCTCGGCGACGCTTGCGACCCCTGCCCCCTCGACGCGGGTCAGGCCTGTGAGTGGCTCGACAAGGACGGCGACGGCGTGGCCAACCTCGACGACAACTGCCCGCTCGACGCCAACGCCGCCCAGGTCGACGCCGACGGCGACTACATCGGCGATGCTTGCGACCTGTGCCCCAACGACTACGGCCCCGACGGCACCTGCCCGGTGCTCATCTACGACGTGAAGCAGGAGACGGTGCCGCTGGGCAGCTCCATCGTCCTCGACAACATGCTGGTCACCGGCGTGGGCGACGACGGCTACTTCCTGCAGCTGGTCGACGGCCAGCCCGGCTACGCCGGCCCCGAGTGGTCGGGCGCCTACGTCTACACCGGCTCGGGCGACAAGCCCGCCCGCGGCGACCTCGTCACGTTCACCGGCACCTCCACCGAGTTCTTCAGCCAGATCCAGCTCGACGGCAGCTTCGTCGTCGTCTCCTCGGGCAACGACGACCCCGCCCCCGTCGTCGCCACGGTCGACGAGGTGGCCACCGGTGGCAGCCGCGCCTGGGAGCTCGAGGGCGTCGTGGTGGCGGTCACCGATGTCGAGGTCACCGCGGTGCAGCCCGCCGCCGGGGCCGGCGACTCCGATCCCACCGACGAGTTCGTGGTCGACGACGAGCTGCGGGTCAACGACCTGCTCTACCTCGCCCAGCCCTTCCCCATCGTCGGGGAGGAGTTCGGCTACCTCGCCGGCGTGCTGCGCTACGCCAACGGCGACAGCAAGCTCGAGCCCCGCGACGCCGACGACCTGCTGTCCGGCGACGCAGTGATGACCTCGCTGGACCCCGCCAGTGTCTTCCTCGAGGAAGGCGACACCAACGACGGCCTGCTCACCGTCGGCTTGTCCCGTCCCGCGGGCGCCGCCACCACCATCGACCTGTCGTGCACGCCGGCCACCACGGTGTCGTGCCCGGCCACGGTGGTGATCGACGCGGGCGAGCAGTACGCCGGGGTCGAGCTCACCGGGGTGAACGCCAACACCACCCCGGGGCAGGTCGAGGCGACCCTCGACGGTGTGAGCCTCACCGCCGACGTGCTCGTCTACGACAACGGCACCACGCGCGAGGTGGCCGGCTTCGAGCCCACCACCCTCGACGTGTCGACCAACGGCACGGCCAGCGCCATGGTCGTGCTCACCGTCCCCGCCGAGACCGGCGGCACCAGCGTCGACCTGTCCGTGAACAACGGCCTGGTCTCGGTGCCCGCGAGCGTCACGGTGCCCGCCGGCCAGCTCAGCGCCAGCTTCGATGTCGACGCGGGCGCCACCGCCGGCGACGCCACGGTCACCGCCGACCTCGGCAGCAGCTCGGTCGACCTCGACGTGACCGTCAACGACGGGTGGAGCGGCACCGGGCTGGTGTTCAGCCAGTACCTCGAGCCCACCACCGGCAACAACAAGTACGTCGAGATCACCAACATCGACAGCAGCTCCATCGACCTGTCGAACTGCAACGTGCGCAAGTACACCAACGGCGCCACCAGCGGTACGAGCATCGCGCTGTCGGGCACCCTCGCCCCCGGGGGCGTCCACCTCGTGTGCCACTCGTCGGCCAGCTTCACCACCGGCGCGCCCTGCGACACCTCCAGCGGGTCCCTCGACTTCAACGGCGACGACGCCCTCGACCTCGAGTGCGGCGGCCTGGTCTACGACGTGATCGGCGAGATCGGCGTCGACCCCGGCACTGCGTGGGGCACCAGCCCGTCGACGCAGGACCACAGCCTGATCCGCAACTGCGTGGGCAGCGGCGATGCCGACGGCGGCGATGCCTTCGACCCCGCCGACGAGTGGACGGCCCTGGCCACCGACGACGCCAGCGACCTCGGGCTGCTCAACAGCTGCAACTGACCCGGCGAGTCCCTGAGGCGGGCTCGCTGCTCGCCCAGGAGACGTGACTCACGCCAGTGCGCGCTCTCGGGCCCCCGACACGTCACCCCGCAGCACGCGGCTCAGGTGATCGGTGGTGACCACCGCCCCCATGGCCAGCAGGTCGTGCTCGATGTCGAGCGTGACCTCCGCCGACCCCTCGATGTCGCCGACGCTCCCCTCGGCGCCCTGCGACGCTTCCCCGATGATCGTCAGCGACAGATCACCGTCCATCGCGAGCTCGGTGGCGAGCAGCTGCACCACCTCCGCCGGCGTGGACTGCAGCGGGCAGGCGGCCCAGGCCAACAGCGCGTCGACCAGGCCGTCTTCCGCCACCGACGCGCGCAGCGCCTCGGCCACCACCCCCGCCACGAACTGCACCGCGTCGAGGTCGAGGGAGGCCTCCAGCGCGATCGTCGCCGACAGGGCCCAGGTTCCACCGCCCAGGGTGTCGCGCAGACCGGCTGCCTCGAGCCAAGCGGCGGCGAGGTCGTCGCTGGCCCCGATGGAGGCCGACAGCGTGAGCCCCTGCACCCGAGCCAGGAACTCCTCCACCGAGGTGGGCACGGCGGCCTCGACGCCCATCTCCACCCCTAGCCCCACCTCGGCGCGGCCGGCATCGACCGTGTCGGTGCGTGACACCACCACGTCGCTGATCAGCGCCTCGCCCTCGACGACGGACAGGTGCCACGAGACGGTGAGCTCGCTGTCGGCGCCCACGTCTTCGTCGAAGGAGCCCAGCGCGGCCTGCAGCCCCTCGCCCAGCTTCAGCGCGCCGCCCGCCTGCAGCAGCACCTCGAGGGTGGCGGCCAGCGTCATGTCGCAGCCGCTCTCTTCGATGCCCGAGACCTCGACGCTGCCCGACAAGCCAGCGGCGGCGGCGAGCTTCATCGCGACCCCTGCGGGGTCGCTCGCGCCCTCGTCGCTGCCCGTGTCGGCGCCCACGCCCCCCGACAGCTTGGCCCCGCCTCCCAGCTCGAAGCTCGTGAGGTAGTCGCGGGGGTCTTCCAGGCCGAACGACGTGCCCAGCTGCTGTGCCGCACTCTCCACATGCAGCGACGACAGCAGCTGCCCGTAGAGCCCCGGCGCGCCCAGGCCCAGGAAGGGCACGTCGTAGGTCTCGGTGAAGAAGCCCTCGGCGCCCAGCGTGAGCTTCAGCTCGGCCCCCGCCTCTTCCTCCTCGGCGCCGTTGCCCTCGTCGAGCCCCACGTCGACCCCGCCGCGGCGGTCGCGCACCACCTCGAACGCCCCCTGGCCCTGGTGGCGCAGGGTGAGGCTCATCTCGTAGGACAGATCGACCACCTCCAGCCCCACCGCGGCTTCGATCGCTAGCGTCACGCCCAGACCGGGCGTCCACACGGCGTCGAGCAGGTTCAGGTAGAGCCCCAATGCGCCCTCGCGCAGCGCCTCGAGGTCGTCCTCGGACAGCTGCTGTACCAGCGCCAGCAGCTCGCCGGCGTCGACCTGCTGCAGCGCGTCGAGCAGCCAGGTGGCGCCTCGGTGCAGCGCCTCGATCAGGAAGGCCGCCTGCGTGGCGAGCGGGAGCTCCAGGAACACTGCCAGATCGGCCATGGCCTCGAGCACGACCCAGGCGAGCTCGTCGACGGTCGCGACCTCGGCCAGGAACTCCGCGAGGACCGACGGCACGTGCTGCACCAGCTGGAAGACCATGGCGATGGCGGCGTCGAGGCCCGCCTCCTCGGCATAGGTGCGCAGGTCGTCGGCGCAGCCGATCTGCTCCCACGTCCAGTCGAGGACGGCCTCGATGGCTCCTTCGGCCGCCTCGAGCCCCTCGTCGAGCAGGCCGCCACCTCGCTCGGCCGAGGGCTGGCCCGTTTGGCCCGATTGGCCCGCCTGTGCCGCCATGGCGGCGTTGCCGATCTGATTCGCCTGCTCCACATCGGCGTCGCGATCGAGCAGGGCACTCTGCGGACCCTGCGGCTGCTGGGCTGGGGCGGTGGACGGCTGAGGGGCGCGGGACTTCGTCGACATGAGACCTCCTGCCCCACGTCCATGCAGTCCCCGATCCACTCGATGATCCCGTGTAGACCTGCGTCGACGTCCATGAGGTGCCCTGCCTGACGGACGTCACAGGCCGACGTTCGTCACCGCACCGCTTCACCATCCCCGCGACCGATCCGAAACCACGTCCATGTCTGCCGAGCCCGTCCTCACCGGTCCCAGCCCTCTCGAGCTCGAGCTGTTGGCGTCTGCACTGGCCCACGACCCCGACGGTGTCGCGGTGGTCGACGGCCACGGGACGGTGCTGTGGCACAACCGGGCCGCGACCCTGTGGGCAGGGGAGACGGTGGCCCTGCGCGAGCTGACTCGCGGGCCTCTGGACGAGCCACGACGACATCTGCTGCTCGGTCAGGTCTCGGTCCACGCGTTGCCCTCGTCGGGCACGGGCCCGCTGTACCTGGTGCGCCACGTGGAGCCCAAGGTGCGTCAGCGACACCTGCACCTGCTGCGGCAGCTGCACTCGCTCACGTCGGAGCGCCGGATGACCCTCGAGCAGCGCCTCGGGGCCCTCTTCCGGGTCGGCGTGGAGCACTTCGGGATGGCGCGTGCCGTGCAGTCCCGGGTGGAAGGTCGCTTCCACGTGGTGGAGCGCTGCTGGGACCCCACGGGGGTGGTCTCCGTGGGCGACGAGCACGCGCTGAAGCAGACGTGGTGCGCCCACACGCTGCGCAGCAACGGCGCCGTCGGCGTGCACCACGCGGGCCGCACCGAGCACCGGGACCGTCGCTACTACCAGGCCTTTCCCTACGAGGCCTACCTGGCAGCTCCCGTGTTCGTGGATGCGGTGCGCATCGGCACCCTCGCGTTCGCCAGCGACCAACCCGTCGCCCCCCTGGAGGCCTCGGATCGCGTGATGATCGGGCTGCTGGCCCAGTGGGTCGGACACGAGCTGGCGCGCGACCACGACCGGAGCATGTACCTCAAGGCGCAAGAGGACCTCGATCGGCTGGCCCGAACCGACGTTCTCACCGGTCTGCCGAACCGCCGCGCCATCCTGGAGGCCCTGCACTGGCAGATCGCCTACGCCCGTCGCGCCCACCTGCCACTCACCGTGGTGCTCTGCGACCTCGATCACTTCAAGAGCATCAACGACGTCCATGGCCACGAGGGGGGCGACCTGGCGCTCAAGGCGTTCTCCCGAGCCCTGCGCACGGTGAAGCGGGAGACCGACCTGGCCGGCCGCTGGGGGGGCGAGGAGTTCCTGCTGGTGCTCCCCAACACCGACCTGGCGGGGGCAGCGGTGTTCTGTGAGCGCCTGCACCAGCGGCTGCAGACCCTCGACGTTCCCATGCCCGGCGACGGCACGGCCGCGGTGCGCGCGAGCATGGGGGTGGCGCGGGTGTGGACCACCGAGGGCGAAGATGCAGCCATCCGTCGCGCCGACGCCGCCCTGTACCGGGCCAAGGAGTCGGGCCGCAACCGCGTCGTGATCGACCAAGGGGCGACCCCTGCGCCCAGCGTGCGCGACCTGGCACCGAGCCGCTGAGCCTGCGCGCGCGCTGACAGGGACACAGCCATCGGCTATCGTCGCCGCCATCGCGAGAGGAGACGACATGGGACGCTGGGTGTGGTGGATGTGTCTGGGGCTGGTGGCCTGCTCCGGCGGGTCCAAGGGCGGTGGCGACGACGACGACGACGACGACGACGACGACGACAACCCCGCCGAGGTCGACCTCACCGGCCTGTGCCAGCGGGTCGAGAGCTGCAACGGAGAAGCCACCGACGAGTGCGTCGACAGCGTGGAGGAAGCCATCGACGCCGCCATCGACAGCGGGTGTGGGCGAGAGTTCCTCGGCTACCTTCGATGCTTCGAGCAACAGGCGACCTGCGTGAGCGGCACCTTCGAGGCCGTCTGCAACAGCGAAGTCAACGACTACTTCGAGTGCATGTACAGCCGAGACTCGGGCTACTACTACTACGGCGACGACGACGACGACTACACCTACACCGTGCCCTACACGTTCGAGGCATCGGTCGACTGCCCCAGCGGGAACGACGCGGGCGACCCGATCGCGCTGTGGATCCAGGCCTCGGTCGACAACGGCTCCCGAGGCATCATCGACATGGCCGACACGGTGGCCATCTCGAGCTGGTACGAGTCCCACGAGCTGCTGCCCACCTTCTCGGCCAACGGCATCACCGAGTTCGAGGCCAGCCTCACCTCTGGTGACGGAGCCAGCCTCAACTACAACAACGGCGTGTCGAGCACCTTCATGTGCGCTGCCCACATCGACGCCGGTTCCCAGGTGATGACGTACGTGGTGCGGGCCTACGACGCTGGCGGCAGCCTGTGGGACTGCTTCGCCGAGGGCCAAGATCCCGCCGGGCTCCTCAGCGGTGACTACGAGAACTGGGGAAATGGGATCTCCGACTTCGACGTCAACACCGCCGACTGCGCCATCAACCGCCGCGCACGATGAGTCGGTCGATGCCGCATCGCCTGGCCGTGTGGGCGCTGATGTCGGTGGTCGCCTGTGGCGGGCCGAGCTCCTCGAGCACCGGCGACGACGACGACGACGACGTAGCTGCGGGCGTCGACTGGCAAGCCGTCTGCGAGCAGGCGGTCTGCGAGTCCGGGCTCGACGTCGACGAGTGCGTCGACTCGATGAACCAGGCCATGAACCAGGCCATCGATCACGGCTGCGGTCGCCACCTCATCGCCTACGGCCAGTGCCTCCTCGACGCCGACTTCGGTTGTGGACCCGACGGCTACAGCGAGGTGCCACGACAGTGTGACCGCGCGGTCCAGGACTACGTCAGCTGCCTCGAAGGCGGCTACACCTCGTACTACGGCACCATCGGCACCGACCTTCCCGCCACCTACGGCGACGTCGACACCGACACCGACGTCGACGCCGACGCCGACGCCGACGCCGACACCGACACCGATGTCGACGCCGACACCGACACCGACACCGACACCGACACCGACACCGAGCGTGACGGTGCCGCCCTGTTCGCCGACCACTGCGCCTTGTGCCACGGCCCGTCCGGCGAGGGCGCCGCCCCCGCCCCCGAGCCGATGGCGACCTACCTGTACGGGCTCACTCAGGACGACGTCGAGGCCCAAGTGACCTACGGCGGGGGCAGCATGCCGCCCATCGCCACGCTGGACCCCGACGAGGTGCAGCGGGTCGCCGAGTACGTACTGGAGGTCTACGCCAACTAAGGTCGGCCGTCGGGCTACTTCGCGCGCCGCATCCGGAAGCTCTGCAGCCCCATCCGCGACACGGTCGTGGCGAGGCTGCGCCACGGCGACAGCCGCGGACTGGGCTCTTTGCCGGCCGCCATCCGGGCCAGCTGGTTCTCGTACCAGGTGACCTCCAGGGTCGCGACGTGGTCGACCGCCTTGACCCCCGTGGACTGGCGCTGCACCAGGCTCTCCACGTCGTCGCCGGCGAGCACCCGCTGTGGAAACTCGGGCTGCACGCACAGGGTGCGCGCCAGACCGACCATCGACGCCCCCTCTCCGAGCGCCGCCGCCATGCCGTCGGGCGTGCGGAACCCTCCGGTGATGCACAGAGGCACCTCGAGCCGCTCCTTGGCCTTGCCGACGAAGTCGAGGAAGTAGCCCTCGCGCGCGGCGGTGGACTTCTTCATCATCCCCGCCATCGCCGGCGCCTCGTAGGTGCCACCGCTGATCTCGATCAGATCGATGCCGGCGTCTTGCAGCCACCGCATCACCTGCATCGAGTCGTCTTCGTCGAAGCCCCCCTTCTGGAAGTCGGCCGAGTTCATTTTGATGCTGACGGGTACGTCGGGGCCCACCTGTCGTCGAATCTCGGCGTAGATCGACCGGACGAAGCGCGCCCGATTCTCCAGGGAGCCTCCCCAGCCGTCGGTGCGCTGGTTGTGCCGTGGAGAGAGGAACTGGCTCACCAGGTAGCCGTGGGCCCCGTGGATCTGCACGCCGGTGAAGCCCGCGTCGACCACCACCTTGGCCGAGCGCCCGTAGCGCTCGACGAGGTCTTCGATCTCGGGCTCCGTCAACGCACGGGGTACGGCGAAGGCCTTGGCGAGCCGCGGGCCGAACCCGATGGCCGACGGCGCGACGGTCTGTGGCGACAGAAACTTCGGCGACTGCTTGCCCGGATGGTTGAGCTGCACCCAGCCCTGGCAGCCGCCCACGGTCGCCCCAGCGGCCCAGGCGGCGAGGGCCTCGTGGTCGCGGTCGTCCTCGACCACCACGTTGCCCGGCTCGCCCAGCGCGCGACGGTCGACCATGACGTTGCCGGTCACCGACACGCCGAGCCCGCCGAGCGCCCAGCGGCGGTACAACGTGGCCAGGCCAGGCTGCGGCCCATGGTTGGGCGTTCCCAGGATCTCCGACATCGCCGACTTGAGGATGCGGTTTCGGACAACGACCCCGCAGGGCAGCGTCAGCGGCTCGGCAAGCAGGCTGCGGTCGGGCACGACTCCTCCAGAGCAGGGGACCTAACCCTGCGCCTGCCTGGCCCGCTGCCCCTTCACGGACGGAGGCGCCCTCACGGGTACGACGGTACGACACCCGACCACTTCCTGCCACACCCACGGACCCACCGCCGGCCCGCTGCGTACGACACCCGACCACTTCATGCCACACCCGCTGGACCGGCCCGAACGCCCCGTACGACACCCGACCATTTGCTGCCACAACCGCCGGACCCGCCGGACCGCACCGTTCGACACCCGACCACTTCCTGCCACACACGTGGCAGCAAGCCATGTGGCAGCAAATGGTCGCATGCTCAACGGTGCGCCCTAGACGTGGAGAAGATCGCCCCAGCCGGAACCGGACAATATCTGACCGGTCGATTCTGTCGTTGTTCACCCATCAATCGTCCTACGACACAGATACTGCCCGGTGCGACGCCACACGGACCTCCCAACGCCGGGTATCGGCGACTACGTGGACTCCCCGGGGGGGAACGCCATGCAGCCATTCGATGACATCCGCGACGACCTGGCTCCCGTCCGAGCCCAGGTCCGCGGGCAGCCCCTGTTCCGCCGCTGGCTGCAGGTAGAGCCCTTAGGCCTCGATGGCTACAGACTCACGGGCGGGCCCACCATCGCGTCCGACCTGCCCGTCACGGAGGAAGAAGCGATCGAGCGCCTCGAGCCGATCCTCTTCCCTGCAGGATGGTCGTGCGTCCACTGTCAGAACGACACCTACCGATGTCGGGTGGATCGGCCGCGAGTGCGCATCTGCCGCCGCTGCAAGCGGTCCCGCTCCATCACCTCCGGCACCCTCCTCCAGCGCCAACGCGACCTCCCGCGCACCTTCCATGCGACCGCATGGCTCCTCGAACGCGTGCGTTCCACTGCCGCCTTCGCACGCGCGTACGGCTGCAATCGAAAGACGGCGTTCGCCACCTTTCGCCGTCTCCGCCAAGCCGTCGTGCGCCCGCCCGAGCCCCTCCAAGAGCCCGTGGTCTCGGCTCTCATCGGCTGCATCACCCAGCAAGACCAGCCCATCGCCGCCCCCCCGGTCAGCACCCGGTATGGAACGGTGCCCGCCCATCGAGCCCCCGCGGTCGCGTGGCTCGGCGCGACCCGCGTCGTGTGCTTCCCGAACGTACCCGCGAGCCTCGAGGGGGCTCCACACATCCTGCCCCCGGGCACCGACCCCGACCCGTCCGCTCCGAAGAACTGCGCTCCGTTCGGCCCACACCTCCGCCGGGGTCATCAGTTGGCCTGCTACCTTCGCTCCATGGTGCGTGTGGCCCATCGCCACGTGTCCACCCGCTGGGTCGGTCGCTACCTGCGTCTCCACGGGTGGATGGTCCGGCAACGCAACGAGGGCGCTTCCCGCTGGCAGCAGCGCGACCGGCTGCTCCGGTGCGTCACTCAGCGCCCGCCGTGCTTCATCCGCCACCTCTGGCGAGCGCCCACCGGATGAAGGACCGCTCAGCAGCCGCCCACACCCGAGGTGTCGATGGTCAGGGGCTGGCATCGGGTCGCCTCGTTGTTGGCCCCGGCGAGCACGATGGCCGCCGTCTGGCCGTCGGTCCACGCTGCATTGCCGGAGCCGGAGATCGTCGCCGACACGCCATCCTCGGCCCACAGGTCGATCCCGTCCCCGACCACGTTGATGCCGGCCCCGTCGAGGGCGAACACCTGCATGTCGTTGCCCTGCCCGTCGAGCGCCCCCCCAGGGCAGACCAACACCACGAGGCCATCGCTCGCCTGTTGCGACCCTGATGTCACCACCACCGCGCTGGCCGGCACGGTGGGCGAGCACATGTCGGAGGTGCCGCCGTTGGTGCCGCCGTTCCCGCCGTTGCCCCCATTAGTGCCTCCGTTGGTGCCCCCGTTGCCTCCGTTGGTGCCCGAGGTCGTCAGCGAGCTTCCGTCGCCGCCTCCGGAGTCCGTGCCCTTGTCGTCCAGCTCCTCGCACGCCACCAGCGACCCGAGGGCCACCATCCACAGCACACGTGTCATCTCGCCTCCTTCCCCGGCCTGACCGGGTGCAGACGTCGTAGACCGCCCGAGCTGTGAACTCGTTCACAAATCCGTGTGGCGGACCACATCGGCGAGCTCAGCGATGGCGCGTCCAGCCTCGGTGCGCGGCCCCTGGTCGTTGCCAGCCGCTTGCCGCTGCGCCTCGTCGAGCCGGGAACGCGCTCCGTCCTCGTCGCCGCCGAGCCACCTGAGGTGTCCCTCCTCGCAAAGCAGCCTGGGGAGCAGGTCGGTGGTGGCGAAGCCCTCGACCAGCGCCCGGGCCTCGGCCACGGCCTCGGGGTCGGTGCTCCCTTCCAGACGGGCCACCGCTGCTCGCACCAGCCGCGCGTTCGCCGCGGGACGGGGGAGATCGAGGGTGTCGAGGGCCTCGGCCGCCTGGTCCAGCCAACGGCGCGCCACCGCACTCTGGCCCTGCCGGCGGGCTACGTCGGCCAACTCCACACGCGTGACCGTCACCTCCATGGGCTCGCCGAGCCCCTCCAGTGCCGACAGCGCCTGCTCGAACCACGTCGCTGCCTCTTCGAGCTCGTCGCGCTGAGCCGCCAGCAGGCCCAGGTTGGACAGGTTGGTCGCGATCAGGCGGGGGGCATCGAGCCGCCTCGCCAGCCCCAGCGCCAGCTGCATGCAGTCGCGCGCGGCGTCGAACTGCTCC
>Ga0213839_1001032_pt1 | contig 20784 bp, 16 predicted proteins | sample SWPATP21_FD_160075 | JGI IMG/M metagenome (GOLD analysis project Ga0213839, IMG submission 160075) | Coastal seawater microbial communities from Marineland, Florida, United States - SWPA TP2 #1 | ecosystem: Environmental > Aquatic > Marine > Coastal | place: USA: Florida | collected 2016-08-14
ACGAGGAGTTCAGTGTGGTCCCCTACGAGAAGGGCTTCCTGCTCCTCGTGGCCATCGAGCGGGCCGTCGGCCGGGAGCGCTTCGATCCCTTCGTGCAGGCCTACATCGAGCGCTTCGCCTTCCTGACGCTCACCACCGACGACTTCGTCAGGTTCCTCGACGAGCACCTGCCGGACCACGGCATCGCCCTCGACCCGTGGCTGCACGCCGACGGACTCCCCCACGACGCGCCGTCGTTCGACGTGCCCGCCCTGACCGCCCTCGCCGACGCAGCCCGTGCCCTACCGTCCCAGCCCATGACCGAGTGGCCCGCGCCCTCGGGGGTCGACGAGACCCTCTGGCTGCTCGGCAAGCTCCCCGTCCTCGACGCGCCCACCGCTCGGACGCTCGCCGCACGCCTCGGCCTCGACAGCACCCGCAATGCCGAGCTCGAGTCTGCCTGGCTGGCCCTCGCCATCCGCAGCCACCTCCCCACCATCGACCCACAGATCGAGGCGTTCGTGGGCCGCGTCGGGCGCACCAAGCTCCTCGTGCCCGTGTTCCGGGCGTTGGTCGCAGGGGGCCGAGGCGACTGGGCCGCCGAGCTGGTCGACCTTCACCAGCGGAGGTGGCACATCTCCACCCGACAGGCGCTGCAGGCGGTGATCGCGTCGACGGACCCGATCCGGAGTACCTCTTCTGCAACTTTCTGACTCTTTCCCGAATAGGCAGCCTTTTAACTATTCTATGCCGCGATATGCGCGGGCACGCCGACGGTTTGGGCCGCATTTTTTCGACACACTCGGCTCATCGTGTCATAGGCTGCGCAACGGAGGTGACCATGACCAAGCTGATTCCCGTGTTCGCGCTGCTCGGCCTCGCTGCCTGTGGCAACCCTGTCAAGAAGGCGTGCAACAACGCCGCTGACTGTGCCGAAGAGGCCGGTGGCGAGCTCGACGTCGACACCTGCATCTCTGACTCCGAGGCCGCTCAGGACGAGGCTGACGAGGCTGGCTGCGGCGGCGAGTACAAGGACCTGGCCAAGTGCTCGGCCGGCGCCGAGTGCGACGCCGAGACCGGTGCCCTCACCGGCTGCGACGCCGACTTCGAGGCCTACCTCACCTGCGCTGCGGGTGGCGGCGAAGAGAGCTGATTCGAACGCGACGACGAGCTGTCTGACAGCTCGTCGAGCCAAAGCGGGCTGGCTGACGCTGTAGGGGGTGGATAGACCCACGCCCTGGAGCAAGCCATGCCCGCTTTTCTCTTCCTTGCCCTCGTGCTCGGCAGCCTGTTCGTCGCCGGTCCGGCACGGGCGGCGGATCTGCAGCACACGTTGGTGTGGGATCTGTCGGTGAGCGGTGCCCCTGTCGGCTCTCGCAAGCTCACGATCAAGTACGTCCCTGATGACAAAGGCACCCGCCGAATCCTCGAGGCCTTCACTGATATCGACGGCCAGGTGGGGCCGATCCGGGCCCGCTTCCGCCAACGGATGACGGCCCACGTGGGCCCGCACGAGCCCGCGAGCTTCCACTCCGTGGTGGAGGAGAACGGCCGGCTGATGGAGATCCAGGGCCGGTGGACGCCCTCGGCGTGGATGGTCACCACCACGGCCGATCGTCGTTCGCGGAGCGTCGACATGCCGCTCAACCGGGTCGACCTGTCCACCGCCGACCTCATGGATCCCTACACCCAGTTCGGCTTCGACAAGCTCGCCGAGGCCCGCGTCTTGTCGGCCGAGAGCGGCGACGTGATGCAGGGGCCCGTGAAGAAGCTCGGCGTCGAGGAGCTGGAGATCAACGGGGTCGCGGTGCAGGTGGCCGGCTACGAGTGGGCGAGTCCTCAGGGTACGCAGTCGTTCTGGTACAGCACCGACGGCTTCCTCGTGAAGTACCAGACGCAGCTGCTCGGCGTCACCCTCGACGCCCAGCTCAACAGCCCCCCGCCCGGGGGGGTCGACGACTTCCCGGTGGCCGCGGGTGGCGCCTCGGTGGAGCGCGTCGACCTGTAGCTACGACGTCGTGTAGGGTGCGCGGATGGCGACCCTGTCCGACCATCGCGGCCTTCGCTGGCTCACCCTGTCGGCGCTCTACTTTGCCCAGGGCGTCCCTTGGGGCTTCATCAGCGTCGGCTACGTGGTGCTGCTGGCCGACCTGGGGCTCGACGCCACGGCCATCGGCGCTGCCATGGGGCTCGCCTATCTGCCGTGGTCGTTCAAGATCCTCTGGGGTCCCCTGCTCGACGCGATGCCCTCGCTGCGCATCGGTCGTCGTCGGCCGTTCATCATCGTCGCCGAGCTGCTCATGGGGCTCACCCTGCTCGCGTTGCTCGCCGTCGACCCGGTCACGCAGCTGCCGATGGTGAGCTTCCTGCTCTTCCTCCACAACACCTTCGCCGCCCTGCAGGACGTTGCCGTCGATGCGCTGGCGGTCGATATCCTCGACGAGGAGGAGCGGGGCACGGCCAACGCGCTGATGTGGGCCGGCAAGTCGCTGGGCGTGGTGTTCGGGGGAGGCGGCGGCACCCTGGTCGCCAAGTACACCAGCTGGTCGACGCTGTTCGTCGCCATGGCCGTGATCATCTGGCTCATCATGCTGCTGCCGCTGGTGTTGCGCGAGCGGCCGCTCCGCGACGACGACGAGGCCGTGTCCACCGAGCTGCTGAAGCTCGGCGTATTCCTCGGTCCCTTCCTCCTGGTGGGGGGCGTGATGTACGGACTCTCCGTGCTCGAGGGCTGGCTGGGCGACCACTGGGCTGCGCCGCTCGTCAGCGTCGCGCAGCCCTTCGCCGCGGTCGGCGGAGCGCTGCTGGGCTGGCCCCTGGTCGACCGCCGGGGCTTCGACGCCATGCGGGCATCGTTCTCCTTCCCCACGCCATGGTGGGCCCTGCTGGCGGGCATCCTCACCCCCGCCGGCTACGCGATGATCGGCCCGGCGATGTCGAAGCTCGTGCGGGCGGATCTCGGGCTGTCGGAGGAGCGCATCGCCTTCCTCTCGGGGGTGGTCGATCCCGCCGCGGGGGTCGCCGGCGCCCTGGTCGGTGGGGTGGTGGCCGACCGCCTGGGCGTGAAGCGATCGATCGGGCTGTTCATGGGCGCGATGGCTGCCATGCTCGCCTTGTGGGGAGGAACGGAGGCCCAGTGGGGAGTGTTCACCTGGCTGGTGGTGTGGACCGCTCTGTTCCAGGGCCTGGTCAACGGCTACAACGCGGGCAGCCTGGGCATGTACATGTCCGTGTCGAACCCTCGTATCGGCGCAACCCACTTCGCCGTCTACATGGCGGCGACCAACCTCACCTACGCCTGGACCGCCCCCGTGGGCGGCCTCATCGCCGACAACCTCGGCTTCCCCGCCTTGTTCGCCATTGCGGGGGGCCTGCAGCTGCTCACCATCGTGCTCCTCCTCCCGCTCGACCTCGAGGCCGCCAAGGCCCGGTGGACGTCAGCGGGCAGCGCCGACGACCGCCCCCGAGAGCTCTGACCATGCCCCACGCCTTGCTCCCTCCCGAGCTCGCCCACCTCGGCCTGCAGCCACATCCCGAGGGTGGCTGGTTCCGCGAGACCCACCGCTCGCCCCAGTGCACGGTCATCGACTTCGTGCTGTTGCCGGGGGAGCTGTCGGCGCTGCACCGCGTGCTGGGCCGCGAAGAGGTGTGGGTCCACCACCGTGGCGGCCCCCTGGTGCTCCACATCGTCGACGGTCCCCAGCACCGCACCCTCCGGCTCGACGCCGAGCAGGCCACCGCGGTCGTGCCGGCCGATGCATGGCAAGGAGCCGAGCCGGTGAGCGACCGCTGGGTGTGGGTCAACTGCATCGTCTCGCCCCCGTTCGCCTTCGAGGCCTTCGAGCTCGCCGACGCCGCCCACGGCCTGCCCCCCGCCGTCCACCACCTCCTGGCGGGCCACGTGCCCTCATGACCACTCTGTTCAAGGCCCACGGCCTGGGCAACGACTACCTCGTGCTCGAGCAAGGTCCCCCGATCGACGCGGCCCGCGCCCGCGCCCTGTGCGACCGCCACCGCGGACCGGGGGGCGATGGCATCCTCGAGCCTTTCACGAGCGACCGGGCCGACGCAGGGATCCGGATCTGGAACCCCGACGGCTCGGTGGCCGAGAAGTCGGGCAACGGCCTTCGGATCGCCAGCTGGTGGCTGCACCACCAGCGACAGCTGCCAGCCCGGCACACCGTCGACACCGGCTTCGCAGCCGTGCTTCCCGTGCACAGCATCGTCGACGGTGATCAGGTCACGGTGCAGATGGGGCAGGCGAGCTTCGAGCCCGCCGAGATCCCCACCCTGGAGGCCGTGCGCTCACGACGGCTCTCGCTCGACGGCGACGAGGTGTGCGTCACCGCGGTCGCCACAGGCAACCCCCACGCGGTGATCTTCGTCGACACGTTGCAGGCCCCCCCAGCCCTCGATGCGCTGCCGTGGCGACGCTGGGGTCGTGCCCTCGAGGTGCACCCGCTGTTCCCCCGTCGCACCAACGTGCAGGTCGCCCGGGTGCTGGGGCCCACCGACATCGAGATCCGGATCTGGGAACGCGGCGCGGGCGAGACGTCCGCGTCGGGAAGCTCGTCATGCGGAGTGGTGGCCGCCGCGGTCGCCACGGGCCGGGTGCCGCCCGGAACCGTCACCGTGCACATGCCTGGCGGCACACTCACCGTGCGCTGCGACGACCGCTACGAGCTGACGTTGAAGGGCCCCGTGGCACCGGTGGGTCGGTTCGTGCTCGACCCGTCATGGGCTACCAGCTGAACCAGCCCGACCGCTTCTTGTAGGGCTGCAGCATCTCCTCCGCCTCGACGTGCTCGGGGTTGAGCGTGAGCGTCGCCTCGAGCCACTTCACCAGGTACTCGGTGTCTTGGTTGACAGCCGCGATCCGAGCGCGGAGCCACGTCAGCTTCTCGTACTTCTCCTGCTTGTCTTTCGCGATCGAACAAGCCCCGAGCGCCTCGGCGAACTGACCATTGGCGTAGAACCGCTCGCCCATCTCGGCGAGCACCTGCACCGCTCGTGCCTCGGTCTCGGGATCGTCGACCGCCTTGGCGGCCGCACGCACCGCCCCGGGGCGATCGTCGAGCATCACGTAGAACTCGGCGTAGTCGGCCCACCAGTCGGTGCGGGAGGCGTCGAGGTTGAGCCCGCGCTCGAGGGCCTTCATGGCGCCCGAGACGTTGCCGGTGCCTGCCTCGAGGGTCGCGATGACGCCGAAGATGTCGACCGGTGTGCCGTCGTTGTCGGCCCACTCGTAGGCTTCGTCGAGCGCCTTCTCGCCCTGCCCCATCGCCTCCATCACAGCGAGCCGTTGGATCTCTCCCATGACAGCATTGGCTCCCCACCGCGTCTCGGCAGTGGCGAGCTTGAGCGCGAGCACGTAGCGGCCAGAGTCGGCCAGCGCCTCGGAGGCGGCGAGGAAGTCGCCCTCGGGATGGAGCTTGGCGTAGCGGCGATGGGTCTCGAGAGCCTCGGCGGCCGTCTGCCCGCAGGCCGTGCAGCGGATGTTGTTCGGGTCGTGACCGGCGGCCTGATCGACCAGGCGGAGATCTCCCGTGCAGTTCACGCACCGGTCTTGGTAGGGGAACCGCGTGGGCAGCGCATACTTCTCGGCCCGGTGCACATGGCCACAGGAAGCGCAGAAGTAGACATCGGCCCACTGGTTGTCGATGTAGCGCTGGGTCCACTGCAGGTCGGCGACAGGACAGCATTGCGTCTGGGTCATGCTCGAGGCTCCAAGGCCGCCATTCTACATGGGGGCCGGTTCGCGGGGCAGCTTACCCCGATCCGGCGCTTCGTGCCTCGCTCTTGGGCGCCGCAGTACCGCAGCTGCACGGCGCGCAGCCTGGGGAGCCGCATCGGTCGGCGCTCGCGCGCAGAGACAGGGGCCGCCCAGAAGATGTGACCAGGCTGCCTCACACGAACACGCAGAGAGAGGGGCCGCCCAGAAGATGTGACCAGGCTGCCTCACACGAACACGCAGAGAGAGGGGCCGCCCAGAAGACGTGACTCACGGCTCCTGGGCGGCCCACTTGGTTGGGCGAGGGCGCAGGCGACAGGCAGCCCACCACTCGAGGACGCATCACGGTTATCTCGCCTTGCACCTCGTCTATTGCCGACATGAGGCAACGCGAATTCCGCGAGCGAGCGCCCGCAGCGTCCACGTCGGCGGCAGCCGTGGTCGGCTTCAGGACAGGGGCGGAGTGTCCGGCGCAGGCTGCAGCGGTGGAGGAAGCAGCTCGGCCACCGCATGGAAGGCAGCCGCCAGCACCTCGCGGGTGGTGCCGTCGTCGCCCACCCGAAGGGCGGGCCCGAACGACAGCGACACCCGACCGGGCGTGAGGTTGCGGCTGTCGAGCGGCATGATGTGCTGCGTTCCCACGACCGCACAGGGCACCACCCGCATCTCATCGGCAGCGTCGAGGTAGCGGTGCACGCCCCGCAGGAAGGAACCCTGTCGCCCCGTTCGGGTTCGGCTACCCTCGGGGTAGAGCAGCATGACCAAGCCATCGTCGGCGGCCCGTCGCGCACCGTCGAGGCTCGCTCGGGCCTGCCGCGCGAGCTCGCGCATGTCGATCTTCTGGGTGTGGGCGAGGCTCGAGGACTGCGGCACCGGCAACGTGTTGAGGCACACCGCAGCGATCCGCCGGAACGTGTTCTGGTAGACCTTCGGGCCCGCGGCGGCCACCAGGCGATCGGCCAGGTCGTCGTGGCCGGCCCACGCGAGCACGGCGTCGGTGGTGGACGTGTCGAAGTAGGACAGGTGGTTGCCGAGGACCACGGTCGGACCGGCGTCGACCGCCGCGCGAAGGTGCTCCACCCCCTCGAGCTTCGGCTCGAGCACCACATCGCGCACCCACACACGCGCCAGCTCGCGGCAGGCCGGGTGGGCCAGGAGCACGCCGTCGCCGGCACGGAGGGCCACCAGGCGCTCGAGCACTTCGGCGGCGGTGGTCTCCGACCAGCCCGACACCAAGGTGGTGATGCGCTGGAGGTTCGCCGCCCGCGCGTCGCGCTCGTCGATGTACTCCGCCAGGAACGACGGCAGCACCGTGGTCAGCCCCTGGGGACCCAGCTGCTGCACGGCCTCGGCGAGGGCGTCGGGCACGATCAGACCTGCACGAGCGCGCGGAAGTCCGCGAACTCCTCTTCGAGGAGGCGCTCGATCCCCATCTTCATGGTGACGATGGACGACGGGCACGTGGAGCAGGCCCCCACCAGCGTGACCCGCACCTCTCCGTCGACCACCTCCCGCAGGGTGATGTCGCCGCCGTCGGACTGCAGCGCCGGACGCACCATGTCGTCGAACAGCTCCTGCACGGCTTCGAAGGTCATCCCTTCGCCTGCTGCACCCGCCGCAGCCGACTCGGCGGGGGCGGTCGCGCCGCTCGCCTCGACGGCCTCGGGGGCCGACGCGACCGGGGCGGGCGCCGGCAGCGGGGCCGGCGCCGGGGCCGCGGGGACCTCGGCGCGGGTGGGCTGTGGTGGGCCCGGCGGCGCGCGTCGGGGCTCGACGAGCCCGAAGCGGTCGAGCACCCGCTCGGCGCGAGCGGCCAGGCGGCGACGGAGTCGACGAGACACGCTGTCCTGCACCATGAGACCTCCTCGCGCGTGCCTATCCTCCCACGACCGCGAACGCAGGGAGGGTTAGGCCTTGGCGTCACCCAGGAGAGCGCCATGTCGGACGCCGCGTCGAACTTCCTCGTCCAGATCATCGAAGACGACCTTCGCAGCGGCCGGCATCAGCAAGTGGTCACCCGCTTTCCGCCCGAGCCGAACGGCTACATGCACATCGGTCACGCCAAGGCCGTCGTCGCCGACTTCGGGCTGGCGGCGCGCTACGGCGGGCGCTGCCACCTGAGGTTCGACGACACCAACCCGGTCAAGGAAGACCCCAAGTACGCCGAGGCCATCCAGCACGACATCCGCTGGCTGGGCTTCGACTGGGGCGAGCACCTCTACTGGGCGAGCAACTACTTCGAGCAGCTCTATGCTTGGGCGAAGCTCCTGATCGAGCAGGGCAAGGCCTACGTCGACGAGTCGTCCGAGGAGGAGATTCGCGAGCTCCGCGGCACGGTCGAGTCCCCAGGGCGCCCCTCGCCGTGGCGCGAGCGTCCGGCCGCCGAGTCGCTCGAGCGCCTCGACGAGATGCGCCGGGGCGTCCACCCCGACGGCGCGATGGTCTTGCGGGCCAAGATCGACCTGACCCACCCCAACATGAAGATGCGCGACCCGCTGATGTACCGCATCCGCAACGTCGAGCACCCACGCACGGGCGACGCCTGGCACATCTACCCGTTCTACGACTACGCCCACGGGCTGTCCGACGCCATCGAGGGCGTCACCCACAGCATGTGCTCGCTGGAGTTCGAGAACAACCGGGCGCTCTACGACTGGTTCGTCGACAACCTCCCCACGCCGAGCCGTCCTCACCAGTATGAGTGGGCCCGCCTCAAGATCCACTACGTGGTGCTGTCCAAGCGCAAGCTCATCCAGCTGGTCGACGACGGCCACGTCGACGGCTGGGACGACCCCCGCATGCCCACGATCGCGGGCCTGCGCCGCCGCGGCTACACGCCAGCGAGCATCCGCAACTTCTGCGAGCGCGTCGGGGTCGCCAAGGCCAACAGCACGGTCGATCCGCTGCTGCTCGAGAACGCCATCCGCGACGACCTCAACGACAAGGCGCCGCGGCACATGGCCGTGCTCGACCCGCTCGAGGTGGTGGTCACGTCCTGGCCCGAGGGCGAGGTCGACACCCTCGACGCGTCGCTGTGGCCCCACGACGTGGCGCGGGATGGCAGCCGAGCGGTGCCGTTCACGCGACGCCTCTACGTCGAGCGCAGCGACTTCGCCCTCACCCCGCCGAAGGGCTGGCGACGGCTCGCGCCCGGCGTGGAGGTGCGGCTCCGCTACGGCTACCTCGTGACGGTGGAGAACGTGGTCACCGACGACGCGGGCGAGGTGGTACGGCTCGACGTGCGCCACGACCCCGCCAGCCGCGGAGGCGTGAGCCCCGACGGCCGCAAGGTGAAGGGCACGGTGCACTGGGTGAGCGCGGAGCAGGGCGTGGAGCTGCCGGTGCGCATCTTCGACCGCTTGTTCCGCGTGGAGCAGCCCGGCAAGGACCGCCCCTTCCTCGACGACCTCAACCCCGACGGCCTGCAGGAGACCACCTGCGTCGCCGAGCCGGCCCTCGCGGCTCTCCCCCCGGGCACCCACGTACAGCTCGAGCGAACAGGCTACTTCTTCACCGATCCGAAGCTGTCGTCCGACGGGCGCCCCGTGTTCAACCGGGTGGTCCCCCTCAAGGACTCCTGGGGCAAGGCCGCCCGGCCCTCGCGCCCGAAGAAGCCTGCCACGGCACGGCCAGCGCAGAACAAGGCCTCCGCCCCCAGAGACCTCCCCCCCGAGGTGGTCCAGCGCGCCGAGCGCCTGATGGGGTCGCACGGCCTCGACCGCAAGGAGGCCGAGCTGGTCGCGCTCACCGAGGAGCGTGAGCGGTTCTTCCGGTCGGCGGCCACCAGCGGTCACCCGGTGACCGTGGCCAAGCTGCTGGTCAACGTGCTCGTGGGCGAGGTCGACGATCTGTCGGCGCTGCCGTTCGTGCCCGAGGCCTTCGGGGCGCTGGCGGCCCGCGCCGACGACGGCACGCTGTCGTCGAACCTCACCAAGCAGGTGCTCGCGCGCATGCTCGCGACGGGCTCCGACCCCGACGACATCATCGACGCCGAAGGGCTGGCCCTGCTGTCCGACGCCGAGCTGCAGCCCCTGGTCGAGCGGGTCGTCGGCGCGCACCCCGACAAGGTGGCGGCGTATCGGGAAGGTCGCACCAACCTGCTGGGGTTCTTCATGGGCCAGGTGATGAAGGCCAGCGGCGGCAAGGCCGACCCCGAGCGCGCCAAGACGCTGGTCCGCAACCACCTGTCGGCCTGATCGGAGGACTCCATGACCGCACTGCTCCTGCTCCTCGCCGCCGCCTCAGCGATCGAGCCCGGCGCCGCCAAGGGCGCCTTCTCGTCCGACTGCGCCTGCCTCGAGGTGGAGCCCGGTGTCCATGCCAACCGCCACAACACCACCTGGATCCCCATCCCCGCCTGCACCCACCTCGAGTACCTCGAGCTGTCCAACAAGCCACTGCTCTCTGCGGTGGTCGGTGACGGCGGCCGGGTGAGCCTGGCCGAGCGCGACGAGATCCCGGCCACCGTCGGCCGGGTCCGCACCGCCAGCCCCGACATCCAGGTGCTCGACCAGAACAGCGGCATCGAGACCCGCAGCGTGAAGGCGGCCACCATCGAGCCGCCCCCCCTGCACCTGTTCCTGTCCGCCACCACCGACACCCGCATCGACGCGGCAGCCATCGGGCGAACCCTCCGCGGCAAGGAGGGGGGGCTCGCCGGCTGCGTGCCCTCGGGACAGGCCGCCGTCGTGCAGCTCAAGGTGTCGGGCGGTGGCAGCCTGTCGCCCAAGACGCTCGCTCCCGACGACGGCTCGGGCATCACCGAAGATCAAGCCGCCTGCGTGGACAAGATGCTGAAGGGGCTCAAGGCCGAGGTCTCGCAGAAGGCCCCGGGCACCGTGCACTTCACCATCGAGCGTCGCTGAGGAGCGAGGCTACAGGTCGTCGATCTGCACCCAGGCCCCGCCGGTGAACTGCCAGATCTGCTCCTCACCCTCGGTCTCGGGCCCCTCGACGAAGCAGTGGGTGCCCTCCTCCACGCCTTCCCCGGGGAGGTCGGCCAGCGACGCCACCGGGGGCAGCCACTTGAGCTTCTGGATGAGCACGGTCTTGATGTCGTCTTCTTCGTTCACGCTGGCTCCTCGAGGTCAGGCGACAGGGCCGCCTTGATCGATGAACGGGGAGGGAAGGATGCGGAGCAACACGTCGCTCACGTCGGACAGGGTGAGGATGCCTGCCAGGCGACCGTTTCGCTCGACGACCGCGCAGTCGGCCCCGGCCTGTGCCATGCGCCGAACCGCCGTCTTCAGCGACACGTCGAGACCCAGGCGCACCGGCTCGCGATGGCACAACGCCCCGATGGGCAGATCGGGCTGCCCGGTGAGCTTCTCGGCGAGCTCCAGCTCGGACTCGGTGAGCACGCCCTTCACCACGCCGTCGTCGACCACCGGTAGGTGACGGATCTCGTGGCCCTTGAGCATCGCACGCGCGGCGATCACGTGGGTGTCGGGAGCGGCGACGACCGGGAACGGAGTCATCGCGCCGAGGACCGTGGGACTGATCTGCACGGGGCCTCCGTCGGGGGGCGCTTGCGTATAACGCGACGCGCCAGACCGGGCGTCGGGCCCCTGCTTCAGACCAGGTGACGACCCGCGAGCCAGCGGGCGCCCTCGTCACCGACCGTGAGCCGTCGACGCACACGGGCCACCGACGCCTCCGACAGCCCCTCGGACTGCAGCGCCGGCACCCAGCGCCTGAGCTCGCCCAGGTCGCCGTGGAGGAGGAGGACCTCGGCCTCCAGCTCGGGCAGGCCGGCATTGCGCAGACGGGACAGCAGCCCACGCCGCACCTCCGCGTCGGCCAGGTCGCCGACGGCGACCGCCGCGCGAAGCAAGGTGTCTTCCACCGAGCGGTCGGGCTCGGCGGGGTCGACCTGCAGCAGCAGCAAGGCGTCGTGGGCCCCCACCGCGTGCACCACGAGGGCGTCGAGGGGCGAGGGATGCAGGGCTGTCGCGAGCCTCGCTCCCTCGGCGACCGTCACCGGGTCGGCGTGCTGGAGCAAGGCGGCCCCGAGCCCGATGGCCAGCCGACGCTCGAGCCGATCGGCCTCGACCAGGCCCATCACCCACTGCCACGGGCGCTGCGCGGGCACGACCGTTCCCCCGGGGCCTGCGGCGTCGCGCTGGGCGAGCGCGGCGAGCTCGGGCGGCGAGGCGACCGTGTGGTCACCGATGACGAGGGGAAAGGGCATGGGCGGGAGTATACGGTGACTCAGGGATCCAGCGGCGGGAACGGCCCCAGCACCCCGGTGAACGTGCGGGTGTCGGCCTCGGTGATGCCCTCGGGCAGCTCGTCGGCCCCCTCCGACCACGGGTGCTGCACGCTGACCGTGAGGTAGCCGTGGCCTCCCACGTCGGGGATCCAGTGCACCCCGGTGAGCTCACCGTACGGCGGCGCGATCATCAGGCGCTGGAGCACGCCGCGGCGCAGGTCGTAGGACCACAGGTAGGCGTTGGCGTGCTTCGAGGTGTCCTCGGCGATCACCAGCTGTTCGTAGCCGGGCAGGTAGGTGATGTTGTCGGGGTTGGCGATCCCGTCGTCGGCGCAGGCCTTTCCTTCGCTGCGCCCCATCACCACCGGCACGAGCTCGGTCATCACGTGCGCCGAAGGGATGGCGGCGCCGTCCGTGTCGACCTGCCCGTCGGCCACGGCCCCGCCGTAGACCCCGCCACAGGCCTCGGCGTCGAGATCGACATGCCCCTTGCCGTCGGTCATCGTCGCCTTCACGCTGGAGATGGCCACGAACACCGTGCCTGCCACCGGGTCGAAGCTCACGCCCTCGCCCTTCACCAGCTCGGTGGTCGCCCCGCGCCAGGCCGCGTAGCGCCGAGTCTCCAGACGAGAGGCCGCCAGGGCGGGGTCGGGCACCGCCTCGGACGGCGCCGCGAGGGCCAGGCACTCCTCGCCATAGGCATGTCGCACGAAGCGATGGGTGTCGGGACACGCCTCGTCGGGGCCCGGGTCGACGGCGTCGAACAGCGCAGTGAACGGCACCTCGGCGTCGATCAGCGGCTGGATCTCGGCATCGGTCGCGTGGCCGAGCGACACCCAGCCGATGCGCATCCGACCGCCGTCGGCGCGGTCGTCGACGGTGAGCTTCGCGGCGTAGAGATGCCCCGCCGACAGCTCGCCGGGGGTGTCGGCGACGAACAGGAACCAGCCCACCGCGTAGCCGTCGTCGGACAGGTAGACGGTCCTCTCGTCGGGGAGGACGTAGGCGATCTCGTGGCTGAAGCGACCCGGCGCCAGGTGCTTGGCGAGCGCCACCGACCCGTCGGCCCCCGTGATGCGCACCTCGGGCGTCCAGCCATACCGCCACGGCGACAGCGGCTCGGGCTGGTAGGCCTCCATGCGCGACCAAGCGATGTACGGCCAGCCGTCGGCCTTCACCGGCACCCGGCGCCCATCGGGCTCGTACTCCTCGGAGGCGAGGTGGGTGTTCCATGGCGTCACCTGACCGGCGCAGGGGTTCCACAGCCCCCCCACGGGGGCCCAGTCGATGGGGGTGCTGCGGTCGACCGACAGCTTCCCCGCAGGGTCTTGCTGCAGCGCGGTGACGTTCATCCCCCCGGGCGTGCACTCGAAGTGCGACACCAGGAACAGCGCGTCGTCCACGGCGAGGAGCGAGTTGAAGTCTTGCTCGTTGCACAGCTCGGGCAGCGGCGCCCCGGCCCGGTCGAGGATCGTGCCGAAGCCGTCGTCGCCCGTGCGGCGCAGCACCGTGTAGTCGATGCGGTGATCCTCGCCGTTCACCTTCACCGAGGTGGTGGCGATCGGCTCGGTGAGCGTGCCCGGCTCGGCCGGACGCTCGACCTCTGCGAACACCATCGAGCGCTCGGGGGCCACCTTGGCCGCTGGGGCCGCCGCTTCCTCGACCTCCGTGGGGGCCGGAACGGGGGCGGGCGTAGAGCGTCCGGCGCAGGCGAGGGTCCACAAGACGAGCACGGGGCCTCCGAAGCAGGCGCGCGACCTAACGAGGGGGTGCGGCTGCCGTCGAGCCTGCTGTGGTCGATGTCATCGACTCGGCACGGTCGTCGCTGCCGTGGCCTTCTCCTCCCTCTGGGACCGTGGGCCCGCGCACCACGGGGAACGAAACGGTGAACCTCGTTCCCTGCCCCGGTCGGCTCCACAGGTCGATGGTGCCGCCCATACGGTGCACGGTGCCGTAGACCATGGCGAGACCGAGGCCGGTGCCCTTCTCGGTGGCCTTGGTCGTGAAGAACGGGTCGAAGGCGCGCGACGCCGTGATCTCGTCCATTCCGTCGCCCGTGTCTTCCACCTCCAGCACCAGCCAGCCCGACGACACCCGGCTGCGCACCGTGATGGTGCCGCCCAGGGGCATCGCGTCGGTGGCGTTGAGCAGGAGGTTGAGGACCACCTGGCGAAGCCTCCCGGGATCCCCGGTGACGTAGACCCCACCCGCCTCGAGCTGCGTCACCAGCGCCACCGTCCGCGGCACCGTCCGCCCCACGAGCTCGACGGCGGCCGTGACGACCTCGTCGGGCACACAGCGCGCACCTTCGTCGACGGGTCCCTCCGTGCCCCGGGCAAGCCCCACGAGCTGCTGAGAGAGGGACCCCGCGTCGATGCACGCCGACACCAGCCGCTCCAGATCGGGACGCGATGGATCGTCGGAGGGCATCTCCTCGAGCACCAGATCGAGCGTGGAGAGGATCACCGTCAGCAGGTTGTTCACATCGTGCGCGACCCCGCCGGCGAGGGTGCCGATGGCCTGCATCCGCTGGGCGACCGCCAGCTGACGCGCCCGGGCCCGGGCACGCCGCCGCTCCCAGGCCGCCTGGTAGGCGAGCCAGCCGACGATCACCGCACTCATCAGGCCCAACACCAGCAGCAGGTCGCCCCACCCCGACCGCGCCGAGGCGGCCACTTCGGGCGTGGGCTCCAGCGTGAGGGTCCACGGTCGGTGACCGAGCCGCAGATCGGCGGTGCGTCCCCACGCACTCACGCCCTGCGGGGCGCCGCTGGCGTGCACCAGGCGGTCGTCGAAGCGCAGCTCGACCCGGTAGCTGTCGCCGAGGGAGACCGTGGTGGCGTCGACCACCGGCGCGATGCGGAACACCGCGTTGACGAAGCCCTGGCGGCCCTCCTCGATGGGCACGTAGGCCGCCAGCCCCTTCCCTCCCTGGAACAGGGTGACCGGGCCCGTCACCTGCTGCTTCCCCGTGCGCGCCGCCTCGAGGTAGACCTCGCCGGCCTCGGGGTGGGAGGCCACGCGCTTGCCCAGGGCCGCCCGGTTGGGCGCCTCGGGCACCACCTGGACGATACGACCCGACGCATCGATCCGATTGATCGCCAGGTAGCCTGGGAACTGCTGCTGCAGCGCGGCGGCGCTGGCCTCGAAGTCGTGGGGCCCGAGCACGGCCTGGTGCTCGACGCGCTCGGCCAGGGAGGCGGCCAAGGCCACCCGGAGCGCCAGCGCGTCTTCCAGCCTGTCCGCCGCGAGCTGGGCCACCTGCCCCACCTGGACCTCGAGTGCGCGCGACTGCAGGTGCACGACGGTGCCCCACACCAGCACCATGGGCAGCGCCAGCCCGCCGAAGGTGGCCACCGCCCAGGCCCAGGGCAGGTCGAGGGCCGCAGACAGCCGCGGGATGTCGTCGCCGCTCGGCCCGTCGAGCCCCGATCCCCGGCGAGGAGCGGCGGCTACACCTGCGCTGTCCTGCTCCACTCGCCGCATCCCCCGCTGCATCGTACGACAGCCGCGGCGACCGTCGCTGCGGTCGCCGCCTTGGAAGCACGACGATACGCCACGCGTCTCCACCACGGCGGCCACATCGCTCGGGAGGCGACATCCCGTACGAAGTGCTGGGCATCATCGGCGAGGGCGCCAGCGGGATCGTCGAAGAAGCCCGCACCGCCACGGGTGCGCGGGTCGCCCTGAAGCGGCTGCGCCCCGATGGGCCCCACGACACCGACCACCTCAAGCGCGAGTTCCGCACCCTGGCGGACGTCGTGCACCCCAACCTCGTGCGGCTCCACGAGCTGTTCGACGAGGGCGAAGAGGTGGTGCTGGCCATGGACCTCGTCGACGGCACCTCGTTCCTCGAGTGGGTCTGGAAGCGTCCCTATGGATCGATGGGCGAGACCGAGGGCTTCACCTGGTCGAGCGGGGGCTCCCACACCGAGGGGCCGTCCCCCACCGCCACCGACCGCCCCGAGCTCACCGAAGCCCTGTTGGGTCGGCTCCGCAGCGCCCTGAGCGGGCTGGCGTCCGGGCTGTCGGCCCTGCATGCCGAGGGGCTGCTCCACCGCGACATCAAGCCCGGCAACGTGATGGTCGAGCACCGGGGTCGGGTGCGGGTCGTCGACTTCGGGCTCGCGATGCGCCCCGGCGCCGTCTCGTCGATCAGCGGCACCGTCGCCTACATGGCGCCAGAGCAGATCGCCGGCGGCGACCTGACCGAGGCCAGCGACTGGTATGGCGTGGGATCCCTGCTGTTCGAGGCGCTCACCGGGCGCACGCCGTTCGTGGGGGCCACGGCGCGGATGCTCTTCGACAAGCAGGTCGGGCCCGCCCCCAGCGTTCGTGACCTCGCCCCCGACGCCCCCGACGACCTGGTCGAGCTGGCCGCCGGGCTGCTCCACCTCCTGCCCGAGGAGCGCCCCACCGGCGACGAAATCTGCGAGGCGCTGGGGGCCGCGGCAACCCCTACCGTGGCGGGGCGACCGTTCGTCGGCCGACGCCGAGAGCTCGCCGAGCTCACCACCGCACTGCACGGGCAGGGACGACGCCTCGTGCACGTCTGCGCCCCCTCGGGGCTCGGCAAGAGCCATCTCGTCGAGCACTTCGTCGAGGCCGTCTGCGCGCAGCAGCTGGTGCTCGCGGGGCGGTGCTACGAGCGAGAGCACACCGCCTTCAAGGCCCTCGACCCGCTCGTCGGCGACCTGGCCGACTGGCTGCTGGCGCGCGAGCCCCTCCCCGTCGACCTCGGCGACTGGGGCCCGATGGCGCGACTGTTCCCACCGCTGGGTCGCGCTGCGCCGCGGCGGATCGGGCCCCCCGGGCACGACCCGGTGGCCGAGCGGCAGCAGGCCACCCACCAGCTCGCGCGCCTGCTCGCCGCGGTGGCGGTGGAGCGTCCGCTGGTGGTGTGGATCGACGATCTGCAGTGGGCCGACCGCGACAGCCTCCTGGTGCTTCGTGAGCTGCTCGGCGACGAGGCGCTGCCCCCGCTGCTGTGCGTGCTCGGATGGCGCTCCGACCACGAGGGCGTCGAAGACCTCCTCGCGCCGCTGCACGACCTACCAGCCGTGCGGGTGTCGCTGCCCCCCCTCGAGCCCGACGACGCGTTGGAGCTGCTGCGCACCCAGGGAGCCGACGAGGCCCGGGCCGCGCAGCTCGCTGCGGAGGGAGGAGGCAGCCCCTTCTTCCTACGCCAGCTGGCGCACCACGACGGGCCCGAGCGCGAGCTGTCGGCCGTGCTCCAGCGCCGGGTCGACGCGCTCGACCCCAGCAGCCGCGAGCTTCTCCAGGCCGTGGCGGTCGCCGCGCGCCCGCTGGAGCCGGAGGTCGCCATGGCAGCCGCCCCCCGCTGTGGCGCCGGCGACCGGGTGACCCTCACCGTGGCCCGCCTGCTCACCACCCGCCGTGGCCGGGCCCTGGAGTGCACCCACGACCAGATCCGGGAGGCGGTGGTGGCGTCCCTGTCCCCCGAGGGCCTCCGGCAACGCCACCATGCCCTCGCGCTGGCCATGGGACCCCACGCCGACCCCGAGCTCCTCTGCGAGCACTGGGCCGGCGCCGGAGATCGGGTGAGGGCGGGCCCGCTGGCGGTGGAGGCCGCCCGACGCGCCGAGGAGAGCCTCGCCTTCGAGAAGGCCGTGGCGCTCTACCGACGCGCCCGAGAGCTGGGGGTGCTGCCCTACCCAGAGCTCCAGATCGCCTTCGGCCGGGCGCTCGGCCGTGCCGGCTATGCCGAGGGGGCCGACGAGCTGCTCGCCGCCCTGCCGCGGGTGAGCGCCAGCGAGGGGGAGGGCCTCGAGCGGGAGGCGCTGCATCAGCTGCTGCGGGCGGGGCGCATCGAGGAGGCACGGCCCCTGCTGACGCGGGTGGTCCGCCGGGTGGGTCTGCCGTGGCCCCGCACGAAGATCGGCACCTATGCCCAGATCGTCTGGACCACCACCAAGCTGCGGGCGGGGCTGGTGCGGCCACGCGCGCCGTCGGGCCGCGACGAAGAGGCGCTGGAGCTCGCGCTCGAGCTGTCGATGTCGCTGTCGTTCGTCGACATGGTGCGCACGGCGATGCTCACCGGGTGTGCCATCGAGATGGCCGAGCGCTTCGAGGCCCCCGCCATGCGGGCGCTGGCCGCAGCCATGCGGGGGTCCAACGCCACCCTGCTGGGCGACTTCGACGTGGGCGAGCGCCAGCTGGCCCGCTCCCACGAGCTGCTGCCCGACGATGCCGACCCGCTTCAGCGCGCGGCGCTCGAGCTGCACCACGGCATCGCGGCGTCGGCCCGCGCCGACTTCCCCCACGCCCGCGAGGTGCTCACCGAGGTCGCGGCGGTGTTCGACGCCCACGGCCGCCCCTACGAGGCCGGCATGGCGCAGACCTTCCGCAGCTTCGCGCTGGTGCAGCTCGGCGCCTTCGACGAGGCGCGCGCGCTGCGAGAGCGCATGGTTCGACAGGCCCGCCAGCGAGGCGACAAGCACCTCGAGATGTTCTTCCGGGTGAGCTACGGCCTGCCGCCGGGGTTGATCGACGACGATCCAGACCGCGAGCTGGCGAACCTCGCCGAGGTGAGTGGTCGCTGGGGCGAGGGCGTGAGCACGATCTGGTTGTACACCCAGATCTTCCACGGAAAGATCGAGGTCTACCAAGGGCAACTCGACGCGGCCCGCAGGCGGATGGCCGAGGCCGTGGCAGCCGCCTCGGGGGGCGCGTTGCTGTCGGTGCCGCTCAACGCGGTGGGCGTGTGGGCCACCTGGGCGGGCGCCGCCGCCCCCTCCGCCGGCGACGACGCCGCGGCTCGTCGAGAGGTGGAGCGCGCCGTCCGCGAGCTCCGCGCGCTGAAGTCTCCGTACGGTCCGGTGATGGCCGACCTGTGCGAGGCGAGCCTGGCCGGACCCCGCGCCGCCGAGCGCGCCGAGCGTGCCGGCGATCGACTGAGCGTCATGCACAACCCCTGGCTGGCGACGATCGCCCATGCCCAGGCCGCACGGCTCCGAGGGGAGGCCGTCGACGCCCACCACGACGCACTCCGCGCCTGGGGCTTCGTCGATCCGGCGCGGATCTGCGACCTGTTCGCCTACGCACGGTAGGGTCCCCACGACCCATCGTCGTGCGGCGAGGTCTTCGTTACCCAGATCCCGGTGCTTGCGCCGTGGGTACCAAAGACCGTGGCGTCCGACGCTTCGGAAACGCAAGAGCCCTGAACGGGCCGTACAAACAGGATTCGGAGGACCCATGGCCTGTCTGCTCGCCGACGATCCCAACCCCGACGCCCGTGCGGAGGGCCTCGCCGAGGCGCGAGATCAGTACCGCTGGGACCACGTCTACCTCGATCCCCTTCCGATGCTGAAGATCGATCACACCGGCAAGCACCCCGGCATCCTCGAGTTCCTCGCTGCCAGCGTCGAAGGCGACCTCCCCCCCGCCGAGCGTCCCGACGACGACATGCCCGAGGAGCGCCTGGCCGCCACCGCCCCCGGCGTGGCCGTCATCGAGGGCGACGACCTGCTGGAGCGCTTCGGCAGGGGCTTCCTCGCGCTGTTCGGCCGCGACACCTTCGACGACCCCAGCGACTACCTCGAGCTGCTGAAGGGCCTCCCCAAGCCCCCGAACCTCGAGGGCGCCGCCAGCTACGAGGCCGACTGGGACAGCGACCGTGCCTTCGCCTGGCAGCGCCTCGCCGGCCCCAATCCGGTGGTCATCGAGCGCCCCACCGCGCAGCGCTGGGAAGCGGTGAACGCCAAGCTCGCCCTGCGCGACGCCCACCTCGCGCAGGCCCTGGGGGAGGCCGCCCCCACCATCGCCGAGGCCCTCGCCGCCGGCACGCTGTTCGTGTGCGACTACGCCGCGCTGGTAGAGCCCACGCCGATCCCCTGCGGCAGCGACAAGGGCCGCGACAAGTTCCTTCCCGCCCCCATCGGGGCGTTCGTGTACGACGACGACCTCGGCGAGCTGCGGCCCGTCGCGATCCGCCTCGGTCAGTCCCACGAGGCCCACCTGGTGATCGCCGACGGCTCCGAGCGCTGGCAGGCGGCCAAGGCACAGCTCGCGGCGGCCGACTTCAACTACCACGAGATGGGCACCCACCTGTCGCTGGTGCACTTCGTTCAGGAGGGGCTGGCGGTCGCCACCTTCCGCAGTCTTCCCGCGGCCCACCCGGTCACCACGCTGCTGCGACCCCACTACAAGTACCTGCTCTACAACAACTTCGCGGGGCGGGAGCTGCTGGTCAACCCCGGCGGGTTCGTCGACAAGATCCTGGCGGGCGACCTCGAGAACGGCTCGCTGGCGCTGGTGCGACGCTTCTACACCGCCTTCCACTTCGACGACCTCGACCTGCCCGCCGCCCTCGCCAAGCGCAACATGACGAGCCCGGAGGGGCTGCCGGTCTACCCTTACCGCGACGACGGCCTGCAGGTGTGGGAGGCCCTGTCCACCTGGGCCCGCGCCTACGTCGACGCCTACTACGACGACGACCGGGCCGTCGCCACCGACGTGGAGCTCGACCGCTGGTGCCGCGAGATGACCCACGAAGACGCCGCCCACGTGGCGGGCTTTCCCACGTCCATCGACGATCGCGCCACGCTGGCGGACGTGCTGACCCGGCTGATGTTCCTCGCCGGCCCGCAGCATGCCGCGGTGAACTACCCGCAGGCCCGGTCGATGCTCGTGGTGCCCAACATGCCGGGAGCCGCGTGGGCCAAGGAACCCCAGACCCTGATGGACATGCTGCCGGGTGACGCGCCCGCCCACAGCCAGGTCGAGGCCATCTGGCTGCTCACCTGCTACCAGTACGGCCGCCTCGGCGACTACGGCGACGCGCTCAGCGACGCCGTGGTGCAGCAACCCCTGCGTGCCCTGCAGAAGGAGCTCGACGCCATCG
>Ga0213839_1001033_pt1 | contig 20783 bp, 12 predicted proteins | sample SWPATP21_FD_160075 | JGI IMG/M metagenome (GOLD analysis project Ga0213839, IMG submission 160075) | Coastal seawater microbial communities from Marineland, Florida, United States - SWPA TP2 #1 | ecosystem: Environmental > Aquatic > Marine > Coastal | place: USA: Florida | collected 2016-08-14
CGAGACCCCGCCGGATCTCGCGGAGGCCATCGAGGGCCTCCTGCGCTCGTACCCCGACGACCGACTCGACGTGGTGGGTCTGCGCCGCATCCTGGACCTGCCCGCCCCCCGGGACCTCGCGCCGGCTCCTTTCGTGGGACGCGCCGCCGACCTCGCCACCCTCGCCGAGCAGCTCGACGGACAGGGAATGCGCCTGGTGCGCGTCCAGGGAACCTCCGGCCTCGGCAAGACCCGCCTCGTCGAGCAGGCCCTCCAGGCCCTGAAGGGTCGCAGCGAGCACGAGCCCTTCGTCCTCCAGGCCCGGTGCTACGAGCGGGAGCAGGCGCCGTTCAAGGCCATCGACCCCCTGGTCAACGCGCTGGTGGATCGCCTCCTCGTCGACCCCCTCCACGCGTCCCCGCCCGAAGACCTCGCCAGCGCCGCGCGGCTGTTCCCGTCGCTGTCGAACCTGTGTGATCCCCTGCCGATCGGCGACGTCGACCCCCTCGTGCTGCGCGCCCGCGCCGTGACCGCTCTTCGCCTGCTGCTGCACCAGGTGGCCACGCAGCGGCCCACGGTCCTGTGGATCGACGACCTCCAGTGGGCCGACCTCGCCAGCATGCGCATCCTCGCCGGGCTGTTCGCCGGCGACCCCCAGGTGCCCTGCGCCCTCGTCCTGAGCCACCGCGACGACGACCCGCGCATGTCCGAGCTCCTCGCCCCCCTCGAGGACCACGAGGCCACCGTCGTCACCTTGCAGCCCCTCCCCGACGACGAGGCCCGGGAGCTGGCCAGCACCATGGTCGACCACCCCTGGCTCGTGCAGCGGGTCGTCCGGGAGGCCGGAGGCAGCCCGTTCTTCCTCCAGGAGATCGGACGCTGGCTCGGCGACCACGACGGCGAGGAGGCCGGGGAGGAAGCCGACAGCGAGACCTTCCGCCTCCTCGACGGCCTGGTCGCCAACCGCGTGCAGCGGCTCACCCCGGACACCCGGGCCCTCCTCGAGGTGGTGGCCGTCGCCGCGCGCCCCCTCGAGCCCTCCCTGGCCCTCCGTGCTGCCCGCGCCGACGCCCCCGACACCACCGCCGGAGCCATCGCCACCCTCACCGTCCAGCGGCTCCTGACCACCCGCCGCGGCGAGGCCATCGAGTGCACCCACGACCGCATCCGGGAGGGCCTCACCGCTCTGCTGAACGCCTCGCGCCTCGCGGAGGTCCACCGCCACCTCGCCGAGGCCATCGGACCCGCAGGCAACGCCGAGGTCCTCTCCGAGCACTGGGAGCAGGCCGGCGACGGCTCCCAGGCCGCCGTTCACGCCCGCGACGCCGCGAGCCAGGCAGCGGACGCCCTCGACTTCGAGCGGGCCGCCGCCTTGTACGGCCGCGCCCTGCGCCTCGGGATGGACGACCCCGACACCGTGCAGACCACGCGGATCGCCTTCGGTCATGCCAAGGCCCGCGCCGGCCAGGGTGACGCCGCCGACGTGCTGCTGGAGGCCGCCGCTGCCGCTACCTCCGCGGCCGAGCGCCTGGAGCTGGAGCGCACCGCCTGCAACCAGCTCCTCCGGGCCGGACACTTCGACCGTGCCTACCAGCTCCTGCCCCACGTCCTCGAGCAGCTGGGCATGCGCTGGCCGACCAGCCGTGCCGCCGCCATGGCCGAGTACGTGCTCAACACCGGGCGCATCCGCCTCCCCTTCCTCCATCCACGGAGCACCTCGGAGGAGGCCCTCGATGTGGCGATGGAGCTGGCCATGTCCATCGCCTACGCCGACATGCTCCGCAGCGCCGTGTTCAGCACCCGAGCCATCCTCATGGCCACCGCCAGCACCCGCCCCGAGGCCCAGGCCGTCGCCTACGCCATGCGCTGCAGCAACGCGAGCCTGCTGGGAGAGCTCGAAGAGGCCGAGCGCTGCATCCGGGAGGCTCGGGCGCGTCTCCCCGCGGATGCGAGCGTCGAGAGCCGGGCATCCGTCGACCTGCACGGCGCCATCCACGTGGTCCGTCGGGGAGCCTACGCCGAGGCCATGCAGATCCTCGACAGCGTCGTCCAGCGACTCGAGGCGGTGGCCGGCCATCCCTACGAGATCGACATGGCGCAGACCTTCCTCCTGTTCACGGTGCTCTCCACGGGGCGTGTGGCCGAGTTCAGGGACCTGCGCGCCCGCTGCATCGAGTCCTGCAAGGTCCGGGGCGCCAAGCACTTCCAGGTCTTCCATCAGATCGCGTACGCCCTGCCTCCAGCGCTCATGGACGACGACCCGGAGGCCGAGGCCGCCAACATCGCCGACGCCGAGAGCTCCTGGGGGGAGGGCACGTCGACCGTCTGGCTGTACACCGAGGCCGCCAAGGCCCGTCTCGACATCTACCGGGGCCGCCACCGGGCCGCTCTCGACCGCATCGAGGCCGCCTACCCCCTCGCGAAGCGCAACGGCCTGCTGAACATCGACTTCAACCTGAACGTGACCGAGGTCATGCGGGCCGCTGCAGCCGCGCCACTCGCCGGGACCGACCCGTCGGCCCGAAGGGTGCTGGACAAGGCCGTCCACAACCTCGACGGCATCCGCATGGGCATCGCGGAGGGGTCCCTGCATACCTGGCAGGCCCTCCAGCACATCCTCGACGGCGACCCACGCGCTGCCCTTGTGGCCAACGAACAGGCCCGGCTCGCCGCCGAGAGCGTGGGGACGCCGTGGCAGGTCGCGATGGTCGACATCCAGAGGGCCTGGCTGACCGGCGACGACCCTTCCGAGCCTGTCGCGCGACTCGCCTCCATGGGCATGGCGGATCCCATCCGCATCACCACGCTGTATGCATGGGCCCCCGGAGGTCCGGCGCCGTCGCCGATGTAGGGTCCCCCTGTTTCAGGGAGACCTCGCATGCCAAGCCTGCTTCAAGACGACCCGAACCCCGAGGCTCGCGCCGCCGCGCTCACCAAGGCGCGCGACGACTACCAGTGGGACCACGCGTACCTGGCTCCCCTGCCGATGCTCCACCTGCTGAACCGCCCCGCGAAGAACCTGGAGATGGGCATCGTCCAGTTCCTCCGCGGCAGCTTCGAGTTCCTCCCCGCGGCGGAGCGTCCCCACGACAACATGCCCATCGAGCGAGCCGAGGCCACCCTTCCCGGCCAGCTCCGCCTCGAGCTCGACGAGCTGGAGGCCAGGTTCGGGCGCCTCAAGGACCCGATGGACTACGAGAAGCTCACCAAGCATCTCCACATGCCGGCGCACCTGGCGGGCAACGCCACCTACGAGAACGACTGGCAGGACGACGCCGTCTTCGGCTGGCAGCGCCTCGCCGGGCCCAACCCGATGGCCATCGAGCGCCTCTCCGACGACCTCGCTTTCGCCGCCGTCGTGGAGCGCACGGGGCTGACCGACGCCCTGGTGCAGCAGGTCCTCGGCGACGACACCGCGACCATCTCGGGGGCGAGAGCAGCCGGCATCCTCGCCACGGTCGACTACCCCATCGTCGCCGACCCCACGCCGCTCCCCTGCTCCGTGAAGGACGGTCGCCAGAACGTGCTCCCCCGGGCCTCCGGCGCCTTCCTCTGGCACCCCGAGCGGAGCGTCCTCCTCCCCGCCGCCATCGGCCTCGACGACCAGCGCTTCGCCCCCGACAACACCGGGGTGTGGGCCGCTGCCAAGGCCCAGTTCGCCACCTGCGACTTCTGCGTGCACGAGATGGCCGTGCACCTGATGGGGGTCCACTTCCTCCAGGAGGGCATCGCCATCGCCACCCACCGGGGTCTGCCGCCTCAGCACCCCGTCTACGCCCTCCTCGTCCCCCACTTCAAGTACCTGCTGTTCAACAACTTCGCGGGCCGGGAGTTCCTCGTCGAGGAGCACGGCTACGTCGACAAGATCCTGTCCACCGACCTGTACGACGGCTCCCTCGAGCTGGTGAAGCGTGCCTACACCCGCTTCCACTTCGACGACCTCGACGTGCCCACCGCCCTGGCGGCCCGAGGGATGATGTCGAAGACCGGCATGCCGGACTTCCCCTACCGCGACGACGGCCTGCTCATCTGGGCCGCCATCGACACCTGGACCCGCAGCTACGTCGCCGCCTACTACGACGACGACGTGGCGGTCGCCAACGACACCGAGCTCCACCGCTGGTGCACCGAGATGACCAGCGAAGACGGCGCCCACCTGAACGGCTTCCCCGAGCAGTTCACCAGCCGCGACCGCCTGGCCAACGCGCTGTCCCGGCTCATCTTCCTGGCGAGCGCCCAGCACGCGGCCGTCAACTACACCCAGCACCACAGCATGCTCGTGGTTCCCAACATGCCGGGGAGCGCCTGGTCGCCGACCCCCACCGACCTGATGGAGACCCTGCCCGAGATGGCCACGGCCCACACCCAGGTCGAGGCCATCTGGCTGCTCACCTGCTACATCTACGGCCAGCTGGGTCAGTACGGTGGCGATCTGACGGACACCCGCATCCTCGAGCCGCTGAACACCTTCCACCAGCACCTCGACATCGCGCAGAACACCATCCACCAGCGCAACGAGACAGAGCGGAAGGGCCGGGAGTACCGCTACCTGGAGCCGAGGCGGATCCCGAACTCGTCGAACATCTGAGGGTGACACGGGGGTTGTGCCACGGGCGCCATCCACCCAGAGGCCAGCTAGGTCGGCCCAGCGACCGGACGAGGTCGGAAGGAGACCCCCATGCTCACGCTCTTGGCCCTGCTGATGCCCGCCATGGCCCAGACCACGACGCCGCCCACCGGGCCGACCGTGGCCAGCCCGGACCTCAACGCCCAGTACTTCCGCCCCTCCCTCGACAGCACCCGGACCTTCTGGGTCGACGAGAGCCAGGTCGCCGAGCAGCTCTTCGCCCCCAAGCTGCTGCTCCACTACACCAACCGGCCCCTTGTGTACGCGCCGGACGTCGGCGACGACATCCCCATCGTCGGTGGGGTGGCCCAGGCCGACCTGATGATGTCGGCCAGCTACGACCGCTTCCGTCTCGGCGTGGACGTGCCCATCTACCTGGTGGCCGACGGCATCGCGGCATCCGGCGAGACAGGGCTGGGCGATCTGTCCATCGACGGCAAGGCTCGGCTCTCCGACACGGAATGGCCCGTGGGTCTCGCCCTCAGCGGCCGCGTCTACCTGCCCACCGCCACCGTCGACAACGCCCTGGGCTCCCCCAACACCGGGTGGGAGGTGTCGACCATCCTGGACAAGCGCTTCCTCGACGACAAGGCGCTGGTGGCGGCCAACGTGGGCATCCGAGGGGGCCCCCGCCAGGACCTCGAGACCATCACGGTCGACGACTACCTCACCTGGCGCGCCGGCGCGGCCTACGACCTGAAGGACTGGGTCGCGCTCTCGGGCGAGCTCGTGGGCGGCTACAACCTGGCCGGCGGCGACGAGCGGGCGGTGCCCCTGGAGGCGATGCTCGGTGCCCACGTGCTCTCCGACGACGTCAACATCCGCATCGGCGGCGGAGCTGGGCTCACCCCCGGCATCGGCGCGCCGGACTACCGCGTCGTGCTGGGCATCGACTTCCCCCTCGTCGACCCGGATCCCGACACCGACGGCGACGGCCTCACCGACTCCATGGACGACTGCCCGAACGAGCCGGAGGACATCGACACCGTCCTCGACGACGACGGCTGTCCGGACCTGCCGACCCCGCTGACCGTCGAGGTGGTCGATGCCAGGGGTCGGCCCATCGAGGGCGCCAGCGTCGAGCGCCCCGAGGGGGACCTCGAGCCTGGCACGTACACCGTGAAGGTGAGCGCCGAGGGCTACCACCCCAAGGAGGCCAGCTTCGACGTCGCCCCGGCCGAGGCCGCCAAGACGGTGACCGTGCCCCTGGAGCTCGTGATGGGCACCCTCTCGGTCACGGTGAAGGACACCGATGGCCAGCCCATCGAGGCCTCCATCCGCATGCGGGGCAAGGAGCTCGCCCGGGCCGCGGACTGGAGCGGCGACGTCGTGCCCGGGAAGGGGCCCCTCGTCGCCGAGGCCCAGGGCTACAAGCTCGTGCGCCAGATGCTCGACATCGAGGCCGGCGGGGAGACCACCGTGGCCCTGGTCCTCGAGCCCAGCAAGGCCGACCTCGTCGGCGACCGCATCGACATCCGCGACTCGGTCTACTTCGACTCCGGCAAGGCCAGCATCCAGGAGCGCTCCCACGAGCTGCTCGACGAGGTCGCCGGGCTGCTCGAGGGCCACCCGGAGATCACCAGGATGCGCATCGAGGGCCACACCGACAGCCGGGGCTCCGCGTCCTTCAACAAGACGCTCTCCCAAGAGCGAGCCGACAGCGTGCGCCAGTACCTGATGGACAAGGGGGTCGACGGCGCCCGTCTCGTGGCCATCGGCTACGGCGAGGACAAGCCCCTGGACGAGGCGAAGACCGCCGCGGCCTACGAGAAGAACCGGCGGGTCGACTTCTTCGTCGACGAGCGCACGGACTGAGGCTGCCCCGAGCCTCTCGGCACCGCGAGGTGTACAGGGGGGCAGGAGGGTCCGATGCTGCTGGAGACCATGGGCTTCGTGGCGCTGTGCACCGCCGGGGTCACGCTGTGGGCCATGTCGCGGGAGCCGAGGACCGTGCTGGCCACCGACGACGACCCACCGTCGGCCTGGCGGGAGGCAGGCTTCACGTGGGCCGACGTCCAGTGGGAGCGGGGCTCGCTCACCCTCGTGCGCACGATGACGGGCTTCGAGCTCCAGCACGCCATGCCCGACGGCGTGACCATGGGGGTCACCGGCCCCCACCACGTGGCCGAGGGACTGGCGCTCTTCGTGGACACCCCCGACAAGATCGCGTGGTTCTCCCACGTGGCCCTGGCCCACGCACGGGTCCTCGAGGCCGCCGACGCCCGCATCGACGAGGGCACCCTCAGGGCGCCCGTCCCTCCCGACGAGGACCTGCGCCGGGTCGCTGCGGCCATCGACGGCCTCGCCGCCTGTCTCGCCTCCCCGCCGAGCGTCGACGACCTGGCCATGCTGGCGAGGCAGCACGGCCCCCGGGGGACGATCGCCGCGCGGGCCCTGGCAGAGCGTGCCCCAGAGTCCCTCCGTCCCCTCCTCGAGGCCGGGCACGCCGGTCCACGACTGGTGGCTGCCCTCCACTTCCAGGAGTGGGCCATCGCCGCGAGCCTCGTGAACGAGACGAGCGTGCCCTGGGAGCTCCGCCAGGAGGCCACCGAGCACCTCGCCCACGCCTTGGCGACGATGCCCGAGCCCGAGGCCCGTCGGCTCGCCTCGTCGTCGGACATGGCGCGCGCCTTCGCGGCCCTCCGCTTTCGGGACTGGGACGAGCTGCCGAACCGGGCCTGGCTCGCTCGTCACCCCGAGGTCCGCCACCGTGTCCTCGAAGGGCTCCACGCCGATGGCCACACCACCCGGGCACTGGCAGAGGCCCTGGAGGTCGAGCCCTGGTGGGCCAAGCGGCTGCTCCCCGGCCCCCTCGACGACGAGCAGCTGCGCCTGCTGCGCAAGACCGCCGACGACCCCTACGCAGACCCCCAGGCCCATGCCGTCGTCGCCCAGCTGCTGTCCCTCCACGGTGGCGCCGAGGACGTCCCGCGGCTGCAGGGAATGCCGCCGGAGCTCGCCCTGGAGCACCTGGCGACCCTGCGGGGGCGCCTGAAGGGGAGCAGCGGAGGGTTGTCGCTGGCAGAGCAGACGGGCGGCTCGCTGTCGATCGCCGAAGACGAGTCGGAGGTCGGGATGTGACTCCCCCGTGGCACGCGTGACGCCGAGTCCGCTCGGGGGCTTCGGGCGTCAGGCTACGGCTTCAGCTCGCCACCATGAGGCCGCCCTGCCCAAGACGCGCGGCGCCGCGAGGTCTCCGAAGCCGGTCCGTGCGCCCGTGCATGCCGTAGCCCCAAGTCTGCAGCCCCTCGCGCCACGGCCAGCGGACACCTGGCGAAGGACTCCCGAAGCGTCGCACCTAGCCGAAGTCCTCGATGGCCCGACACCTCGGCGCCGCCGCCTCCAGGAAGGCCCCCCACTGCCCCTCCGGGATGGCCTCCAGCAGGAACTGCCCCTCGTCGAGCCACTCCACGTCGACCATCTGCACCAGCTGGTCCGCCGGGATGAACAGCGGGGCTCCGTCGGTGTGGAGCGCGAAGCCGTTCACGTCGGGCATCAGGTAGCGCACACCGGGCCCCAGGGCCGCGAGGCGCAGCTGCACGCCGTCCTCCCGCTCCAGGAGCATGGGCTCGGCGTGGAACCACCAGCCCTCGGGGTCGTACCAGCGCACCATCCGCTGCCGCTCGTAGAAGCGCGCCACGTAGCCCTCGGCGCTGGGGCGCAGGGCCTTGATCAGCCGCGGTCCCACCACGAAGGGCCGACCGGGGCCGGGAAGCGTCACCGGGCCCTTCACGTCGGGCCCGTCGAGCATCCGTGGCAGGAACTCGGCCCCCCACCTCGCGTAGTCCTCGGGGAAGCCGGCGTAGTGCGCGTCGAGCTGGTCCACCGGCACCTCGTCGCCGTACTCGTCCCGCACGAACACGCCGTGTCGACGGGCCAGCTCGTGGACGAGGGCCAGCGCCAGCACCACGTCGTCGGCGCTGCTGCACGAGAACACGCGGACCTGGAGCCCGTCGGCGCCGTAGCCCAGCTCCACCGACCGGCAGGAGACCCCGCGCCGGTACAGGTGCAGGTAGGTCCCCTCGGGCCAGGTTCCTGCGATGGGCAGCTCCCCCTCCGCCTCCAGGTCGTCGACGCCGAGGGCCTCGACCACCGCCGGTAGGTCCGGCGGCTCCGACAGCGGGAGGGAGAAGCTGTGGCTCACGCCGCCTTCTCCTCGCGGTCGACGTAGCGAATCGCCAGGTCGTAGGCCATCATGCAGCCCAGGCTCACGAGCCCGATCATGCCGATCTCGACCCACACCCACCACGGGTCGTACACGTCGAAGAGCATCCGCTGCACGTCGAGGGGGTCCATGGAGAGCTTGCCGGCGAGGGTGGGCATCACCTCGGCCTTGTCGATGGCGTCGACAGCCTCCTGGGTCATGCCGACCTCCTCCACGAGGTGCTTCCGGGCCAGGTTCACCTTGTCCCCGACCTCCTCGTAGCGGTTGCCGGCAAACAGGGAGCCCGCGATCCAGCCGATGGCCACGGGCACGTTGGCGTAGCCCATGAACAGCGCCTCCTGGCCCTTGCGCGCGAGGCTCGCGAGGTACTCCATCTTCTTCGGCGACGAGAGCATCTCCCCGACGCTGAACACGGCGATGCCCAGCACGCAGACCCAGCCGGCAGACGACGTACCGGCCAGCACCGCACCCGCGATGGCCACCACCATGCCGATCATGATGCTGGTGAGGGGACGGACGAAGCCGGAGAGGTAGCCGAAGAAGACCATGGTGAACACGATCATCCCGGCGTTGATGTTCAGCATCCACTCGGGGTTGACCTGCTCGCCAGCCTCGGCGAGGGCGACCAGGTCGGGGGCGCTGGAGAGCATGCCGCCGATGGCGAGCTGACCCCAGGCCAACAGGCCGACCACGAAGGCGAGGCCGGCCTGCACGTAGGCGTGACGCCGCAGGGCGAGGCTCGCTCCGCCCCAGACCGCGGCCAGCAACGCCCAGGCCCCGAACAGGGCGAGGGACCCGACACCCGACAGCGCCACGACCGGCAGCACCGCCGCGGCCATGGCCATCCCCACGACGGCGTAGGCCGGTGCAGGGACCTCGGTGGCCGGGCGTCGGTCGGGGCGCATGGCGATGAGGGTGACCCCCGCGCACACGCCGCCGAGGATGAGGGCCAGGAAGCCGCCGAGCCCGGAGGGAGCCACCGGGGAGGAGAAGGCGGCGCCGAGGGTGCCGATGACGTCCGAGCTGTCCACCCAGTCGTCGATGACGTTGGGGAGCAGGTCGAACACCTGGTTGAACATCACCCAGAAGCCGGCGAAGGCGAGGGCGAAGGTGAACACCCGCAGCTGGAAGATGCCGACGGTGGACACGACCACGACGGTCAGCAGGTCGTCGCTGCCCGCGTCGAACTTGGCCTTCATGGGCAGGTACACGTAGAAGGCCACCTGGAAGATGCCGAACATCAGGGTGAACAGCGCGTAGTTGTTCACGTCGAGGCCCACGTTGCCCGTCCACCAGGCGCCGGAGAGAGCGAGGTTGGCGACGGTCCAGAACACCATCCAGCCGACGGCGACGTTCTTCGACAGGCTCCGGGAGAGATCCGCGAAGTTCTCCCGCATCCGCTTGGACACGGCCTCCTTCATCTCGGCACTCTCGCCCCCCTGCTGCTTCGCCTCCTCCGTGGGGGAGGTGTAGAAGGGCAGCCACAGGTAGTTGAGCGCCACGATGACCGTGCAGGACAGGAAGACCCAGGTCCAGCCGATGCCGCGGAGCACGCCGGCCAGCACCGGGCCCAGGAAGCCCCCCACGTTGACCAGCTGGTAGAAGATGGCCCAGCCGAGGCTCGCCTCCGACTTGTTCATCGTGGCGGCCAGGGTGCCCTGCAGACCCGGCTTGAACACGGCGGTGCCACCGGCGAGGAGCAGGCAGCCCAGCATGAAGCCGTAGAAGTTCAGGGTGGCGCCGTCCGCCCCCATCATCGGCGCGAAGGTCTCCCGGTACATGCTCGGCGGCACCGCCATCAGCAGGTAGCCGAGCATCTTGATGGCGATGGCCACGGCGATGGTGTTCTTGTGGCCGTACCGGTCGGCCATGCCCCCCATGTACATGGGCAGCATCGACTGCACGAAGGCCCACCAGGCGAAGATGGTGCCCTTCTGCTCGTGGGTGAACTCCGGCCCGCCGAGGGAGACGGGGAGCACGATGTAGATGGCGATGACCGCCCGCACCCCGTAGTAGGCGAGGCGCTCGAGCATCTCCATCGTGTTGACGATCCAGAACCGGTTGTCCAGGGCGACGATCTGGCCGACCAGGCCGCGGCGCGGGGCCTCGGGCTCGGGAGACAGGGCGGGAGCTTCGGACACGGGCACCTCGTCGCGGAAAGAGAGCGTCCCGCCCGGGTAGCCTCGCTCAGGGCCTCCCGCCACGCCGTCGCGCAGCAGCGACCCGTGCCGTCCGCCACGCGAACAGGCCGAGCAGGGTCGCCGGGAAGCCCACCACGAACAGCAGGAAGTTGAAGCCCTCGTAGGTGAGGCCCGTCCCGTTTCCCATGTGGATGCAGAAGTCGGTGCAGGCCCAGTAGAGCGCGTCCCGACCGACCCCCCAGGCGAGCAGCCTCTCCGGATGGGCCGCGACCACGGCGCCCGCTGCGCCCAGGAGCCCCACGGCCAGCCCCAGCGCCCCCCAGGCACAGCGGCCCGGTCGACGCCACAGCACCCCCCACAAGAGCACGGCAGCCACCGACGGCCCGCCCACGACGTAGACCAGCAGGTTGGTGTCGCGGTAGCCGAAGGCTGGCTGCCGAAGGGCTCGGATGTTGGCGACGTACACGGTCCGCGCGGCACGCACGACGGCGCGCTCCACGTCGACCTTCTCGGGGAGGTGGACGCAGCCGCGGTCGTGGCAGGCTCGGGTGCAGGTCGCCTGCCGGGCGTGGGTCGAGGGTCCGTAGGTCACGTCCACCGCCGCCAGGGTCATGAAGGGCAGGGCGAGGAGGGTCAGCCAGAGGGTGATGGTCCACAGGAAGCGCATGCCCTGGTTCTACGCCCCTCTCCGCGGAGGAACGGAGCCGCCGCGGTGCAGATCCCGTGCAGCCTCCGGTGACGGAAACCCGCCGTTCCGTCACCCGAGCCGACCGACAGCCCGGTCCCTCCTCCCTACCTTGTGGGAGAGCCCCGGAGGTCCTCGTGAACCGAGTCGTCACAGCCCTGATCCTGACCACGACCGCCTGTGACGAGAAGCACTGCTACACGCCGGGCCACTGCTTCTCGACGACCTATGCGTACGACACCGCCCCGTTGCCGGACCCCGAGGCCCCACCCCCGGAGAAGACGATCTGGGAGCTTCGGGACGTCGCCTTCGACAAGGGGGGAACGGTCACCGGCTACTTCGTGATCAACCACGAGCTCGGCATGGCCGATGACTGGTCCCTATGCGCCACACCGCCCGACCGCACCCCCTTCCAGTACAGCCGCTTCACCTCCGAGGTCGTGGCGTCCGCCCATGCCCTGGATGTGAGGGCGCCCCAGGGCGCCATGGAGCGCTCCCTGCACTTCGACGGTGCCTTCGACACGCCCGAGGGCTCGGACATCTGGGAGGCCATCGAGTCCGGCGTGGAGTGCTCACAGTGCTACCCACACGCACGCTTCCACGGGTGGGCCGAGGTCGTCACCGTGCGCCGCGCTCCGGACTGCCCCTACTGAGCGTCCCGCGCCACCGGTTCCTCGCGGATCGGCACCTCGAGCAACCGCGCGTCCAGCTTCCCCTGCTTCAGCGGGATGCGTCGCTTCGGCCGCAGGCCCAGCTTCTTCGCCAGCTTGGGGTCCCCCGCCAGGATCCACCCCTCCCAGCCGAGGAAGCGTCGCCGCAGCACGTCGCCGAGGGCCTTCCAGGTCGCTGCGACCTCGGCCTCTTCCCCGAGCCGCACCCCGTAGGGCGGGTTGGTGACCAGCAGACCGTGGGGAACGCCCGGCGCGCCGCCCTTCGGGGGCTGGGCGCTCTCCATGGGCATCTTCCGGACCCGGACCTCGCCGGTCATCCCGGCGCGCTCGAGGTTGGCCTCGGTGCGGGCCACCTGCTCCGCGTCCCGGTCCGACGCGAACACCCGGAGTCCCTTCGCCGGCCGCAGCCGCTCCCGGGCTTCCTCCTTGAGCTCCCGCCACATCGCGGCGTCGTGACCCCGCCAACGGCTGAAGCCCCACGACACCCGGCGCAGGCCCGGGGCCCGGTCCATGACCACGTCGGCGGCCTCGATGGCCAGCGTGCCCGAGCCGCACATGGGGTCGACGAACAGGCCCCCCGCCTCGGCCACGGTGGGCCAGCTGGCCAGCTGCAGGATGCCTGCCGCCAGGGTCTCCCGCAGGGGCGCCGGGCCGCCGTCCCGCTCCCGCTCCCGGAAGTGCAGCGGACGGCCCGAGAGATCGATGGCCAGGGTGGCCCGCTGCCCGTGGACGTGGGCGTGGATCTGCACGTCGGGCTGGGCACGATCGACGCTGGGTCGCTCCCCGGTCCGCTCCCGGATCTGGTCGACGACCGCATCCTTCACCCGCACGGCGCCGTAGTGGGGGTGGCGAATGGACTCGTTGCCCCCCGCGAACACCACCGACAGCGTGTCGTGGGCCCCGAGGTGCTCGGACCAGTCGATGGTCAGGGCCCCGTCGTACAGGGTGTCGCCGTCGACAGCCGCGACCTCCTTGAGCTCGAGCAGCACCCTGCTGGCCACCCGAGACCACAGACAGGCCCGATAGCCCGCCGCCAGATCGCCGTGGAAGGTCACCGCGCCGGTGCCCTCCTTCACGCCCTCGAGGCCCATGGCGCGGAGCTCCTGCCCCAACGCCCCTTCCAGACCCCACGCTACCGTCGCTGTGAACTTCATGGCGCCGCCTATCCCGGCGGCCCATTGTGACGACGTCACAGCGGCGAATCCTGTAGAATGCGCGCGACGGAGGTCCCATGTCCATCCTCGCTCTCGCTCTGTTCGGTTGCTCCGAAACCGGCCTGTCGGCCAAGGAACCGCCGGCGAACACCGAGGCGCCCGACATCCAGATCCGCCCCGACGCGCTGAGCATGGGCCCGCTGGCCACCGGGCAGTTCGACGAGAAGACCTTCACGGTCACCAACGTCGGCCCCGCCGGCCTGGAGGTCTCCGACGTCCGCCTCGACGTCGGCGAGGGCGTCTTCGAGGTCCTCGACACCGACCCCTTCACCCTCGAGCCCGAAGAGAGCCGCGACATCCGCGTGCGCTTCACCCCCCTGGGGGAGGTCGACTACGGCCTGGTCGTCGTCGCGTCCAACGACCCCGACACCCCGGAGGCCGAGGTCTCCCTCGAGGGACTCGGCGAGGTCCCGGCGCTGCAGCTCTCCCCCAACAGCTACTACTTCCCCGGCGTGTGCGACGACTCCACCATCGTCGAGATGCGCAACGTCGGCCTGGCCGACATCGTGGTCACCGACATCTCCTACACGGCGGGCGCCGAGCTCTCCCTGCGGCACGGCCTGACCTTCCCCCTGACCCTGGCCCCCGACGAGTTCCGCGACCTGACCGTCGACTACGTCACCGGCGGCAGCCTGAGCGCCACCGGCACCATCGAGGTCGACAGCAACGACCCCCGCGGCATCCGCACGGCCGACCAGTTCGTGGAGGGCTCCGGCGAGCTGGTCACCGAGTCCTACACGGTCGAGGCCAACCCCTCGGTCGACATCCTCTTCGCCGTCGACAAGTCCGGCTCCATGTCCGGAGAGACCCGGGCCCTCGGCCAGGCGTTCAACTCGTTCATCACCGAGATCGACAACGTGACGGACGACTGGCAGATCGGCATGGTGGCCGAGGACCACGGCTGCTTCGAGGGCGGCATCATCACGGCCAACACGCCCAACTACGAGCAGGTCTTTCTCGACGCCGCCAACCGCCGCTTCATCCTCGGCGACACCGACCTGACCGAGGCCCTCCTGCAGCTGACCGACAACGCGCTGCTGGAGACGGGCCCCGGAGGCTGCAACGCCGGCTTCGTCCGAGGCAACAGCCTCCTCCACGTGGTCGTGGTCAGCGACGAGCCCGAGCAGTCGGGTCAGACCTGGGACCACTGGCTGAACCGCTGGCAGTCCCAGATGAGCGACCCGAACCTGGTCATGGTCTCGGCGGTCATCGACCCCAGCGCCGGCAACTGCGGCAGCGAGGGCACCGGCTACATCGAGGCCGCCACCAACACCGGCGGCCTCATCCTCGACGTGTGCAACAGCAACTGGGGCAACTACGCACAGCAGCTCGGCCAGGCCAGCGTCGCCAACCTGCTGACCTACCTGCTGTCCGCCACCCCCGACGAGGCGAGCATCGAGGTCTCGGTCGACGGCACGGCCTACGAGAACGGCTGGACCTACGACCCGGTCCGCAACGCCGTGGTCATCAACGTGGAGCTGCCCGAGGGCAGCGAGGTGACGATCACCTACTCCTCGATCGGCTGCTGACGGACCATGGGGCCCATCGGTCGCTTCATGGAGCGACCGCCGAGGCCCGCCTTCTCCACGAACTGGTCGGCCTCCTTCTCGCCGAGCACCTGGCGCAGCTCGTCGACCTCCTGCATGCGGACCTCGTGGAGGGCGGTGGCGACCGAGCCCGGGTCGCTGAAGTCGCCGTCGAGCCGCTTCTGTAGGACCTGGTTGCCCGCCTCCTGGCTGGCCTCGACGATGGCCACGACCTCGGCATGGGTGTTGTCGTCCCAGTCGAGGTCGGTCGCGATGGCGTCGATCCGGGTCAGGATGCGCTCGTAGCCCTTCTCGGTGTAGCGCCCTCGCAGCGGACCGTTCGCCAGCAGCCTCCTGGGGGAGATGGGGATGGGCTCGACGTCGCCACGGACCTGCGGTGCGCCGGGGATCTGCACGCCGTCCGGTCGACGGGGTCCGCGCCGGACCGGGCGCCGTCGGGTCGGAGCGGGACTGGGTGCCGCCTGGACCGCCACCTCGGGCATGGGGGCCACCGCCACCGGCTCGGCCTTGGCGCGGCTCACGTCGGGCCCGGTGCTCGGCGCCAGGAGGAAGAGCAAAGCCGCTGTGAGCCCCACCACACCGACCACGACGCCAGCCGCCACGTTCCGGTCCATCCATCCTCCTCGAGCCTGCGGCTCCCTCGGCACGATGTACATCGTTGCGCGCGGACCTGCACAGGTCCGTCGACATACCGGGACACACCTGGGGTCTCCCCCATCGGCCAACGGGCCGCGCCCATTCACACCGTTTTCTCGCCAGGCTCATGGCGTCCGACGCTCCCGCCCGTAGACTGCCTCGAACGGGAGCCCCATGGAAACCGCCGCCCTCGCATGCCTGGTGCTGTTCCTCATGCCCTTCGTGGCAGTGCTGGCGGCACGTCTCGCCGTGCGCCCGTGGGACGAGGACCGCGTGCACCTCCTCGAGCGCAAGGTCCAGAACCTCCACGATCGCCTCCAGGAGCTCGAAGCGGAGGGGGTGAAGCTCCCCGCGACCACCGCTCCCGAGCTCGGCGAGGAGCCGGATGTGGCCGAGGTCCTCGAGCCCGGCTCCCCCGTCGAGGAGACCCCGGAGGCCGCGCCAACAGAGGACGTCGAGCCGGTCGACGCCGAGTCCCCCGAGCAGGAGCCCGGCAGCGGCGGGGACGAGCTCGACGACGACGGCTTCTTCGACGACACAACCCCGATCCCCGTCCGGCAGCCGTGGCAGGCCCCCTCCCCCGAGCGGATCGCCGTGTGGATCGGGGCCACCGTGGGTGCCCTCGCCCTGGCGATCGGCGGCCTCTTCCTGGTCGCGACCGCCATCGAGGCCGGTCTGCTGGGCCCGGGCTTCCGCGTCGGCGGGGCGATGGCGATGGGGACCACGTTCTGGCTGGTGGGCGCCGCCCTTCGGTCCAGGGCCATCCGAGCCTCCAGCGGCCTGTCGGCGGCCGGCGCCGCCACGGTCTTCGGCGCCACCTGGGCCGCGTGCGACCTCTACGCCCTGCTCCCCGTGCCCGCCGCCTTCGGTGCGCTCCTCGTCGTGGTCGCCGTCACCATGGTGCAGGCGGCCCGGTTCCACGACCGCTTCCTCGCCAACCTCGCCGTCGTGGGCGCCCTGCTGGCCACCTTCGTCATCGACTCCACGTCGACCACCCTGCAGCTCGGCTACGCCCTGCTCCTCAACAGCGCCATCGCCCTGCTGGTCAGCCGCCGCTCCTGGCCCGAGCTCCTGGCGATCGTCGGTGCCGGCACCGGCCTGCAGATCGTCGGCCTGACCGTCACCGACCTCACGCCGGCCAACCAGGGCCTCGCCGTCGTCGGCATCGGCCTGCTGATGCTCCCCCACGTGCTCACCGTGGCCTTCACGCCCAAGGCCCCTGGCCGCCGCTGGACCGCCCTCGCCGTGGCCCTCGGCTACCTCGTGCTGGCCGCCCCATGGACCGCCAGCCTGTCGGACACCTTCTACGACCTGCGCTCCGGGCTGACGCGGATCGGCAACCCCAGCGAGCCCTTCGCCGCGGCCCTCGGCCTCGTCTGGCTCCTCGGCCCCCTGTGGCTCGCCACGCGGCGCACCGGTGGGCCGTGGGCTCCTCTGGCCGCCACGATGGCCGCCCTCCCCGCGGGCATCGCGTTCACCACGACGTGGCCCGACGGCGAGCTCCTCCCCCTCGTCGTCCCCGTGGGGCTGGGGCTGATGGGCATGGCGATCTTCGCCGGCAACCGCCGCGCCGGCACCGGGCTCCTCCCCTGGTTCCCGCTGCTGATGCTGGGGATGATCGTGCCCGCCGACGAGCTCCCCGTCCTCGCCATCGTGCTGGCCTTCGGCGCGGTCGTCGTCGCAGGCATCGCCGCCTCGTTCACGTCGATGCGCCCCTACCTGCCCCTCGCCCTGCTGCCGTCGCTGGCGATCGTGGGCGTGTTCCTCGGCGAGACCCAAGACGCCTTCATCGTCGGGCCCGCCCTGGCGGTCTATGCCGCGCTGCACGTGCCCCTCGTGATGCGTCGCTGGCCGGACCCGGCCCCGACCCTCCCCTGGGTGGCCGCCCTGGTCGCCCCCGTGGTGCTCCTCCCCGGCGGCTACCTGTGGTGGAGCGAGGTGATCGGCGAGGGCTCCATCGGCGTCGTGCCCCTCCTCTCCGCCCTGTGGACCTTGCTGGTGGCCACCGTGCTCGTCCGCGTCCACCGGGTCGCCAGCAACAGCACCGTGTTCAGCATCGGGGTGCTCGGTGTGCTCTTCGGCGTCACCGTGGCCATCCCCATGCAGCTCGAGCAGCGCTGGCTCACCATCAGCTGGGCCCTGCAGGGAATGCTGCTGGCCATCGCCTCCCGGCGGCTGGACCACGTGCTCGTCCGCGGCAGCTCCGTCCTGCTCGGCGTCGTCGTGGCCGTGCGCCTCCTCATCAACCCGTGGGCCCTCGAGTGGGGCACCGCAGAAGGCTGGCCGGTCCTCAACTGGACCCTGTACACCTGGGGGCTCCCCACGGTCTGCCTGTTGGTGTCGGCCCACTTCCTCGCGAAGCAGGAGGACCGGACCGGCCTGTGGCGCGCGTCCGCCGTCGTGCTGCGGCTCCTCGCCATGGGCACCTTCTTCGCGATGCTCAACGTGCAGGTGTCCCACGCCTTCCAGGACCGGGGCGCGCTCTCCCTCTACGGCACCACCACCCTCCAGGGAATGGCCCGGAGCATCGTGTGGGGCGCCTACGGCCTCTTCCTGCTGATCACCGGCATCGTGGCCAGGAGCCGCACCACCCGCTTCCTCGGCTTCGGCTTCCTGATGCTGTCGGCCCTCAAGGTCTTCCTCCTCGACGTGTGGAGCCTGCCGGGCCTGGTGCGGGTCGGCTCCCTCATGGGGCTGGGCCTGTTCCTCATCGTGGCGGCCTTCCTCTTCGAGCGACTCGTCCTCCGGCGCCCCGAGGCCGTCGACGACGAGGACGACGACGACCTGTCCGCCCCCCCTCCGGCCGCTGGGCCGTCCACCTCCGAACCGGGAGCCTGACGTGTTCACCTGGCTCGTCACGGCCGCGCTGGCCGCCCCCCTGACCGACTACCCCTACCGCGCCGACGTGGAGCTCCCCGAGGAGGGCATCGTCCTCATCGACGTGCCCCTCGAGCTCCGGGCCCCTGTCGACGTCCGCGACGGGTCCGATCTGAAGCTGGTGGACGCCGTCGGCAACGAGGTGGACTTCGCCGTGATCGACGGTCGTCCCAGCCGCACCGAGGTCGCGGGACGGCGCGCCTCCTCCAGCGCGGGCCGGGCCCTGAGCTGGGCGCCGAGCCCCGAAGGCAGCGGCGATCTCTACGACGTCTGGATCGCCCAGCGTCCCCTCGACGGCCTGTCGGTCGACCTGCGAGACGTCCCCGCCTACGCCGACATCCGCGTCGATCGACAGCAGGAGGACGGCAGCTACGTGGAGGTGGCCCGGCGCCGCGTCTTCCGCATCCTCCGTCGGGACCACACCGACATTCCGGGCCCCTTCGAGCCAGGCACCTACCGGCTCCACATCGACCACGTGCGCGCCCCCACCGCCATCGACGGCTACCGGCTGTCTCAGCCGGCCCTCCCGGACGCCACCGTCGAGCTCGACCTCGGCCCGCCGGAGATCCAGGAGAACGGCGTCACGGTCTACGACGTGACCCTGCCGCGCCCCCTGGCCGGCACCCACCTCACCCTGCTGCCGGAGGAGGACCTGTTCGAGCGGGACGTCCGGATCCACACCGACGTGACCCAGGACCGCTTCCCCGACACCCTCACGCCCCCCCTGGAGGCCCTTCCCCGCGACAAGGTGATCGGCCGGGTCATGCTGGGGAGCACCTCCCTGTCGGACACCACCGTGCCGCTCCCGACCAGCGAGGAGGTGCGCCAGTACCGGGTCGCCGTCCAGGGGACGCCGCTGACCATCCCGAAGGCCGTGCTGAGCGCCGACGGCTTCGCCATCGTGGCCCGCAACCCCGGTCCCGGCCCCCATCGGCTGTACGGCGGCGCCGTCCACGGCCTCCCCTCCCGGGACATGGCGGCGGGCCTCGACGCGCTGGTGCGCAACCTCGACGGCCGCGTGGCCACCGCCGAGGTCGAGCCGAACCCCCAGTTCCTGCCGCCCCCGATCCCCGGGAGCGCACCGGGGGCTCCCCTCGCGCTCGACGGCCTTTCCTGGGGCCGCACCATCGACGCCGAGGGCGCCGGACTCGTCCGCATCCCTCTCGACGACCACGTGCTGCTCAACGCCCGCCCGGATCTGGGGGACCTCCGGCTCGTCGCCGACGACGGCCGCCAGGTCCCCTACGCCCTGCGGCGCCATCCGGAGCCGGGCCATGCCGAGGGTCTCTCCTTCGAGCGCGCCGAGAAGGGCCGGGAGTCCGTGGTGGAGGTCACCCTCCCCGAGGCCAACCTCCCCGTCCGCACCCTCACCCTGCACACCGAGGACGGTCGGCTCTTCGACCGCCGGGTGACCCTGTGGCGGCAGACCGGCAAGCGCCGGGACGTGATCCGCGTGCTCCGCTGGGTGAGCAGCAGTCACCCGTCGTCGCTGTCGATCGCCGTCCAGCGGCGGGTCGGCGAGGAGCTGGTCGTCACCATCGACAACGGCGACGATCCGCCCCTCGCCATCGACCGCGTCGACGTGCAGTGGGACCGCTGGGAGCTGGTGGCGCACCTGCCGGACACGCCCGTCGAGCTCCTCTACGGCGACGAGGACCGCTGGGCCCCCTCCTACGACGCCACCCCGGCCCTCCGCCGAGCGACGGAGCTGGGGGCGGCGACCCTGCAGGATCCACGGTCCCGAGGCCGGGAGGCACCGCCCCTGGAGCGCGCGGCGACCATCGCCGGCATGGGCTGCGTGGGCGTGGGGGTCGTGGTGATGCTCATCATGCTGGTGACGATGGCCCCGAAGGACGACGAGGAGCCCGTCGCCGACGAGGACGAGCACGACAGGACGGACGAGCCCGACGCAGCGAAGCCCCCGGAGGATCCCCCGGCGCCCGAGCCCGTGGCCGCCGCCGAAGGGGAATCCGACACCGCGCCCGAGCCCGACGAGGACCCACCAGCCTGAGCGGGTCGGGTACAGTCCACGCGGAGGTTCCATGTCCCACGACCCTTCGGCCCCCGACGACGGCAGCGACGACAGCCCCACGGTCCACACGACCGACCCGGTCGGGGACGAGGCCGAGCCCGAGGTGGAGGCCGCACCGGACGAGACGCCGTCGAGCGAGCCCGCGCCGCCCGCCCCCATGGAGCCCCTTCCGCTCCGGGGCACCGCCCGGCCCGAGCCACTCGCCACCC